>JAABUY010002795.1_pt1 | contig 20183 bp, 18 predicted proteins | sample 5560271 | NCBI WGS metagenome assembly JAABUY01 (sample SAMN10711886, study PRJNA513374) | rock metagenome | isolation source: Antarctica rocks | place: Antarctica: Victoria Land, University Valley
ATGATGAGTGTATAAAATGCAAATAAGACAAGTTCAAACACAACTACAAAGTCTGTTTCTTATTAGTGGCTACGCTCGTTGTGTGGCTGATGAATATATGTGGAAAGGGGTTGGTTGTATGGTGAAGTGGTGAAAATTTTGAGTATGTGGAAACACAGCTTCACCACCATGAATAATGGTGTTGAAGATAAAAAATTTTGGGGGTTTAGAAATGTGAATGAGCTCTTTCACATGCACTAAGTGACTTTCTGATAGCTGATGTGATTGTGATGTTTTGGTGTGCCTTGCGTTTCAACTGCTCTGGCTACTCACTGCTGTATGTAATGTGCTGTCTTTAAGACAGATCAATTCTTAATGACTGATATCTTAATAAAGATTAACTGTAGTGTGTCTTGTCTCATAATATATTTACAAAACTTAAGAATTTTTATCTCAACAGTGTATTTACTAAACTTAGCATATAGCTTATGTTTCTTTAAGATATCAAGAATGATTTATAAGTGTTTTTAATGATCTGAAATTGAGTCAGAAAAGATTAATATGTTGTTAAGATATATTAAATAGAATTTGTCAAGTAAGTTTCATAATATAGAGTTCATCATTAACTGAAATGTCACTGAGACATTGCATAGCTTAAAGAGCATAGTTATGAATTTATATTTACTGTAATGAGTGTTGAAGACAGTTTTTTTTGTATTGTTTTTGATTATACAAATTTGATAATAGCTCAAAGTGAGATTAAGCTTAATTAAATATCAAGCTTTATCAATTTAATCTAGACATTTCTGAATTCAGAGAAGCAAATATTTATTTTTAACAGTAATGTTATTTAATGTTCTGTAATCAATGTATATTTATCATGTATTCTTCTTCTTTTTAATAAACAGAATCAAAAAGCCTCATAAACTTACAGATTTATGAATTAAATCTTTATTCAATAATTTCATTATTTGTTTAGTCTGTTTGTTCAGCTGTAGCTGTGATAAAGAATAAGCATTTATGTTAATAAACTTAACATCATTGATGTTAATGCTATGTTTAAATATCTATTTAAATAATAATTTGTCTGATAAAATCAATCTATATATGAATTAAAACTCTTCAATAATAATTTATAATTATTCATTCATAACAGTTAACAGTTCAGCTTTTAACTTCTCTGAGTTTTATTAAATCATTAATAAGTATCTGACAATTCTGTACTTTTAAAATGTCTTTATAGCTATGCACTCTTCAATTACATTTAATGTTGACTCATTTACAGCTCATTGTTGCTTTTTCAGAAACAGATAATAATATTTTTATTGTTAATCTCAGATCATCATATAGTCTGTAGCTTAATTAATCTGAGAATTAGTGACTTTTAGTCAAATTAATCTTAAAATGAAATTATATTCTTAAAGATTTACAATTTATGCTTTTAATCATTGTTAAAAGCTATTTATCTTGAGATGAAAAATCAGCTTTACAGTTAATTAAATGATCTGTCTGTTTAGCAAGAATATCTTAAGCAATTTGTGTTATTATTAAATAAAGTTAAGAGGTAAAAAGCTGTCTTATTAAGTAAGTGAGAAGTCTTAGCTATATAGTTGTTTAACTATTACATCATAAGAGCAGATAGACAGAAGCAATTTTTTATAATGATGAATAAAGTAAGAATAAATGTCTAAATGAAAAGAAATGATGAAAGGTCATTATGGTGAGAAAAGATCATAATGATGAATTAGTGTAATAAGAGAAAGAAAGACATCAACATCATAATAAGTTATTAATTACAAAAAAGATGTTAGTTTCTAATGTTACTTCACTCATTTCTGTTCATTCTTGCCCTTACACTTCATCAAAATTCTCTCATTCTTCACATTCAGCACTATTCACTCATCTTCTGCTATCTTAACTGTATCTACATCTGCTGTTCTGCTGTTCTTTCTTAAATATTCAACAATGAAACTTAATATATTAATCATCTCTGCAAGAATGCTCTGAGTTCTTGCTGCATAATTCTTAATGATGTTTAGTTTTTCTTTTAAAATAATGATGTAATTCTTCACTTCAGCAATATAGCTTTGTATTTCAGTCACTGTCTTCATTTATTTGTTTAGATATACATCTAGTTGAATGAAGCTATCAAGTAATTTTTGTATTATGACTTGTAGAAGAGACACATCAATAACAAGAATTGCAATAAGTAAAGATTGTAACTTAATTAATGTTGCAACTAATCTTGAAATGAATAAATTCATTAACTATTATTTATTCATTAAAAGAACATTATGTTCTGTCTTGTCTGTCTTTTGTTTAGATGTATAAAATATAATAAGTAACATAAAGACATTGAAGCTAATTGCTATTTATGATGATGTGATCATTTCAGTAGATGTAACAGTGATATTAAATGTGATTAAGTCTTGAAGTGTTGACTTTGATAATAGTGTTAAGATGAGCTTTATTGCTAGATTTAATGTAGATAATGATGTCATTATGATAAATAAAGTTAGATTTAATTTTAATGATAATGCTATTCTGATAAATAAAGTCATATTGATGTTTTAATGTAATGAGTCAGCTTTTATAACTTTTATAATAAATGTTCTTGCTTTACTGTCTTTGACAGTTTTCTTTGATTTAAAGACTGATTATAAATTAAGATGTATAATCTTATTGTTAAATTAAAGTGATTTGTCATCTTTAATTTAATGTATATTATAATGTATCTTTATATCTGCTTCTCTTTTCTCTTCTTTACATAACTAATAATAGCTCTTAAAAATGATGTAGCAGTTCTTGTTAACATTATTCATCATAACAGTCTCATTATTATAGTTAATTCTTAAAACTTTGATATCTTTCTGCTGATCAAAATTCACAAATCAAACTATACTTCTCTTGTTTCTCTGCATCTTTTATATAATCATGTAGACATTGTAATCATCAAGTCTTACTTTATTTAATGATAATTCATTTAGATAATCTGATGTTTCAATGTAGAGCTTTTATTCTCTTCATACTGTTTAAAAAATGTTGCTTGCTCTGACTATATTAATCTTTTTGTTTAATTCATCATCACATCATAGTTCATGATTCATTAACTCTGAGTTTTTTTTTTAATTAATCATTTTAATATCTCATGATATAAAGAGTGAATGAGTGTTGTATGTATCTTGTAAAAATGATTGATGTACTGAAATTATGTAAAAGATGTAAAGAATAGTAGTTAAGAAAAGTTCTGATGAGTAATGATGTTATTTATTTTTAAATGTTTGTTTACTTTTCTAATTGTTAAAAGGTGACACCACACTAATAGCACAGCTATTATGAGTTATATATTTAACACTCTTTCTAATCTGTAATTGGCCCATGACTGATCTGCAGATGTAAAGAGTATGCATAGATAGCAATTTAAATTTGTAATCTTTAAGCTTACTTTCTCACCATAAACTTAAATCATCAATAAGATAACCTAAACACATACCTCTCTAAGGTTTTAGACAAGTCATAATCACTGCATTAACTTGAGCTCATAATCTGGTAAAAGGTGGCATCACACTAATAGCACAGCTATTGTGAATTATATATCTAACACTAATATCTACTGTTTGAGTTTAAATTATGTATGTAGAATTCACTGCTTAAATAAGAAATGCTGTCATATAGTTATGCATTAGATGTTTACTCTGATTTATACAGTTACATTAGCTCTTTAACATTTCTTAAATCTTTAATATTGATTTAGCTGTCAAATTCTGAGCTATACTTTAGTCAATGAGCTAAATATTTAATAATTATGTCTCTACCTCTTTAATATGTTCTTTTAAACAGCAGTTTTTCAATTTTTCACTTCTTTTTACTGTTCACTATAACTTCTTTTAACTCTTCTAATCTTGATCATTAATATGAGTCATTGATATAAGTTGATTTCAGATGTGCTATTGATATAACATCATGAATGTATTAACTCAATAATAATTTCAGCTAATATATCAGTTTTCTAACACAATTTAAAACTTTCAGCAGACTCACAAACTGCTATCTCAGCTTCTTATTTTTTTTCTTTAAACTGAATAACATATAATTCTTGTATAAATGTAGATTTATCAAATCTTCTGTCTTGAAGTAAAGAGATTTATGTTTTCAATTGTAGTAATACTTCATTGTTATAGTGATGTATATTATTGCATCTTTAACATCAATATGCACTGATCAGTACTGATTCATCATTATAAAAGTAATTAACTTTCTTTTTATTCATTCTTCATTATAATTAAAGTCTATTCACTGTGTCAGACTCTTCTATCTGAAGCAAGTTCATAACTTTGTGCATTTACATATTGAAAATAATCTGATTAAGACTGAGCCTGATTGAACTGTACTTAATTAAGTTGTTTAAAGTAACTTATAAATGTATCAATATAAATGATTAGAGATCTAACTCTTTTAAAGTCATCAATTAATATTGAAGCACAATTTTAACTGTTTAATTGATTACTTCTGAGCTACTATTCATTTGTAAATAATAAACACTTAAGTAAAGCAAATTTATCTTAAGTTGCTTAAATACTTCTTTTTATAGACTCATCAGAAATTTGCAGTTCTGATCTAATATGATTGCTCTAAACAAATCTCAGTTTAGCAGTGCTAAATAATTTAATAGTATAATTGCTTAATCTTTTGCTGTTATGATGTCTCAGTCAGATATAAGAGTGATAGCTTTACTGAATTTATCAGTGATTAATATGATTGTATTATATTTATTTGACTTTAATAATGATAAGATCAGAATAAAGTTGATTGTCAATGTATAAAAAGAGTAAGAAGATGTAATTATTGACTGTAAAACATTATAAGACTTATAATGCAGCATTTGACTGAGCTGACATTGTGAGTAATGTTGTATGTATTTATGAAGATTTTTTAATAGATTATAGAAATAAAGCAAATCAATTAATCTCTTATGAGTTCATACATATTCTGAATAATCAATGTCATCATAAGCTATCTTGAACATTCTGTTATAAAAACTCTTTAATATATATAGATAAGACTCTTTCTTAAGATCTTTATAGATAATAAGATTATCTCTTATTTCATATAAAAGTCTTGCAACATCAGATCTCAGAGCATTGTTTCTTTCTAATATTTGTAAAATATATTCTCATTTTAATTCTTTGACATATTTACACTTAATATTCTGTCACAATTAGTCTGAGACTTTCATCAAGATCTTTATGTAAACAGCTGTTCTCAAGTTAATCTACAAGACTTTTAATATAAAGTTCTTCATTTTCAGTTAATTCTTCTGATTAGCTAAACACTTACAGATATCATTATCATTAAGCAATTAAGACAGAGCATTTAATATTATGTTTAATTTTTTAAACTTATAGTAAACATTTAAATGAAAGTACTGAAGATATTTAGATGTCTAAATAAGATGTAAGTTAAGCTTCTTCATTACAGTGATATTTAAACTGAACTGATGACTGATTCTTACTGAGATCACATAATCAATATAAATAATTACATTTTTTACTGCTGCTTCTATCATGTATCTGATCTTCTTAACTACTCAGATCAATTCTGTCACTTCAAGTTCAATTAATTAATATTACATTTCAATATCTTAAAGCAGTCTGCTTAAAAACAGAACAGACTTTATGAACTTTTATTTTGAAGTACTGTCTTCAGTGAATTCTTTTGTATAATACATATGCACTTCAAAGTCAAATTCTTTGAACACATTCAGATCAATGTAGAGTTGCTGTTTTGATGAGAAATGTATCAGAATAATTGACTGAGAAAATAGAAACTGAAGATAATGAAAGATATTTAACTTCTTTAAGATTGACTTATTCAATCTAATAATAATGATTATTTACTTTTTAGCATTTTCTTTTGTCTCTTTTGCTTAAAGACCTTGATTTAAGAAGGTCTTTTGCTGCTGAAGTGACTTGATGATAACTATGTAATGTAAAATATATTGTTATAAATAATTAATTAAACTAAGATACTTTTCTAACTGACTCAGACTTAAAGAAAATTTAATTTTAAATATTGTGATTAACTTATCTTTTAAAGTTATGAGGCTCAAAGCATCTACTCATTGACTCAACAGCTAAATGAATGAATATGCTAAATAGAAGTTCTTTAATGAAAGATAGATTTTCATTTTGTTTAATATATTAAATATGTTGTAAAGATGATTTAAGTGCTCTTTTAACATATTGAAGAAAATAACAATATCATTAACATAAATCTTAATGTATAATCTCTGTTGTCATAGAATTCTATCAATCATTTATTGAACATATATCAGCAAGTTTCAATATTTTATAACTGCAATCTTAAAGATTTTCTAATCTCAGTATAAAATGACAGTCAGACAGTACTGATGTATTTATTTTACTCTTTATTGATAGAAGAAGAAGCTGCAGTTAACTGTGAAGATATATTTAACTTCTTAAACTGCAGTTAAAATGTCAGTCTGATTAGATACTGAATAGACATTCAGCATAATAATTTTGTTAAGTACTTAAATGTTAACTATTACTCTGTCTTTTCAGATTTCATTCAGTAGATTTTTTCATATCACAAAACAGAAATAAATAAAAGAAATAAAGTTTGTAATTTACTTTAAGTGATCTTGTGCCTGTAACTTGTCAAACACTGTATCAATTACTTCACAATTCTTTTACTTAATTAAGTATACACATACTTGTTCTGACTTGTACTGAGTCTTTTAATCATTAATGAATGAAATATTCATTCATTCTTTCTTTAAAATCTTTATCAAGTTGTCTCAGTTCATTTAAAGATGAAGATATAAGTATATAACTGTTGCAATTTAAGCTGTTACAACATTAAATCTGTAAATTATTACTTCATGCATGATCTTTCTCTCAAAGCTAATCATCATTCTTAGATAAAATGTTGTTACTGTAATCAACAGACTTCAGAAACACATTTTAATTCAATTTGCTCATTTTTTAATTGTAAAGACTGCAAATTCTGAATTCTGCAAATTGACTAAATAATATTTGTTAACTTCATATTTCACAATATAATCAAGATAAATTTTTCATAAAATGATAAGAGACACATCTGAGTCATTTTGCACTTATATTGCTGATAAAATATAATCAATAATGTAAATATATATTGCTGTGTTCTCTGTGTGACAATCTGATTTAAACAGAAGATTGTAATTTTAAGATAGAACAGTCTTAATTATTAATACATTTATGTAACTTCTAAGCTGTATAATTATATTTTTGTAAGTTATTATAATTTTTCACATTAAATCAATTAATCATGTAATAACTGTTAATGATAGTTCAATGTTGTCATAACTATTCACAATTGCTTTTCTACTTAAAAGCATGATAAAAATATTCTCTAAAATGAGAATATTGATGTTTACAAGCATCTTAATCTTCAGATTATTGACAATATGCATTTCTTTAATGATTACTGTTAATCAGTCATTATTGTCAGATAGATAGATGATTAAAATAATGTATTTATCATAATAATGAGTTTTAGTTCTTAATTCTTAAATCATAATGAGTAATGAGATTCATTTAATTAAAATATCTAAAATCTGTTTCTTTAAAAAGCTTCTGTTAATTAAACTCATAATGCAGTCTATGTTGAGACAGATTGACTCTTCTTTTGTTGTAAACATCAGTTTTGCTAAGACAGTAACATATCTTCAGCTCTGAAAATCATAATCAGTAAACATATAAGAGAATGAGCTAGCTATAGATTTAATCAGCATAGATCTCAGCAATTTAACAAGTTTTATCTTCTAAATTGTCTTATTGAGCTTCTGTTTAATCAATTTTTCACTGTTGCACTCATTGTGTACATACTTATGCAATCTGTTGTTGAACAAAAAGATTTTACAGTAGCTGTAGTAGTCATTCTGTGTTTCAGTCATGTAATTTACATTTACAGCTTTTTCTTTATTCTTTTTGTTCTTCAGTTCTTACTCTTAATCTGACTCATAGATCTCTTCTTCTTTCTAAATATTGAGTATATTGACTTTCTGATATATATCATTGTAATAGATGTTCTTAAATTCTTGATAGTCAGTCTAATCATTGACAGAAGATCTGTTCTTAAAAGAATTTACTTTTTAAGTGAAGTATACTCAGTTACTGTATTCATCACAATTGTTTTATTATGAGAACTTATTGTCTCTATTTAAACAGTTAAATAATTAAAGAGATCTCTTAAAGCTCAATTAAGTGTTTAACAGAGTGTCTTGCAGACAGAATTGAAACTGTTATAATTAATTATTAAGCTGTCATTGTGATCTGAGTAAATATGAGAAATTGTCATATCTTGACAGCAAATATAATGAGTAAGAGAAAGATTGATAATCATAGTTATCTTAATCATGATTGTCATGATCATACTGATCTTGCTGATTTCATTGAATAAATTTATCAAATCAAGAATTATGCAAATAGCTATTATATCAATTTGTCTGTTTAACTAAAAGAGTATTGATGAAATCTTTAATAGATGTTTCATTCTTAGATTCATTAATGTTTCATTAAAGAGACATATTAATATATATTCATATCTAAATTATTAGACTGAATTCTGATTTGCTTTAATCACAGCTTTTAATAACAGTCATAAGAATAATAATATATTCTATTGAGCTACAGCAATTTCTAATGTCTTCAATAATGTATCTGATTAAGTTAAACTTATTTTAAGTTTCACTAAACAATACTTTAAAGCATCTCTTTAGTGTCTTGCATCATTCTTTAATGCTGTTAAAATGAGCTACTAATTCAAGATGAATGATCTTTGACAGATAACTATTTCATTACAGTTTTACTTCTTTACATAAATTAACATCAAGATTTTAACATATTTATCTAACATCTTAAATGATAGCTGTCACTCTAACTTAATTAATAAAGATGTAAACATTTCAATAATAATTCTTATTATTCTTATCTGTTAAAAGGTGGCACCACACTAATAGCACAGCTATCGTGGGTTATATATCTAACACTCTCCCTAACCCGCGATCGGCCCGCAACTGACCCACAGGTGTAAAGGGTGCGCGCAGACGGCGGTTCAAACTCATGACCTTTTGGACTTACTCCCTCACCATGGACTTGAACCACCGGCAGAGGTGGCCTAGGCGCCACTTTACGCAAGTTATCACGCACTAACCCGGGCTCATAACCTGTTAAAAGGTGGCACCACACTAATAGCACAGCTATCGTGGGTTATATATCTAACATTATCAACAATATTGCTGTCTTCTCACTTCTTAAGCAAGTTTGAGTAGAATAAGTCAATATTGATTGACTTTTAAGTTAAGTTATCTTCACAAAAGTTATTATCATCATTAACATTGTCTTCATGAAGATTAAAAGAGTCAGATAAACTAAGTAACTTAGATGTACTTTACTGTGAGACATCTTGTTTCTATAATTAAACAATTGACACAATGATGATCTGCAGAATCTGTGCTTAAACAATAGAGTTTATATTAATTAAGAAAGATATATTATCATTATTGTCTTGTGAGTCAACATTCTGATCATTGTTCATCATGTTTTGTAATGAATTTCAAGAAATGTTTTTAATAATGCTGAAGCTAAACTCAGACTTAACAACTTAAGATGCTTACAATATGATAGAATGTTTTAAGATATTTAGATTAATTTTTAATGAGATGATAATAAAACATTGTAGTCTTTATTCAGTCATAAAGAAGTTTAATAGATTTAAATTAAATATATTATCAATCTCTAACTACTGACTAACTGTTTTGACTGCTCACTGAAGAAAAAATAAGTCTATATATAATATTGCTGTATTTTAGTTAAAGATCTGTAGTGCTGAATTGAATAGGATTCAGTTATGTGCTCAGACAAAAGAGAATATGTTAAAAGATATTGAGAAAGTAATTTGAATTTCTTAAATACTTAACTGTTTGTATAGAGTTGTAACTCTGTGAATAAGAATAACAACATTGTTAAGTATAAATGAATAAAGTTAAGATTTGTTAATTTATACTCTTTAAGCTGATAAGCTAGAGTTACTGTATAATTAAATAGTCTTAATAAATTAGATAAAGAAGATTTGTTGAAGATCTTTGTCAGCTTAACAAGTTGAGGAGTGTTTTGACTATAAGATAAAGTTATGAGATGAAAAAACAGTGTGATGTAATAGTAAGATAATGAGATTTCTTAATGATTTAGTTTATTGATCTCATTGTTATCTGATGCAGTACAGAAATTAAGCTGTAAAACTGACAATCTAGCAAGCTAAAATCTTAATAAACAATTAACAATTGTTTTAATGAAACACTGTTGATGCTATTAAATTATTACTGTTAGATAAAGTTAAGAGATAAAAAGCTGTCTTGTTAAGTAAATAAGAAGTCTCAGCTATATAGTCATTTAACTATTACATCATAAGAGTAGATAGACAGAAGCAATTTCTCATAATGATGAATAAAGCAAGAACAAATGTCTAAATGAAAAGAAATGATAAAAGGTCATTATGATGAGAAAAGACTATAATGATGAATTAGTATAGTAAGAGAAAGAAAGATGTCAGCATTATAACAATTTGATTTCATATTGATTATCAATCAACATTTAATTGATAACTATTGAAGAGATATATATTTAATTTATATTTAAATTAATTAATACTTTCACATTTATCTCATTCAGTCTGTCTTGAATGTGATCTACAAGAATATATAAATTTAAATTGAGAACATTGATTTGACTAAAGATCATACTTAATAATAAGAATTTTAAGTTATTCAGTGTGAATACTTCATTTAAGTCATTATTAAGTTGAATAAAAGCTTCTATTAACTTATTCATGAATACTTTTATATTTATAAATGATGTTAGATGTATAACTCACAATAGCTATGCTATTAGTGTGGTGCCACCTTTTAACAGGTTATGAGCCCGGGTTAGTGTGTGATAACTTGTGTAAAATGGCGCCTAGGCCACCTCTGCTGGTGGTTCAAGTCCATGGTGAGAGAGTAAGTCCAAAAGGTCATGAGTTTGAACTGCTGTCTGTGTGCACCCTTTACACCTGTGGGTCAGTTGCGGGCTGATCGCGGGTTAGAGAGAGTGTTAGATGTATAACTCACAATAGCTATGCTATTAGTGTGGTGCCCACTTTTAACAAATGACTTAAATTATTTAAATTATTTAAATTAACTTCAATAATCTTCAGCTTCTTCTTATCTTTATTTTTGCTCTTATCTTTATTCTTATCTTTACTCTTATCAGTATTCTTATTGTCTCAGCAGTCTTTAACTATATATAAGAACTTTTTATAATGAAAGTATACTTTATTCTTTTTACATCAGATTCAATAAACTTTTATATTTAACTTATTTGATTTAGATATAATTAATTTCTCATAACTTTAAAATTGATCTCAAGAATTGCTTAATGAGTTATTACAGTAAATTTAAGTCATTAAAGATGTTAAAGTAATTCTTATTATGTATTTCTTGAAGACTTTATTCAATTTAATTAACTCATTAAATTAACTCATTAAAAGTAATCACTTTAATCTTTAGATACTTTCAAAGTTCAGATTAAATCTTTTGCTTTAAACTTTAAATAAACTGTCATTTCTGTTTGTATTTAACTGTATAGACTGAAGAAGTTATACAATTTTTGTAAATTTTACTTTATATTATTAAATCAATTTTGTTTGTTTCAGTGTCTCATAACAACAACATTGATGTTTCATTTCATTAACATTTTTAAAGATCAGTAAAAATGCTAAAAACAAGTTATTTATATTTTAAAATTTAATGTTTAACAGATTTTCTTCAATTTAAAGTTTTTTTTTAAAGTCATCATACTTTAATAATATCTTTTAAATAACTAACTGTAACAGTGATCTTTGCTTCATTGTTTAGAAGTTAATTTATTAATATTTTGTAAAATTGAAAATAAGCTTTTATTTTAAGAATTTACATCTCTGCAGTGTTTACTTTTCAGCTATTCTTATAAATAAATGATATCTTCATCTTCAAAGAATTCTTGAACATCACTGCAAAGAAAAACACTACTATATTAAATATTTCTTGAATTTCTGAAGCTGCACTAAATAGAAATGTGATCTCAGACATAAAGCTAAAAATTAATTAATTAAGTCTAAAGAAATGCAATTTAACTTATTATTGTCTTATAATTAATTTAAGAAGCTGTTTCTGACATTGTTAACTGATTAATAATAATAAGTTTATTCATCATTATAGAAATAGAGTTAAACTTTATATTGAGAGATTATAAATAATTAAAAACATTAATTAATAAATCAATTCTGATTCAGTTTAAATTGCTGTTAAATATGTCACAATATAAAAAATATAGAATTTTTCTTTATACAATACAGTATAAAAATTCATCTTTTTATTTTTTAGTCTTAATGCTGAAGTAATGATGAGCATTGAAGAGAAAGTAAATATGTAGTTTATGCATTATTGTATTGAAACTTTTATAATTAAAATATAAATTAAATCAGCTTAAATCAAAGCTTAAGTCTCAGAGTTGCTTAAAAGTATGTTTTAAATCTTTAATGCTATTAGATGTGAATTGATCTGTAGAAAGTTGTTTTTATTCATTTACACTATGTAGAGTATATATAGAAAATGATGATTAAGACATAAATAGGGGTGCTTAGTAAGAGATGAGTAAGCAATGATATCACATGAGCACACATATATAGTCAGCTCCTCACATAGTCATAGTACTCCTGCTGACATAAGTGACGCCACGACGCTTAAACTTTCCGCCGTGACCGACTTGCCGAGGTCTATTTCTTGAGCGAGAGACGTTGTTGAATTTCTGGCCTCGAGTTCATTGCCATGCTCCAGCATGCGCTCAAGATCCCGAGACCTTTCCGGAGTGGCAGGGTCTGCTTTCGCTCTCCCCAAGCGTTGAGTTCTCGTACAAGGCTTTCAGTGCGGCAATCCTTGGCTCCGTCGCTGGTCAAGTCCCGATTGTACAGTTCCTCTCCAGGTCTGATTCCCAGCGCTACAGTTCTTGTTGGGTAATGCAATGAATTAAGTACAAGAAGCTTAGACATCCTCACCGCACGATCGAGTCGTCGTTCCTTCCTTTCGCGCGTCTTATCTTTCGCTGCAATATCCATCTTCTTCACCAGTGCAGGCTTCATCATGGCCACAGCTCCTGCAATACCCACCATCAACGGCCTTATCACGCCACCTTCAGACGCCGAATCCCTGGTCATGTTCAGGCCACCGGATGAGATGTCTTTGGAGGTTGACGACTTCATTCGAAATCATCAATTAGCCCAAGCGTTGCGTGACAATCCTGATTTCACAGAATCAAGGCCGCACATGAAAGTACCTGAGGCATTGCGGAGCCATAGCCTTACCGGTGGTACCTTGATTGGTCCTGGCAAGATTCTGGTACCGCCATTCGTATGGAGCGAAAAGGGTGGGAAGAGTCTCGTCTCGATATCGTACCTTGGCCCTGACCTTTGTGGACATCCCGGCGTCATACACGGGGGTCTTCTCGCAACCATCCTGGACGAAGGGCTCGCTAGGTGCTGTTTTCCTGCCTTGCCTAACAAAGTTGGCATGACCGCCAACTTGAACATTAATTACCGAAAGCCTGCCCCTGCCGGAGCATTTGTTGTACTTCGAGCGAAGACGGTGAAGGTTGAAGGGCGCAAAGCTTGGGTTGAAGGGCACATCGAGACTCTTACGGAGAAAGGACAAGATCCTGTTATACTGGTCGAAGCATCCGCATTATTCATTGAGCCAAAACAAGCAGCAGTAAGTGAAGTCGTCTTCGGTTTTGTTGAATCTTCGACACATGAAGCGACATAGAATGACGATCTGGCGCAGAGTATGATTAGGATGTATCCCCACGACTGACGTTGGCGACATTTACTACACTTATGATCGGTCATCGCTGTTGGATATTCTGTGCAAGGGTGCAGTGGTGTTGAAAACTCGGAGCATTGTACATAGAAAGCGTCGTATGCGCTATAGAGGCCACTAGATTGCCCAGTCAAATTCCTTGATTGAGGGCCGCTGAGTATCAGTGACGAGTCTTATATAGAGCGATAGGTGTATGATTGCATTGCTGGCTGAATCTTTCACGTGTCTGTGGCGTCCCGACCATGACGGCAAGTGAACATGCTAAGAAGTAAAGAAGGTACATTTATCAAGTTCAAGGAGACGCTTGTCTTGCTACATGAGATACCAGCCTTTGTATAGAATTGTAATGGATAAAACCCCTCCGAGTTGATACTAGAAGCGTAGGATTCATCTTCACTAGCATGAAGTCTCCGTTGTACACCTCCAAGCATATCAAGCTCTCCGTTACCTGACACCAAGCTTGTACAGCCAGATCTGCGTCTTCCCCGCGAAGATCATGTCGAAGACCACGACATATCTCTTAGTGTCGCTGCCCAATTCGATTGCTTCTTCGAATACCCACGATGAAGCTCTTACGGCTTTGAGATCAGCGGTGTCGACTGATCATGGCACCGTCTACCCATTCGCCGTCCCAGAGTTTAAAATTGGGACTCTGGACGCGCTTGTACAACAAGCGGACGAGCTGGCAAGATTGGAAGGTATATGTGAGGGTCTAGTGGGGAAGGTGGGCGATTCCCTGAGGACGATACTCGAGGGGGATGAGGATAAAATCTCCCAGCAGAGGACGGTCAACGATAGTCAGTCAACACCACGGGACAAGATTGTTGTATGCTAATATCAACTGCAGAACCTGTCGACCAATATCTACAAACATTTTCATGGAATAGGGTCAAGTACCGCTCCGACAAGTCTGTTGGAGACCTCATGGATTCTCTGCGAAAGGTTTCGAAGCCACTGTGAGAGTACGATAAGGTTATTGATCTGTTGAAGAACTGACCCGGTTTCACATAGGAGATCGCGAGTATCGACAATGACGTTAAAAGCAAGTACAGCCAATACAACCAGGTCAAGACGAGTCTGACAGCGCTTCAACGCAAACAGACGTACGTGGGAGCTACCTTCATGTGACGCTTCCTACGGTACTGATGATTAAGGATCCAGTGGCAATCTCTCAACGAAGTCACTAACAGCACTGGTTGACCCATCCCTCCTGATCCAAGACTCGGACTACCTTGAGACGCATCTGGTCGCAGTGCCAAATCAGATGACAAAAGACTTTCTCAAAACATACGAAACGGTGGCGCCAATGGTGATACCAAGGTCGTCAGTCCGAATAGATGCTGACGGAGAGTTCACGCTGTATGCGGTCGCCACTTTCAAGAAACATAGTCAAGAGTTCATCCATAGATGTCGAGAGAAGAGGTGGATCCCCAGGGACTTCCAATTCCAGCAAGGTGGCAAAGAAGCCGAGCAAAAGGAGGTAGAGCGTGTTGCCAAAGATGAGAGACGGCTGTGGGGTGAAGCGTTACGCTTGTCGCGGACTGGCTGGGGTGAGAGTGTGATGGTTTGGATACATGTTTTGGCCCTCAGAGTGTTTGTTGAGACTGTCCTACGATATGGTCTGCCGCTTCAGTATGTGTGTGGCTTGGTTAGGGTGGGTGATATTATGGTTTCCTGTTCTTAGAAGAGCGTCGATGTTCACATTCGCTGATGGTCTATTTGTGCCCAGACAACTCAGAAACTCGCGAAGAAGGTGAGGTACTCTCTAGACTCATCTTATTCGTACCTGGCTGGCAACGCCTTTGGTAGGGACAAGAAAGGAAGGGTCACCAAGGACGACTCCTCAACTACATCAGACCTGCAAGCAGCGGGCCATGCCAGTGACGGCAATGAGTACAGCGCATACGTCTGCTATGAATTCGAGATACTTTGATGGGAGCTCTATTGCATCCTCCTGGTGCGCAGATTTCGAGTGTTCTTGTTCCCTGGCGAATGAGAACCAGTCATGTTCCCTGGACTCTAGGGACCTGAAGAACGCAAGAAAGCAAAGCGGTCGGTAGCTTTTTGAATGTTCAAAATTCGCTCTAAGCTATGATGCTGTGTCATATCTATTGAGCTTCAGCAGTCCTTGAGCTTCCAGATAGCCAACGATCTGAACCACAGACTCTTCCACACTGAGCTGGTCCGAACGAATCCTTATCTCGGGATGCTCTGGTTCCTCATATGGCGCAGAAATCCCGGTAAACTCTTTTATCTCACCGGCCCTCGCCTTCTTGTACAAGCCCTTTGGGTCGCGCTTCTCCGCAACCTCTACGGGGATGTCGACGAAGACTTCAATGAAAGGGATCGGTGCATCCCCGCCTGATTGGCCTGCGGACTGGTGCAGTTCTCGAGCGACTTTGCGATCCGATCGGTATGGCGAGATGAACGATGTAAGCGCAATTGTTGACGAGTCCGCAAAGAGTTTTGCGACCTGATGAACCACATCAGTATAAAGCTGTCTCCGAGCCGACTGGGGAGTGCCAACCTCGGCTATCCTTCTAATGTTCTCATTCCGATCACTTTCCGAAAAGCCCAGATCTTTGTTCAAGCCAAAGCGTACGTTATCACCGTCAAGCCGGTATGCGGCAAAGCCAAGGTGTAGAAGGTGCTGCTCGAGCGCAGTCGCGATCGTTGATTTGCCCGAGGCAGACAGGCCGGTGAACCAGATTGTAAACCCTTGCTGTTTGCGAAATGCGTTTCTCTCCCGTTGAGAGAGTGACGGATGCCATGTGATATTACTGACATGCAAAGTCGGCATCAGCGCCACAGGGACCAATTGACCTTCCCACAGCGAAGTGGAAGCGCGAGAGTGCTTACCTACGTTGCCATCACTTGTTTGTTGTGAACAAGTCGCCGTTTGATTGAAGTGGAAAAAGGTCAAGGTTCTATCTCTCTAACATGTGCAAATTATTGTATATTCGCGACAATAAATGGCCTCATATAGGGCTGATCGACACCTTATAGGTCTTCGGTAAAGGAATGTTAGTCAGCGACAATCAGCTCGCACACGCAACCCAACCAGTTTAGCTATCTTCACCACATTTAACGTCTTGTGTGACAATTGTCAAGCCTGAAAATACCTGCATCACACTAGGTACCGTAGGTATCGATGGCTCCGTTGTGCGTAAGACTGAGGTCCTTGTTGAAAGGCATCTCTTGAGATTGAAGTGCTGTGGTTCTCTTCTGCGTTTGCCTTTGAACCACAGGCTACAGGTATTCACACTTTATCTTGTGTCTCTTCGACAGAACAAGGCCTCGTCCATACTTTTTCTATGTTATCATTGGGCTTGTGGTTGCTTTTCGGCACTATTTTTGGTCTTGTTCTCATCCTTGTAGTTCTTTGGTCAATATCACGCCTTTCACTGTGGGGCAGATTGATATCCTCTATATAAAGCCTTTCACGTCGTCGTGCTTTGCTTCCCAATACAGCGACAGTCTATTAACCCAATTCAAGAAGCATCGCTTATTTTGATTGTTCAGAGCGCTGATAAGTGGATCATCCAACATGGACCCTTCCAGTGGCTATTACACTCTTCTAGATGTTCCAAGAAAGTATGAAAGTCTTTCACCGGTATCATGAGATGTGGACAGCTGGATGAAGCTGCGTGCACTCTGTCTTCCTTGGACTTAGACAAACAGCAGTTCGGCAACTGCAGGTTGGGTGCATCAGCCTTCTAACTTGTTCATAAAGTGTGCATGGTCACCTATGTGTCAAACCGAAAAAATCCGAAAAACAGATGCAGAGCCAACTCTATGTCACCTCAACCATTGCAGCATTGAAATGCAGCCATTGTTTGCTTCCCTGAGCGTGATGGCGGTTTTGGTACTGAGATGACGCGTTTCAATGGGCTGCATTTGGTGCGGATGAAACTTATAACGAACAGCTATTTGATACTTCTATTACCTTGCTCTCAAATGCGTACAGCATTCCTCCATGATTTCCTTGATTGAAGGTACCTGACACTGTGAGAGTGGAGGCCATGCTGTCCTCTCTCTGTAACCTGTACATTCAAATTCTTGCCAGAAGTCATAATGCCATCCTTAGCAGCTATTATCATGATACTCTCGCGCAACAAGTTAATTTCGGTAGGTGAGCCCTAACACTTCTCTCGCCCAATATCGCTCTTTCCTCTTGCGGCAACACGTTCACTTTGAGAATAATTCATTCACTCTCCAGACATGCATCGCTTGATATCCTTCTCATCGCAACATCAACTCTTCTCAACTGAGACGCTCCACCTGCTTCTCAAACATCTCTGTACTAAGTTCTGCGAGACACGCTTGCGCTTTTCTGTTGAAGACATTCAATCCTTTGGGATCAGACATCTGTACGCTTGTTATCTCGAGTTTTTATCTAATTCCTCGAACGAACGCGCTCGTGGTGACCGTCGTCAGCATGTTTGATAACATTGGCGCGAGGGAGATGTCAATGGGCGAGATCATTCACGTCGTTGTGGAGATGTGCGCCGGGCGAGGTTCGGAGAGAATCCATTGCTACCCTGATACGCGTAGCTGACTGTATAGGCCCTTGCCGCAAGCTGAACCAACGTCGACTTAAGCGGCAGTTTAAGGCGTCGCTGACACGTGCGGGGGAGCACTCGTCAGATTCCGTTCTTCGTGGGCCTTTGGGCCCTTTGCCATCGCGGCATAGGGCCCAAAGCCCTTATACATCTTTCAAGGAGTTCGATTCTCCCGTAGGAAACATCAAGAGCGGGTCCCCGGCAAGGCTGCCCTTATTGTCGGTGTCCGTCTCGCTTCTGCCATCAGAGCAGGGGGACGAGGTTGAGTCGCTTGCAGCAGAAGTGGGCGGTGACGAGGTCATAACCTCAGTCCCGAGAGAGATAACAGAAGAGGTGGACCAAATATCTGGTACCATCATTGTGAGGGGATTTCCCTCACATTTGAGGGTCCTCACCATCGAATCCGAGAACAGTCGGCGTGCGTTGGGGTGGGACTTATACCGGAAGTTCGGCGATCCTAGTACGCAGAGTGGTGTTGAGGAATTAGATGTTGGTAAAGAAACTGCGGGTTTGGAAGGTGCGTCGATTGTCTATAACGCAGAGACCCAGCCTGACCCAGAAGGAGCAGAAGTAGCCAACGGGCTTTCGGTGCCTAGCCACCAGCCGAAAGTACAACATGCCGCAGCGACTGCCCGCGATATACCACCTCGTAAAGGCTACCATGATGGCGGTCGGCTCAATGCCAGGCGAAGACATTGAGGTAAGCAGAGTAGTGGTCTGGGCACTGAATCATGCTTCTGAGGATGCCAGCCGCATGTGCATTCTTGACATCGAGAGGACCACGAGGGTGGTTGCACCTGTTTCCAGCAGATGGCTTGGTAAGCACATTGAATTGGGACTCACGTACCTGTGTGAGCTTGAGCTGACCTCCCAACAGGTGCTTTGGGCAGCCAAGTCGGAGATATTGGCATTGGAGATTTGTCTGTACGAGATTCCCGGCAGATGATTTTCAGGAACAGGTTGGACTGTCTTTGTGGCTGCTCATGCGGTCCTCCTACAAGCACTCCTCGCGAGCAGATTGACTCATGATTGAGAGATAGTCGCCCGACGCACTCTTGTTTCGATGTGCGTTGAGAAGGCTCATTCGCACAGCGCTCGCGAACCTCAGAGCGAGGTTGTTGTCCTTATGAGACCCAGTACTGCGTGACTCCGTTATTGAGTTTGGGTGGTTTTCCGGCTATTTTATATTGAGCTCACAAAAGACACTACTGTACCTACGTTAGGTATATATCGCATTCTTTCCGAGAGCAAATTCAGAGAAAGTCGAAGTAGATACACTCAACTGACACCTATTTACCAGTGGTACGAAGTACAGTAGGAGATACAGTGCCGGTGGTAATTCTGGTCCGCGCCGAACGCTCACAAAAAAAAAAGACCATTTTTTTTGAAAGCTCAAAATCCTTAAAACACATAAATACTGTAATTACTTCACAACCACAGTGTATACAGACATTCTGAGTATGCAGAATGATGAATTATATAAAGTTTTAATAGTTGTGAAAGTTCTGAGTCAATTAATACATAAATGATGTTGTTATTGCAGTATTTAATGAGTTTTTTAAGTTTTGTTGCTGTTTCTGATTTCATCATCAAAACACACTTTTTTGATAACTACACATACAATTGCTTAATGATACATCTAAAAATTACAGATCTAATAGATTTATATATAATTCATCATTCTGCATACT
>JAABUY010002800.1_pt1 | contig 20157 bp, 16 predicted proteins | sample 5560271 | NCBI WGS metagenome assembly JAABUY01 (sample SAMN10711886, study PRJNA513374) | rock metagenome | isolation source: Antarctica rocks | place: Antarctica: Victoria Land, University Valley
TGTGGTGGGCGGGGCTGTGCGGGGCGGGGCTGTGGTGGGCGGCTGTGTGGTGGGCGGCGGTGTGCTCGCCGTGGGCAGGCTGGGAATGGGCGTGGTCGTCGGCGCCGGGGTGGCGGCGGTCCGGGAGACGGTTGCGGTCGGGTCGGGTGCCGGGGTCGCGGGGTTGTTGCTCGCGTACTGCCACACGAAGAAGGCGATCGCGGCGAGCGCCACGAGGGCCGGTAACCACCACCAGCCCGCCCCGGAGCGACGCCTGGTCCGCCCGGGCGGCGGTGGAGCCCCGCGGCGCACCGGGTCGGGCCCTCGGCGAGGGGGCACCCGGCCGGGCATGACCTCTGTCGCACCCAAGGGGAGGGCGACGGGCGGGACGACCTGGGTCGAGGCGGCGCCGGTGTCAGCGGCGTTGAAGACGGAGGTAGCGGGATCGACGTGTGTCAGGCCACCGACCGGCATACCGAGGGCGGCTGCGAGGGCAGCGGCGGAGGTGGGACGAGCTGCGGGGTCCTTGGCCATGCACGACTCGACGATGCGGCGCAGGTCCGCCGGGACCGAGCCGGGCAGCGGCGGGACGGCATCGTTGACGTGCGCGAGAGCCGTCGCGACGGCCGAGCCGGAGTCGAACGGCTTGCGCCCGGTGAGCATCTCGTGCCCCACGACACCGAGCGCGTAGATGTCGCTCGCGCCGGTCGCCGTCCGGCCGAGGGCCTGCTCGGGAGCGAGGTAGTGCGGCGTGCCGAGCACCTCACCGGTGCGGGTGGGCCCGGCGCTGTCGATGGCGCGGGCGATGCCGAAGTCGGTGAGCTTGACCCGGCCCTCGGGCGTGAGCAGGATGTTGGCCGGCTTGACGTCGCGGTGCACGACGCCGGCGGCGTGCGCGGCGGCCAGGGCCAGCGCAGCCTGTCCGAGGACCGAGCGGGTCTGCTGCGGCGCCATCGGGCCGCGGGTGATGAGCTGCGAGAGCGGCTCTCCCTCGACGAGCTCCATCACGAGGTAGGCGTCGCCGCCGTCCTCGCCGTAGTCGTAGACCGTCGCGATGTTGGGATGCGTCAGGGATGCGGTATGCCGTGCCTCATCCCGGAAGCGGTCGGCGAACGTCGGCTCGCTCGAGGCGTCCGGGCGCATGACCTTGACGGCGACCTGACGGCCGAGGACGGAGTCGCTCGCCTTCCAGACGTCCCCCATCCCGCCGGACGCGATGGGTTCGGTCAGGGTGTAGCGGTTGCCCAGAACCATGCCTTCGTGGGGGTTCACTTGAGCACCGCTTCCATGACGGCCTTGGCGACAGGGCCACCGAGCAGCCCACCTGCCGCTTCGCTCCCGGCGTTGCCACCGTCCTCGACGACGACTGCGACGGCGACCTTCGGGTCGTTCGCCGGCGCGAAGGAGGTGAACCACGCATGCGGCGCCTGACCGTTGCCCTGCTGAGCCGTTCCCGTCTTGCCGGCGACCGCGATGCCGTCGATCTTGGCCGGCCGGCCGGTGCCGTTGTCGACCACCGAGACCAGCATGCGGGTCAGGGTCGAGGCGGTCGCGTCGGACACCGCCACGGAAAGCTGCACCGCCTGATGTGTCTCCAGGGACTCGAGGTTGGACCCGAGGACGTCTCGCACGAGGTAGGGACGCATGACGACACCGTGGTTGGCGATCGCGGCACTGACCATGGCGACCTGGAGCGGCGTGACTCGCACGTCGTACTGGCCGATGGCCGACTGCGCCGCCTGCGGCGGGCTCAGCTGTGCGGGAACGGTGCTCGGCTCTACCCTGGTGGGAATGCGCAGCGTCTGACCGAAACCGAACTTCGCGGCCTGGCTGCGCAGTGCGTCGGCGCCGAGCTGGACGCCGAGGTAGCCGAAGGCCGTGTTGCAGGAGATCTCCAGGGCGTGCTGGAGCGTCGTCGCGCCGTTCGGCCCGCACGGCTTGCGGTCGTAGTTGGGCAGGCCGACGTTGGTCTGGGGCAGGTCCATGACCGGTGGTGCAGGGATCTGGCTCTGCTCATCGACGACCTTGCCCTCGAGCGCAGCCGATGCCGTGACGATCTTGAAGACCGAGCCCGGTGGGTAGAGGTTGCCGGAGATGGCCCGGTTGACCATGGGCCTGGTCGGGTCCGCGTTGAAGGTCGTCCAGGCCTTGGTCACCGCGGCCTGGTCGTGCTGGGAGAGCTGGTTGGGGTCGTACTGCGGGTGGGAGACCATGGCGAGGATCGCGCCGGTCTTCGGGTCGAGGGCCACGACCGCTCCGCGCTGGTTGCCCAGGGCCTTGTCGGCGGCCTCCTGCGCCTTCGCGTTGATCGTCAGGCGGACGCTGGCGCCGGCCTGCTGGCGACCGGTGAGCAGGTCGGTGACGCGGCGGTAGAACAGCTCGTCGGCCGAGCCCGACAGCAGCTCGCCCTCGGAGCCCTCGAGCCCCCCGCCGGCGCCGTACGTGTAGGAGAAGTAGCCCGTGACGGCCGCGTAGAGCGGGCCCTGGGGGTAGGTGCGGAGGAACGTGATCTGCTCGTCCGGAGAGGGCAGGGAACGGGCCACCGGCTGGTCGCCGACGATGATGCTGCCGCGCTCGCGGGAGTAGTTGTCGAGCAGCGTGCGGCGGTTGTCGGCGCGCGCGCTGATCGACGGCGCCTGCACGAACTGGATCAGGGTCGAGGAGATGAGCAGGGCCGCGAAGAGCATGGCGACGAGGACGGAGATGCGGCGGACGGGGGCCTTCACGTCAGCACCACGACCTCGGTCGCCGCCGGTGGCTGGGCGCCCTGCAGCTCGCGCTCGGCGGCCAGGGGACGTCTGGCCTGGTCGGAGATGCGCAGCAGGACGGCCATGAGCGTCCAGTTCGCGAGGAGCGCCGATCCCCCGAGGGACATGAACGGCGTCGTCAGACCGGTGAGCGGGATGACCCGGGTGACTCCGCCGATGACGACGAAGACCTGGAGGGCCACGGAGAAGGAGAGACCCATGGCCAGGAGCGTGCCGAAGCCGTCCCGCACGCCCAGCGCCGTGCGCAGGCCGCGCTCGACGAAGAGCGCGTAGAGGACGAGGAGTGCGAAGACGCCGAACAGGCCGAGCTCCTCGCCGAAGCTGGCGAAGATGAAGTCGCTGTTGGCGAACGCCACCATCCAGGGCCGGCCCTGACCCAGACCGGTGCCGAAGAGGCCTCCGGCGGCCATCCCCATGATGCCCTTGGCCAGCTGGTCGGACTGCTCGAGGGAGGCCGGCGCGAACGGGTCCAGCCAGAGGGCTACTCGCTCCTGGACGTGGCCGAAGAGCCGGAACGCCAGGTAGGCGCCCCCGGCGAAGAGGAGGAGGCCGATGGCGATCCACCCCACCCGCTCCGTGGCGACGTAGAGCATGGCGACGAAGAGGCCGAAGAAGAGCAGGGAAGAGCCGAGGTCCTTCTCGAACACGAGGACGGCGAGGCTGGTCAGCCATGCGATGAGGATCGGGCCGAGGTCGCGTCCGCGGGGGAAGGTGAACCCCAGGACCTTGCGACCGGCGAGGGACAGGACGTCCCGGACCTGGACGAGGTAGCCGGCGAAGAAGACCGTGAGCGCGATCTTGGCGATCTCACCGGGCTGGAACGACAGCGGTCCCAGCCGGATCCAGATCCGGGACCCGTAGACCGTCTGGCCCAGGAGCGGCACCAGCGGCAGGAGCAGGAGTGCGAGACCGATGGCCATGGCGGTGAACGTCTTGCGCCGCAGCATCCGGTGGTCCTTGAGGAGGAGGATCACGACGGCGGCAAGGACGACGGAGAGACCGGTCCACAGCAGCTGTCGCGCCGCGTCGCTGTTGAGGCCGGTGCGTCCCTGAGACAGGTCGATCCGGTGGATCATGACCAGCCCGAAACCATTGAGCAGTATGGCAATCGGCAACAGCAGCGGGTCGGCGTAGGAGGCCCTCCACCGCAGGACCAGGTGGAACGCGACGGCCAGGCCGAGGAGACCGCCGCCCACCGTCGCGAGCTGGGCCGGCACCTTCTCGTTGACCCCGAGGTCGACGTTGACCCACGCGAGCAGGGTGATGCCGACGGCGAGCAGGAGCAGCACCAGCTCGACGTTGCGGCGGGTCCGCGGTGCGACGGTCTGCACGGTCGTCATGGCGTGCTCCCGGTGGTGACCGTGGTGTTCGGCAGGCCGGGAGCCACGGGCGCCGTCGTGGTGCTGGCCGGTGTCGTCGTGGTGCTGGCCGGTGTCGTCGTGGTGCTGGCCGTGGTCGATGTGGTGCTGGCCGGTGTCGTGACCGGGACCGAGCCGCACTCGACTCCGGCGGCCGACTGCGCCCGGCAGTCGGTGGCGGCCGAGCGCAGCATCTGCACGCGTCCGGCGGCCGCCGCCCGGTCGGTCACGACGATCCTGCCGTTGACGAGGTCCTGCATGTGGGTGGGCAGATCCGTCAGGGGGATGTCGGAGACCGTCTCGACGCGGGAGAGGCCCACCGGACCTACGTCCTGGGTCAGACCGCGGTAGACCGCGACGTAGCCCCCGTCCGCGCCGAGGAAGAACTGACGCTGGGACCAGGTCCACGCGGCATACCCGCCTCCTGTGAGAACGGCCAGCGCGACCGCGGCGACGAGCAGGCGCCGGCCCCAGGTGACGAGGCCGGACCGGCCCTCCTCCGCGAGCGCGAGGTGCTCGTCCTCGTCCGCGGCACCGGCCTGCCCGCTCGTCGTGCGGGTCAGCAGGGCGGCCTTCTCCGCGGGGCTGATCGGCAGGCCCCGCGTGCGCTTTCCCTTCCGGTCGCGGACCGCCGCTGCTCCGACGACCTGCGGAACCGTCGTCGGTGAGGTGGACTTGTCCAGGTCGACGACGTCGGCGATGACGACCGTGACGTTGTCGCGGGCACTGGCCCTGAGCGCCACCTCGATGCACCGGTCGGCGGCGTCCTCGGGAGTCGCCGCCTCGGTGAGGATCTCCTGCAGGATCTCGCTCCGCACGAAGTCGGAGAGGCCGTCCGAGCACAGCAGGTAGCGGTCGCCGACCTTGATCTCGCGCATCGACAGGTCGGGGTCGTCGTCCTCCTGACCGGTCATCACTCGGGTGACCAGGGAGCGCTGCGGGTGGTCCTCGGCCTCCTCCCGGCTGATCCGCTTCTCGTCGACGAGCCGCTGGACGAAGGAGTGGTCCTTGGTGATCTGGCTCAGGGTGCCGTCGCGCAGGAGGTAGGCGCGCGAGTCACCGATGTGCGCCATGGCGAGCTTGTTGCCCGTGCGCAGCATGGCGATCGTCGTCGAGCCCATCCCGGCCAGGTCGGGGTTGTCGTCCATGGCCGTGCTGAGCCGCTTGTTGGCGGCGCGGATCGACTTCTCCAGCGTCGGCAGGGCGCTGTCGGCGCCGATGCTCTGGCCGTCGAGCGGGGCGAGCTCCCCGATGATCATCGAGCTCGCGACGTCTCCGGCGGCGTGACCCCCCATTCCGTCCGCGAGCACGAGGAGGTGCGGCCCGGCATACCCGGAGTCCTCGTTGCGCGACTTGGGCCCGAGCCCGAGGTCGGTCCGCGCCGCGTAGCGCAGGGCAATGGCCATCGAGGTCAGCCCCGCAGTTCCACAGTCGTCCGCCCGATGCGCAGGACGCTCCCGACACCGACGGGCCTGGCGCCGGTCAGCTTGTTCCCACCGAGGTACGTGCCGTTGCGCGACCCGAGGTCCTCGACGAACCAGCCCTCGGGTCGGGAGAAGATCCGCGCGTGCCGGGTGGAGGCGAACTCGTCCTCGAGGACGAGCGTGCACTCCGGGGCGCGGCCGATGAGCACGCCGGAGCGGCCGAGCGGGACGGAGGTGCCGGCCAGCTCACCGGCGGTGACGGTGAGGGTCGTGGGGACCCGCCGTCCCTGGCGCGGTCTGTCCGGTGCTGCGGGAGTCGGTGGCGTCCTGCTGGCGGGAGCCTCGGCCGGCAGGCGTTCTAGGCCTGCGGCCATCCGGCGCTTCCTGGCCTGACGGCCGCCAGCCGGGCGCGGGGAGACCCGGGTGCCGTAGAGATCTCTGCGCAGCACCGTGAGGACGCTGAAGACGAAGATCCACAGCAGGGCCAGCAGTGCCAGGCGAGTGAGGGTGAGGGTGAGCTGACTCACTCGTGCTCACCGCTTTCCGGGCCGGAAGGTGGCCTGGGTGCGGCCGACGGTCACCTGGTCCCCGTCGTCGAGCCGCCGGCTGGTGATGCGCTCGCCGTTCACGTAGGTGCCGTTCGTCGAGCCCAGGTCGCGGATGGAGGTCACGAGGCGCGGCCCGTCGTTCGTGACACGCACCTCGCAGTGCTTCCGGGAGATGCCGGGGTCGTCGAGGATGATGTCGGCGACCTCGTCCCGCCCGATCACGGTCAACGCGCCGATCAGCGGGTAGCGCTCGCCGTCGATGTTGAGCCAGGGGCGCTGCGCGGGGTTCGTCGTCGGGCGCGCGGGCGGCTGCTGGGGGCTCGCGCACTGCTGCGGTGGCTGGCGTCGGGGCGCCTGGGTGCTCGGCGCGATCGAGCGGCGGGAGGTGCCCGGGCGCACCCGGAAGACCCCCGTCTCCAGGTCGCTGTCCTCGCTGAAGGTCACCGCGACCGGCCCGCCGGGCTGGTAGCGCTGGGACTCGGCGTGCTCCTGGGCGGCGGCGACGAGCTCCTCGGCGAGCGCCTCCTCGAAGGTGGAGAGGCGCTGGAAGTCGGTCTGGCTCAGCTCGATCGTGTAGAGGTTGGGCACCATCGTGCGGCCGTGGCCCATCACCGCAGCCCGGTCGTCCATCGCCCGGCGGATGGCAGATGCAAGCTCGACCGGCTGGACCTCCGACTTGAACGCCTTGGCGAAGGCACCGTTGACCGCCCGTTCCAGGCCGCGCTCAACCTTGTCGAACAGTCCCACGTACCCTCCTCGTCGCCTCGACAGTTCCTTTCATCGTAACCGTCAGCCCCGCGCGAGGCGCTCACCGAGGCCGGGGCGGCGGCACGGCATACCCGCAGGTCGCGGGAGAAGGCGCGGCGCGTATGCCGGGGAGCCGGCTCCCGCCCACCGACCACTGCCCATCGCCACTGCGGCTTGTGCCGGCCAGGGGCGCCGGGGTTGGATCGGAACGGGACGGGTCGTCGATGCGTCAAGGCTGCAGGGTCGTTGCAGGTCCTTGCTGGTCCTTGCTGGTCGTCTGAGCTCGGGAGGCAGGTCCGCGGTGGCGCAGGGTGGATTGCCGAAGGGGTACGTGCCGCCTGCGCCGACCCATCCGAGCTACGGCTACCTGACCCCGGAGGAGCTCGCGGAGATCGAGGCGCAGGCGCGCGAGCAGGCCGCGAGGGCCGAGCTGGAGGCTGTGCCCGAGGTGGCTTCACCCGAGCCGGTCGACCCTGAGGCTGCTGCAGCCTGGGTGCCGCCACCACCTGCGGAGCCATGGGTTCCCGCGCCCGTGGCGCAGGCGCAGGCGCAGACCGCCGAGCCGGAGGTCGAACCGCTGCTCGAACGAGAACGGGAAGTGCAACCGGCACCGGAACCAGCACCGGAACCAGCGCCGGAACCAGCACCCGAACCCAAGCCCGAACCAGCACCGGAACCCGAGCCCGAACCAGCACCGGAACCCGAGCCCGAGCAGAAGCGGGTCCCGCACGGGCAACAGATCCCCACGGCGCCCCAGTCGGCGTCGGAGTCCTCCGCGCACTCGGCGAACAAGGAGAGCAGGGCGGAGTCCACGGTAGACACCTGGCAGGGCGAGAACGGCGAGGTCTATGCCTGGGACGGGCAGCGCTGGGTGCTTCGAACCCACGGACCCAGGCACCCGACGCCGGAAGCGCAGCAGGGGCAGACGCACCGGCAGAATGCGGCGTACACGTGGGACGGGCCGAACGGCGAGCGTTACGTGTGGGACGGGTGGGACTGGATCCTCACGGACGCCGGGTCCGCAGCCGAGCCGCAGCAGCGACAGCCCGAGACGCCTCAGGTGAACCGCGAGGGCGGACAGGTCTACACGTGGCAGGGCCCCGACGGCCAGCTCTACCTATGGGACCCTCGGCTCGAGCAGTGGGTCCCGCAGTGATGCCAGGACCGGCACCCGGGTCCACGCGCATGCCGCGCGGAACGGTTTGGTGATCGAGGCGGGCATGCAGCAGACTGGACCCCGCGCGCGAGTGGCGGAATGGCAGACGCGCTGGCTTCAGGTGCCAGTGTCCGAAAGGGCGTGGGGGTTCAAGTCCCCCCTCGCGCACATCCACAGAACACCATCGACAGGGGGATGTTTCCGCGCCAATGAGCGACACCGGTCTGCGCACGACCTACGTGCTGGTGGACGGCGAGAACATCGACGCCACCCTCGGCAGCTCGATCCTGTCCCGTCGGCCGCATCCTGAGGAGCGGCCCCGCTGGGAACGCCTGCTGCAGTTCGCGACGGACGAGTGGGACCAGCCGGCGAAGGGCCTGTTCTTCCTCGCCGCCAACGGCGAGCTGCCGATGAGCTTCATCCAGGCGCTGATGGCGATCGGCTACCGGCCGGTCCCGCTCTCCGGCCGCGCGAACGAGAAGGTCGTCGACATCGCGATCCAGCGCACGCTCGTTGCCCTTCAGGATGAGGCGGCCGACGTCCTGCTCGTCAGCCATGACGGCGACTTCCTGCCGCAGCTCGACGCCCTGTGCGACGGCCGGAAGGTCGGTCTGGTGGCCTTCAGGGAGTTCCGCAACAACGGTTTCGTCGCACTTGGGGACAAGGGGCTGGAGTTCTTCGACCTCGAGTACGACGTCCGCGCGTTCAACACCCGCCTTCCCCGGATCCGGATCATCCCCATCGACGAGTTCGACCCGGCGGACTTCATCTGAGTCGGTCTCGAGGTGGCTGGAGCGCGACCGTGCGGAACCCTCCGTTGGCCATCGACGAGTCCGGGGTGTTCGAGGACCGGGCCGAGTTGCGGTAGCGGTTGCAGTAGGAGTCGTGGCACAGATAGGAGCCGCCGCGAAGCACCCGCAAGTTGCCCGCGGCAGGACCCACGGGATCCTGCCCGGGAGAAGCGGTGTAGTACTGCGGCGAGTACCAGTCCGAGCACCACTCCCAGACGTTGCCCACCGTCTGCCATAGCCCGAAACCATTGGGAGAGTAGCTCCGCACCGGTGCAGTGGTCAGGTAGCCGTCATCCAGGTCGTTGCGGGCCGGGAACTGTCCCTGCCAGATGTTGCACCGCCACCTCTTGCCATCCGGCAGGTCGTCGCCCCAGGGGTAGCGCGCCCCCTCGAGGCCACCCCGGGAGGCGTACTCCCACTCGGCCTCCGTCGGGAGCCGCCGGCCGGCCCAGGAGCAGTAGGCCAACGCGTCGTTCCAGCTGAGGTGGACGACGGGGTACTCGTCCAGCTCATCGATGCCCGAGAGGGAGCCCCCCGGGTGTCGCCAGTCCGCGCCCCGGACGCCCAGCCACCACGGGGTGCCCGCCGCGGAGCCCATGACCTCGTCGGGACGCGCGGCAAGGGCCAGGTGGAAGACGGCGGAGAACCCGAAGTCCTCCGCCTCCGTCGAGAAGCCGGTGGCGTCCACGAAGCATGCGAAGTCGGCGTTCGTCACCGAGGTGACGTCGATGGAGAAGGGGGACAAGCGCACCTCGTGGACGGGCCCTTCCCCGTCGCCCGGGTTGCCGTCCCCCGTCGCGTCTCCCATGGCGAACCTGCCACCGGCCAGGACCGACTGTTCCACACCGTGCCGCGATGCAGCCACAGCTGGTGCCCAGGTCTTTCCGGACGTCTCCGACGCCCGGGAAGGAGCCGACGCGACGGCGTCCGACCGCGCCGGTGCGCAGCAGGCGCCGCCGGCCCGCTCGTCATGCACGGGGACGGTCCCCGGTGACGGACGCGTAGCGAGCAAGTGCCTCGAGACGCTCGTGGGCATGGTCGGCGACCGGCGACGGGTAGCCTTCGGGGACCGGGTCTGCCGCCCACGGTTCATGCACCGTCGCGCCGGGCAGCGCGTCGAGCTCCGGCACCCAGCGACGGACGTAGTCGCCCCGGGGGTCGAACTTCCTGCCCTGGGTCACCGGGTTGAACACGCGGAAGTAGGGCGCGGGATCGGTGCCCGTGCCGGCCACCCACTGCCAGCCGTGCTGGTTGTTGGCCAGGTCGCCGTCGATGAGGTGGTCCATGAAGAACCGGGCGCCGCGCGTCCACTCGAGGTGCAGGTCCTTGACGAGGAACGAGGCGACGATCATCCGCAGCCGGTTGTGCATCCACCCGGTGGCGAGCAGCTGTCGCATGCCGGCGTCGACGATCGGGAACCCGGTCTGCCCGCTCGCCCAGGCCGCGAAGTGCCGGTCTGCCTCCGGCCCGTGGTCGTAGGCCATTCCCCTCATCCCGACCTTGAAGTAGCCGTGGCCGCTCTCCGGCCAGTGGTGCAGGACCGAGGCGTAGAACTCGCGCCAGGCCAGCTGTCGCGCGTAGGGGCCGTCGGAGCTGCCGAGGTCGGCCAGCATGGTCCGGGGATGGATCGTCCCGAGCTTGAGGTGCGGCGACATCCGCGAGGTGTGGTCGAGGTCCGGCCGGTCCCGGTCGTCCGCGTAGGACTCGAGGCCATGCTCGCGGAAGCGTGCCCAGGTCTGCCGCGCCGCCCGCTCGCCGGCGTCCGGAAGCTCGGCATCGGTGGGCGGGTCGTCCGGGATCTCCACGCCGTCGAGGACGTGCCAGTCCGTCCTCGCGGGCTGCGAGTCGGCAGGCCGCGGCCAGCCGTGCTCGAGCCAGGCTCGGTAGAAGGGGGTGAAGACCCGGTAGGGGCTGCCGTCGTCCTTGAGCACCCGGCCGGGCGTGACGGCATACGGCGATCCGCTCGCGACCAGTGGTGCGTCGCCGAGGGCGGCGGCGACGCGCCGGTCGCGGGCTGTGCCGTACGGCGCGGAGTCGGCGCTGATGTGCACGGCGCTCGCGCCGACCTGCCGCACGAGCGCGGGAACCACCTCTTCGGGCTTGCCACGGAGCACCGTGAGACGTCCGCCGTGCCCGCGCAGGTCGGCGTCGAGTGCCCTCAGCGTCCGTAGCAGGTATGCCGTGCGAGGACCACCGCTGGAGCGCAGGAGCACGTCGTCGAGCACGAACAGGGCCGTGACCGGTCCCTGCTGTGCCGCGGCGGCCAGCGCCGGGTGGTCGCCGAGACGCAGGTCACGCCGGAACCAGAGGATCGTCGGGGCCGGGTCAGGCACGACCCGGTTCCCCGTGGATCACCTTGCGGAACAACGGAGGCAGGTAACGAAGCATGAGGACCGACCAGGTGACGTGGGTCAGCGCCGACGCCTGGATGCCGCCGGATGCCTTGCGTTGCAGGCCGAACAGCGCCCCCATGGCGCCCGCGGCGAGGACCAGTGCGGGGTTGCGCGTGGCCACCGTCGCGGCCGTGTAGGCGACGGTCGAACGGAGCACCGGGTGGGCGGGTGCGAAGACCTCGAAGAGCGGTCCGCGGAAGAAGAGCTCCTCGGCGAGCCCGTTGGCGCAGGTCGTCAGGACCACGAGGGGCGTCGAGCCGCGGTCGGCGTAACGAAGAACGCTCCCGATGGCGTGGTCGAGCACGGGGATGTTGCGGCACACGAGAGCCGCGCCGTAGAAGGCGCCGAAGGCCGCGGCTCCGGTCGCGACCGGCGTGATGACCGGACGTCGGGCGGTGTCGTCCCGTCCCTGGATCCGGCCCAGGTGCAACGGGCCCGAGGCGAGCGCACCCGTCGCCCACGTGGCGGCCAGGCCTGCGGTGAGCCAGTAGAACCGCCTCGACCCCGGCTCGGCGTTCATCGACACTGCGAGCAGTCCGGCGCCGGCGAGACCGAAGGCCGTGACCACCCGACGACGTCGGGCCCGGACGTCGTCGGTCTCGATGTGGATGGCCGGGACCTGTTCCCGGAACGGTCGCGGGAGTGAGCCGAGGATCGCCCGTCGCCCGGCCGACCAGGCCCTCTCCAGGTCGCTCATCGGCCGTTCTTCGGATCGGCGCTGGCTTCGGTGGCCTTGGTGGCAGTCGCCGCACCCTTGTCGGCCGTGCCCTCCTTCTCGGCGCGCTCCCGTAGTGCCTGCCGGACGGCGTCGTCGTAGGAGGTGAGCTCGAAGGGCACGAGGGTGCGGATGGCGTCGTCACGGACCACGACCTCGTTGGACATGGAGTCGACGAGCGCTCGCCCAGTCGTCGTGTCGACATCGGTCACGAAGGACAGCCACCGCGAGGACAGCTGGGGGCTCAGCAGTGGGACCGGGACGATGAGGAGCGGCCGACCCTCGATGGCCGCGACCCGGCGGAGCATGGTGACGTACTGGAGCACCTCCGGCCCGCCGACCTCCAGGGCCCGTCCGGCAGCCTCGGGCAGCTCGAGGACCGCGACGAGGTAGCGGACCACGTCGTCGATGGCGATCGGCTGGGTCCGGGTGCGCACCCACCTCGGTGTCACCATGGCGGGGAGGTGCTCGACGAGCTGCCGGGTCAGCTCCCAGGAGATGCCGCCGTGACCGACGATGATGCCGGCTCGCAGCGTGGTCACCGGCACGCCCGCGTCCCCGAGGAGCTGCTCGACCTGACGACGGCTGCGCAGGTGCGCCGACAGGGCGTCCGACTCGTCCCCGAGGCCGCCGAGGTAGACGATGCGGGTCAGCCCGGCTGCCGAGGCGGCCCGGCCGAACGAGCCGGCTGCCTGCGCGTCGCGGGTCTCGAAGTCCGGTGCGTCGAGGGAGTGGACGAGGTAGTAGGCGGCGGCGCAGCCCTCGAGCGCGGCGTCGAGGGTGTCCGGGTCGTGGACGTCCCCGTGGGCCGGGGTGCCGGACCCGGCATACGTGTCGGGGTGGCGGGTCATGGCGACGACCTCGTGTCCCGCCTCGACGAGGGCGGGGCACAGCCGGCTGCCGACGAAGCCCGAGGCGCCCGCGACAAGGACCTTCATGCCGGCGACGATACAGACCGTCGACCCTTCGCCGGTGGGCGCCTGCGCTGTTGGCAGGACCGTCCCATTGCTGGTCTCGGCGCCGGTCGAGGCGCGTGGCCGGGACGGGACCCGACGGCTGGGACCGGGACGGTCATGAGGTGGTGTCCCCGGCCGCGCCGTCCCCGCCGCTGCCGTGTTCTGCGACGACGTCCGCGGGCACGACGATCGGTCGCAGCCGAGCCCAGCCGAGAAAGGCCGCTGCGACGACGGCGAGGCCGATCCCGGCATACAGGTTGGCGTTGATGCCTCCGGTCTTGGCCAGCTCCTGGTCCGAGACGAAGCTCATCACGATGAGGACGAGGCCGTAGATCCCGAGGAGCGCGCCGATGATGTTGCGGATGTCGAGCGCCCCGGCGGTCTTGCGGGACGGCGGTGCCGAGCTGGAGATCTGCTGGTCAGCCATGACGGCCCTTTCTCAGGCGAAGAGGGTGTTGAGGATGATGACGAGCACCAGGGCGATGCCGGCCAGGGGGATCGTGCGCCGGTACCACGGGTACGTCTTCTCGTGGGCGTCGACGAGGTCCTCCCGGGGCGTCTCGGAGTAGACCAGGCCGACGAGCTCGGAGACCGGCTTCGGCGTGGTCACGAGCGAGACGAGGACGGAGAGCACGATGTCGACGACGAACGCCGTCGACGCGGCGAGGAAGGCGGCACCCTGCCCCGGCAGCGACACGACGCCAATTTCGTTGAGGGCAAACACGATGACGGCGGAGAGGGTCCCCGTCGAGAGGCCGATCCAGCCCGCCGCAGGCGTCATCCGCTTCCAGAACATGCCGAGGATGAACGTCGCGAAGAGCGGCGCGTTGAAGAACCCGAAGAGGGTCTGGAGGTAGTCCATGAGGTTGGCGTAGCCCGAGGCGATGAACGCGGTGAAGATCGCGACGACCGTCGCCCCGACGGTCGCCAGCCGGCCGATCCGCAGGTAGTAGTCGTCGTGGTGGTTCTTGCGGATGTAGCGCTGCCAGAGGTCGTAGCTGAAGACGGTGTTGAACGCGGAGATGTTCGCCGCCATGCCGGCCATGAAGGCGGCAAGCAGGCCGGCGATGGCCACGCCGAGAAGGCCGTTCGGCAGCACGTCACGCATGAGGAGGATGAGCGCGTTGTTGTAGGTGACGCCGGCCGGCGCGGTCCCGCCACCGCCCTTGTCGGCCGCCTTGAACTGCATGAGGTCCTGGACGAGGACCGCGGAGATCATGCCGGGGATGATGACGATGAACGGGATGAACATCTTGGGGAAGGCGCCGATGATCGGCGTCTTGCGTGCCGACGAGATGGAGTCCGACGCCATGGCCCGCTGGACCTCGACGAAGTTCGTCGTCCAGTAGCCGAAGGACAGGACGAACCCGAGACCGAAGACGATGCCGAGGACGGACAGGAGTGGCGAGTCGAAGCCCGAGAGGAGCGTGCCCGGCCACGAGTGCAGCTGCTCGGTGCCGCCGGAGGTCGCGGCCACCTTCTCCTTCAGCCCGCTCCAGCCGCCGACGCGGTGCAGGCCGATGAGGGTGAGGGGAAGCAGCGCCGCGACGATGACGAAGAACTGGAGGACCTCGTTGTAGATGGCCGCCGACAGGCCACCGAGGGTGATGTAGGACAGGACGATCGCCGCGGCGACGAGCAGGGCCACCCACAGCGGCCACCCGAGGAGCGCGTTGACGATCGAGCCGAGGAGGTAGAGGTTGACGCCGGCGATGAGCAGCTGGGCCAGGGCGAAGGACAGGGCGTTGACGAGGTGGGCGCCGGTGCCGAAGCGCCGGAACATGAACTCGGGCACGGACCGGACCTTGGACCCGTAGTAGAAGGGCATCATGACGACGCCGAGGAAGAGCATCGCCGGGATGGCGCCGATCCAGAAGTAGTGCACCGTGGCCAGGCCGAACTCCGCACCGTTGGCCGACATCCCCATGATCTCGACGGCGCCGAGGTTGGCGGAGATGAACGCGAGACCGGTCACCCAGGCGGGGAGCCTGCGCCCCGAGAGGAAGAAGTCGATCGAGTCCGAGACCTGGCGGCGGGCGATGAAGCCGATGCCGAGCACGAAGACGAAGTAGAGGGCGATCAGGAGGTAGTCCATCACGCTGGCGTTGATGAGCGTCGCCTGCCGCAGTGCCGGAACCGCCAGGGTGGGGTGCATGGGTGGACTCCTCGCGGATGGGGACGGCAAGCGGCACTCACCGTATGCCCGGGAACCCGGTCCGGCATGCGGAGGAGCTCAGCCCGCGTCGGCCGGCCGGAACACTGGTAGGCCGGGCACGCACCGGACGTCAGGTGCGCCCGCCAGCCGGAACACCGGTATGCCGGGTGACCGAGGTTTCGCGCTGGCCCGGGCGGTCCGGCGCTGGGCCGTTGCTGAGCCGGCGCGCTACGTGCTGCTCAACGGCAGTCCGGTGCTGGGATATGACGCTCCGGCCGAGCAGACGAGCGAGCCGGGCACCCGGGTCATTCGCGCCATCGGAACCCACACAGGACGGCCAAACGAGATTCTGGCCGGTAACTCGTGTGGTCGGCGCTGTTCGGGGTGGTCAGCCTCGAGGAGCTGTCGGGGCGGCGGACGGCCTGGCCCGCTCAGTCCTCAAGGGCGCGACCCGTCCACTCCGGCAGGAACAGTGCCGCCGCCGCCGCCACGACGAAGGCCGCCCCGAACACCGCGAAGACCAGAGCGTTCCCGCCGAGATCGCGCAGCCACGGCACGGACAGCGGAGCGAGGATCGACGCGATCCGGCCGAAGGCCGTCGCACTGCCGGACCCCGTCGCCCGGATGGCGGTCGGGTAGACCTCCGGCGTCACGGCATACAGGGCTCCCCACGCGCCGAGGTTGAAGAAGGAGAGGGCCATACCCGCGGCGAGGATGGCCGCGTCGCTGTGGGTGCGCCCGAAGAGGACCGCGGCGACGGCCGAGCCGACGAGGAAGGTGGCGAGGGTCGCCCGCCGTCCCCAGCGTTCGACGAGGTAGGCCGAGACGGCGTATCCGGGCAGCTGCGCGAGCGTGATGATCAGGGTGTACTGGAACGACTTGGCCAGCGAGAACCCGTCGGCGACCAGGAGGGTGGGCAGCCAGATGAAGGCGCCGTAGTAGGCGAAGTTCACCCCGAACCACGTCACCCAGAGCGCCGTGGTGCGGCGGCGCAGCTGCGGCAGCCACAGCTCGCGCGCAGACCGACGCGGCGCCACGGGCACCGTCGGTGACGGGCTGGGTGCCACGCCGGCCACCGACTCGAGCTCGCGCACGGCGGCTTCGGCCTCCGCCACGCGGCCGCGCCGCTCGAGGAAGCGCACCGACTCGGGCAGCGTCCGCCGGACGACCAGGGCGTATGCCGCGGGGACGAGCCCGACGAGCAGTGCCCAGCGCCAGCCGTTGTCCGACCCCGGGACGATCAGATAGCCGATCAGCGCCGCGAAGATCCACCCCACGGCCCAGAAGGACTCGAGGAGAACGACCACTCGCCCACGGATCCGGGCGGGCGCGTACTCACTGACGAGTGTCGACGCGACGGGCAGCTCGGCGCCGAGGCCGAGGCCCACCACGAAGCGCAGGGCGAGGAGCATCCCGACACCCGTGGCGAGCGCGGAGGCGCCGGTCGCGACGCCGTAGACGAGGAGGGTCAGCGCGAACACCGAGCGCCGCCCGATCCGGTCGGCGAGCAGGCCACCGAGGCTGGCGCCGACCGCCATGCCGACGAAGCCAATTGAGCCGATCCAGGACAGCTGGCCGGCGCTGAGGCCCCACTGCCTGGCCAGCGCCGCCATGACGAACGAGATCAGTCCGACGTCCATCGCATCGAGCGCCCAGCCCACTCCGGACCCGACAAGGAGCCGGCCGTGCGTCCGGGTGAACGGCAGCCGGTCAAGACGCTGTGAACGGGTCAGCTGCCCGGTCGGCGACGGGTGCGTCGGCACGGCTGTCGAGCTCATCGGTCCTCCTGCGGTGTCGACGGGCCACATCGGGTGCGCCCCCCATGGCAACGCCCGATGTGGGCGTGGTATGCCGGTTGCCAAGGCCCGACGCGCGCCTGGTATGCCGGAATGCGCGCACCCGGCATACCCCTCGGTGCTCGGGGACCTGCCTGCAGCGGGGCGGGCGAAGGGCTACCTTCCCTTCCGGATGACCCGGACGTCCTCGGCGATGCGGATGACGGCGACGTAGAACTCGAAGGTGATCCGGATGAGGATCAGGAGGAAGAGTGCGTAGAGCGGACCGAGGACGAGCAGCACGAAGAGCCCGAGGGCCGCGCTCGACTGGAAGGCCGCGATGGAGAGTGAGAGCCAGAGGATGCCGACCCCGACCATGGCCAGGACGTAGACGATCTTGACCACGGACGGCGTGATGAACTCCGAGAAGGACAGGTCGAACAGCTTCGCGAAGAAGCTCTTGTTCTGGGCGGTGCCGTACGGCGCCCCACCCGGACCGGCCGGAGCTCCGCCCCAGGGGGCGTTCGGCGGCGGCTGGTGCCACTGCTGCGTCGGCTGGCTGGACTGCGGCGGGGGACCGTAGGACGGGTTTGCACCGTAGCCCTGGCCGGCTGGCGGGCCGGGTGGCTGGCCGGCTGGCGGGCCGGGGGGCCCGCTCTGCTGGCCGGGCTGCTGCGGGTGGTTCGGGTTCGGCGGGTAGGGCGTTGACATGGTTTTCCTCGGACGGTTGACGGTGGAGCGACGGATATGGCGTGCGGCCGAAGAATAGCCGTGCGAGGGGTGTGCGGACAGGGACGTGACCGCCGGGACGTGACCGCCGGCGCGGACGGTGCTGGCTGCTCGCCCGGGCTTCGTACGCGTTATCGCCAGGGTGCCCGGTCGGGTGCCGCGCGACTCAGGTGAGGGGAAGGGCCGTCCGCGGACCGTCAGCGGTGATCGTCGGCCCCGGCTCGAAGCTGCGCGAGACGAGCTGGAAGGCGATGTCCTCCCCGGCGAGCGCCTCGCGCACCTTCTCGACGGCCAGGTCGACGGCCGAGGCGCCCTGCGGCATACGCATCGAGTACTCGAAGGCCACCACCCCGAACACGGTGTTACCCGCCTCATCAGCCGTGGCCGTCATCCGCGTGTCGACCAGGCTGGAGTAGACCCAGGCCAGCCCCTCGCCGGGCATCGGACGGACCGGGTCCACGACGGCCGTGGCCTCCATGGCCCGGGTCAGGATCGGCGTCAACCGGTCCATGGGGGCGGCTATGACCAGTGTCCGGGAGAGCTTCTGCAGCTGTCCAGCGACCTGGCTCGACACCATCGCGGTCCCCGCCGAACGGGCGGAGTCACCCGCAGTGCGCGCCGCGTCCGCCGCGCGGTGCAGGCCGTCCGTCGCCTCACTTCGACGCTGGAACAGCTCGCGCGGGTTCATCACGAGTCGGCGGGTGGCGGGCATCGCCAGCAGGACGACGACGACCAGGAGCAGGACGAGGTAGACCTTGACCATCGCTGCCTCCCGATGAGTTGTGGCGGCGTCCCTGGGTGAGTGCTCGCGCGCTCAGGCTACACGCGACATTCGTAGGTCAGAAAGTTACAAGATGCGGGTTGGCCACGTCGGTGGTTGACTGGTCAGGCACCGTGCCAGGTTGTCCACTCCCTCCGGAGGCTACCCATGACCCATCCATCCCCCACGAGAAGGGCGCGACGCGGTGTCGTTGCGCTCGCCTCGACCGTATCTGTCCTCGGCGCGCTCGCGCTCGGGACCTCGCACGCCTCGGCGCAGCCAGCGGACAGCGGTCCGTCGTCCCGCGAGGCAGCCTTCAGCAAGGCGGCCCAGGAGTTCGGCGTCCCGCAGTCCGTCCTCGAGGCGCTCTCCTACTCGCAGAGCCGGTGGGAGGCCCACGCCGGCGAGCACAACACCGACGGTGGCTACGGCCCGATGAACCTGCTCGACGGGACCCTCTTCGCCGCGGACCAGGCAGAAGCCAAGAACGGCACCGATGGGACCGCGGTCGGGACCGGGCCGGAGGCCGTCGACACGCTGGGTCAGGCGGCGAAGCTCCTCGGCGTGGACCGCGACGCGCTGCGCATGGACGCGGACGCCAACATCCGTGGTGGCGCCGCGCTGCTCGCCGCGAAGCAGAAGTCGCTCGGGCTGGCCGTCGGGGCCACCTCCGACCCCGGCCAGTGGTATGCGGCACTGGCCGACGCCAGCGGCTCCGCCGAGGAGACCGCAGCGGCCACCTTCGCCGACGACGCGTATGCCGTCCTGAGCGCCGGCGCGGCCCGCACCACCACCGACGGCAAGTCGGTCGCCCTGCCGCCCACCGCCGTCACGCCGCAGCGGGGTCAGCTGGCCAAGCTCAAACTCCACAAGTCGAAGGACAACCCGAACATCGAGTGCCCGTCGGGACTCGACTGCGAGTGGATCCCGGCGCCTTACCAGAAAACCGATGACAAGGGCGGCTACGGGAACCACGACGTCGCCCAGCGGGGCACCCCGGCCGGCCCGACCGTCGACTACATCGTCCTGCATGACACCGAGGCGAGCTGGAAGACCACCCTCAAGCTGGTGCAGGACCCGAACTACGTGTCCTGGCACTACTCGATCCGCTCGTCCGACGGCCAGGTCGCCCAGCACGTGCCCACCAAGGACGTCGCCTACCACGCGGGCAACTGGTACATGAACTTCCACTCGGTCGGTATCGAGCAGGAGGGCTTTGCCGCCGAAGGAGCGACGTGGTACAGCGAGGCGCTCTACCGCAGCTCGGCCCGGCTGGTGCGCTACCTCGCCAAGAAGTACGACATCCCCATGGACCCGGCCCACATCATCGGACACGACCAGGTGCCCGGGATCGCCCCGGCATACGTCCGCGGCATGCACTGGGACCCGGGCCCCTACTGGGACTGGCAGCGCTACTTCCAGCTCTTGGGCGCACCGCTGTCGGCGCGCCGCGGCGCTCCCAGCCAGGACATCGTCCGGATCCTTCCCGGATTCGACGACAACCAGCAGGCAGTGACGGGCTGCGTCACCCCTGGGGTGGCCTGTACCCCGCAGGGGACCAACTTCGTCTACCTGCATAGCCAGCCCAGCGAGAGCTCCCCGCTCGCGAAGGACATCGGCCTGCACCCGGACGGGAGCGCCAGCACCACGGGTGTGTCAGACATCGGCGCCCGGGCCAACGCCGGGGTCGAGTTCGCCGTGGCTGACCGCCAGGGTGACTGGACCGCCATCTGGTACCTGGGCCAGAAGGCGTGGTTCTACAACCCCGCCAAGAGCCCCACGGCGATCAACGTCGGCGGGTCCTACGTGGTGCCCAAGGCGGGCAAGACGTCGGTGCCGGTCTACGGCCGGGCCTACCCCGAGGCCGCCGCCTACGAGGCATACCCCGGCGTCCCGGTCCAGT
>JAABUY010002801.1_pt1 | contig 20154 bp, 34 predicted proteins | sample 5560271 | NCBI WGS metagenome assembly JAABUY01 (sample SAMN10711886, study PRJNA513374) | rock metagenome | isolation source: Antarctica rocks | place: Antarctica: Victoria Land, University Valley
CGCGCCGGCGCAGGCAGTCCAGGCGCGCCAGGTGGACGGCCAGGTAGTCCTCCTCCGCCTGCAGCCCGGCCGCCAGCGCCTCGCCGTAGCGCGCCGCATGCTCCGGCTCGAGCGCGCCCGCGCGCTCCAGCGCGCGCAGCCACCTGCGGCCAACCCTATCCCTGAGAGTGGTGACCCGCGATGACAGAAGACTGCTGTCCGGTGTGTGCAGCGGTTCAGGTGGAAAAATTCCCTCCTGTGGGTTGGTGAACACAATGCAGTCAGTTTGACTGCGCCGCGCAGCTGCGCCGCGCTGCCGCGCAGGCCTTGGCGGGCGCAGGCAGGCGCGCGCGCCCGCGGCTGCGAGCTGGCGTTGCACGGACGGGCGCCTGGCGGCCGCGGCCTGCCTGCCGCTGCGGACGTCGGCCATGGTCGGGCGCCGGCGAGAGTTCTGGGCGCCGGCGGCGCGGGGACGGCGCGCCGCGGCCGTTGGGCCCCACGGCGAGGGCGCTGCGGCGCGGGGCGGGGGGGCGCGCCTGGCCCAGAGCAGGCCCACCCAGGGGCAGTTGCGCGCGGCGCGCGCGTAGACGGCGCTCACGACGGCCGGCACGCCGCGCAGGCGCTCCTCGACCATGCGCCCGTAGGCCGCCCACAGGTACGCCGTGACGGGGAAGGCCGCCACCGCGCACTCGTACAGCACGGCCGTGCGCGCTGGGTCGCCCTCCTCCTGCCGGCGTTCGCGCACATTCTGCGCAAGAGTGTTGGGCTGGGCGCGACGCGCTCTCCTGACAACGCCTCTGACCACCAGCGCGGACACTTGCGCAACCCCGCGGCCGGCCAGGGCCGCGCCGCGACGCACGCCGCCCTAAGCCTAAACCCGGCCGCCCGCACCTCCTCCAGGCGGATGTAGGCCATGTACGCGGCCAGCAGGTCAGCGTCGGCCGGCCGCCCCGGCGCGACGGCCGCCTCGTGCTCGCGCCGCGCGGCGGCCGCGGCCGCCGCCTTGGCGCGCGCGCGCTCCACATGCGGCGGCAGCTCCGGCGCGGCCGCGCCGGCCGGCAGGCGCGCCTCCCAGGCGGCCAGCGCGGCCAGCGCGGCGTCGCCGCCGGCCAGCGGCACCTGCGCGCGCGCCCCGCCTGCCTCAGGCGCGTCAGCGCCTGGTTCCGTCGCGCAGGCTTTGCCGTGCGGCGCGCGGGGCAGGGGGGAGCCTAGAGCCTTGATGCACGTGGCCTAGGCTGGCGGCAGCAAGACCCGCCGCACGCAAGGGTCCCGGACGACGCTGGCGTGTCTCGCAGACCTTACCGCACCGCAGAGCAGCCCCAGCATGCCTTCCATCTGGCACCACTCGGCGCCCGGAGCGCCGGCGGCGGGGCGGCGGGCGCGGGCGGGCGCCGCACCTTGAGCTGGCGGTGGAAGAGGTCGCGCACGCGCTGCACCTGCTCCCTGTCCGCATGCCCCTGCGCGGCCGCCGCGGCCGCCTCGTAGTCCCTGCAGCACATCCGCATGTGAGCGCCTTCCGAAGAAACGGCGGTGGCCGGTGACGGCACGCGGCAGAGCCTGGGCCTCAGTCCGCAGGCGTCTGCCGTATGACAGACGGCTGGGCACGTCAGGCTCATGTACGCTGTCGCAGAGCGTCTGCGCCTCCCCCCCACAGCGGCCTTGCTTGGTCGCACTCCGCCTCGCGCTGGTTCAATCTCGCACATGCTGTGAATGGGCGGGCGGCGTGCGAGCGAGAGCGCGTATGCAATCGGAGAGCGGCAAGGGCGACCGGGGGCCGGGTCAAGGGCGAGCGCCTGTATGCGGTCCACAGCTGCGCGCCGGCCGGCAGGTGCAGGCCGGCGGCCGTGAGCGCGCGCTCCGCCACAGCGCGGAACTTGGCCAGGCCCGCGTCGGTGCGCGCGCGCACGTCCGGGTCGCTGTCCTGCAGGAACCTGCGCGGGGACGCGCCCCTCAGGCGCGCGCGTGGCGGCGCGCGCACCCAGCCCTGGCGAGCCCTGGCGGCCGGGGGAACGCGGGCCGCGCGGTCGCAGCAAGTACAGCGGGCAGGCGACCGGGCACCTGGCCCGACGGCGCCTCGTGCGGCCCGCCGCGCGGCACAGTGCCGCGGCCGGCGCGCCGCAGGCTGCGCGGACGCAGGGCGGGGGCGCGCGGGGGGGGGGCGAGCGGGCGCACCGCAGGTAGCGCGCCCAGACGGGGACGGACAGGTAGTCCTGCACGGCGGTGTCCAGCAGCGCCTCGGCCTGGGCGCGCGCGTCGGGCTCCCGCGCGCCAGGCAGCTCGTCGTCCAGCCACTCCAGCCACAGCGCCTCGCTAAAGGGGAAGCGTGCGTGCATCGCGCGCCGCGCCGAGCGGAGGCGCTCGCGCATCTTGCAGCGCCGCAGCGTGGCGATGTACTGCGGCGCGCGGCACGGGAGTGACCGCCAGGAGCAGGTGCGGACTTCAGCCAGCGACTGCATTGTAGCGCAACACCGCCATCACCATCACAACTCTGCATGCACCTCTACGTGCTTGTCGTACAGGTTGGCGTTCACGCTGAGTTCGGCCTCCAGGTCAGTGATGCGCTCCATGTCCTCCGCGCTGGCCTCCACCTCCTCGAAGTCGCTGTCGCTGTCGCTGCTGGCGTCGCGGGCGCGCGCGGACTGCGCGGCCGCCGCTTCGCCGCCGCCGACCTCCATGCTGGCCAGCGGGGGAGGGCAGACAGATGTGCGCAGGTAGAGGCAACAGGCAGAGCAAGTCAGGGCAGAAACCCGAAGTTTCTTGCCCTGGCTGACTTGAAGTACAGAATGAAAGCCTGGGCTGAGTATGAAGCCTTGCTCATAAAAAGCACTGTGGCGATCGGTGCCTCGAGCGCCTGGCCGGGCCTGCCGTGGCTTGCGGACACTGCGTTTGCAAAGCATACGTCTGCGAGACGTGCCGGCCCCGAGCTCCCCTCGTACGGCCCCGGCCCCGCAATTAGTGTGCCTGTGTGCAGCACAGCCTGCAAGCGCCGTGAGGCTGTGCACTTCGACTGATGGAGGCCGCCATACACTGATTATAAGCATCGGTACTATAAAGCTCCACAGCGCGATCGGAGCCTTGGAGGAACGGCAGCGCAGCTGGAAAAGCCGTGCGCTGCTGGATGCAGGTGCCAAGGCGGCGACTTTGATGCTTGTCCTACGCGTAGGACTTGTCCTCTTCCTGGTACGATGCTGAAGCGCCTTGTGTATGTGCCCGTGTGAGCAGTCGCACTGCGTGCCTTTGGGTGCCTAATGCTGCCGGCTGAGCGCGGCAGGTCGGCGTGGCGCGCCAGCGCCTGTGGGCCCCGCAGGCAGAACCTAACGTTGACGTCGGCCTGGTGGCACCGCCAGCCCCGGCCCTGCCGCTGCGGGGCTGCGCAGAGTGGTGTGCAACCGCCAACAGCAGTGCGGGCCGGCTGCGCAGCTGCCAGGAGCGCTGCCGCGCCTACCCTGCGCTTCAGCACCACCTGGGGCACCTGGAGGCAAAAGGCTGGGCAGAGTCCGTGAGCGCGCCGGCCGGCAGCGGCATCACCTTCGCCTGCTTTTACGCGCAGGGCGACCGCGGCACAGAGGTGCGCCGGGGCGCCTTGCGCTGGCGGACTGCCTTGCCGTGCTGCAGCCCTCGTATGCACGGTGCCCTTGTGGTCTCTGCCCCTGCCCTGATATGCTGGCTGATTGAGCTTGGGCAGTGATGGTGTGCGCGGCACAGCCCCGCATGATTGCGCTGATGGCAGTGCGTGCTGTGGCTTGCTGTGTGCCTGTACGGCTGCAACGCGCCGAGCGGGGCCGCTGTGCAGGCGTGCACTGGATACGGCAGCGCTCTGCTGAAAGGCACCTCCGATAAGCTCCCGCTATCGCACGGCGCAGCGCTGGCAGGGCATGCCTGGCACTCCTTGCCTGGCAGGCTGGCCGCCCCTGTTGCTTGAGCGCCGTGGTGCGGAGCTGTGAGCGCAGCGTGCTGCTGCTGCCCCCGTCATTGCAGCGCCCCAGGGCGCTGATCACCCTAGGGCGCTGATGCACCCCGCGCGTACCCTGCGCGCAGGGCTTTGACGCGCACCAGCTCGCGCGGCCCAACTTCAACTTCGTGCCCATCCTGCGGCGCAGCAACCCGGGCTGCAACATCACCCTCCTGACCGACCAGTCCACGCAGTTTGCGGGCCTGCCGGCGGACGTGCAGGTGTTCCGGCACCCGCTGGACAAGGCGCGCCTGGGCCGCAACGCGTGGGCCAACTACTACCAGTTCCGCGCGCAGCAGGCGCGCGGCCCCATCCCGAGGCGCCGTACCTATCCTTGCGCCATGGGCTGGCCACAAAGCACTACAGGGACAGGTTTTGTCCAGGAAGAGCGTCCTTGTGTTCCCAGAGTGATTGGCCGTCAGAGCCTTGTCTGTTGGCACTTGTGCATAGGCTGCCGGGCAGCTGACTTCACTGACAACTTTCCCGGCACATCACTTTCTCAACTACTCTGCCTCATTTGCTGCCTACACGCAGCGCTCATAAGCCTGTTGTGTCTGCATTGCTATGGCGTGCCTGAACAGCACAGACCTGCGAGGTCAAAGCCACGCCAAAGCAGAGGCGTCCGCCAAGCGCATGCCGTGCGGGCAGGCCTTCCTGCGCCGCCTGGAGCGCGCCGGGCAGGCGCGCGACGTGGTGTTCCTGGACATGGACGCGCTGGTCATCGCGCCCATGGCGCCCGCCTTTGCGCCGGAGGCCGCGGCCAGCGCGCCGTTCGACCTCGCGCTCACGCTGTCAGATGCGGTCGACATGTGCGCCGCCCAGCACGGCCTGTCTTGCAACCTGCCCCGCCTCTGCATGCGAGTTTTCATGCACACCGCGCCATGACCATGCTGCACCTCTTGGGCCCATGACCGCAGCTGTGGAAAGGCGTGTTGTGCGGCCCCGAAGAGGTGGCCAACCATGGCACGCATGGGCAAGCCCTGTCTCTTCGCAGCCAGTGAGCCAATCAGGGGCTCCTGCTGGCCGCGCGCGCATTGCGGGGTGCATGCCGCGCGGCAGGCCGATCAACATGGGCGTGCAGCTGGTGCCGCGCGGGCGCTACCCGCAGGCCATCGCCGTGCTCGACGCGGTCTGCGACAAGTACCCCTTCAATGAATCGTTCATCGCCGGGCAGGTGCTGCCCAGCTCCTTCGTGAAGGCTGGACAAGCAGCAGACAGCAAGTGCCCAATGCCGCCGCGAACGCATGTGTCCCCAAGCTTTGGCCTGCCGCGGATCCGTCCTCAGCCGCGGTCACTGCGGTGCGAGCCTGAGCTCTGGCCGCGAACCAATTGGCCGCGAACCGATTGTCGCTCGACCTCAAGCTGAGCCGCGGGCCTGACGCCTGCCGGCTGCGCGCCGAAGATCGCGCTGGCGCAGTATGTGGGTGTGCTCAACCAGGAAGACGCGCTGTTGGGCCACCTGGCGGCCAGCGTGCAGCGCGGGCGCAGCTGCCTGGCGCTGCCGGTCGCCGGCGGCGGCACCGGCACCGTGTGCCTGCTGCCCTGCCACCGCTGGAACTACTGCCACGACGACCAGTCGTGCTGCACGTCGCCGCAGCGCCTGCCGCTGGGCCTGACCGCGCGCGAGCAGCTCGAGCGCGCCGGCACCGCCGTGCTGCACCAGGCGCGCCCGCGATGCGCGCACCTGCGCCCTGCTGCCAGAGGCCGCCGAGCGCATCCCGGTGCAGTGTTGAATGAGGTGCTCTGCAAGTTGCAAGGCACAAGACAGGCACCAGTGCGTCGCCAACTAATGTACAAAGCATACTGTTTTACATGATCGTGGCATGCATTGACTGTTGTGCCGTACCAAGGGCGGACCTGCGTCGCATGGACGCCTCCCTCGCCACGTGTAAACCTGCCTGGCAGTGGAGTCCTGTAATGCAGCTTGCAGAGGCAGGCACACATGCTTGCCAATATTGAACATTGATGCGACTTACGTGTCACAGCAGCATGCTGAGCAGAGGGATCACGTGAAAGATATGGACGAATGGCTGCAACGCTCGCGCTTGCCTGCACTTTTACGCGGCATGTCAGCAAGTGGTTATGCATTCGGGTTTTTTTCATGTGCTGTGCATCAAATTAATCTATTTGCGCCAGGTGGGCCCGAGGAAGAAGGCGCTGGACCTGCTCGCCGCGGCGTACCTCATCGGCGGCCGCGGCGCAGCCTACGAGGTGTTCGCAGGGCTGGCGCACAGCGAGGAGGGCATGGCGGCTTTTGACAGCGCAGGTGCGGCCGCACGGATGGGCCTGGCGCCAAGCGCATAGGCCATGGCCCTGGCGTGCCAAGCAGCGGGGCTCGGGCAATAATCTTAGGGTAAAGGGGCGCACCTGGGATGGTGGACGGTCATGTGCCGACCATGACCGGGCCGGTGCTTGTCCTGGTCATGGTGAAAGTGTGAAGTGTGAGCTGTGAGCTGTAATCAGCGCCATAGAGTAGGTTGGGTTAGCTAGAACAATTTCATCACTGCGTCTTTTACCGCGCTGGCCCTGCTGGTGCGCACAGCAGGGCCCCTGCGGGTGCACTCGTGTATAGTCGCTGCCGCCCTGCCCTGGCAAGCAGCGCATTTGCCCTGTGTCTTCTCCCAGTGCCAGAGAACTGCAGACTCCTGCATTTACGCTCCTGCGCCTGTGTGTCCACCTGCCATGCATGTCATAGCCGGAGCCCGAGCTGCATTGGGTCCTGCGGCGGGCTTTGTTTGGGCATGCGTTCCCCCAGAGTTTTGCAGTTTGCCAGACCTCAGTGCGCTCCTCGCGTAGCCCGCTTGTGTCCAGCCTGCGAACCCCATGTCTTGTGCCGTATATACTGGGTGTGCATGTGCGAATGTGCTGGCCTCTCTGTGTCGCCTGCTTGCCTTGCTGCGAGTGTGCGCCTGCCTCAAGCAGGTGTTGGGGTGTTATCCTTGCGAGACAGAATTGATTGCTGGGTCGCGTTTGCATGCACAGTCGAGTCTGGGTTGCTGAGTTTGCGTTGTCGAGTTGAGTGCCAATAGAAGGCCTGTTGCGTTGTAACTCTGCAAATTAGGGTATGTTCGTATAGTGACAGCTGCCTGCCTCTCAGCCGTCGATCCTCCTCGAAAGCACCAACTCCTGTTTGCGGTGCCACAGCACGCCTTGTGGCCTGTTTTAGAAGTGCGGACGAGGTAACTGACGAACAAACACGGAACTGCTGCCAAGCTAGGCATGTTCGCAAGCTGTGCCACCTCTCTTGCCGCGCACTTCACGGACCGCAAGTGCGTGCCACTCCCTGCCGCTTTGCCGAACAGTCTGTAATACGTTCAAGGCGGGGACGCAAGCTTATTGTGCGTGAGCAGTCTCTCACAGTGAGTGACTGGCTCAATCCAATCACTGCCACCCAGCGCAGTTGCACGGCGTGCACGTCTGCCGCTTGACCGGGTGATGCCTGCCACCCCAACAGGTGGAAAACACAGGGCCTCAGGCTGTCAGCCGGCGTGCGCGCGCTGATCTTGGTACTCTTGGCGGCGGCCGCGCGCCAGAGGTTGTGGTTACGCAGGAGAGAGTGCCGCACATAGGGCGCCCGCGCTGTCGCCAAACGCATCGGTGGCGGCCTCGCCAGACACCGTAGCTTGTGCGAGCTGGTGCGCGAAACAAGGCGGCGACCTGGCGCGCCTGCAGCACTGCCACGGCACCTGCCTGCGGCACCCGGCGCTCAGCAGGCAGCTGGAGCTGCTTGAGGCTTCGCGGCGCGAGGCTGCGCACCGGGGCAGCGATGGCAGCGCGCATATTTTTGCCTCATTCTTCGCCCTGGGCAGTCGCGGAGCAGAGGTGCGCCCCATGGCTGCGCTGTCCTTATACTCCACAGAGCCTAGTCGCCTTGCAGCCCTGCCTTATGCGCACAGCGGCTGCATTGTGCAGTGCTTCTAGACTGTTCTTGCGCCCCTTGCATGGCTGTCACGTGGAGCTGCTGCGTGCTTGCTGAGAGGTGCTGGGTCCGGCAGATGCCGATCTGCGTTCACTGCAAACTGGCTGGGGCCTCAAGGTAGCTCGCTTGGCGTGCAGCCTGCCTGCCACGCTGGCGCGGCTGTGCAACAGTCCCAGTTTCGACTCTCTTGTTGCGTTGCGCGTGACTGCAAGCTGCTTCCCTTTGCTTTGCTGCGAGCTGTTGCGCCCTTCTGCGTGCTGTGGAAGCTATTGCGCCCCTGCTCGGGCAAGGGTGGAACCTGAAGGCGCGGCGTGCGGGCTTTGTGCAGGGTCACGACGCGCACCAGCTCGCGCGGCCCGACTTCAGCTTCGTGCCCGCCCTGCGGCGCAGCAACCCGGGCTGCAACATCACCCTCCTGACCGACCAGTCCACGCAGTTTGCGGGCCTGCCGGCGGGCGTGCAGGTGTTCCGGCACCCGCTGGACAAGGCGCGCCTGGGCCGCAACGCGTGGGCCAACTACTACCAATTCCGCGCGCAGCAGGCGCGGCTGGCACCCTGCCGTGCCCAAGCGCCAGCCTTCTCGTGCATATCGCGAACTTGCTCAGCTCTGTGCCACCTTTCCCACTGCGCGTGCGTAAACGCATAAACGTCAGCCAAGGTGGCATTCCTACCCACGCGCACATACTCATGCTCTGCGCATGCTCATGCGCAGACTGAGAGAGTGGTGCCTTTGGCCAGGCGTTTCTGCGCCACCTGCAGCGGGCGGGCGTTGACCTGGACGTGGTGTTCATTGACATGGACGCTCTGGTGATAGCGCCTGTGGCGCCGCTCTTCGCGCCCGCTGGCGCCCCGGCAGCATTCGACTACGCTGTCACGCTCTCCGACGCGGTCGACATGTGCGCACTCTAGACCACACAGGGTTGATGACATGCTGGTAACAGATGTGTTCATGTGGCCTTGAGTGATATACCATGCTCAGAGGCCTACGCTCATATATTTTGCTTGATTTGTGAGTGCTTTTCCACAGTAGGATTGTGCGGGGTTGATGCGTGGGGTTTATGCATGCGCAGGCATGGGGTATGAGGCATGCTTGTGACAGCGCACCGTGTTTAGTTCGCTGATGCCGGTCGCGTGGCAGGCCAATCAACATGGGCGTCCAGATGGTGTCACGCGGCCGCTATGAGCAGGCAGTTGCGGTGCTGGATGCCATCTGCGAGGGCTATCCTTTTCACGAGTCCTTCGTTGCTGGACAGGTGAGCGCCGTAGCATGCACCGACATGTTATATACCTGTACTTTGGTGAGCGTTGCAGCATGCGCCTGTATCTGCTGACGCCGCTATTGTAAGGTTGCATACATGCAGTGGAGGCTGCAAGGATGGTGCAGAGCCTCGCCAAGGTACAGATATGTTCCCCATGGCGCCAGCGTGCAGTCACTGTGCGCTTCAGCGCATGCCGATGCTCCGTGTGAGTGCAGGTCGCGCTGGGGACCTACCTGGGCGTGCACAACCGCGAGGGCGCGCTGCTGCGGCACCTGGCGGCAAGCCTGCAGCGCGGGCGCAGCTGCATGCGCGTGCCCGCGGGCCGCAACAGCACCGCCGCCGTCTGCCTGCTGCCCTGCCACCGCTGGAACTACTGCCATGATGACCAGTCCTGCTGCACAGCGGGCGGCCGGCTGCCCATGGCGCTCACCGCGCGCGAGCAGCTAGAGCGCGCCGGCGTGGCTGTCTTGCACCAGGCAAGCCCGCCCCGCGCGCTGTGCTGGCCGCGCAGCAGTGCGGCGGGCTGAGCCGCTCGCATCATGCCCAGTCGCATGGTCCATGCGTGCTGAAATGCATAGAGATGTGCGTGAATGTGGGTGTTTGTGCTCTGGCGGGCATGGCGGGCATGCTCCAGCTGCTGCAGCATGCTTGCTTGCTTCGCTAAATGATACACGCTTGCAGTGCTGGTATGACATGTGCCACCCTTGTGGTGCCAGCCAGCTGCTCACCATGCCGTGGTGGCGCAGGTGGGCCACAGGAAGCAGGCGCTGGACGTGCTGGCGGCCGCATACCTGCGCGGCGGGCGCGGCGCGGCGTACGAGGCCTTCGCGCGCCTGCCGCACAGCGAGGCCGGCTTTGCGGGCTTTAGCGCGGACAAGGCTGCCGCAGAACTGGGTCTAGCCTTGGGATGATGGGATTGGTGGGTGGTGTTCACCCTGCATGGGTGTGCGGGGTCGTAGCAGGGGGCCGCTGTTGTGCTTTGTGGCACAAAGGCTGGCACCTTGCGCAGCCTCATGCGGGTGCCTTCCATGAGAGGCTGTAGTGGTACCAGGTCTGTTCGTGCTCTTCAGTGGCCGCAGTGTTCGCTGCGCTTGTGCACAGTCATGTGTGTGTCTAGGCGGGTCTAGTATCTTCACAGCAGCGGATGCGCCGCTGCGGGCGCACCAGCCGCTGCGAACTGTGGACACTTGTGATTTGAACTTTGTTGCTCGACCTGACCATGCCGCATGAGGGCGTTGTCTTGGTCAGCAGCTGTGTGTGCGGTGGTGACGTGGAAGTATGTTGTCGTGGCTGGCCAGGTCGGCACTGAGCAAACAGACGAGCCATCTAGGTCGGACATTGTTTGCTGGCCTTACACCACTCTGGTGCAAAGCGTAGGACGCACTTGACGGAGACTTGCCTGTTTGCTGTATGTCATGAGCCATGCTTTCTGGCAGGTTGCCAGCCTCTGGACTGGCACCATTTCTCATGCGTTTGCTGTACTTGCCTGCCAGGGCGGAGCAGTCATGCTCTGCACCGTCCTGACGGGAACGCGGGGTGAGACTTGGGGACAGCTTTAGAAGTAACCTGTTGAATGCAGTGTTGAAGCACTCACTGGAGCATGGCAGCAGGCAGTAGCAGTGCAAGCAAGAAACTGGAGTGTAACACATGATAGCCGTCCGCCAGTGTGCTATGCGACCGGAGTTTTTCAACTATCTCTTGCATTGCTTGTTTAGACAGCTGTCTCCACATCGTACGGGCATGGCAGCACTAACATAACATGCAACTCATGCGTACCACCTGACGCAAGTTCAAGCATCGGCACGGCAATGCCGTACCAGCCAATCCTTCTGCAGATCGCACGCCCAGCTGATGCGTGTGCAGGTCAAGCTGTGCTTACGGAGTCATGCACACCTTCGTCCAGCCTCATAGCTATGGCACCAGGAGCACAGCAGGATACCTGCAGCGGCTGCAGAGCAGCCTGTGTCGCTCACAGCCCTCCACAGGCTCTGATGCATGCCAGCGTCAGCACTGCTGCTCGGCCAGGCCCAACCCCGTGTTGCATGCATCCCCACTCACCTCGCCGCAACCTGCGCGCCATTCAGCCCGCCCTGTGCAAACACCGACTCTGGCGCGATCCCTGCGCAGGTCACAGGGTCACAGCGCCAGGCGCCCCCGGGCGGCGCTGCGCCGCGCGGCGCAGCTGCCCCGCAGGCCCCGCACGGCGCAGCCACGGGCCGCGTCCCTGCGCGACGTGCCGGCGCTGCATGTGTAAGCGACGCTGGCTGGCGCGCCGGCCTGCCGCGCCGCGCGCCGCCGCGCCGCGCGCCGCCGCGCCGCGCTCAGAAGCCCGGCAGGCCGCGCGGCCAGACCAGGTTCTTGAGCCACATGTAGATGGGCAGCACAAAGTAGTAGCCGCCGGCCAGCGTGCCGAGCACGAAGCGGCCAAGGAACGCGAACGGGTTGCCGCTGCTCTTGCCGCTCGCCTCCAGCTTGGGGCCCATCTGCAACGGCGAGTCGCCCGCCTGCCACGCGGCGCGCGCGGCAAGCCCGACGTCAGCGGACGTTTCAGAGCCGTGCTTGCTCCGCAAGCACGGAGCAAGGCCTGCATCGCGGCGGCAAGCCTGCCCGCCTGCCTGGCGGCGCGCCCTGTGAGGCCAAGCAGCGCGCCATGAGCGCCACTCATGGCTTTTGAGAGCTGGCGCGCCCCCCCGCGCCGCCCTGCCTGCCACGCGCCGGGCGCCTGTGCGCCTGATGCCAGGCATGCGCGCGCCGCGCGGACCGCGGACGGGCCTTGCCTGCGTCTTCACGCCCGTGACGGAGCAGCCCATGATCAGGCCGTGCCGCCGCACGCCCCGGTACCACTTGGGCCCAATGCGCTTGATGCGCACATCCTGGAAGCCCGCCTTGGTGAACCACTGCGCGCGGCGCGCATGCCGCCGGTGTGCACGCCGCACCAGGCCAGCATGTGGTGCGTCTCTGGCTTCACACTGACAGCAGTCGTCCCCCTTTTATATGCTGACACCTGAAAGTGCAGCGTTCCGGCAAGACGTGGGGACACCCGCGCTCAGAACAAGCACCGCATAGCAGAGCAACGAGGGCGGGCGGCGAGGTCGGTAGCGCACGAGGCCCTGCTGCATGGCGGTCAGGCTGCGCAGGCCAGCGCCCAGACACCGCCGCTGGCACGCATGCTGCGCATGCCCACAGTGAGTATCAGCAGTGTCGGCAAATCACAGGCCCGGCTGCCCCACCTCCATGTACTCGTCCTCGGTCGGGAAGAGCATCCACACGTCGGCAAAGAAGCGCGACAGCCAGAAGGTCGGGTGCACCGGGCCGATGAGGCACGCCAGGCCGCCCGGCTTGATCACCCGGTAGGCCTGCCGGGCGTGACGCGGCATTGGCTGGGGCCCCGACCGCAGGCTGGCCGGCCAAGCAGTGGGCAGCCGCTGCAGCCGCAAGTGTCACGCGTAGCCGCCCCTGCTGAGTTGGACATGGCATCTTGGACGGTCACCATCGTTATGCAGCATGCGCCATGCATGTCGGTTCGGTATGCTGCACGTGCTTAGCCCTTGGTGTGCTCTAGAGCAACCAGGCAAGCGAGGCGCCGTGGATGTGCAGGGGCACGCGCGCCTCCCGGATGCCACGCTGCGGCTCTGGCCAGTACTCGATGCTGCCCGCCGACACATACCGATCGAACGAGTCTGTGCGGAAGGGCAGCTCCTCTGCATCCCCCTGCGCCGCCGCAGCCTGTTGGCCTGCGCTGATCGTAGTGCTCCTGCACCCACGTTGCTGATGTTTCGTATGCTGGTGTAAGGGAGCGGCCGCAGGCGCACTGCATGAGCATGGGGGGCCCTGAGAAGCAGCACAGATGCATCCTTAAAAAGGGAAATACGGGCAGTGGACCGCGCTGCGCACCTCGACAATGGTGACGCCCTGCAGGTCGGCCTTCTTCCGCGCCTTCTCCAGCTGGTGCGGCGACTGGTCGATGAGCGTCACGTTGTGCGCGGGCACCGTCTTGACCACTCCCTGCGTGCAGAAGCCCGTGCCGCCCCCCACATCCACCACCTGCCAGCGTGCGGCAGGTTGAAGTTGCCAGACACACGCTCCCAGCGAAGAAGGCAAGGCAGAAAAGAACAGGGCGGAGCGCCGGGGCGGAGCGACAACGCACCTTCAGGCCGGGGTCGTCGAGTTTTGCGGGCTCTAAGGCATCGTCGCGCATGTCCACCGTCCAGTGGCCCGGGTTGACTGCGCAGAGCACAGCACACACGTGAGCCGCCGGCAACGCTGAAAAGGAAAGGCCAGCTGTGCTGTTCAGTGCATTACATGCTCCCGCAGCAGCATGCGCAGCTCCTTGGCGACCGTGTGCAGCAAGCAGGATTGCGTGCTACAAGTGCAAGACGCACAAACAGGGCGCACCAATGTGGTCGTAGACGATGCTCAAGAACCTGTAGAACACGCGCGCCTCCTCCTTGTGCTGGATGAAGCGCAGCTGCGGGCCGCGGCTGGCGGTCTGTGTCTGCACTTTGCAGACGGTGACTCTGAACTTTCTGTCCGCCGCAGGCCGCCCGCGTGTCCTCTGATGTGCGACCGGCAAGCGCGCGACCAGTCCTGCATGCGCCGGCCTCTGCATGCCGCTGCCAGCGAAGTGTGGCCTGCATGCCGCCATGTGGCAGCTGGACGCGGGCATCTTGCACGTTAGCCTTAGTGATGCACGGTGCTGGGCAATGCTAGCTGAAGCATGTTGCGAGCAATGCCGCTTCTTGGGTGTACACCCAGATGATCAAGCATGCCGTGCAAAGTGGGTTGAAAGCAATTCAATGAATGATTAAATCTGTCTAAAAATTTCCGACTCAAGGAGCAGTCCTGCCTGCCTCACCTCCCAGCGAGAGCACACAGAAGTCACGCCAGCGAGTTGGGCTGGATAGCAGTGCAGAAGGGGTGCGGCGCGAACCCGGGATTGGCAGCCATGCCACCTGGAACATAAGAAGATGCTGCGGGTGAACTCAACCAGCGTGCTTTTTGTGCCGCCATTTGAGTGCGCGTGGCTGTCAGAACTGAGGCTCGAGGAGGGCGGTGGCTGCTTGAGCTTTGAGGCAAAAGGTATGTGTGCACTATGCAAGCGCCAGTGCGCGCCTTGGCCAGCTGGTATGGCCTTGCAGTGGCTGGTACTGGTGTCGCAGGCGAGACAGATGTGACGGTGCTGTTCAAGGCCGCGCCGGGGTCCCGGCGCTGGCAGCACGGCACCAGCCCCGGCGGAGCGGATGACAGCGGCTACACAGTCATTCTGGCTCCCACCGCAACCGCTGCCTCAAGATCGAGCGCGATGGCCAAACCTGCGCCCAGGTGCGCAGCCGGTTACCAATGACAGTCGCATTGCCCTCTAGGAGGCTGCTGCTGCTCCTGCTTTGCGTTTCCAGCAGTGCGGAGCTCGCAGGGAGCGCCCTGACACCGGGGCAGTGTGGGACGCCAAGCAATCAACTCCTCACTGCGGTGCTGAGCCGTGGCCGCCAGGTGGCCGGCGTCCCCGGCGCGCACCTGTCGCCCCTGGAGTTCACGCGCTTCTGGATCAGCTACTCGCAGCGCGGGGTGTTTGCGGTCGGCGCGGGTGTCCCCGGCGCGGGCGCGCGCTTCTGCTGGGCCGACCAGGCGCCGCTGGCGGCCATCCGCCATGTCGGCCTCAGCACGCTGGACAAGCACACTGCGTACCGGGACATCCAGCTGCACCCGCCTGCCAGGCCGCCCGCCGCGCCGGCCATGCCTGTGCGCTCCCCACCGGACAGGTCCCACAGCTGTGGTCTGCACGGTACAGACCGCAGCCCCCTGCGCCGCCGCCGGCTGGGCTAACCCATTGGCTCACCCATGTGTCCCTTCCGCAGGCCGCCAGCGCGAGCCAGCTGCCCACGCTGGAAGCGCTCAGCGAGCGCGCCGCTGCGGCGGCAGTCAGCCCCGGCGACGTGTGCGGGGCGCTGGCCCTGGCTGAAGCCCTGGCCCCGGCCGCCGGCTGCCTACGCGCGGCGGGCCTGCGCCTGCTGGCCGAGCGGCTGCCCGCTGTGCTGGCCGCGGACGCCGCGGGGTTTGCCGCGCTGCCCGCCGCAGCGCTGGAGGCCGTGCTCCAGGGGCAGGCCCTGGTGCGTAGCTGCTGTGGTCACTGCATGATCAAGTCGATCTGCTCGATATGTGCAGCATGGGGTGAAGTCATGCCTGGCCCTGATGCATCCATGGCTGCATCGGGTTAGCTACGGCTTCGGGTTAGCTACGGCTACCCTCACATGGCCGTCACGCATGTAGACTGCTTTCAGCATGTATTGCTGCAGGGGGAGCAAGCCATGTGTCCACACATGTTATTGCTGCATCTGCGACAATGAGACGTGCTCGGGGTGAGGGTGGCGAGAGCGCCGTCCCTTTTTTGTTTAGCTGGGACGGTGCAAGCGGGCCTGCTGCCGGGGACGCCCTGGGCCGCCACGAAGCTCATGGCGCCACAGGGCTGCTCGGAGTGGGAGGCGTTCCGCGCGGTTGCGCGCTGGGCTGCAGGCGGCGCCGCGCTGGACGAGGTCGAGCGCCTGCTCTCGCTCGTGCGGTACCCACTGATGAGCTGCCGCGAGGTGGAGGTGCGGCGTGAGCGTGCGCATGGGACAGCACAGGACGGGCATGACATTCTGCATGCAGCGCTGTGCCAAGGCGGCTGAACACAGATCAGTCTGAGGCAAATGGGCCGATGCAACACAAACAATGTGTGGCCTTGTAAACTGCATCAAAGAGCATACTACATGTGGCTATGTGAATGCTCAGGATAGTCCATGTGCTGTGAGCCATCGCATAGTGTTCTCCCATCAGGCCCCTAGCCATGAGCTGTGTCGTAGGTGGTAGAGTCTCTCCACGCTGCCTACACGCTGCCCAGTGAGTGTGCTGCAGAATCGCAGGCCGTCAAAGCGGAGGACCTGGCAGCCAGGAGCGCCGCACTGCAAGCCCTGGTCGCCGAGGCGGAGGCGCTCCGGCGTCCCAGCGCAGCCGCGGAGGATGATGCAGCGGTCCGCCTCACCACACACTGGGCACGCTGCCGCGTTTGCAGATGCGCTGACAATGCGACTGTCATGCGCTTGCCGTGTTCTCAAAACTTGGCATGTCTTGCAGGGCGGCGCCGGCGCCGAGGCTGCTGGGGAGGCAGGCCACGGCATGCCGGCAGTGGAGGCGCGCCGGCATGTGCGGGGTCTGGGGCTGGGGCAGGGCCCATCGGCGAGCGCGGCGGCACGCTGCCGGCGCCGGCAGCCGCCCGCAGCGACCGAGCTGCTGTATGTCAGCGATGGCGACGGCAACGGCGTCTTCAGGCACCTGGGCACCGGCTACGGGCGGCACTCCTGGGTCAACCCCGTCCTCGCCGGCCTCGTGGAGGTGTGCGCCGCACGGCGCCGCTCACGCCTGCCCTGACCAGGGGGGCGGAACATGCACCCACCCACCTGGCCCGCCGTCGCTCTGCCTGGCTCTGCCTGGGGCTGTCCCTAGATGTCCTGCAGCCAAGTTGCTGGCATGTGTCTGCTTGCTTTGCTGAAGGTGTTCCAAGTTGGGCGATCGGCATGCCACATCTGCGCCTCCTCACTGCGCGAGCGAGCCAGGGCGCCGCGCGGCCGCCATGCCCGCACGCCTGCCGGCGCCGTGCGCAGGGTGGTTGTGCTCGCGCTCACCCCAATTACGATTACATTAGGGTCGGGTGCGCAATGGCCCGCTGCGCTCCGCCCAGGTGGCCGCCAGCAGCCCAGGCTGCCGGCACACGGGCGCCAAGGCGCTGGTCGCCGGCGGGTTTTTGCGGCACAACGCGGCGGGGCCGCCCGCGGGCGGCGGCGGCGGCGGCGGCGGCTCCTGGTGGCAGCTGGACCTGGGGCCGCGGCACCGCCTGGCATGCAACCACTACACGCTGCGGCATGATGCGAGCGCCGCGTATGCGCGCAGCTGGGTCCTGCAGGCGCGCCACTCTTGGGACTCTTTTCCACCAGCCCCGCCTGGCCAGTGATGTGTTTTTGCAAGTAAATTTCCCTGTGGCATCTATGATAGGTGGTAGCAGTGCCTTTCGTGCTGACACCCCTGTGCGCAGCCCTTGCCCTCAGCACAGCTGTGTGAAGCACGACGAGGCATCCACCGCCTGCGTCGGTGCGTCCTGCAAACATGCGCGCGCGCAGGGCCGCACACTGCTGCGCATGGCGTTGGCCTGCGCCAGGCTCGCAGCGCTTCACCTTGCCCACATGGAGCTTATGAGGCCTGTGCGCAGGGGTGCGAGGAGCCGGGCGGCCCATGGGTGGACCTGCGCCGCCACGAGCGCGACAGCACGCTGGCGCTGCCGGGGCAGTTTGCGTCCTGGCCCGTGCCCGGCCGCCCGGGCACTACGGCGGCCTGCCGCCTGTTTCGCATCCTGCTCATGGGGCCTAATGCGGCCGGCACGGGCGACCTGAGCGTGAGCTGCCTGGAGCTGTACGGGTACCTGTTTGTCCAGCCAGTGGTTGCCAGGAGTGTGTGAGGGGTCACGCGCTGCAGCGTGTGCTGCATGTTGTACATGACTTGCGAATAGGGGCTGTGGCTGCTTAGCGTGTGGCTTGCTGCTGAATGTATCTTGAAGTAGCTGCGCGTGCCTGACATGCAGCGCAGAGTCGCTTTGCACTCCTGGCATGCTTTCGCGGGATGCATCCTTGCAATATTCTGTCATGCAGTTTTGCTGCAGTTTGCTGGTTTTCTCAATTCAGCTTCTAAAGTGTGTGCTGTTGGGTCGCGCTGCTGCTGCAGGTGACATCTGTGCAGACGGCCAAGTTTTGTGGTGTGTCCTGGGCAGCTTGCGATCAAGCCTCGCATGAACAGTGGTTGGCATCATGTGTCGCAGGGAGTGGTGCAGCTGCGAGCGTAACGACCTGTGCCATACTATCCTGTTTGCGCTGCTTTCCTGCGCAGGCGAGTTCAAAGCGCACGTTCCCGGCCTTCCCCTACGCTACTTGACCTATTTGCGCCACACAGCGCTGCACCCAATCTCACCCAAGACACTTGCCAGTCCTGACAGCGCCATAGCGCTCTAGAGCCCGGGCTAATATGCTCACACTGAGGGTCTGGGGTTCTGACACAGCGGCCGCCAAGCGCGGCGCCTAGCCTGCAGACATAACACAAACCAGACATCGCACACCTTTACATCAATGTCCAGGCGCGCGCAGAGTGTGCAGACCGGCTGGCAGGCGTAACCAGGGACCAGACTGCCTCGACCAGGGCCGCACGATGCGACCCTCATGAGACCGTCACGCGGCGTCTCTCCTGGCTGCAAGTGCAGCACAGCACGCAATGACAACCGCTGCGCCTGCAAAATACCATGCCCAGAGAGCGTAGCATACAGAGTGAGTACACAGGTCTGAACAACCCGCTTCGCATCCTTCTGTTGCAAGTGTCAGACGCCAAGGGTGTCAGCGACGGCGGTGTGCCTGGACTGCCGCCGCGCGCTCCAGTCCAAAGAACGCCTGCCGAATACATGGGGCGAAACCATGGGCAGAAGCGAGGAAAACAGGCGTCAGCCTGACCATCATGAGGGCCGTGCCAAAGCAGGCTCATGCCCCCCAGTCCGTGCATGTCAAAGCTGCGAGGCTGCACAGCAGGTCACGGCGGCGGCGCGCAGCGCCGCCGCGAGTCAGCCAGCAGTACTCATGCCAATCGTCACGCATAGCCCACTCCTAGGTCAGCAGTGCATGCCCTGTCGAATGGGTTGCACTCCAAAACCTTTCGCTTGGTCGGCAGCACGTTTGCAGCAAGCAAGCCAGCCAATAACGGCCCCTTGCGCTGCGCCTCCCCCACCATGGCAGCATGTGCGGCAGCATGGGCCACCGTGGTGCTGGCTGAATCCCGCAGCCTGGTCGCCCTTGGCCGCAGCGGCGCGGCGTGAACATGCAGCCTTGCTCTGAAGCGCATCATTTGGCCAAAGCCCCGCAGACCACTTAAAGTAAAACACACTGTGACGCAGGTCGCTGCTGGCTGCCTGCCGCTCAACCTCGCAGGCTGCCCGCACGGGGCAGAGCGCGCACGGCGCGCGCGCGCGCTCAGAGGCGCGCGCCATTGGCGGAGGGCCTGGGCACGCCGCGCTCAGCCCACGGCATGGTGGCGCGGAGCGTGGTGCGGAACAGCGGGGCGCCGCCGCTGGGCGCGGCCGCGGCGCCGGTTGCCAGGTCCGCCAGGAACTTCTGCGCCGCGAAGCTCAGCGAGGCCTGCCGCGCCGGGCAGACGACCAGCGAGAGCGTGCGCGTCAGGCGCACGCCGCGGATGTCCTGCACAGCGCGCACCCGGCCGCAGTGACTTGCTGCTGCGGCCGCGGCCATGCACCCGGCCAAGCCTGCACTCGGGTGATGACACAGAGATCTGGCCACTTGACTGCGCACAGCGTGCGCGGGCTTCGGCGGATACCGCGAGCGTCCTGTGCAGAAGGAGCACAGGAAAGGTAGGACAGCAGTCGACATATGGCGGCGGCGCTGTTGACAGCATGGCCGGCAGGTTACCAACGCGCGTGCGGAGGCAGACAGGGGCACAGCCGCAAACGCGCACTCAAACGACGCAGTTCACATGCGCACCACACGTACCAGCACGGCGCTTTCGCTGCATGACATCTGTCCACCTGGAACGCATGGGCTCAGCATGCCTGCAGACACCTGCAACAGCAGTGCAGCATGTTTGCGCAGCCGCGCACAGGGCCGGCAGGGCCGCACCACGCGCGCGAGCAGGCGCAGCTCCAGCTCCTTTGCGATGGCGGCCGTGGACACAAACGCGGCGCCCAGGCCGTTCTGCACGGCCCCCTTGATGGCCTCCACGGAGTTGAACTCCTGTGCGCGCCCGAGGTTGAGCCTGTGGCCATGCCCTTGCACGGGCACAAATGGCGCACCCGCGCGCTGCGCAGGGCGCCGCCCCTGCGGGGGCCATGACATGCGGCGTGGAGCAGCGTCTTCAGGCGGCCCCGATGACGCACCAGTTGCCGCCCTCCCTGGCCCATGTGTCCACAGGGGAGGCCGCTGGCAGCACCTCCATGCGGCAATCGCCTGCGGGCACCCCAGCACTGCAGG
>JAABUY010002802.1_pt1 | contig 20152 bp, 40 predicted proteins | sample 5560271 | NCBI WGS metagenome assembly JAABUY01 (sample SAMN10711886, study PRJNA513374) | rock metagenome | isolation source: Antarctica rocks | place: Antarctica: Victoria Land, University Valley
CTGGCAGGCCGAGCCTGCCGGCAGCTGGGTGCGCGGGCAGATGCGGCATTGCAGCTGCCATGATAAAAGACAGGGCGCTGATCATGCGATGACCGCGTGTGCACAGCAAGGCGTCGCCACTCTCGGTCGTGAGCAGCTTGGCACGCAGACTGCGCTGCCGCAGCAGCCACAGCTGCCGCGCTGGCGACTTGTTGACACACGCTATGATTGGCAAAACCTGCACGCTGGGCGGCGGCGGCGGAGCCACCCGCCGCAGGCCCATCCTGCGAGCGACCGCATCCCGTGGCGCGTCCTGGCAGAGAATGGTCACGCCGCGAGCAGCCTGGCGCGCCGGTGAAAGAGCTGCCGCCGCCGCCGCAGCAGCCGCAGCCGCCTCCGGCCCCTGGCCGCCGCAAACTGGTCGGTCGCGCCATTTGCGGTCTGCACGCTGGCCGCCGACTGCACGCTGGCGATGGCCAGCGTTCGTTTCGCCAGGGGCGCATCCTGCGGGGCCGGGTCTTCCTGCACGCGCGTGTAGTATGTCACCGGCACGACGCCGCCTGCCGCGGCGCTGCCGGACAGCGCGGGCGCGGCGCCGGGCTCCACGGCGGCGGAGGCGGCGCCCGCGGCGCTGAGTGCGCCGCGCGCGAGCGCGGGCGGCGAGGGCGGCTGCGCGAGCGCCGGCGCGGCCAGCAGCGCGTCGATGGTCGGCTTCAGGCAGTCAAAGATGAGGCGGTAGCCTGCCGCGGCACAGCTCACAGGGTTGGGCGCTGCTGCACGGTGGGTGACCCGGCATGCAAGCGCCCCAGACGAGATAACTAGACAGAGGCAGCTGCATGACAGCGCTACCAGGTCAGCAGTACTGCCCGCTCCTCAAGCACTAGCTGGGCAGCGCGGGGGATGGCCTGAGTTGCCCCCGGTCAGGTGACGCACAGCGCTGCGAAGTAAGCATGCGCCGTCCGCCCCAGGGGCCCACCGTAAGGCGTGGGGTGGATGCCGTCCGGGAGCAGGTCGGAGCGGATTGCGGTGGCGGTCGCGAAGGGAGCGCCGCAGTACGCGTAGCTGACAGCGCCGTCCGACGTTGACATTGCCTGCGGCGGCCACGCTCAGCCGTAGCCGTGACACGGGTGCTGCACGCAGGCCACCTTCTGACAGCACCTCGCGGGCCCAGATGGCCAAGGCCGCAGCAAATGGAGAAGGGCTTATAAAATCCCCCACACAGGTCATCACAGAGCGAGGGCAATGCGTCGAGTGTTCCCCTCAGCGTGTGCATGATGGCAGCAGACGCACACGGGCACGCACACCCAGTCTCGCTCGCGCGCAAGGCGCTGCGCTGCGCGCCAAGCGACGCGCGGCACAAAGGCGCGCATGCTTAGCAGCCGCTCTGAAAGCGCGGCCCAAGGTGCGCATGCCAAGCAGCCGCCCGGGACGCACGCCTTCCATGCAGCAACCCTGCATCGAGATGCATGTGTGGTGACGGTTGTCGGAGCCCAGCGGGCGCGTACCTGGAAAGCGTCCGCCAGCGCCTGCAGCGGCCGCGTGTACGCGTTGGGCCAGATGTACCTCTCCGCCGGGAGCCAGTAGCGGGCGCCGCGCGGCATGTTGCCAACCTGGTGGCAGCCAGAGCAGCCGGCTTGATGCGCAGGTCACATCAGAGGCGCCCCGAATACGGCCGAAGCACTTCATGCAAGCCTCGGAAGTCAGCAGCTAGATGCGTGTACAGGCGCCTACAGACACTGGATAGCGCAGGTGCGCAGCGCGGGCAGCGCCAGCTGCCACTCCGTGGCAGCGGGCGACCGCGCATGCGGCAGCGCGCGCACCAGCAGGATGCGCGAGGATGGCAGCCGGTCGCGCCAGATGGCCACGATCTGGGCCACGCTGCGCGCGCGCGCCAGAACGCCGTTACAGCGCGGCGCCCGTACGCACGCCAGAGCCTGGGGCAGCTTGCAGATGGAGGGGCTGTACTATGAGCGCGCCAATTGGCCTGTCGGGCAATCCGGGGGGGTCCTTCTGGCAGCACCGCAGCAGAGGGCCCCAGCGCACCGCGAGACGATGCCAGGCACGGCGGCCATCAGGGTGGCGTCATCACTGCCGCACTGCGCGGCGCTGAGGTCGTTGGAGCCGATGTATATCACCACGAGCTTGGGCGCGTGCACCTGCGCAAACATAGAAACAGAGTGAATTATGCAACAAGTCACGCTCGTGGTCTCAAACAGCGCCAATATTCATAATTAGTCCTCGCATAGTTTGAGTGGCATCAAATCATGACATGCACAACAATGCAGCTGCATGGGGAACCTTGCAGTGTGCATCATGGCATGGGCCAGGGAGGAGCAGGGCTGAGAGCTGGGCACACCACCGGCATCTCCCCGCCATACTGGATGCGCCACAGCAGGCTTCCCGTGTAGTCGCCTGGTCAGAATAAGAAGACACTGTCGGTCAGCCTGTTTTCACAGCAAGGCAGCAGCGCAGTCTAGCTCAGAAGCAACTATACGACGAGCGGCAGTGTGCAGGCGGCCACCTGATATGGCAGATATGTACGAGTTGATGTTGCCAAAGTACTGCTTGTACACGGATATGTAGTCCTGCGTCCCAGAGAATGTGGCGCCAATCGACACGCCGCGCATAAGCTCCAGGACTGAGTCGCCGCTCCAGAACAGGTCAAACCCCTGCGAGTGCCTCCATGTGAGCACTGCACTTCCTACATACGCCAGACAGCACGAACAGAGGCGAACATCCAGGCAACAAACCGAGTCACAAGGACAGGAGTCGCCGCAGCGCACAGGGCACCTTTGCGCGGTCTGCTGCTGCTATCTCAGCGGCTAGCTGCTCCTGCCAGGCTACCTGTGAGGCGTTGCCTGGATAAGTTCACGCCTGGGCGCTGGACGCCGGTGCTCACGCGCAAGCAAGCAGAGAGACACACCCAGCCTTGCTTGTCCAGCCGCGGCTCTGGTCCCTGCGGGGGACCGGTGCACTGTGCTGCAGAGTTTGGGGTGCATAGCACTGCGACCGCCGCGGCCAAGACGAGGCTGGTCGCGGCCAGTCGCATGGCGGAAGTGCTGCGCTGCGCTTCCCGCACCACTGCACAGCGACCCACACTTTAGCTTATATATATTGCAACCGGCACGAGCTCGGCCATGCACACCACTGGTCTGCGTTCAAATATGCCCCTGGCTCAAATACAACTTCACAAGCCCTCCCAACACGTCTATGTGCCTGCACACTTGTTCTTGCAGTCTGCGTGCTTGGCAGGCACGTCTTGCCTTGGGTGGGCTACCCTGGACGTGTATGACTCATACTCTTTGAGTTGTAACTCCTATGTCAACGTTCCATGAACCCTGTTCCGAGACGAGCTGTACCGGCGTATATCAGACATCATTACTTTCTGTGCAACCACACGGCGCAGTTACATATTGCATGCAGCCCGACATCCGAAAGGCCGGACGGACACCCTGGTGGACAGCAACGTCCAATGACGGGAACCAGGGAGCTGCAATTGTGCGCGCGAGCCAGGTATCAGGCACACTCCTTTCACACAGCTGGGCAAGCGCTGCAGGCAGCTCGGGCAGGATTGGCCATGCCACGCCGCCCAGGTCAGCAGCACCACGACCCACAAAAAATCCCAGTTCAGCATGGGATACCCTATAATAGCCCACAGAAAAGCAGTGAGCGAGTCGTTGCGCGCGCCGGTGCGCGCCAGGTGCCCCTCGGCACAAGGGTAACGAATTATAGCCTGTAGAACGTGTACGCCTCAGGGAACGGGTCCCAGCCGCCCAGGGCGCTGCAACCCTGGCAAACATACTCTTAAGCAGATTCGGCATGGTGCTCATGCGCGGGTGCCTGCTCAGCACGCGTCACCAATCCAAGCGACAGCAAGGACCAGGAGCGGCTTGGCGTACAGGCAGCCAGATCTCACACCAGACACAAGATCGCAAGCCTGGCCATGTGGTGACGCTGCGCAACACCACAGCCCGATCGGGGCCACGCACCCTGGCTGTCGTTTCAAGGTCGTAAAAATATACCACAGACACCAACGCGCAGCAGCCGCAGGCCCAGCGCCACAAGCTTCGCAACAGCGCATGCCATTCAGAGGGCAGCGGGGAAGGCACTCCAAGCGGCAAAGAAAAACAGCCGCTCCAGCAGCGCAAACAACCACCTGTGCAGCTTTAACAGCGCGAGGGATTACATGTGCAGCCGGCGGTGATGGCCAGAGCTGCCAGCATGTGCGAGCCAAAACAAGTAGCGCGTGCACTTTGGTGCCAGCACATGCGCCCAAACACTGAAGGCGAGCGCCCATGCAGCACCCAGCTCTCGATTAAGCTCCCAACAAAGGCTGCACTGCAGCATCTGATACAGCACGGCCAGCTGGGCGTTGCGCCAACCAGCCCTGGCCGTCGTGCCCAGGGCGGAGCCCAGCCTGCTGCAAAAAGGGGGACGCGGCATCGCCACCCCCCGCCCACCGAGCCCCTCTCACAGCTGCGGCAAGTATGCGGACGGGTCGTAACCGAGCGCCAGCGCATCGGCAGACCCGTGATCCGAGATGGCCCGCAGCACAGGGTGCGGCGCAAGCTGGGCGGGCGCCGCCGACGGGCCGCCGCTGCTGCCTATCGCGGAGCTGCTGCTGCCCGACGCGCAGCCGATGTCGCCGCAGAAGGCAGGCGGCTGCAGCGGCGCTGACAGCGTCACCTGCTTGGGCGCGCCGGCGCTGGCCATGCCGGCCGGCGCCAGCGTGCGATACCGCCTGCGAGCGCAGCAGGCAACATGAGCACTCCTGGCCATGCAGACGCCCAGCCCTGGTAGCCGCGCCTCGCATACACAGCTGCACCATGCGTGTCAAGATGTGATTCCCGAGCCAGGGTTGCAGCTGACAAGGCCCGCCTTACGTGACCCTCCCAGGCGGCTGACACTATGCGCGGGAGCGTCGACAGCTCCTGCGCCACACCAGGGAGGGCGCCCCACCTGGCGACATCCTCCAGGCCGGCCGAGCCGGCGCTGTCATGCATGGACAGCTTGCGCGCGGGCGGCTGCGCCTGCGGCGCCGGGGCGCTGCTGTAGCGCCGGTACAGCGCCTGCAGGTCGGCCGCGCTGCCCACGCTGCCCATGGGCGGCCCCGCGCTCAGCGACAGCGCGCCGCCAATCGGGCAGCCGCTGCCGCCAATCGGGCAGCCGCTGCCGCCGCCGTCCGCCGGGTGGCCCCCCAGCGGCGGCGCGCTTATGCTCATGCCGGCCGCGCCCTGCACGCGCGCGAACGCTCCGCCGTCGCGCAGCAGCGGGCACGCGGTGAGCGGCGCGGTGAGCGACGCGGCCGGCGCGAGCGGCGGCGCCGCCGGCGCCTCGCCGCTCGCGGACGAGTAGTCTCCCGAGCGCCCGATCGGCGACGCGCCGATGGGCGGCCGCGCCAGGCTGCGCGCCGCGCCCGCGTCGGCGAGCGACAGGTCGTCCAGCGCCGGCGGCGGCGGCGGTGCGTCCTCGGCCACTTCCGTCGTGCCCATGGCCTTGCGCACCATCTGCTTCAGCAGGTCCTCGGGGTCTGCGCACGCGCGCCGCTGCGCCTCAGCCACCGCTCCGCCTCCGCTGCCGCGCTACATACACTGTATTCTCGCAGTCTTTGCCCCCGGGCTGGAGCGCAGGCTGCAGCGGCCCTGGGTGCGACAGACGCCAGGCCGCTGCACGCAGGACACCCTAGCATGACCCTCGGGCCGGCAGGACAGGCCGGCCCACGAGGTGGAATCCAGGGGGAGCGCGCGCCGTAGAAAATCTCCAGCTTTGTGATCTTCATGCCCTTGTCCAGCACCGCGACGGCCATGCCATACACCTGCACGCCCGCGACGACGTTGCACCGCACCCCAGCATAGCAGTTAGGCTAACCTGTGTGCTGAACACGACAGAGCGCGAGTGCCAGCCGACATCGCAGAGCACAATAAGTGGCACGCCCCCAGGCTGGGCGCTGCAGCGCGCCTGGATCTTCTGGCCGGTCGCGGAGGCCGACAGCTCCTGGCCATGGCCCAGCGGGCAGCGCAGCGGCCCTTGCATCACGCCCCAATGCCGCCACTTGAACGTGACGATGGGCGGCCTGCGGGGCAGGGGCCAGTCATACTACAGAGCGCAGCGTTGCGCGGGGTGCGCTGGCAGGGCATTGTGCGACGCGCGCAAGGCCGTGGTACGCTGCCGTTTGTTGCCGCCGGCGCAGCGCAGCAGGCGCTGGGCACGACTGCGCCCGGGCTGTGCACGGGGCGCACCCTGAGTAGACCTCAGTGACCTCCCAGGCGAAGCCGTTGGGCATGGCCTCCCGGAACACGCGGTGCGACTCCTCAAACCCTGCGCGGCGCCCAGGCCTCACGCACAGCGGCGCGCTGCCAGGAACTCTCACGCACAGGCCTCACGCACAGCGGCGCTGACAAACACCTCACGCATGCCGCACGCCCGCAGCGAGCGCACCCGTGACGGATGCGGAGTACAGCGTGGTGTCGCCGATGAGCGCGTTGTATGTGCCGATCCGCATCATGTGCTCCACAGTGTACTGCGGCGCGCGGCGCGTGCGTCAGCCGGGCAGCGGCCGGGGGGCGCGGCGCGCCCGGTGTCAGGCGGGGCGGCTGAAGGCCCGTCCACCCACAGACCTCTGCAGTTCATAACCTGGGAGCGCAAGGCCTCCGCACGCCTGCACGCCTATGTTCTAAACAAAGTACCTCCGGCCCGCCAGCGCAGGAGGCACCTCTGGGCCGCCGTTGCAGGAGAAGCGGTACTTCACGGGGTCGATGGTGCGCCACTCGCTGCTGCGCAGCTTATAGGACGCCTCCTTCTCCCAGTTCTTGACCAGGTTGGACACCTGGTCCTCCAGCGACCCCGCCGCCCAGGTCTTTGTCTTCTCTGCGCGCCGCATCCGCCTCCCGGTCAGCGCCTTGGGACAGCACGCAAGAAGCTGGTGGATCCTTCTCTGACTACATCTTGCTTAGTCCGGCGAAGAGGTGAGCAAATGCCCTGCTTTCAACGCTAGCACAGTGCAGGACCTCGCAGGCTGGTGGGATTGCTGCAAGGGCGGCAGCTGGGATGCGACAGGATGCGGAAGCGAGCCTGCCAGGGCGGGCGCACCCAGGGCAAAGTTCAGGTTGGCCTTAGTATAGTCTGGGACCTGCGCATGCGCAGCACGAGCACCTCAGCGCCGCATGTGGGGCGCCGCGTGGCGCGCAAACCCCGCCCCAGTCGAGGCGCATGCCCCGCGGCCAGCTGCAAGCGCGCCGCACCCGCCCGTAGCGCCAGTGCGCGTTGTCGCTCAACACGGCGTTGCCGTTCACCAGGTAGTCCGGCTGCGCCGCGGGTCGCGCCGCGGCCTCCGCCATGGCCGCGGGTGACGCGCGGCTCCGCGGGCGCTGCTAGGCGCAGCTCCGTCCGGCGCTCACGCCTCGACCTCAGGCCATGGGGCGCCGCCTTCCTGGTCGCTCGGCGCTTGCGCCTCTCGCGGACCGCACTCCCGGCCTGCTGCTGCTCTTGCTTCCTGAGCCCTCACCCACCCAGGCCCAGATGCTGCCGCGCAGCGCACAGCCTACGCGCAGCCGCGTTGGAGCGCTCGCAGACTCGGAGCCCTCTTGTGCCTGGCTTCTGCTCAGCAGGCGCGTGAACCTCAGCACGTTGAACAGCACTGGACGCGATAACTTGCATCTCAGCACGCTGGGCGATTGCAGGACTGTACCTCTTCTTGCCTAGCCGCGCTCTGCTAGCTGTGTGTAGGTTCTCTGGCGACCCTCTGCTTGCCCCGATGCCTTGTTGACATTGAGAGGGCCGTTGGAGCCGCTGCAGAGGCGCCATGGTCGGCAGCAGCCCGGGCCCAGCCGCGCCGCAGCCGTCACACTCGGGCGTGTCCGCGCAGCGCGGGTCCACCTGCGGCACGGAGCAGGTGGAGAGCATCGCAGCGCGCCCGGACTCGCACTCGGGCAGCTGCTATGGCGGGCCGGTGGTGGACATCTTGGCGCTGTCGCCCGCGCAGAACGTTGAAGTCTCTTCGCGGCCCACCGACGAGGAGATTATAGCGCAGGAGAATGCGATACGGTGACCTCCGCACCGCCCCGGTGCATGGAAGTGCTGCCGCGCAGCCCCGGCTGGCACCGAGCCGCGAGCGCAGGTGCCGCGGCGCTGACCGGCGTCCCCTGACGCTGCCTGGCGCCTGCACCCGCAGGGCGAGCGAGGCAGAGAAGCTGAGCTTCGTGGGAGAAGTGGAGCCGCTCTCAGCGCTCGTGAAGGGTGCGCTGCTCCTTTCGCAGCCGTGCAGACTCTGCGTCGATCCGCAGAGGGTGGCTGGCGACGTGCCCCTCAGCGCCCCTCGTCTGTCTCCTGACCTGGTTGCAGCGTCCGAGCGCCGGACCAGTCTGCGCCGCGCAGCACCCTGTGCGTCTGCGGTGGCTGTCCTGTGGATGTTACTCTTGTTGCGGCACAGCGTCGGCTGGTAAGCAAGGCGCCTGTTCAGCAGTGCAGAGCGCTGATGACACCGCGCGTGGCGCCGCAGAGTACGAGGCGGGCAGCGAGGTGTTTGTGCGCAAAATCCGGAGCCTGGAGAGTATGTACAGGTCTATGCGGCGCGCGCGGGGCGACGGAAACTGCTTCTTCAGGCGCGCCCCGCGGCCGCTAGCCGCGCCCGGCCGGTCAGGCCTGCGCGCGCGGGCTGAGATGCCGTGCTCTGGGAGGACTGGGGCCCAGGCGGCTGTGCGAGCGGTGCGGGCGGGTGAAGCGGCTGTGCGCGTGGTGCGGGCGGGTGAAGCGGGTCGCTTGCCGGAGCTGTGCCGCTTCCCTGTCTATGTTACTTTGCACTCAGTCTGGCAGTTGTGGTGGAAGCCTCCACAGTGGCACCACGTTTGCGTGCGCCCTTGTTTGGGACGTGCGTGCCAGCGAGCGCGTGCTTCGCTGCGCCCGGCCGCGCCTCCGCAGCACCCGCTTTTCTGGCGGCCAAGCACAGGTCTGCGACAGGAATCGCTGCTGTGCTCACCCACCGCCGGCTGTGCTCAACCCACCGCCGGCAGAGTTCACCCAGCTGCTTGGCGCGCGCAGGTCGTTCATCTTCGCGTACATGGAGCTGCTGGTCGCCACCAACGACCTGGCCGAGCGGAATAGGTGCGGCGCCTCCTCTCCTGGCTCGGGCGCACCGCACCGCCGCAGCCCGCCGCGGCTCGGGTGCACTGCACGCAGCAGCATGATCCGGCGCTGCCGCGCGGCCACATCAAGTCTGCCTCTCCCTCCGCCCATCCGCGTGCCTTCTTCGTTCCTTCCGACCGCAGCCGCGTGCGCGTCAGCGCGGCGTGCGGGCCTCGCAGAGCGCCTCTGACGCGCCGCAGCGGGCGGCGTGCGTTTCAGGGTGGTCACGTGCCTGCGCCAGTGGCGGCCCAAGCTGGTGGAGACCGGCTTTCAGGAGCTGGTGTTTGAGGACGCGCTGGAGGTGCGCGCGCTTTAGCTCCCCTGCGCGCGTACTAGCTCCCCTGCGCGCGTCCCGCTGGGCGTGCGCAGTGTCAGGGCTGGCGGGCAAAGCCGAGCCCTTGGCGGGCCCCGCGCGGCCGTCAGGGCCTGCTGAACGGCACTTTCAAGGCGTGTTTTTGCCAAGGTTTAGCAATGGCTAGGCACGGCCAGATACACGTTATGCAATACACCAAACGGCTTGCGGGGCGCGGCGCAGGTGCTGATTGACCAGCTGAACTCGCTGGGCACGGGCGAGCCGCTGACGGTGCGGCAGCTGGAGGACAATATGCGCGATGCGTCGCTGTCGCCCATGATTGTGATGCTGCTGCGCATGCTGGCCAGCGCGGAGATCCAGCGGCGCGGCGACTTCTTCTACCCCTTTATCCTGGCGCGCCGCGGCCCGGGCGTGCTCTCATGCATGCAGGGTTGTGAGGATGCTGCGTGTGCTGTGGCAAGCATGGAAACGCAGCTTGCACCAGCATGGCGAGCATCTGTGGGTAAATGCTGCTCGGGCCTGCTGTTTCGGGCCTGCTGATTGCCGCGCAGGGCATGCGCGACGCAGTTCTGAGCGGGCTGCTTACGAGCCTCAGCCCGCGCAGGGCATGAGCGACGAGGCGATCACCGTGGAGCAGTTCTGCCGGCGCTACGTGGAGCCGATGGGGGAGGAGAGCGACCACGTGCACATCGTCGCGCTCACCGATGCGCTTCAGGCAAAAACTCTGACCCTAACCTATCCCATGCACTGCCCCCTGCCCGGCCCCGGCCTGTTCGCGCGCGCTGCCGCTGCGCGCGTGGCTGGTCGGGCCGGCATCGGCGTGTCTTGCCTGCGCTGCTGTGACGCCGTGCGCACAGGCATGTGCAGCCCGTCTGCAGCCTGCGCAGCTCGCCATCAAGGCGCAGGCGCTGGTGCCGTGCTCAGCCTGAAGCCTGCAGGCCCTGGCGGCGATTTTTCGTACCAGTGTGCACGCTGCACCCGGACTGGCGGGTCACGCTGGGCGAGGGCGGCTGCAGGGCGTGCGGTGGTGACCCAGAAGCAGTACGGGCGCGTTGACGCCCGCCTTGCGCCGCAGGTGCCGACCCGCGTGGTGTACCTCGACCGCACCGCCATGCCAGGCGAGGGCGGCTCCAGCGCGGTGGCCACGTACGACTTTGCGCCCGAGGCATGCGCGGGCGCGACGCCCCGCGTGCACCTGCTCTACCGCCCCGGGCACTATGATGTGCTGTACCTCGCGCCGCCTGCGCCCGCGGCTTCCGCGTGAGCAGCGCCGCCGCCCCATAGTCCCCTGCCCCGGCTGCTGTGTCATCTTACGCCACCTGATCTGCCGGACATCTGCGGCATGGCCTCGCCCCCGCGTGTCGGCCACCGCATGCCAACTCACGGCATGCGCTGCAAGCGCGCCGCCCGCGCCTGTATTTGCTGCATGAGCGGCGCTGCCTGCTGCGACGCCACAGCCTGTCTGCACTGGGCGCGTTGCGCGTGCGGCTGTGCAGATCCGCTCCCACAAATAACCCTACTGGCGCATATTCGTTAGTGCAGGGGCAGCATTGCGCCTGGGAAGACCGATGTGCGAGTACGTCTGACCGTTTGTGCGGCAGAAGCGCGCATGGCGTTATATGCCTCGTCAAAGGATGTGCTTTGTGCGAGGGGTTGGTGTGCTCAGACTGTTAACGTGGCTAGTAGCTCCAGCCGGCTTGTCGCGTGATTTTGTACGTGACGTGAGTGTCCTGGTGTACCCAGGGGATGGAGTTCCAGTTTGGCCAGGCCATGGCTTATAGCTAGTAGGCGTCGCTTATGCTTGTAAGAGCATGTGCTGCCGCCCTCAACGCTATGTACTGCGCCCTCGGGCACACCCCAAGCTTCTACACATTTTCCTCTTAGGTGACTTTGCCTTGCTTTTCGGGCACTGCTCACCTTCATACACCAGCTGCCTGCCAGTATCCGCCCTGCAAGGCAATGGTTGCCGTACACCTCTCCAGCATTGGCTCAGACCCAAAATGCACACATAAGAGGCAGAAGCACGGCAGTTTTGTGCATGTGCAGGGTGAGGCCCTTGCAAAGCGCCCAGCAACACTGCACGAGCGGCCCTCTAATGCTTCTCGCTTGTGTATGCGCTGCACATGCCCTGCTGGCGCCAGGAGTCCTCAGGAGCCGAGGCTGGTGCCTTACGCTGTCCTGAAAAGGGATTTTGACATAGTCAGCGTACGGAGGCTTGCCAGCTGCATGTGCAACCCTCCAAACACCCACGAACTGTGTGAAGCCAGAAGTCACTGAGCCGCACACCATACAGGTCCTCAGGTAGAGGCCTGAGCCTTCACCGGGCCAAACTCACAGATTTCTTGCGCGCCCTCTCCAGCTCCGCGTGCGCCCGCAGACAGCCGCTTTTGCACCCTGTGCACTTGCTCCCCGCGCGTGGCTGCCCCTGCAGCGGCCCGTGCCCAGCTTCTTCTTCCCCGCTGTGTTAATCAATGAATGAAAGTGTGCTGCAGGGCATGGAGCGCCGCGCTCGGGCGTCTCCCGGCTGCACACAGCCGCCCAGCGCGCACGGCCTTGTGCTGGAGGGCCTGCGCGCCGGCCGCCTCGCCCACACCTGCCACGCCTGCACTTCTGTGTGGGGGCTGCCGCCACCGCCGCCGCCGCGCTCACGCATGCTGGATTGGTTCCCTACTCACCCACCAACCAGGAAGAGCGCTTCTAGGCGTCTGCGGGCTGCACAAAGACGCCCAGGCCGGCCAGCTTGGCGCGCAGACCCTCCAGCTCCGCCTGCGCCGCGGTCAGCCGCGCGCGCAGGTCGCACGCCTCCGCGTCCCGCGCGGCCGCTTCCGCCGCCGTCGGCGCGCCCAGGCTCGCCTTGACAAACTCGAGCGCGTTCTCCGGCCGGGTCCCCTCCTCGTACAGCGCCACCAGGACTGCGCCCCGCAACGGCGCAGCTGTTGCACTCTGCTGTGCCAGGGGTGCTGTGGACGGAAGGACGGCGCAGAGCGCTGGGGCGCGCGTTTGGTGGTGAAGGCCAGCACGCCAGAGTCGCTCAGGTACGTGCGGAAAGACTGCTGCCTGTCGGCCTCAGTTGCCATGGCATGCGCCCCCGCTTGACCAAGCGATTTGTTTCGTCCCTGTTCTGTAACCGGACTGCACGACTCTCTGTAACCGATGCAGGGCTATGACCTGCAATGTCTTTTCTCGCACACGCACTTGCATTCCTTGTGTGCACGCCTGGCGCTGGATGGACGTGAGGCTGTGCGGCAGACTGCTCACCAGCCTGTACGCTCGCGTGCCAGGATTCCAGGGCCGCACGGTTGCAGCAGGCGGCGTCTGCAGGCAGTGCGCGCGGCACGGCAGCCGGAGCTGGCGCTTGCGGCAGCAGCAGCCAATGTCTGTGTCGGCAGGGGCGGCTGCGCTGGACGTGAGCAGCCTGCCGCTCACTACCACCAGCACAGACTGCTATGAGGAGCAGCTGGCGGCCAAGGTGGCCGCGGTGCGCAGCCGCTTTGCAGGCGTGCAGCTGCCGGAGCTCGAGGTGGTGGAGAGCGCGCGGGAGCACTACCGGATGCGCGCAGAGTTTACGGTGTGGCGCGAAAAGGGCGACCTGTTCTACGTCATGTTCGACAAGCCGGAGGCGGTGCGCAGCTCCAAGGCTTGTGCCGCCGCGTGCCTGCGCTCATGCGTGACCTCACCCGCCTTCACCTGCATGCGTGAGTGCGCACTGTAGAGCAGGCCTGGCGTGCGCTGTCATGTCGCAGGGCTCTGCAAAGAAGCGTACTGCGCACAGGCTGCCAAGGAGAACGGCAGTGGCAGGGCAGCCAAGACGCGTGTGCGCGTCGATAACTTCCCCGTCGGCTCTCGGCTCTTGAACAGCCTGATGACGGGCGTGATTATGGCTGCCCGCAGCAACAACGAGCTGCAGCACAAGCTGTTCCAGGTGCGCCGGGTCTGCAACTGTAGCAAGCAGTGCGTGCGCCGCACGCTCCCGTTTCCAACCAGCCTCCCCCTGCCGTCTAGCTTCTGGCTGGCTGTGTGCTGTATCCAGCGCACGCCCATGACGCAGCGGCCCGTGCAGGCCGGCCGCCTCACGCACGCCGGCCCACAGGTGAACTTCCATACCACGCTGAGCGGCGAGGCGATGGTGACGATGCTGTACCACCGGCGCCTGGGCCCGCCGTGGGAGGCGGCGGCCGGCGAGCTGCGCGCAAGCCTGCTGGCCACGTGCGCCGAGGCGACCGGGCAGCTGACGCTGGCGGGGCGCAGCCGCGGGCAGAAGCTGGCGCTGGGGCCGGGCCACGTCACTGAGTGCCTGCGCGTGGCCGGCCGGCCGCTCCTCTACAGGCAGGTGCGGCCGGGCGCGGTACCTCATCGGCTATGATGGGCTTTCCCAGGGTGCGCAGGGCGGCAGGCGCGCCAAATGGCCTTGCAGAGTTGGATGTGGGGCGGGAGCTGCGTGGAAACAAGGGCGCGCATCCAACTGGGGAGGCAGCGCTGGGCGAGGCCCTGCGTGTTTCGACCGCTCCCCGCCGGCGCAGTCTGCTTGCGGCGGGGCATGTAGCGGGGCAGAGAGCATGGACTGAGCACTCACGGAGTGAGTTCAATTCAGGTCACGGCGGTTTAGGACAGAGCACTCGCAGGCAGAGAGCCAGGCTGCAGGGGTCCAGCCTGTGCCCTAACCCTATCATGGGCCAGGTGGAGGGCGCATTCAGCCAGCCGAACGCGGGCGTGTGCGAGCGCATGATCGAGTGGGCGCACGCCGCCACGGCCGGCAGCCACGACGGCGACCTGCTGGAGCTCTACTGCGGTGCGCATCAGGCCACGGGTTACGCCGTTGTCACCGCAGACGATACGCTGTGTTTGGGGATTGCCGTTTTAGGTTCGCTTCGTACTGCGAGCCAGAGCATCAGCGCTGCTACACGCTGGCTCGAGTCCAGAGGTTAAATTGGTAGAGAGTGGCATGGAGGGAGCGCGCCGCTTTCCAATGCGGACCAGATGCACTGGGCCTGTCTCCGCGCGGGTGAGGCAGGGGTGTGCTGGCAGGGCGCCTCGCATCATGCCGGATCGCTCGCCGCCTGAGGTGACCGCTGGATGCTGCTGCAGGAAACGGCAACTTCACGGTTGCGCTGGCGGAGAACTTTAGGTGCGCCCCGGCCACTGGCCGGGCGCTCGTGCTGTGTACCGCGTCCCGGAAGGGTGGGTCCTGTAGCACCTCCATCATGTCTCACCCAGTGGGTCGGCCTGGGAGCGCACCTGAGGCAGCAGCACTCGCACGAGGTTGTGCATGTGGGTGTGGAGTGACATGTTTGTTAGGTGCGAGTACCTGTCGCGGTCTCTCCGCGTCAGCCGCCTGGATGGCTTCATGCAGGGCTCGATGTGCACAGCGGCGCGCCCCCCTGCCAGCCGCAGCGTCAACGGTGACCCCGTGTTCTCACCCCTCACACCATGGCACGGGGCTCCTCGGGGCTGCACTGTGCACAGAGCCGGCGCGGGGTGGCGTGCGGCGCGCGTCCTGTTGGCGGGCGGTGTCACACCATGCAGCTTGGCCGCGCAGGCGCGTCCTGGCGACCGAGGTGTCCAAGACCGCGGTCGCAGCTGCGGTGGCTAATTTGACGGCCAACGGCGCGGGCAACGTGGCCATCGCGCGGCTGACGGCAGAGGAGTTTGGTACCGCCTGGCGCGGCGAGCGCGCGTTCGAGCGCCTGCGCGCGGCCGGCGTCGACCTGGCCGCGCTGCGGTTCAGCACCATCCTGGCGCGCGCCGCCCCGGCAGCACCGGCATGCGGCTGCCTCGTGTGTGCCGGCTCGTGTGCGACGCGCCTGGCACGCGCGCAAGCCGGCCCGGGCCTGGCTCGGCCTCTGTTCGGAGGCGCGGGCCAGGGCAAGAGAAAAGGAGCGTGCTGGGGAATGATGCTGGGTATGTGTGAAATGCATCACGCGCTCGTGCCCAGCACACCAGCTTCCCTGGTGTGCTGCCACCCCACTCCCCACCACTGCCCCCCCACTGCCCCCTGGTGTGTGTGCAGCCCCCCAAAATAGCAGAGCCATGCGGGCGCCAGGTGGACCCGCCGCGCGCGGGCCTGGACGCGGCAACCGAGGCGCTGCTGCCCGAGTTCGAGCGCGTCGTGTACGTCTCCTGCAACCCGGCCACGCTGGAGGCCAACCTGCGGCCACTGCTCGCGACGCACGCGCTGCGGCGCTTTGCCGTGTTCGACCAGGCGCGCGCCCGCCGGCCCGGGCCCTGCCGGCGCCGTCCCTGCCAGACAGCGCATGCTGCTCGCCCCCGATGGGCTGGCGCCGTGGACGCATTGCAGGGCGTGCGAAAGAGCCGGCCCTGAGCCCCAGGATCCCTCCATGGCAGCGCACTGCATGGACGGGCGCCCCGGCGTCCCCAGAGCTCTGGGCAGTGTCATGTCATGCATTCGCACACCCTGTGCACTCACTGCACGCCAGGGCCAGCGCTTTCAGCCCCAACATGTCCGCCTTGGGTCCCTCATGCACTGACGGGCTGCGCCTGCGAGGGGGCTGACCGGCGGGCGCCGCGCCGCCCGCAGTTTCCGTACACACACCACGTGGAGTGCGGCGTGTATCTGACGCGCAAGGAAGCGGTGCAGCCAGCGTGACGAGGCTCCAGAGCGCTCAGCGGTTTTCATGCGCTTATATGCGTAGCGCCAGTGTGTGGCCACCAGGAGCGCAGCCGGGCGCGTGCGCAATACGCACTGAAGGAGTGTGTGCTTTGCAAGCGCGTGCTGTGCGTATGCACACTGCCGTGAAGAGTGCGCTGCGCTGAGTGCGGTCTCGGCGGTCAGCTGTGCCTGCGGCCCTCTCTGCTCCAGCATCTGGCAGCGGACGGTCACTCCAGAGATGGTGTGCTGGTAAGCGACATGCACACATGCGCCTGCTGACAGAGATCTGAGAGACTGAGTGTTCTTATAAGAAATGTATTTATGCCGTTACAGAAGTCATTTTTGTATGTGTCTGCCTCATATGCAGCACGCATGCAGCACCCACGTCGTAGCACGACTTAGGACTGCACCACGACCTGCTGGCAAGGGCGAAGGGTGTGCCACATACTATGCCCACCTCATGATATGTATCCCGGCCTAATCGCACCCAGATGCAGCGAGAAGCTCGCCCGTTGCTGTTGACATCCGTGTGACAATCACAGCACAACTCCCTAAATAACGCCCAGTAGCTGCATACCAGCATGCGTGAATGCCAGCGCTGTAAAAACATGGGCCGCCCGCCCCCAGACATACACACGCACACGCCGTCCAGTGGTGCACAGCGCACCACATGTGAGGGCTGCTGCGCACCCAGGTATGCAACTGGAAAGCAAAAACCTAAACACAAAACACCACCCTGTGTTGCGGCGGCCCGCGCGCTTGCATGGCGGCAGCGAACAGGCCATGGACTTTGGTGGCTGCTACCCTCTCCGCACAACGTGAGGGCCTGCCAGGGCAAGCACTGCGCTGCACACAATAGGCCAGCTCAGCTGCGGGTCTGGCAACATTAGGTTGCTGACGCAAACATACCGGGCATTGTGACCCTGTTCTGGCTAGCTCGATCAAAAACAGTCCGCACAATACCCTTCCTGCCCGGCGCCGACGCGCGCCCTCAAATGCTATCCGTGCATCCCAAGCAGCATCCCAAGGCAATGCGGCGGGTCCGCGCGAGTCTCCGCACTAGCGGCTGCTGCCCGCCAGCTGGTAGACGGCGGGGCTGAGCTGGCCGCGAAGCTCGCCCGAGACTGGGTGGTTGTCGCTCCACAGCACCACGTATGCGCCCTGCACGCCCTGGTGTGCATCAAGCCCAGACGCCCTGGCAGGCGTCGGCGGGCCTGCCCACGGCACGCCTGCAGCTCTGCCATGCGGGGAGCCCGAGGTTTGGGAGGCACCCAAGGGAAGCATGGGCCTTCATGGGGCAAGGAGCGCACACAGCCCTCCTGCCACCATCAGGAGGGCCTGCCCTCTCATGGTAGGCCCTCTCATGGTAGGCCTTGCAAGACTGAGCACACCACGCACTCGCACCCACACAATCATGCTGCGGAACGATGCCTGTTGAGACTCACTCTTGATAAGGTGCTTGTGCCGCGCCTGCAGGGGCAGCGCGAGGCCGTTGATGGTGTAGTTGGTGCGGCCCGCCAGCAGATCAAAGAAGCTGTCGACCGAGGTCTGGGCCTGCAGCGCAGACGGCAGAGCGGTCAGCACGGGACCACCCTCGAGAAGGTATTGCCAGAACATGCAACAAGGCGCCCATTTGTTTCGCCGAAGCTGCGCTTGCGTCAAGCCAAGCAGCCTCGTTGCAAAGCTGCCGCACCAACAGGCTGCCAAGGACATGCTGCACAGAGTCCGGGTAGCCCCGGCAGGTTCGGCTGACATGCAAGGCGCCATCCTACATGACAGACCACCGCACTGGCTCAGGCCGCTGACAGGAGGCAAGAGCGGCGGGGCGGGCGTGCCAGCATGCCGACGAGGTTGGCGCTGCCAAAGGTGCCGCGGCGCACGACGTAGCTGCCGGAGCCCGTGTAGTTGTCGGCAGCGCCGCCGGCCAGCACCACCACGGCGCCGCCGGGCGGGTTTAGGTTTGCGGGGTAGGCCACGCCTGGGCCGCCTGCCGACCGCGCCCCAGCGCGCCGTCACGCAGCGGCGGCCACGCTTATCTCACACAGTGCAAGTCATGGAGCCCGGTGCATGCCTGGCTGGATCTGCACGCTGCGCAGCGCGTTGCCGGCGGCCCAGCCGGCGACGCTCACGTTGTATGTCACCTCGTCGCTGCCGGTGCGCTGCAGGAAGACATAGCTCCGCGCGGCCGTGGGCGGGTCGGTGACCACGCCGCAGTAGCTCGCCGGCTGCGCGGTCGCGCGCTGCGTCTTGTCGCTGAGCAGCAGCGGCGTGCCCTGCACGCCGTCCGGCCGAGCTCACTGCCGGCCCCTCGGCCGCTGCCGCCGCTGCAGCATGGTCGTATGCACTTCGGGGCGCCTGTGGCGGGCCGGGCCAAAGAGCTAGTAGCTCCTGGTCCGAGTTGCGCGAGGCACCACGCGCGCACTCAGCTCTCAGCTGCCCAGCAACAGCGCTCGGTGGCAGTCCACCCCTCACCTTTCCGTGTGCTCGCCTACCCCTCAGCAGAGACGGCAGCCTGAAGAAGCAGGGCTGCCCAGGCTTGACGCCACCTACGAAGCAGGCAGGCGCACAGGCAGCGCGTCGCCGGAGGCGTTGACCGCGACGGGGCTGCAGAACCAGCCTGTCGCCTGGGTCCACCATACGTCGCCGACAGCGGCTGACGGCGGCGCCGCGGGTGCGCTGCTCGGCCCCGCCGGCGTGCCGTCCGTCGGCCCGAATATCTGCCCGTTCGCCAGCGCTGCCAGGCCGAGCACCAGCACGGCGCTCAGCCGCACGGCTGGCCTGCAGCAGGGACGCCGTGCGGCGCGCATCATGTGCAGATGATGCGCCGCTGCCGCCAGTCCTAAGCAATTCCGCCGCTGCTGGCAGTCCTGAGCAAGGACGGTCTTCCGCGTGAAACCTTCTCACGCGGTGCCTGCAACCGGACAGTCCGGTACGGCGCAAGTCAGCGCTGCAGCACTTAGCAATGTTCACAATTGCAGGTACAGCGAGCTTTACATTGTGACCCAGGAGCTGCGCCTGGAGTTGACGAGCAGCGCGGGAGCCAAACCTGTGTGGGGCGGTGCTGTAGTCATCAGCTGAGGCTTAGCAAGGCTGAGCAGCACATGAGCCCGTGCGATACACGCGTCTGTATGCTTCTGTGTCCAGAGTGATCAAGCACGCACCAAAGTCACGCGCTGATGTCTTGCCATGCAGTGTTAGCAGCAGCATGCGCTTGCCAGGCACTTGCCTGTGGGTGCAGCACTGGGTACCAGGTGCATCTGGTTGCTGCCCTGAGTTTCTCTAGTATTTCGCAATGTGAGGTAAGCATGGTACATGCGTACAATTCGGGCACAACAGCGTTCATGCAGGCTAGCCCAGTGCGTCACAGGCTTGGCAGCTTGCTGGGATACTGGTGAAAGTGCTTGGTGCGAGCTTGGATATGGCATATCCGACATGCTGACCGGCCAGGCATGCATTTCTATAGGCAATTCTTGCTGACTTACAATCTGTGCTGCAGTGCATACGCAGTAACCTCGGCCATGCCAGCTGGGTGGAATGCGGACCAGGCACTCTGCATGAGTGCAGGACAGGGCCAGCGTTGTCAAAGGACAACAACACGTTGCGGAATGCAACACTCACAATGAACACCTCTAGACACTATGACATAACCTGCATCAGTACATTCCATGCAGCCTTGCTGCACTGCCTGGCGCATGCGTGCTGGACCACATGCTGTCCGGCCGACTACTACTCAGCTACACTACACTACTGCGCGCCTGGACGCGCCGGCAAAGCAACGCACTCTGGTCGCAGGCACTCTACTTCATCCATACCTGCCATGCCCTGCCGCAGCTGGCCTCGGGTGCACAAGCCAGAACGCCGAGCCGCCAAAATACACTGCACAGCCACCGCAGAGTAGGTCGTTGGACAGCAAGGGCGCATGCAAGCTGCCCAGCCGCACATCCCCTGGTGCTCTGCTGCGCAAGCGGACCCGGTGTAAGAGCCTCAGCCTAAACCTTGACCAAACGCTTTGCATCATCCACCCTCACACCGCACATACGCAGACGTAGATGCTCAAAAATTCTTGGCCAGAGCTGCAGGAAAAATGGGGTTTGCCCGCCTTGCGCCCCTCATGCCTGCAAGCCAGCTAGCCG
>JAABUY010002804.1_pt1 | contig 20141 bp, 26 predicted proteins | sample 5560271 | NCBI WGS metagenome assembly JAABUY01 (sample SAMN10711886, study PRJNA513374) | rock metagenome | isolation source: Antarctica rocks | place: Antarctica: Victoria Land, University Valley
CGTTCATAGTGTGAAAGTTTTCACTTCGCTCGTGCTTTCTTATACATCCATCATAAGTCACAACAGTGGTGCTCCCACTGAGATGTCAGTCAGTGGGAGCACCATAAGTTACAACAGGTACTTGACGCATCATTCGCCCGTTTGGAATATGTACCGCACGGACGATGATGACGAAGCTTTCCTTTGCCTTTGCATTCTGGGCATTTTGGATTCACACCGCTCGTGCTGGTCTGTCGGGTCTCACGGGTATTACTGGGAACACTGTGCGTGCGGGGCTTGCTGTTTTGGCTGGGAAGAGGAGGAAGCGCAGCGTCCCGTCTTGCAATCGAAGCGCCGGTAGACCCGGTATAGGTCTGATCCCCAAATGACGCTCCGTAAGGGGCAGGGACGCTCCCCGCAGCACTTTTTGAGGACCTCATCGACCTCGTCACGTCGTCCCCCCCTCTACACTTCGAACATCCATTAGGCCTACTGCCGCAAAACCTACATGCGCTAGGGTGAGAACTCATGATATCGTCTCCTGGTCAGCTTATGTGTGGAATAGCTTGGTATCAAGTGAAGGAAAGTCGAATGGATTTCCATAAGCAATCTTCTCCGGGACTTGCGGTTGATATATCTCAAAGGCCAGGCCTTCCACGACAGATGGCCGAGGAATCAAAGGAAGCGGTGGAGCTCACATGAATGGTCCTTCTGGTCAATCGGGCTCGGGATACGACAGAAAATAGTCCCGAGACTTCGATGCGTTTGAGGAGACGAAAGGAGATCATGGCCGATCTCCCAGTGCTGTCGACGAGCAGTCTATGGCGGAAGACTCTTGACGAAGCATCGTTTTAATCTAGATAGCGTGCTGGAGGAGGCGGTGGAGCTCGAAGGCCGAGCATCCTGTAGCGGAAGACTCCCGGCGAGGGATCTATAAATTCTGATGCAGTTTGCTGAGATATGCCAAGGAGCGCGAAGGTGAGCAGCTTCTCGCGGAAGACTCTCCAAAACGGACTGTGTCGTCCTCTCGAACTCACCATCAGCGTGGCGCTTTTTGGATACACATGGTCTGGTGGAAACCCGCCATGAAGGATCTCCTTCAGCTTCAGATCGTCCAGCTGAAGATGTAGCGAAGCCTTGCAGTCTAACGGACTGCTCGACCCCCGATCATTCAATACAGAGTACCGTATTCCGCCTAGGGCTATGGGTTACCACGGCGTCCGCGAGACTGTGGGGCTCAGCGAGGATCATCGGGAGAGGAATAAGTGCTGTCGGAATCAGGGACGAGGTTACCATCGATTGTGAGAGGAGTGTGGCTGGCCCAGCGAATGGAAAGGTCATCTATGTGAAGGAGAGAATCCTGAGGGGACGGAAGCAAGTTGACTGTACGAGAGCTCAAGCTAGAATGAGGAGAGGTAGCAATCTGACTGGAGGCGAGGGAATCTTGGCGGCGACACTCGTACTGTGGCAGGTCTGCTGATGGTGGAACTGGCTGAACCTCCTCGACGTCCTCTGCTTCGATCGGTTCGATCCCATCTCCAGCTCCCACTGTTTCTTCAGCTCCCACTGCTTCTTCAGCTCCCACTGCTTCAACAATTCCTTGCATATCTCCCACTGCTTCGAATGTGTCGGTGTCTATCGAATTGTTCGAATCATTTGTTAATAGTGAGACCGAGTGAGACAGGTTTGATCCCTTGACAAGAGCTTCGTTCGAATCATCGGGCGAGGGTTCAGGTCGAAGTAGTTGTTGTGGTGAAACAGTTTCGTCGAATATGACATCGCGCGAGATGACAACCTTGCGAGCAAGAGGATCCCATAACCTGTAGCCCTCTTGAGTTGATGAGTAGCCTAGGAACGAGCATAGTCGAGCTCTTGCTGCAAGTTTGCTGTCTCGAGCTTCCTTGGGAACCAGGGACCAGGCTGCACATCCAACAACTCGAAGATGAGAAGATTTGGTCGAACTCCAGTGAATGCTTCAAGAGGGGTACTGTTTGGCAACGAGCGCGAAGGCGATCGATTCTTGAGGTAAACGACTGTGTCCATTATCTCCGCCCAAGGACACAGGGGAAGCCTTTCAGAATGAAGCAATGCTACAGTGCGTTCGACAATGGTTCGATTAGCTCGCTCAGCTACACCATTCTGTTTAGGTGAGTAGGGTACTGCAGTTTGATGCTCGATCCCAAGTCGATCGAGGTAGATGCCGAACTCCCCACCATTGTCATATCGAATCACCTTGAGCTGACGTTCGGGATGCCGCTCGACCTTTGCGAGCCAGTCCTTGAAGCAACTCAATGCATCGGATTTCTTCGTGAGAAAATAAGCCCAGGTGTACCTCGTTCGATCGTCGACCAATACCATCATGTACGTTGCTCCTCCTTCAGAAGTTACCCCCATGGGTCCACAAAGATCTGTGTGAACGAGGTCGAGAGTGGCTTCAGCTCGAGAGGCAGTCGAGGGGAAAGGAGGGCGCACATTCTTGCCCACAACACAGCCCTCACAGACACACTCGACCTCATCCGAGCGGGATATCGAGCTTTCAGTGCTGAGTGCACCAAAGAGCAGTCTCATCGAGCTCGAGCTGAGGTGACCAAGTCGCCGATGCCATAGTTGCGAAGTGCCTCGAGCCTTTGAAGGACTGATTCCTTTGGAAAGAAGCCCTCTGACCATCTGCTTGGAGGACAACAGGCAGAGCTCGAGCCATATGATCGAGTACGTCGAGTTGAGCTGTCCACTGGCTGCCTGCAATCACCCATACCTTGTCCTCGAGTCTTGCTCGAAGCACCTCGAGTCCATCCTTGATGACCTTGCAGGTCATGCCATAGAACTTGATGCTCGCACCGATGCTTGCAAGCCTTGACATCGAAACTAGGTTGATTGAAAGACCAGGATACACGAGCACTCGAGAGAGCTTGACTCTTTTCTTGAGGTGGTTGGCGAATGTGACACACTCAGACGAGGTAGCAGCAAGCGAGCCACCGCTTGCGGTTGAGATCCTAACTGTCGAGTCGAGGGCAATGATGTCAGTCACCCATGATTTGTCACCAGTCATATTCTCACTTGCACCCGAGTCAAGTATCCACTTGCTTGACTGAGCTGCGGGCGAGACAAGGGTGTCACCGGTGAGAAGAAGATGCTCGATGTTGTCAAATGAGGTGACCTCATGAGAAGCGAATGCTGCTATCTCGCTCGACTGCACTGCAGCAGCTGTCGAAGTTGTTGAAGCCATGCCTTTGCCCTTCTTGAATCTCCTCTTGTTCTTTTGCCTTGAAGGCTTCGTTCGAGGAGGGTGGTAGAGGACAATCAACCACCCAATGCTCGTGCGACTGGCATCGAGCGCATGGATGTTCCTTGCTTGGCTTCTAGCAAGAGCTCCTCAATTTAGCGTAATAGGCAACAAGCGAAGCATCGAATGGACCATCCAGGGAGGTTGACGTCAACCGAGCTGCCAAGGCATGACTTCATCGTTCGATCGATTGAGTTGACCAGCATTGATTCGAAGAATCGAGTTCCTGATATCATCAATCAACGGGTTCGAACCAGCAATCCAGGCTTGATCAACAAATGAAGTGAAGCGCTCGAGAAGACCATTGAGCGGGACATTGATGCAAAGCGAGTCGAGGTCGAACGTCAGCAGCGTGAGCTCGAGATATTGAGCCTGCACCTTATTCACCCAAGCCTCGACATCCTCGCTCTCCCCACATTTGCCATCAATGAATCTTCGACCGAGAGCGAATGAGTACTGAGCTCCTGAAGTCCCATATAGTCGCACAAGCTCGTCAGAGACTGACCGAGCGCAAAGGAAGGGGAGATCAAGGAGGTGAATATGGGCGGAGAGGATAGATGCGACCGTGGTCGACAGTATTCCAGCTGCAATCTGATGATCACGCTCGAGCCAGTCTGAGTTGGCCTCCGATTGCTCTGGTGTGAGAGCTCGAAAAGAAGGCAGAGCGGTCGCGCTTGGATCGAGCGAGGTTGCCGGAGCAAATGGAAGGGTTGATATAGCACTCACAAACAAGCTCGACTATGTGATGAAGAGTGCGAGTGTGATCCTCTGCCTCCAATCCACAAACTTCTCCTTTCCTGACAGCTTTGGTACACCATCTAACGTCTTCGATACGCTGTCCCCGCTGGACATGTTGAGGCGAGCGAGTCAGTGTTAGGAATGGAGTCTGAATGGGAGAGAGGAAGGTTGGACAAAACGAGTTCGATCGGGGTCGATGTCGTTCGAGCGGTCCTCTCTGGATGCATGTATCCAATAACTAGAGATAGTCTACTTGCTTGGTTGGCCAAAGCAAGGTCTCATAGTCTGTTGTAATTCATGAATTGTGAATGCATGGGCATAAATCAAGAGCGGAAACAAAGACTTAACCGCATTTTCCAAGACCTTAACCGAGCCCTCCAACACAGCAGAAAGGCTGAGACTCGGTGGTCAGCAGTGGCGAAATACGGACTTAGGTGAAAGCGTATTATCGGTCTCATATGCATAAAAGTGTCCAAAAAAGGGTTCGCGATGGTAAGAAAAGATGTTATCCCGATACTCTAAGGATGCTTCACGTAATATTGGATATCACCAATCCGAGGGGGCCTCCCAAGTACCCTTCTGTTTGATCTTTGGGGCGTTATGGCCTTTGGGGCGACGAGCACCACTATGAGCGGAATCATGACTGTGCTTGGATCCTCCACTGTGACGGGAGGAGCCGCTGTGCCTGGATCCGGTAACAAAGTGCGGGACTGCACTCTTGCCAGTAGAAGGGCCCGTTGCGGGCTGAGCACTACTGCTAGCTTCAGGAATCGGGTCCTTGTTCCTCTGAAGCGTCCTCCTTTTCCCGTCTTTTCCTGAGATATGGAGAGACGTCCCGGCCTGTGTTGGCTCAAATTCCTCATCGTCGCTCTTCATCGCCTCTCTCCTGAAAGCTTCCCCCGAGTCGCGAGAGGTGCGGGAGGCGGCACTGCTGCGCCGAGTCGTCAAGTTTTGAGGTAGACTTTGGGTCGGCTCCGTGGGGTTGGGGTAGTCTGATAGCCCGATAAACTCGGTAGTCCTTGATCTACGGACCGCCTGGTCCCTTGATGGCCTCGTCTCCTCTCGAGTCGCGCTCTTTCGTCCGATACCGCAGTGGAACGTGCCATCGGTATGGACCTCACATGCGCAGAAGATCTTTTTGTAGTCGCCAGTTGTGGTATGCTCATAAGGTGGGGAAGGTGGCGGCTGATCAGATGGGACTTGGGACGAGGCTTGGGTCGGGTGTGACATGGTGGTCTCTTAGTCTAGATATGTGGGTTGATCAGTATCTCAAAGATGGTTATGGGAATTTTGGCTCCTCGTTTGCTGACTTTTATACCTCGTACCCGTCGCTATGCCAAAGAACAATTTCAAGCTCGCCTGAACGGATGTCCACGGGCTACCGGGCTTGGAAGGCGAACATTGGGCCGCCCGAGACCGTGTGATCAAGTCGGTGAAGCCCGAATTCTTCGCGGCTGAAAGGATGATTTTCATCTATGGGTGCTCGGAGGGAAATCTGGCGGTCCGAACCGAGCGAGCGAAGGCTTTTGCAAGAGGAGATAGACGTACCGTTGTCGCCGGTCCGCCAAGTGTTGAGTTCAGAGACCGAGAGACCGAGACTGAGACCTTCGAGCGGATGGCAGATGAAAGGATGGTCAGAATGCTCCCGGGACGATTGCCGACATATGGGGTCCGGGAGCGAGATCGAGCTGACTCAAGCATGGAAGGAAGGATATTGTCGATATTGGGTCGAAGAATGAACAGCTTTTGGCTCCGAGACTGAGGTTGCGAGGTCATTGTTCGGCGGTCTGTAGCTGCGACGCTCGGGCAGCGATCCGGCCAAGGGGCTTCATGATTCCCGGGGGTGGTAATTTGGATCCGTTTTGATTACACTTTTGATGAGCTTGCAAAAAAATTGATGTAGATTGGGGTTTGATCATCCTGACTGGCATCTTTGCAAATAAGCACAAAGGAAGCTCCTGCACCAGTCGAGTTGAGCTTGAGCGGCGGGGCCAAGCAGAAGTATCATCCTCGCACTGACCGGCCCGACACCAATGGAGGGTATGTCCACGTGGAGAAGGGAGAGCGGGCAACTCTGGATGATACTGCGGGAACCATGACGCGGGCAGGCTGGGATGCACCGAAGAAAAACGCATTATCTCTTCTATGAGTACGCCATGCGACCCTATAAACGCCTCTCATCTACTTTTAGCATCGTTTGATGGCCACCTCCCTCCGCGACCCGACCAGAATGAGCAATCAGCCTTCGAGCTGCGAATTGTCCATCAACGATTGTCTCCCCTCTGATTCATTCACCAAACCCGGCCAATCCCATTCGGCCATAGACATCTTCACCCACCTCGCCTTCGCCATGCCAGGATGCGGCGACTGCCTCATCGACGCGTTGGTCACCGCGTCAGGTCGTCGAGGACTCTCGGCAGTCCTTCCGACGGAGGATCAGGTGTTCTACCCGCCAGAGAAGGAGGGGAGGATGTGGGAGCGTTCCGAGCCGATGTTGCCGATGACCGATCGGTGGGAGGACGCGGATTTCTCGGTGCACAACGTTGTTCGACCTGGTCAGGATGTTTGGGCCGGGAGAGAAGCGCGTGAGGAATGGAGGTGTATCGTTGCGAGATGGGAGTATCAAGCTGTTGTCCAGATACCCTTACATCTACGGTAAGTCAATCCCTCAACCTCTTCTTAATGATGGCTGATGTCAGTTGATCAGCAACCACGCCGTCTCGCTTCTCCCAGATTCATTCTCTTCGACAGCTGGACTACGCATTAAGATCGATCGATGGGGTATCCAATCTCGCCATGGCGGGCATCAACGACGATCAGCCGGATGGGGCGGGCGAAGTAGTGAGGGACAGGTTCGAAAAGTGGATGAAGGGGCGGTGGGGTGGTACTGGGCTTGTGGAGCGAATGGGAGAGGGACAAGCTGACGTCAGGACAAAGGATTACACCCAGCATTGAAGGACTATCCACGTTGTAACTTACAGCATTGCATGCATCTCGGAGATCCTCAATTTCCAGTCCGGAACAGGAACACTTCCTAATGTCAGGTTCAGATCTCGCACCCGGGGAATATCAGGCACATTAACAAATGTATTGTTCTTTCCCGCCCTTTTGTTTTGTCCGCCCTCGCCCATCCGAACAGGTCCTTTCCTGGATCCAGACAAAAAGACGGGGTTCTGGAGAAGAAGGGAATGCGCCATATGCAGAGACGATATTATTGTTCAGAGGAAGTTCATTATGCAAGCTGATACTTAAACCGGATACTCATCATCATCTATGCTCATCGTCCCTACTGAGTAGATATCGCTCAACATCAAATTCAACGTGTCGTCATGCCACCGAGTCGCCCTATGCCCATTCCGGCGCTTTGGTATGAGAAGCGTCAAGATGCGGCGAGCATCCCCACATGCGTTACCAGCTGGTGCGTGTCGCTGCTATTCCGCTGGTTTACTCAGAGCTGACGAGTGAACAGCCTGGCGTCGGGCTCGGTTGGCAACTGCACATCCAACACCGACTACGCTTGTCTCTGCGAGTCTACCGTCTACTCAAACTCCGTCGGGGTAAGTCCGCTCACCACCGTCGACGTTAGCTCAGTGCGACCCGTGCTGATGGGTCCAGGCGTGTTGGGAGGCGAGCTGTAATGCCACGGAGATCACGATTGGCCAAAACTACAGTGCACAAGCTTGCGCCTCTTTCGTACGCCCCTTCCCTGACTCATTTCGACCGGCCCAGACTGATAGGTGTCCAGGGAATCAATGTCAGCAGCACAGCCGCACCGTCGTCTGCGATCTGGTTGGTTACTGTCGGCCTGCGCGCAGGTGATAGACTGATACTGCATCAGGACTGCTGTGGCGAGCACCACCGCGAGTTCAGACGGGGTGGTCAGCACCTCTCACGCACCGAATACCCTTCATCCCACATTCGTGAACGTCCAGGCTATTGTAAAGTCACATTGCCTTGATCATCGAGGAAGTCAAGCTGAATGACTGCGGTGGGATCAGATGAGCTCGATCTGTTCGGCCTTGGTGGCTCTTGCTCTCGTTCTGGGTATCATGTCGTGTCGTAGTCGGGCTCGTCGCAACCGAGAGACTACTCAGAACCGGTGAGCCGTCCATCATCGTCGCCATTCATCTTTCATCACCTTCGTTCTGCCATAACTCGACCCATCCCATCTCCCTTCAACTTGTGCTTGAAGCCATCACCGTTACTGTTCATCGCGCTTAGGTACCCTTGCTGACTCCGCACCAGCACCTGGACCGGCGTCGGCAACTCCACCTTTGGCGCGACCAGCATCAATCCCGACAAGCCCTCCAAATCCAGAAAATTCGGCTTCTCCCGCGCCCAGTCATCCGCATTCACTAACTCGCGCAACCAAACCTCCACCTTCGCGTCCGACAACTACGGGCTCACATCCTCCAATTTCGGGGGTAGCAGTCAGTTTCAGGGTCGAGGTCAAGGCCAATCGCTTGGCGTGGGGATCCGTGGGGACAGGGGTTTCTCGAATCGCTTGACTCTGGAGGAAGGGATCGGGGAGGGGGAGGAGTGGGAGATGGCGATGACGCCGAGGAAGGAGGATGGGCATGGGGAGGGGGAGCTGGAGCTGGAGAGTCCGGGTACTTCTAGGATTGGGATAGGGGAGAGAGATGTGGGGAGTGAGGTGAGGCTTAATAGGCCGAGGGAGCTAGGGGAGGCGATCTGAGCGGGAGGGCGACCGTTCAATCCTGTGATCTCGATGGCGATCTTCGATGGGTTATCCTTTGTGCTACATCTATAGGATTGTATATTCGGGAAGAGGATATGCATGCTGTGCAAGGGTCTCTCGCGATGGCTCTCGAGACGGTGAAGGAGCGAGATGCACAGGTCGCAACTGCACAGCCCCGGCCTCCTTATGAGCGATTTTTCCCGCGCTCCCGGTATAACATGGACGCTGTCAGAAGTCTTTCGTCATACTCGTTCATGAGACGCCCAATGCATGCGTGCGCGATACTTATTTTGTGTGCAGCTATGCCCAACCTTCAGACGGCTGCAACTCCTCATCCAGCTGTGCCCCGCCGACCCCCTGCAACGCCTTCTGCAGTCTCTGTTCCCGAATGTCCTTCGCGACCTTGTACAGCTCCCCCTCCCTCTCCTTTCTCCTCGCCATGATCGCTCGTATCGTCGCGCCCTTCACACCTCATCAGTACCATTAAAATGTCCTCTCAACGCCGCACTCACCGCACTACTCGTCTCCGACCTATATTTCGTGATCTTCTTGTAAACCTTCTGCAAAGCCCTATTCCTCTGCGACTGCGTATCCTTCAACCTAAACGTCCTATCCAACTGTTCCTCCCACTGTTTCGCGAACCGATCCCCTACCCCCATCTGATGTCCCATAGCATACAACTCCTCCAGGTCGTCCGGATAATGGAATGGCTCATACAACCCCACCACCGCTCTCTTGTAGTTGTATAGCGAACCGGTACGACGCTTGATCCGCCCTCCTGCTTTTGGGTCTCGGAAGACATCACCCCAGTAGATGTCGGTGCGGATGAAGGTTGTGTCGAGGTCGTACACCGCTTTGAGGTAGGAGCGGAGGTCGGTCTTGGTCATGCTGGGGGGAACCCGGAAGGTCGCGATGTAAGGGTCGTAGGGTGTGTTTGACGGAGTGGCATTTCGCATGAGACGAATTTGAATGTTGGGGAGGTAGATCCGGTGAGCGACGATCTTGGGTGTCCCGGTGCGCGGAGTCACCCTCGTTGGATCGGAGGCGAGAGCGGCGACTTCTTCGGGTGAAAGATCGAGCTCCTCATACCGTTCCTCTCGCACTTCCTCTTCCTCTCGCACTTCTTCTTCCACATGAATCACCTCTCCCTTTCGCACCTTGGGGACATTCTCTCCACTCTCCCTTGTAGCTTTCGCCATCTCCTTCTCATCTTTCAACCTCTTCACCTCCTCCCTATCCCCGTCAAACTTCGCTTTCAACTCCTTCTCCACCTTATCGTAAAAATCGCTCGGCCTCCAAGCGACCCCCCGTATCCGACTCCTCCACATCTGTCTCGCTCTCAAAAACGCCGCTCGTGCATCATCCTCATTACCCTTGAACCGTCCGCGAGCACGGAGGTGTTGGAAATACAATTCCATGCGGATAGGTAGGGATTTGTTTTTTCGATTACCGGTGTGGAATTCCGGGTCGGATAGGGGGGAACCTGGATACCGGCGTTGGGAAGGTGGGATGGGTCGGCCATGAGGATCGAGCTCTCGACGTCGACGAATAGCTAAGGGGAGGGTGGTTTCGACGGACCCGGCGGAAGGGAAGAGGGTGTGTTTGGCGGATGGGTGGGTGGAGAGGTCGGGAGTGTGTCGGGCGAGAGCAGGGGGGAAGGTGGTGAAGGTCCGGCGGATGAGGTGAAACATGATGTGCAGACTACGGCAGGAACATCGCATCTTGAAAAGGTAAAGGCCGTTGGATGGGCTCAGATGTCAATTTCTGGTCCGAGATCTCCTCGAAACATTTTGGCGGAATTTTATTTCCTTAAATGCACACCCCATACATGACGCGAGTGTTCTTTGCATCAACAAGGTCGAATGCATGATTTCTCATTCACGCTCCACGACTGCATAGCTTTCAACCTACCAGAAAACATCACAGCACTCGCTCCTTCGACAGAATCCCGTAGCCCCCACCCAAGATCCCTATCAACCCCCTCCCTCCCCGTCTCCCGTCTCCCGTCTCCCGTCTCCCGTCTCCCCTTCCCCTTCCGCCCCGCCATGCAAGTCCATGACGCCCGCCTATCCTCCTTCTCTCCCATCCTCCGTCTCAAATCCCGCACCAAAACCGCCTTCCCCCTCACACCTACCACTCACCGTCACCTCACACCCATAAACCTCGCCGAAGCGGGCTTCTACCACTCCTCCACCCAATCCAACGCGGCTACACCCGATACCTGTCGATGTTTCTTGTGCGACGTACAGTTGGGAGGTTGGGATCCGGAAGACGATCCGTTTGACGAGCATCTTAAACGAGGAGGATGCGCTTGGGCGGATGTCGTTTGTTGGTTAAAGGTCGATGGACGACGAAATCCTGTCGAGGGAGGTCGGAAGAGGTGTGTTGAAGCGGTGGAGGCAGACAGTATGGGCTGATGTTCTGTAGGACGGTTTACCCGACGGAAGAAGCATTGCCGTCCTCGAGTCAATCAACAGCCCTGCGATTGCAGACATTCGAGAAGGACGGCAAGTCTTGGTGGCCGCATAAGAAGAAAGGCTGGCTTCCGACCGTCACCGCTGTAGGTCCTGTTCAACCCAACTCTGCCTCTTGCTGATGTCCGTCCAGCTTGCTAAAGCGGGTTTCATCTATACACCGACAAAGTCGGATAAGGATAACGCGACGTGTCCGCTCTGCCAGTACTCGGTCGAGGGATGGGAGGCCACGGATGATCCTTGGTACGTTCCCATGCATGCATTCTCGGGGACATAATGCTGATAGGGACGAAGGGATGTGCACCAGAAGAAGTTTCCAGAATGTCCCTTCTTCACCGCGACTGTCGATCCGGGGCACGGAAGAGCAGAGGTCGAGGTGACGGTGCGTACCTGAAATCGTGGTGAAGAGTTAGCTGAAACAGCTTCCACAGAGCAAGACCTCAAGGAGCTCGGCAAAGTCTGAAGGATCCAAGAAGTGTGTCCTACTGCCAACATTTCGCTAATCGCTGACATCCGGCCAGATCAAGGCGTGCCACCACCGCACCTATGCACGATCCCGAACCACCGCTGGAATCCGAGCCCGAAGAATCAGCAGCCGAGGGAGACTTTGAGCCATCGCCAGCGAAACCTGTCAAACCACGAGCAACAGCAGGGTCGAGCAGGTCAAAGAGCCGGAGTCGGAAAACGGTTGTCGAGCCCGAATTAGAGGAGGAGGCACCCACCGAAAATGTCGAGTCTCAGGCCGTTGTTCAAACGGCGGATGTCGAGGATGAAGGAGAGGAGAAGAGCAAGCCCTCACGAAAGATGAAGGGGAGACCTACGAAGAGTCGGAGCAAGAAGAAAGTGGATCCAGAGCTGGCGGACGAGGAGCAGGAATTGGTCGAGGATCGAAGAGACACGATCAACGCGTCTACCTCCGTGCCATCTCAACGATCACAACCTTCCGCACCGCAGCCTCGGCAACAGTCTCAGCCTGGATCGCGTCCCCTCTCCCAGCTCGATCGCTTTGCCAATCTCCCCCCTTCCTCACCCGTCGCCGTGACTCCGCAGAAGTCGAAGGCCTCCAAAACTACCGAGCTCCCTCGAGAAGCGCTCGATATCTCAGTCCAGGACGGTGCGATGCAAGCTAGACGAGTCATCGAGGATCTAGCCAAGGAAAATGAGGCTGGACTGCGGGATCCATTATCCGACGACCAGCGCGGGATGACGCTTGAAGAACTGGTACGCAGCGAGATGAGGCGGCAATACGAGGCTATGGAGCGGGAAGGGAAGGCGCTGATCGGGAAATGGGAGGAGAGGACGAGGGAGTCGAGATTGTGCATCGAGGGTGTATGAGGATCCCAGATCCCCGGTCTTGGGTATACAGGCAATGCAGATGATCCCAACCCATAGATGCAACAGACCCGTCAGATCATCATCGGTCTGTATCCTGATAAGCCGGATGTCTACCTCCTTCCACTTCCCTCCCTTGAGCGTTCCCCTTTCCGAGCAATGTCCGTCCACCACCAGTCGGCTGTCTCTCCTCATCCGACTCGTCCTCCTCTGGCAGGTCGGATAACGCCACTCCTTCCTCCTCAAATGCGCTGAAGAGGGTGGAGTTCTGCGCTCGGTAGATGCTACTTCTTCGTCCATGGGTGGCGGAGTGGAGAGATCCGTCCGGGGCATATGACGCGCCTGGAACAGTAGAGTAGTTCCATGTTGTTGGGGCATTTGAATCGTGCGACAAGCGACCCGACATGCTCATCCGGGGGTCTGCGGCACAACCAAGTCAGCGCCCCGTGACAGAGGACGAGAATGGTGTAGCCCACTCATGAGGCCCGACTCGAGACTACTCTGATGATGCGGCACATCTGGTTCTCTCGATATATTGAGCAGGTACACGCCCATAAAGATCGTCAGGAAACCGCAGAGGAGGGAGACGGTATTGACTCCGCCAGGAGTGTTGAAGCCTTGGAAGAGGATGGCGGAGGCGATGATGGTGGCTGTGGTGAAGAAGACGTAGTAGATTGGGTTGACCCTGTGGTCAGCCGTCAGGGATTATATCACCAGGAACAAGGTAAGGCATACACGTTCGTTGAGAAGGTGTCCAGGGCTCGGTTGAAGAAGTTCTGGCGATAGGTTAGCTGTTTCTTGGGGCGTGACGGGAGACGGACCATCTGAATCAGAATACATCCCACCACCACGACACCGAACACATATGTGCTGATGTGTGTAAGCTGGTTGTTCCCCGCGAACGTCAACTTCAGCGCGACCCCGAATCCCTGAAACAAATTCCACATCAGTCCAGTCTTTCCAGTCTTGCGGAAACTGCAGAGATAGACTCGCCTTGATCGCCATGACCGAGACACTCCCAACCAACGAGCAGATCGAGAGGTACACCATTGGGTTCTTCGTCCCGTGTGTCGGAACGACGCGGTAGATCATGTAGGTCGAAAAGGCGGCGACGAAGGTGATGTAGATCAGGAAGGCTGAAGCGCATGTCAGCACGTAAGAAATGGGTGAAGGATTGACGGACCGGGTCGGACGGCGTAGCTCAGGATCTCGTCGACCGTCTCGACCTCCTTATCTGATGGTGCATGCAGGACGATGACCACGGAGCCAATCTGGGCTGAATCAGACGTCTCTCTCTCAATGATATGTGAGGGTCGGCTCACGATACAGGAAGCACATCCGCAGATCCCTAAACGGCCGAGCTTCTCGTCAAGGAGGAAGGACGCGAGGATAGCTCTGGGAAAGATCAGCTCGAGCGTTCTCGAGGAGAACAGTGACGTACCCGATGATGACGCTCATTGCGCCGAGCGGGGTAACGAGGATAGCAGGAGCGAAAGTATAGGCGGCGAAGTTGGCGACTGCGGCGTAAATCAGATACGGCGAAGCCCACATGTTTGCGCTCTCCTCACCTTCGCCGACAGTCACTGATCACAACACAGCTATCAGCCCTTGTTCTCTTAGGATCTCGTGGAGGATGCACTCGTGACCATCCCAGCCCACCATATCGGATTCCGCAGGTACCCAAAATCATCCGCTGTATCCAAAAATCAACCATAATCCCATGTTACACCTGATCCTGAAGCGACGAACAAGCATTTTTTGGTGCATTCTGCCGTTGATGGGAATGTGGATAGTCGGTTTTGAGCCTCGCCGCGTCAATCAAGCCCTATGATTAGTGTCAGAGGACTGCTACATTGCTCGAGAACGGTGCGAACCTTTTTGGTGATTATGAAACTCGACCTACCCAGATCCGAATCAGCATCGCCATCCCACCAATGGGCCGTATCAAATAACAGTCGACTCACCCGATAAGGAATGTACCACCCAGAGCCAAGGTCAATCCGATGTACTTGTCCTCGATCATCTTGCCCCGAGGTGTATGAGTGCGTTTAGGGTCAGACGACGAGGATTGTAGCTCGCGGTAGCCCGGCTCGCGTCCGTCCCTCGTTTCGAAAATTCAGGGTGAGACGGTGCAACGTGGCACAATCAAAGGGGTGGATCAGTCAAAGAGTCCCTTCACACGTCTAGCAGTGCGATAGACGCAGAGACGATCAGTGACCGTACATGGAGACTCCTGGCTCTCTAGCCATCACCAAATGCGCGACTCGCGACACCCAGTCCTAGAGGTGGAGCCATACTTCCAAGTGGATCTAGCTGTTTCGAAGACCAATTCGAGGGGCTCCATGATCTCAATCGAGAAGCATCACGATCTAAAGAAGGGGACGATCGAGCAAATAAGCTGGTAAGCCAGAGGGGACCGGATCAAGGAGGCAAAGATTCCCTCAGCCCGAGAAGACCCGAAGCATGGGCTGTCGTCCAAGCACCTCGCCTTCTTCCCCGAAATTTCGCGGCAAGAACGCTAGATAGTGAACCAAGGATTTTTTGATCGCGTCGAAAGACTACCTTTGTACTGCTCGGCTTTGTTGACCAGTATCGTAGCCTTCGGCCAGTCTCATCAATCTATCCCATATAGCCGCCTGTATGGCTTCATGATCGAAGCCATTGATTCATCCTTCTAATGCACTGTTTGCGACGGTTTCCTGTCCATATCCCCGAGAAGAAATTTGAAGGCTTCAAATGAAATTGTCCGTTGTGCCCTCGAATCCCAGTCGATGTGCCAACGTGGTAAAGAGAAAGTCCTCCCTCTCACTCACCGAACGAGCAGTCGATAAGAAGGCGGCGCAACCAGGTATAAAGCCCCTCAAGTCGCTCAGCACATCAACTCATCTCACAGTCAACTTGCGATCAGCTCCGGTCGATCTTACAACTGTCCACATGTCGTCCGGCAGACAGAATCCTAACTCAAGTGGATCGAGGGAACCCGATCAGACGAGCCTCACCTCCAATCTCGTGAACAGAATGAAGCAAACTGCCGAATATGCACGTCGGAAGGCAAGCGATCCGTGGAACTCTGGCAGGACTCAGGATGAACGGCCCAGCTCCTACCGAGGGCCTGGTCCCGATCTGGGATCTATCCAGAAGACCACCACAACTAGTGCAGAGTACTCTGATCATTCGAATAGTGCGCTCGATAACCTCAGAACGAAGACCAGCATAGTCCAGGCTGGAGCGAATCCGGCAACGACAAGTGAGAGTTATCGCGCGAATCGTCGCGTCTGAAAGTGCTTCAAGAAGGACAAGGACATCTGTAGAAACCTGTACCAGTACTGAGACATGCATTCATCTGTTCATGTTGTAAATATTGGTCGTGCAAGTTTGAGGATGAGGAAGTCGGACCAACTGCTGGATTAATAGTTCCAGCCAATATGCCCACAATGATGTCCAAATCCTCTGGTCCATCAACAAAATCCAATGGGAAGGGGACGCGTCTTCTGACGGTGATAAGTGTCTCCTGAGCTGCTTCCTTGTTACGCCGGGAGAGCCGTAGGCTGCTCTCAGGGTAGCAGTGCGGATGCTATCAGGTATCCGCGCGGGATGGAGCAGCGGATGACGCGTTGTACAGAGTTGCATAAGACTGCGGCTAGAATAGTCGAGTTCATGCATCGCTTTTCCACCCACTTGTAACATTCCTTAACCCATGGTCGTGTCATCAGTATATGCGCCCACACAAGACTGCGACCGAGAGAAAATTGTCACCTCTCGCTACCCCAGCCAACGGTTGACAGACAGAAGGCTAAGTATATGAAGGATGGGTATCTCTCTTATCTTGCCAAAAACTTCCATCATCTAGAAGGCCGGCATACAGACGATGACAGGCGCTGAGGAGAGAGACGCTGGGATTTTCCCATGTGCCTTCGCAGTCCTAACGATATGGACTGCTGATGCCTCTCTCGTACATGCCCAGTCCTATACCGTGCGTAACTCAGAAGCCCACACAGTTCAACCATTCCTATCGTCCAGAGATGCCCTTAAACAGTGATCACTCTACGTAGGGAATTGTTCCTCAACGTAGCGTCGATCAGATGAGCTTCAACAAGAGACAGGGAAGCAGACAGGTATGCAAACCGCACACAGCGAGGTATCATAATCCACCAAACTGGTCGGGCACCTCCGAACGCTGTGGCGGTTCGAACCGTCGTCATTGTGGCTACCTTCCGATGATACAGGCGGATGTGCAAGTTTGATGGCAGCACATCTCCCTAGTCATCCCCATAATCTGGTGCAAAGACGCGGAGATTTACACTGCAAAATGCTACAGGGACTGGCCAGAAGAGGCTCATTCTGTACCAGAGATGCGACCAGAATTTGGGGGAGGATATCTTATATTGTCGACGAGCATACCGCGCAACTATCTCAGAGCAGCAATACGGGGGCACCCACCTCAGACAGCGCGATCACCATCAAGTTCGATCTGTCCCAATCAAAACCTGTACGTCAAGGTCAACACCATGTGAGCAGACGTGAAGCAAGCAGAACAAGGTGCTCCCTTGAATATGACTCGGCAGACATCATCAGAAGGCTTGGGATCGATAGTGGAGTCAACAAATTGGGTGAGAACAAGAAGGCCTCAAGCTGGAGTTAAAAAGCCTTTCTCACCGCTCCGAAGACTGAGAGGAGAAGGCTGGACGGGCGATCAGTACGTCTTCCACTGATACCGTGAGAGTGAACGGCTACTACGAACCTGGCCTTCCGCCCCGTCACCAAATCACTCTACTGGCTCAAAGCCATCGGCCCTTCTCACGCGACTTCCAGATTCAGAACGTCAAGCTTCCCGACGAAATGAGGGAATCTGCCGACTTCAGCGAAAATGCCTCACTTGCGCCATCGAAGCCCAAGCTGCCGGCCGAGGGGGTAACGTGAAGATTTTCCCTTTGACTCGTCTATTGACTGGAAGGCCGCGTAACAAGGTACAAAGCCCCCTAAGTTAGTCAGAACACCGACTCAAGTCATCATTAAATTTTCCAGCCAAGCAAGTTAGCTGACTATCCATCATTAGTATCAAGATGCCCCTCAGAAAGTATGTTTCGGGTTGCAAATCGAACGCCACGTCTTCCGGGTCCAACAAAATATGCCAAACAAGCCCCACCAGTCAGAATGCCAGCTCACAAGCGTCCGGGTCCGACGGCCAGACGAGCCTGAAATGTGACGCCAAGGAGAACATGAAACAGGCTGTCGTTTCTGCCTGGGATGCAGTGGCGAAATGTGGGAGCTCCCGCCGGACTCAGGTCGAATTGTCCTCCGAAGAAGTAGCAGCGGAATGGCGGGCTTTTCGTAATATCACGAAGTCCACAAGCATCACCGTCATGGAGGAGTCAGCTACAACTTGACGAGGTCCTCATGGAAATGGGCGACAGCCTAATACTGCATCCAGTCCGGGCTCGAGTGGGGCCAGCAAGAAGTAAGGATCGACAAGTGGCCCTGCACGCAGCGGTCCCGCTTGACATTTTTTCCGACATATTCACCCGCCTACAGATACTTGTACTGTACTTTGTAGACATCCGAAGTAGGATTGAGACATGGATCAATCTGTGCATATGACATATGGCTTCGTTCGGCCATTTCGGATGAAGGACTTCGGTTCTGTACTGACGTAATTTCTTCAGCCAAGAACGCCACAAAGGACCTCAGCGTCTTCTGTCCAGACAAGACAATTGGAAGCAAAGGTATCTTCCGATTGTCAATCGGTGCTGCATCTCCCAATCGATGGTCTATACCTGGCCGACCACAGCGGCAGATCATGATGACATCACCAAGGGTGTCAACCTTCCCCGATATTCAGCCAATCAAGGAAGATCGGAAGTGCGAACACGTGAAGGATGAGCTCTTTCCTTATCCTGCCAAAAACCTCCATCATCAGAAGGCAAGCAGCGAAACAAATTGGAGCGCTATCTAGAGACCTTGGGATACTTCCACTTACCTATTCAATCCTACCGAAGTGGAGCAGAAAACAGCATAAGCTGTTGCATGTGCCGAGTGTCCTGCCGTGCGCAACCAAAGAGCCACACAATCCGACGATCATTCTTGTGGTCAGTACATACCGCCTCAACAGCAATGAGGCTTGGAAGACGGATCCTTTTACCTAAGGTAGTTACGTCGAGCTTGTAGCTCCCTTTTCGAGACGGGGCAGCAGACAGGTATGCAAATCGCATGCAGCAAGATAGCGTGACCCACAGAACCGGTTTGGCGCATTAAGTGAGTCAGGCAAAGCTAGGCGTCTCATGTCGTTTTCACTGAGGAATCTCGCGAGCGATGTGATTGTGTCAGTGGAGCATAATCAAGCGGGCAAGATATCCCACAACATAATAGGCCCTTCGCGTGAAGGGGGACTCTGACCTTCAAGAGTCCGTGACAGTGGCAAACAATACCCAAAGGCGTTCGAAGCCGGAAGACTCGTCTAATCCGAGAAAGATTACGATTTACAAGCAGCTGCAATTTTGACACCGAAATAAGTCATGCATGCTGTTGACTCTTCATGCTATTCAGATCCGGTTACGAACCATTCATAGGCCACAGAGGCACCCCTTAGAGGAACTCTGTCACGTGGCTGATATGATAGTTGGTTTCATACCGCTACGCTAAGCTAAAAACACCAATTGGAAGTCCCGACCTCCCTGATATGAATATTCATACCGCTACGCTAGCAAAGCTAAAAACACCAATTGGAAGTCCCGACCTCCGGGAAATCCACCAACTATATACGGGTCAAGTCCCCGACATGACACTCTGACCTCACTTGAGGCCGAGCTCCTGCGAGGCAGCTATCTTCCCGCATCTAATGCGAAAACCTCGTTGTGATTACGTAAGGTGCATTACGCAATAGACCGTATAAAGTTATAGACCGTACAAGTTTCCAAGGCCGAGCGTGGCTACGCCACAGTGGCTTTCAAAGTCGTCGAAAGTTCATTCGAACCAGTGACCCTCGGGATCCAATAGAACGATTCACCGTAACGCGTGTCGACTTCTGGGCAGCCGTGACGAATCTGAGTAGAGGATATTTATGATAGGAGAGAGGCGAAGTACCTGGAGTACAAGGCAGTGCATATAGTGTTATAATCCAGACCGGAACAACGCGATCAGATGCATCCTACACTTCCAATACTCAAGTCCATCCCTTTTAATACATCGTCTTCCAGGCCTATCTTCGGTCCTTCTCGTTTCGAGTTCAATGGTGTTTCGTCGTCGGCGAGGGGAAACGTAGCGAGGACAATAGAGGCGAGCAGAGATAATAGGGCGTTTGAATACTGACAGTGATAGCCTCGTTTCGTAGTACAACGAACAAGGTTGCACCCCGTTTCAGAGTACAATGCCGGAGCTAAGCACTGGTTGCTTGATGTCGGCGATGTTCGTCGATATTATCCGAGCTTCAATTCACGATCGTGACAAGCTCCCACAATGCCAATCACCTTCGCAGATTTGGCGTGTACTACACTGTCAGCGTTTGATTCAAAATGCAGCGCGCGATCACACTCACTCTGTCTTTTCCTGTTTCTACTACCGTCTTCCTCTTCGGCAGGCCTCTCTACAAGGCTGGACTTCACAATTCGACTGATTTGATAGAAGAGCAGCATTGGAGTTT
>JAABUY010002805.1_pt1 | contig 20133 bp, 25 predicted proteins | sample 5560271 | NCBI WGS metagenome assembly JAABUY01 (sample SAMN10711886, study PRJNA513374) | rock metagenome | isolation source: Antarctica rocks | place: Antarctica: Victoria Land, University Valley
GAGCAGCGGCGGGCAGGTGGTGTTACGCTAACATCGTCACAGATGCACAGCTCAGATCAGGCACACACAGTTTCACAGAGCTCAACGCACAGTGCTAACTTATGAGGTGCAGCGCCTGGACAGGCTCCACACACACAAAGCCTGCACAGGCAGCCTGTGCAAGCGGCGGGCTGAGTCCAGGCTTGAGCGCGAGCTTGGGACTGACCCGCTGCTGCAAAGTGTGCAAGCCACAGACCGTGCGCGAGGCGGCACGTGGCCAGCCCGCGGCTGCGCAAGCTGGTGACTCAAGCGGTATTGCTGTAAGAACGAACAACACTGAGACGCAGCGGGGCCAGCCCTGCGAGCTGACGACCTAGCAAGAGCGGGAGCCGGGTGGGGCAGCCGGCCGGCATGGCGCTGCGCGAGCTGGTGACCGGCAGCGACGCGTGCACGCCGGCCGAGGGCGGCGCGGGGCCGTCCAACGCGATGGCCAGCCTGGCCGACACGCTGCTGGGGCGCTCCAGCAAGGCGCAGGAGCGCCTGCGCGAGGTGCGCTCCCGGGTCAGAGGCGGCGCCCTTGTGCCTGCCGGGGCGCCTCGGTGTTGCTGCCGGGGACGTCCTGCCGGGCGCCGATGGCCTGCAGAGTTGCGGCCGCAGTGGCGTCCCTGTGCGCGCTGTGGTGCTTGCTTGCCAAGGCTGCTACCTGGTGACCGTATACCACAGAGGTGCTGGAGAGTTTGGTCAATACAGGTGTGCAGGCTCACCTGCGTATCTTGTGCTGTACTGTGTGAAGAACAGGCGCTCTCACGCGTTGTTGCGGGGCGGCGTCTCCACCACCGCGCAAGCACTCGTCCCCGCCACCTGCACAGCTGTTGTCCGCGCTGCGGCAAGATTTCAGAGATGGCGGCTGCGCGCGCAGCTGCCGGGCATGGCGGGCGCGGCGGGGCCCTCTGGCCTGCATGAGTATGCGGGCAGCTCCGCGAGCGCGGCGGCGCTGGCAGCGGCGGAAGGTGGGGGACCCGGTTGTTCCACCCCAGCGGTGCCCCTGTGCCCCTGCGCTCTCGGAGGGCCTGCTCCACGCGTTGCTGAGACCGGCCACTGGCACGCGTGCCCAGCCAGTCGCCTGCGACCAGCTTGCGATGGGACTGTCCCTAGCGGCCGAAGCAGTGTCAAGTATCGTCCGAGCTGGATCAGTGCCGAACGCGGCGCCTGCAAATAGTGTGTGGTGCAGGGCGGCCACGACGTGCCCGCACGCGACGGCGCTTCGCTGTATGCCCGCACGTGCACCATTTACTGCTCCAGGGTGTTCCGCTGCGGGCGGGCTCGAGGCAATAGCGGTGCAGGGCGCGGCTCCCGGGGGCAGCGGCCACTTGGGCACCCGCGTCTAGAGCTTGACGCCGCGGCGCTGCTGGCAGGCGAGGCGATTGCGGTGCCGGGTGCGGCGCCCAGCAACGGCGCGCAGCGCGGGGCCAACGGCTTCCCGGCCGCGCGCTCGTGGGCGCCGCCGGGCGCGCCGGGCCGCGCCGGCGCCGAGCTCGCCGCGTTTGAGGACATCTATGCGCAGGCGCGGCCGGGGCGGCCGCCCGGCTGGGCGCCCGAGCGCGCCGGCGGCCCGTCGCCGCTGGCGCCGTTCCTGCATGTGCGCCCCGTGCTTGCGCAATGTAGGCGTGCCCACTGTCTGACTGTGTGCATGGGGGGCTTCACTGGGGTGGTCATTATCCTGCCCGATGCGCAACTTACTGCCCTACAGTAAGCAAGTGATGCTGCTCTTCCTGCTTCGTCTCGCATGCAGTCGCACGAAGCGCATCAGTCGTGACGAGTGGATGCACCGCTGCGCACCTTGCCTGTGGTCATCGCTGCATGGAAGCTGATTGAGCCGTGAGCCTGTGCGATTTGCGCGCGCCGCTGGGTCTGAGTGGCGCTGCTTCGGCGCATCGCCGGCGCTCGCATGCAGGCCGCACAGCCGCTTGCAAAGCCAAGTTGTTGCGCTTCCGCGGTTGGGCAGGCGTTCCTGGAGTGCGCCAAGCTGCGCACGGGGTTCCTGACGCTGCCGGGGCCGGCGATGCGGCTGTCGCCCGCGGAGCAGTGCCGCGTGCGCGACCGCAGCACCATCATGGCGCGCCAGCTGTACGCCGAGCGCGGCGACGACTTTGCCGACGCGCAGGCGCGGCGCCCCTGCCAGCGCTGACAGGGGTGCCTCTGCAAGCGCGTGAAGCCCGCCTGGCCCCCGTCTGTTCCTGCACCATCAGGGCACAGGTGACCGAGCCGCTGCACCTTTGGAGTATGGCCCCGGCATAGGTGCCAGGCATGGAAGTACTATGCAGGATATTGTATGCGTGAGCGTAGCCGGCCTTCGCAGGTGGGCGAGCTGCTTCGCTGCCTGAACATCGACCCGGCGGCGCTGCCCGCGGGCGCAATGTCCGGCGCGGAGCGCGACGCCTGGGACGGCATCTTCCATGCGAGCGGCCCGCGCCTGCCGGAGGCCGCCGCGGCCGCCGAGGTCGCGGCCGGCGGGCGCCTGGCCGCGGCCGCGCGGCCTGGCGGCATGTGCGCGCCGACCCAACAGCGTGCCGGTGGCGCGGGGACCTTGCAGATTTGCATGCCGTACGTCGCGCCAAATTGTAGCGGCTCCGCGGAAACCAGGAGCAGGGGCGGGCTGTGTGCGCTGTGTGAGACGCGTTTCTGTTGCTCTGTCCACCCTAGAGCATGGTAGGCCATGGTGTGCGCATGTACACACATGCTATTATGGACGCCGACTGGGAGCTGCCCTGGCGGCGTCGCGCCGACAGGGCGTGGCGGAGCTCCGGCAAGGCTCCAGGCGCTGTGTGCGTGACGCGAGCGAAGGCCTGGGGGCAGACGGGGATGCTGGCCGCAGGTGGGCGGAGGAGTTTGGAGGCCTGTCGCTGGACGGCGTGCCGCCGGCGGCCGGGGCAGCCTGGGCTGGCGAGTTTCAGCGGGGCGCGCCGGGCGCGCCAGCCGGCTGGGCCGATTCGTTCGCCGCGCAGCAGCGCGGGGCTTTTGCGGGCCCTGGCGCGGGGCCGCAGCGCGGCTGGGCGGAGCAGTTTGCCGAGGAGCAGCGCGGCGCGGGCTGGGCGGAGGACTTTGGGCGCGCGGAGGCTGCTGCGGTGCGCCTACCCCTACCCCTGCCCTACCCTTACCCTGACCCTAACCTGCCGCCGCCGCCGCCGCTGCAGCCGCGCACCCCTCCGAGGCGTCTGTCTCTCTCTCTTGACTCTCTCCTCACATAGACAACACAACAGAGACAAGACAACAGACAAGACAAGACATGCTCACTGACAAGACAACAGACAAGACAAGACATGCTTGCTGTGCCCGTTTGCGCTGTGTGGTCTCCGGTGGAGATGCGAGGTGCCTGAAAGCGACGTCGACCGCGTGCTGTTGATCGCAGCGGGGCAGCTCGCCCGCATGTAAGGGGCCTGGAGAGCGTGCGGGTTGGCGCAGGGCTGTGCGCATGCGTGCGTTGCGCAGGGTAAGAGGCGGTGCAGTTCAGGGTCTGCGCTGACCTGTCCGGCGCGCCAGGCGGAGGCGCGCGCGGGCGGGCGCGCGGAGGCGGCCGGCGACGCGCTCGCGCAGACGCGCGCGCTGGCGGCCACGCTCGCGGCCGACAAGGACGGCAAGTTTGCAAACAGCCGCTTCCTGCAGTTTGTGTCCAAGATGAGCCGCGGCGAGATTGTGCTGGAGAACAACCAGGCGCGGCCCCACCCTCCGGCTCTCGCAAGGTGGCAATACTCTGCAAAATCTGCAAGCACGCCATGCTGCCACTGTGCCTGCTGCTGCTTCGCGCGCCCCTGCAAGGAGGAGGGAGTTCCTATAGCCGTGCCGGTCACGACATGCAAGATGTCCAGTGGTGTGCGTAGAGAGCTCGTGTTAGGGGTGGACCCTGGCATCCGGGTATGCGTCGGCTGCTTCTGCATGCGTGCATGGTCTCTGCCAGTAAGTAGCGCCTGGCATCTTCCTGTTGTGCCCAGAGAGTGGGTGGGCGGCCGGACGGCGTCGTGGGCGTGCCCGCGCTCACTGGTTGCCTGGCGCAGGCGAAGGAGATCCCCGCGGCCAGTGCGCAGTGGGCGGAGGAGTTTGGCGAGAAGCAGGACGCGCAGCGCGTGCGCCCCCGCCCGCCGCCGCCCTCCGAGGCGGGTGCCAGGGTTGTGGTCATTAGCGCAGTCACGAGGCTCAGTGTTCGGGCAGTGCCCCGCCTGGCACGCACGCCGGAGGGATTTGCAGGACACCCACCGTGAGCTGTCTCAGCTGGGCCATGTCACTCCGCCTCGCTCCAGGTGGCCATGCATGTGCCGTGCGAGGCGGCGCTGCGCGCTGCAGGACTTTGCGGCCGGTGGCACGTGGGCCCAGGAGTTTGCGGGCGCGGGCGGCGCCGGCGACGCCTGGGCGGACCAGTTTGCGGCCGGCCTGGACGGCGGCGAGTGGGCGGAGCAGTTCGCGCGCGACGCGGACGCCGGCGCGGCCGCCGCCGATGGTGTCGAGGTAGATGTCGGCGCGGCGGGCGAGTACGTGTTTGCGGCGGACAACCCCTTCATGCAGGCGCGCCGGCCCAACTGCCTTATAAAGAGCCCTAATAGGCTCGAGCGCTTGTTGCACCCACATGTGGAGGCTCGAGCGCTTGCTGCACCCACATGTGGAAGCGAAGCGTGGCGGGCGAGTGCGTGTGTTTGATGCGGACAGCCTGTTTGTGCCGGTGCGCTTTGTTTGCTCGTCAGGCGGCCACTCAGCTGGATCATGGGCTGGAAGTTGTCCAGTGGACCGTTGGCATCCATCAGCGTACGTGACCTTCCCGTGCGGCAGGCTGGGGGCCTGTCGCACATGGCAGACGCACAGACATGCGCCACGGGAGCGCACATAGCAAGAAACCTGGCCGGGGCGCATCATAAGCCGCCTGCCGGCCGGCCCGCAGGACGCGGGGAGCTTCGCGCGCGGGCGCGAACTGTTCCGCGGCGGCCTGCTGACCGAGGCGGTGCTGGCGGTGGAGGCGGAGGTGCAGCGGCAGCCAGGCAACGTGCCCGCCTGGCTGCTGCTGGGCACGATCCACGCGGAGAACGACGACGACCTCCAGGTCCGCCCGGCGGCTGCCCCCCGGCGCCGCCTCCGCCGGCGACTCGGTCGTGCAGTGGGTTGGTGGGGTGGCACTTGCTTACGGCATGTCAGGCGGACGCGCTTAGGTCGTCGTGTTGTGTCTGCATCGACCGTCATGCCAGCCCGCCAACTCGGTCGGCGCATGGCTGCCCTGTCCGGCCGGCTACACAAGGCGACAGAGGGTTCATTACCCGTCTGTCAAGGTGTGTCATGGCTAGGGTCCACCCACCTCCACCCTACACCGTAACACTGTGCGAACCCCGCCGTCCTCTCGACACTGGCAGGCGGCCGCGTCTGGAAGCGCGCGGCGCCAGACGGCAGCCGCTGCGCTGCGCAGCGCTGCGCAGCGGTGCGCCCGCCGCAGCGCCCGCAGCACGGCAGCGGCGCCGCGTTCGCGCCGCGGCTCGTGCTGCGGCGGTCTCTGCGGCGGGCCCAGCGTGCGCGCGATCCGGGCGCGCAGGCGATCGCCGCGTGGAACCGCGCGCTGGCGGCCGAGCCGAGCAACGCCGAGGTGCTGCTCTCCATGGGCGTCTCGTACACCAACGAGCTGGACCAGGGCCGCGCGCTCGGCTTCCTGCGCCGCTGGCTCGAGCGCCGGCTCGCGCAGGGCGGGGTGCGCGCGCGGGCGCGGCTGCGCCGCAGCAGAAAACTGTCTAAGATGAGCGGTTGGTTGTAGTCGGGTGCTGCGGCGGCTCGTTGCTGTGGCTCCTTGCTGCAATGGTGTGCACATGAGGGATTGCTCACCATTTGCAAACGTGCTGACCTGTTTGCACAGGGGGTGAGCAGATACCACTGCTCACTCATGCAGGGGCATGCGGGGCCGTCACTGAAGGCTGCGGCCGGCAGGCGCACCCGGAGCTGCTGGCGGCCGCGCGCGAGGCCCCGGGCGACTCCAGCCAGCGCCTGGGCCACGTGGCGCGGCTGTTCGAGCGCGCCGCCGCGCAGGCGCGCCCGCAGCCGCTCGCGCTGCATGCCGACGGGGCCTGCGCTGATCAGGAGGGATAGGTTAGGCGGGCTGTGGCGCGCGTTGCCGCACAGGCACGGCCGCAGCTGCTTGCCCCTGCGCATTGAAGCAGGTCGAACCAGCCTTGCAGGCAGTGTGCATTGTCAAAATTGTTTAGTCAGGCTCCAGCTTTCGGACTGACCTGCAACGGGATGGGCCACAGAGGCTTGGTAGGTGGTGCTCATTTACTCGATTACCACCTTAAAGCTGCCGGTGTGGCGCGCTGTTATGGGGCCCTCTCCCTCGAGCCGACAAGCCTGGCTGACAGCGGCCACGACAGCCGCGCACGCGCCCCGCCGAGCCGCCCCGGCGACGCGCAGATGCCGGGCGACGCGGACGTGCACGTCGCGCTGGGCGTGCTGCACAGCCTGGCGCGGCACTACGCGGCGGCCGCGGACGCGTTCCGCACCGCACTCGCCGCTCGCCCGGACGACTACAGCCTCTGGAACAAGCTGGGTGCAACGCTGGCCAACAGCGGGCGCAGGCGCGCGCCCGCGGCGCAGGCCCGCCGCCGGGCGGCGTGCCATCGGGGCTGACAGCGGGGCGCGGGCGCGCGGTCGGGGCGGGTCCACAGCCCGGGCACTTGGCCCGTGGCGCTTGGCGCGGCACTCGGCCAACAGCGGGGCGCGGGCGCGCGCTTGGAGCGCGGCTGCCGCGGGGAGCACGCCAGTGCGGCCGGCTCGCCTGCAGCCTGCGGTGCTCGCCGACACCGCAGGCGCCTCGGCGCCGCGGCGCAGCGGCGGCAAAGGCCGAGCACATGGTGCAAGGAAGCGCTATGCTGTCCCCTGCGCCGCCTGATCTGCAGAAGAGTCCTTGGGGCTGAGGTGGTGCCAAGCAGAGCTGAAGCCCAGGCGTGTGCGGGGCGCAGCGGCGAAGCGGTGGGCGCGTACCAGCGCGCGCTCGACCTGAAGCCCAACTACATGCGCGCGTGGGCCAACATGGGCATCTCGCAGGCGCGCGCCGCCCCCCCCCCCCCCCCCCCCCCCCCCGCACGCCCGACCATGCGCAGCGGCCCGCCCGCGGCGCGCAGAGGGCGCGCAGTCCGGCGGACGCATGCGATGCCTACGACCTATCGTGACCTGCGCATGGCGCTCGAGTGCGAATCGCACGGTCCCCGGCTTTGCCCCCCACTCGCGCGTGCCGGCGGGCGCCGCCCTGCGGCGCGCGCGGGCCCGGGGACCCGCGGCGCCGGCGCGCCGCCGTGCGCGCACTGGCTGGGGTGGCAGCACCGGGCCGCGCCACCGCTTGGTCGCCTGCGAGGTGCTGGCCGTGCGAGCGCTGAAGCCCCTGGCCTGCCCCTAGCCCTACCATGAATACGGTGCGGTCCGGCGGCAGGCGGGCCTGGGGAACTATGACGCGGCGGCGCGCTACTACACGCGCGCGCTGGGGCTCAACCCCAGCGCGGCGTCCGTGTGGGGCTACCTGCGCTCGTCGCTGACCTGCGGCGACCGCACCGACCTGCTCGCCGCGGTCGCCGACTCCGACCTGGAGGCCCTGCAGCGCGCGCTGCCGCTCTGATAGGGCCCGCGGACAGGGTTTTTGTGTGCAGGCAGGGTTTCCAGAGGCCGGCCTGCAGGCCCTGCAGCGCGCGCTGCTGCTCCGATGGGCACTACACAGAGGGGTGGCCAGTTGTCCAAACTTTCGCCGGCTGCGAGCTGGAGGCCCTGCAGCGCGTGCGGCCAGCTGAGGGCTGGAATAATTGTTTCACCCGTAACACATTGAGGCTGGACGATTAGCATGTAGAGCTCTGCTGTGATTGCTCGAGGTTTCTGGCGGCTGGCATCGTGTGCCCCGCCGCACAACTTAGCTGAGCGGGCTGTGCTGCGTCATGTCTCTCACCAGGTCAGGCAAGGTGAGCGTGCTGAACATGCGGACTGCTCATGCCATCATCATGCAGGCGCCTGCCCGCTGCTATGAGTGATGGTTGTCACGCTTGAAGCATCAGTTTTACAGGTGGTTCTTTATGAGTCGCTAGGCTAGGTGTAGGGTCAGTGAATTGGTACAGATTTGCTGTAATTCTATGTTGCTCTGACACAGCTGTTGTGTGCTGTCTTTCTGTGCGTGGGCATGTCTCACGCCCTTAGCGTGCTTCTTCTGCGATCATCGGTGTAGCAGATTTTGGTACCAAACAATCACACCAAGCGTGCTGTTTCCAGCGCTCAAAGGGCACACACCTGCAGAGCAGTTTCCGCCGACGGACACCCAGCAAACAGGCAGGCAGGCACCTTAGGCTCACAGGCAGTGCGCTGTGTGTGTGCTCCACACTGCGGCTCGAGGTTGGCTGCTGTCGTACAGACCTGCTGCAGCTGGCTCACCTAGGTGTGAAGAAATTCCCACACACTTGCTTTGACACTGCGCAGTGCCTGTGAGTCTGTCAAGACAGCGGCTGCTGCTACTGCTGCCCTGCAGAAACCTTGCTCAGGCTGGCCGCAGCGCGCAGTTGCCGCTCGGACTTGGCTGGCCTGAAGTGCGCAGCACGCGCCTGCTGAGCTTGGGCGGGGCGATCGGGCGCCTTAGAGAACGCATTCAAGTGCGCGTGATTGCAAGAGCGCGCGCCCTTGCTGCCGCGGCGGCCGCTACGCCCGCAACTGCCCCCGCCCACGGCCTCGCCGCGCCGCAGCTGCTGCAGCCCGTGCGGCTCGCCAGCGCTCCCCTGCCGGCGGCGAGGCGAGCGCGCCGGACAGGGGCCACCGGCGGCCCCCGCTGGCCTGCTTCAGCATGCAAGGTGGCGCGGCCGCCGGCCAGAGCCCGCAGGGGCAGGGCGGCCCGAGGTGAGGCGATCAGGCGCGTGACGGTTGTAAGCGCGGGCGCGGGCAACTGTCGAGGGTAGGCATGGAAGAGGACAGCCTGGCGGCAGGGACAGGCATGGCCGCTCCGGCGGCGGCGCTCGCGGGGCCATGGAAGGGGGAGTGCGGCAGGAGCACCAGGGCGGGATGCGGGGCGGCCGGGGCGCGCGCCTGGGCGCGCCGGGCCTGCCTGCTGTGCCTGCTGTGCGGCCGCCGGGCGGCCGCGGCGCCGCAGCTGCCCGCGCTGGGCATCCCGCCCGGCACGGGCGCCTGGCTGGGCGCCAGCATCGACTTCAACGCCTACCCCAGGCGCGCGCGGCCGCCGCGTGGCCGCGCAACGAGCGCAGACGCCCGGCAGCAGGCTGTGTAACGCTGGCGCCATGCCTGCCGCACCACAGCACCCATGCATGGCAGGAAAGTCACGTTGCTGGTGCTGCAGTGGCGCTGCCTAGCATGCGCGTGCAGTCACACATGTCATAATGTGACATGTGTCTCTGCACCAGCCAAGCGCACATGTTGGCGCATGCTGCTTGCAGACTGCCTGCATGGGCGGGCTGCACATGCTGCCTGCCTGCCCCTCAGACCTCCCTTCCGAAACACATCCGGCCCTCTGGCTCCCAGCCCTCTGCGCCTCAGCGCCCTGACCTACACGCGCAGCCTGGCCAACTACACGGCCGAGACCGGCTTTGCGCCGGCCACGCACGACGTGTTCATCGAGGCGCCCATGAGCGCGGTGGACCGCGCCAACCTGGACCTGGTGCTGCCGCAGATCGCGGCCATGCAGACGTTTGTGAGCGCCCTGGCTAGGTTATTAAGGTGCAGGGGTATGATCATGGTTATGTTAGGGTTCCGTGAGGTACGCACCGCCTGTGGGCTGCTGCGTCCCGGGACCAGGCGCGCGCGCGGCCATGCGTGTGCCGCCCGGTGCCAGTCCAGGGCCCGGATTTGCCGCGCCGCTGCCGGCACGCAGTGCTTCGAGTGCTGTGTTCGATGCACATGGCATGCATGCTGCGCTGTGCGGCAAAGGCGCCAGCCAGCTGAACCTGCATGACGGGACGCGATTGCGGAGCCGCGGCCCCGCTGCTTATGCGCTCCGCGCGCCTCCCTTAGGTGCCCTCGGGGGGCCAATCGCGCTCACTGAACACGGCGCCGCAGGTGACGGTCACGGTGATGCCGACCCAGGGGCTGCCGGCCTGCACCCAGGCGGTGGTGGACGACATCGCTGGCTACTTCCAGCGCCATGCGGTGGTGCGCCCGCATGGGCCGCGCGCCGCATCGGCACCGCGCGCCTGCACGCCCTGCGCCGAGCGCGGTGTCCCGGGGAGGCCGCACGCGGCCGGGCGGCGCATGCCCTGACACCAGGGCTGCGAACTGCTGCATGCCCATTTAATGTCAGACATGCCCAAATGCTGTAGTCACAGGTGGGAGCGCCTGTAGCCCCGCGAGCACGCTCCGCCGATCTGCACCCGCCGCGCCGCTGACCCGCGTTCGACTTGCCTCGGATCCGCGCCAGCCCCGCCTCGGGCCAGTGCCGGCGGTGGCTGCCCGGCCGCGCTAGAGGCAGCACACGCGAAGGCGCGCGGAGAACCGAACAGGGGCGCGCCTCGCACCGGCGGCGCTGACCCGCAGCAGGCGACCTACTTTGTGGCTGGCGCCGCAGGCGACCTACTTTGTGCGCTACGCGCACGAGATGAACGGCGTCTGGTTCCAGTGGGCCCAGCGGCCCAGCCAGTACCGCGCGAGCTTCGCGGCCGTGGCCGGCTGGTTCCGCGCGGCCTCCTGCGGCGCGATGATGCTCTGGGCGCCCAACTGGCGCGCCGCGCGCGCCGCGCCGGCAGGCTGCTGGGGCCCGGCCAGTTGCGGCTTGAACTGCGTGTCTTCGCCATGCATTGAAGGTCCTGCTTCTGTGCCGCCATCGGCGGCTGGCTCTCCGCGGCCCTGCGGCGGCGTGCTGGGCTGGGCGCCCGTTTGGTGCCATGCTGCGCCCCGCCCGCGTTGTGCACCGCCGCGACAGACAGGACAGTTTGGCACAGCGCGGGTTACACGGTGGACCCTGTATGCCCGAGTTGGGTGCGCGACTGAGCGGTTTGCGCCTGCCCAATCGACCTGCTTCATGAGGCTGGTCTCATCCTATGGGCTGCACCTGCACCCAAGCGCATCCAGCTCCAGACACCCCAGCAGGCTCGCCAGCGGCGGCGACCCCTGGCATGCCTGCCCACTGTCCCCTGGGGGTGCCCTCTGTGCAAGCCCGCCCATGCATGTCCGAAGGGAAGAACGTCCCAGACAGGGCGGCAGGGACGCCGCCGCTGCGCGCGCAGGGGCGGCGGCTACCCCTACGCGGGCAACACCACGACCATGTGCGCGCCGCTCGGGGCCGCGCGCAGCACCCGCGCCATGCGCAGGGCACATGCCTGTGCTGGCATCGGGGTGTGTTTGCAGCGCGCTGCTCGCGAGCTGCCTGCCAGCACGCCGCGCGATGGAGGCGCCAGACATGCGCCAAAGCTGCGATCTGTTAAGCGAGCTGCGCGCTTGAGCAAATGAGCTATGAAGATGCCCTGGTCGGTCGGTCTATATGGGGCGAGAGAGGTTTCAGCCAAATCTTGGCTAGAGCTGCGCATGCGCCCCCTGCCGTGCCTGCGGGGCAGGGCCACCGCGGGTGCACAATGCCGCACACCGGCGCGCCGCGGTACAGGATCGCGTCGCCGGTCTACTCTGAGATGGACACGAACGGGGACGGGGCCGTCACCCAGGCGGACGACCCGTACGCGCCCTACTACCCAGGTCGGCCGCGCCCTGTGCCGTGCGGCCGCTTGCGCTTTTGTTGGGAAGCGGGAGTGCCTGGCATGGCAGGCGTGCTGTCCTGATCCGGCCGGGCTGCTTGGGCGTGCTTGAGCTTTGCGGAAGTAAGTATCCCGGCAAGAGCTGCAGGCTGGCTGTGGGGGCTCTGCGCGCACATGATAGGGGAATGGTGTATATGGCATAGGGTTCAGGGATTGGGTTGGTGTATGCCAGGGAGGTGACGTGCTGGGGCACGCGCAGGCGATGAGTGGGTGGACTGGGTGGGCATGTCGGTGTACTCGCTGGGGCCCTACAACCCGTACGGCCAGAACACAGTCGGCTACAACGGCGAGTTCACCATGAAGGCGCGGCGCAGCGGACCCCCCGGCGCGGCTGCTGGCAGTAGCCTGCAGCTGAGGGAGCGCGGGTCAACGAGCGTGTTTCGGGCGCTCCCCAACCTGTGGCTCGCCTGGCATGCCACGGGCTTCATGGCACCCGGATGCCTCCATTGCGGCCACGCACTCGCCGCCACCATCAACACATGTGCAGCAGATTGTGGCAGCCTCGTCAGAGCGCCCGCTCTCCGAAAAGGGCGACCATGGGCCCCGGGTGAGCCTGAAGCGCAGGGGCGCGCCTGCGCGGAGATTGACTGCCAGCCCTATCCCTAACCTAACCCCTATCCACGAGCCCAGAGCGCGGGCGCTCGCCCGCGCGCAGATCGACTGCTTCCCGCTGCCCATCCCCTGCTTCTACACAGTGTACGCGGAGGGCCGCGGCAAGCCCTTCATAGTCACGGAGACGTCGGCCGCGTTCTACCTGTCGCCCGTCAACCCGCCCGCCGAGCAGGCCTCGGACCTGGACATCAAGCGGTCCTGGTGCGCGGGGGTGTAGAAGGTTTAGGGCATGCAGGCGGAGCGCACACCAGTGTGCGCACGGTTTGTTGCCAGCGGTTTGTTGGTGGGTGGGCCAGGTTGGGACAGCACTGCCCCTGTCGCTGCCGCGCGCCGCCCGCTCGGGCACGCATGCGCTGCATGCGCTCACAGACTACCGGGCTCTCTCATCTCGGCCTGGCTGGCACCATTGCGCGCACGCCGGTGCCGTCGCGCACTCGATGGCGCATGGGACCATGCGCCACCAGTGCCGCTGCCCGGCCTGCTGAGCAGGCTCTGGGCTTCCAATACGCCCATGCGAGGCCGAGGCAGAGGGCGCTCCCTTGTGTGATTATTCGGTCTGCCCATGCGGGCGGGCGGCCGCGCAGGTTTGCGCAGCTGTTCAACGTCAACGGCGACTCGGCGGCCGCGCTGGACGTCAGCGTGCACTACCCCATGCTGCAGCTGATCGTTTTCTTCGACTGGCTCAAGCCCGAAGACGTCGCGAATGGCACGGCGCGCGCGCGGGCCCGATTCATTCCGCTCGCCAGGCTGGGGGTGGAACCCGGAAGGCGCGGCGGGCGCCCCCGGCTCTGGGCATGCGCAGGAGGACGCGGCGGGCGCCAGCTCGGGCTGCAGGGTTTTGGTGACCCTACTCTGCGCGCCCTGCCATGCAAGGGTTGTGCACTGCCGTGTGACCACCGCTCATGGGGCTGTCGCGCACCCGTCGCCCTGGCCTGCTGGGTGCAAGCGGGGCTGCAGGCGGCCTGCGCGGCGCGCGCAGCTGGTGGACTGGCGCGGCCCGTCGGGCCCGCCGGACGTGGCGGCCGCGTTCGGCCACTTTGCCGCGCAGGGCAACGCCGCCTCCGCCGGGCAGCCCTACTGGCGGCAGGCGGGCGCGGTGTCGCTGGCGTCGCCTTCCTGCCCCGCGCGGCCGAGCCCTCCAGGTTGGGAGCACATGCGCCGAAGCCGTCTAGGCAGTGCTTGGACCTACGTCAGAGGCCCTTCATGATCGTCCTCGCATGAGGGGGGGCCACCCATTGCCTGCTTGCCTGTGGGTTGGGTTTTTGTTCCCCACGTGGCGATCGCCCCTGCAGTGCCATCGCGCCCAGCCACGGACACGCTCCACTTCTCAAGCAGCTAATCGTGCCAACACTGTGGCGGTACCATGGCTGCACCATGTCTTATTTGGCTGTCAGCAGCCAGCTGACACTAGCGGTAGATTCAACGAGCCGCCACAGGCAAACCATGCACATCGTCTTGACACCCCAGGGCGGCCAGTGTGCAGACCCAAGAGCCAAAAGCATGGGCGCAACACCGCTGACGCGCACCTGCAGGCACGACGCCCCAGGACTTTGCCCACAGCAGCACGCCTGGCCTGGGCGCAGGCGCGGGCAGCGCGCAGGCCGCCAGCACCGGCGCCGGCGCCGGCTGCCAGCAGCGCTACGGCAGGTGGTGCCTGGGTGCGCCTCTGGGGCTTGCGTGGGGCATGCTGCATGCGGGCGGTGGGCGGGTGCGCCAGAGCGTGGCACGCAACCAGGGCTGCTGTGCATGTGCTGCTGATAGAGCGAGGTCATTGCATGCACGTGCTGCATGGAGCGCGTCATATGCATGCCTTGGTTACCTGGCCCTCACTGCATGGCAGTGGTCTTTGACAGCTGCATTGCGGCTTGACGAGCGCGCATCCAGCACGGGCTTGAGCACAGAGGTGCGCAGTGGGTGTGAGTGGCAGCCGCCTGCCTTAACCTCTTCGGTATGCAAGGCAGCACAATGCTCAGGACCATGCCTGGGCGCGCGCGCAGACGGCACGGGCCTGAGCGTGGAGGGGGTCGAGGGCATCATCGCCGGCAGCGCCATCGGCCTGGTCTCCGGCGTGCTCGCGGCGGTGCTGCTCGCGCACGTGCTCATGCGCACCGGCGCCGCGGGCCGCCCGGGCCGCGCGGCCACCACAGCTGCTGGCGCCGCGGCCGCCGCCGCTGGCGGGTCAGCGCCCGGCAAGGCGCGCCCCGGCGCATCATGCCCTCATGCAGGGACGGGGCTGTGGGCGGGGCTGTGGAGGAGGTTGCACACCTGCGTCTGCTGCACCTCTGTCCACCACAGGCGCAGCCTGACTGAGCACTCCCAGGAACGCTAGTGACGGCAACCGGCCATTGGACAAGCAAAAGAAAGAGCCTGTCGTGCGGAAGCAGGGTCTGCTGTCACGTGCGCTGAGTTTGTCGGGTCCCGGGTCTGCACGCCATGCCCGCCCTCTGCACTGCAGATTAGCCGGCTGGTGATGCGGCATCGGTGCGCAGGCTTTCGTGAAGGACATACGCGGGTCAAGAGACGGCGCGCGCGTGGCGGTGGCGGTGGACATGACTGCCGCAGGCGCCGCCGCGGGCTAGGGCAAGGGCTACGCGAGGGAGTCAGCAATTGTGGCTGGCGCATCGCTGGCTTGTTGCGGGAGGGTCAGACGTAGAAGTCCATTTCTGGAATTCAAGGCACACGAGATGATCAGAGTTGACACATTCCAGAGGTTGCGTCAACAACAAGCACGTCCGCTTCCGATTGCACACAGTCACAGTGTGAAACGTGAAGCAACAAATAATCTGATTTACACACCTCTGCATGTGTAAGCACTCTCCACCCAGCGGCTGGGGCCCACAGGCATACGCCTGACACTTCCCGCTGTGTCGCACACTGCGGGCGCAGCGCGGGGCGCGCTTGCTGAGCAGAAACTGCCCCGCTGGACGACACTCTGGCCCTGGAAAAGCGCCAAGGACGCTGACGTGCTTGTGCGCCACATGCGTGCATGGAGCCGCACCTGCAAACTATACAGCATGCTGTACCCCGGTGTGACCCTGGCCCCAAGAGAACCACCCTGAGCCAGCGCTAAAGGCCACCGAAGCGCGTCGCGCGCCGCGTGCGCCGCGCGACGGGCGTCGCGCGCGCGGGCGCGCCCTCCAGCGCGCACAGGTCGCCCAGCTCGCGCGCGAGCGCGGCGCTCAGCGGCGCCTGCGCCAGCAGCCGTCGCTTGCCCTTCCTGCGCGCGCGGCCCGGGGAGCGTGTGGCCCGTGTGCATTGCTCAGCAGCATATAGATCGTGACTGTCCAGAAGTCGACACCGACCCATGCTTGGTAGCAGCCCTGCAGCTCTCTTGCGGGTAAATTGTATGGCAACATCGCTGTCACGCTAGTCTCAGGAGCTGCGGGAGCTTCAGTCCGCCATGCAGGGACCCTGGCAGGCACTCCTTGCAGTGCAGCACAAGTTTCGGAGATGATGGCTGGGCGGCATGCCAGGGAAGCGCGCTCGCCTCTAACACCACTTCAGACATGCATGACACTCGGCGTGGCCTCCCACACACGACGGCGGGCGCACTTGGCGAGCGCAGGCCTGGTGCCGCTGGCGCGGCCGAGCTTTGGCGAGGGTGCGGCCGTGGGCGGCGGTAGGTTCTCCTGGCCGCCGCCCGCCTCTGCAATGCCCTCCAGCGCAGGCCCCGCCTCCCGGGGCGGCAGAGCCTGGCCAGCCCCCGCCCCTGGCGCCTGGTCAGGCTCCGCCGGAGCGCCCTGCGGCATGGCCCGCGCGGCGAGCGTCCGCCGGCGCTTGCCTGCGCCGCCGCGCGGCCGCGGCGCCTGATCAGGCTCCTGCCGCAGTGCCGCCTGCCCTGGCTCCGTGCCGCCGCGCGCGCGCGGCGCTCCTGGCTTGGCGCCGCCCGCCGGCCCGCTGTCCCGCGCCGCGTCCGCCGCAGGCAGCTCTGACGAGCAGTCTACAGGAGCGTCTGCCAACCGACCTCCGTCGTCAGCCGCGGCCTCGCGGCATGCGGGCGGGTCGGGGCGCGTGCTGCCGCGCTGCGCTCCCTGCGCGGCCGCTCCAGCCGCGGCGATGCCCGCCGACGGCCGCGGCACCGCCGCACCATGCTGCAGCGTGGCCGGGGCCGGACCGGCGCCGGAGGGCGCAGCTGCCCCGACACCAGGCTCGGCGGTCGGTGCCGCGTCAGGCTGGCTCGCGGGCGCGGCCGCGGCCGGCTTCGCCCCTGCAGCCACCGGCCCGCCAGCCGCCTCGGTCAGGCGCTCGCCGTGCGCTGGGGCCTGCGCCGGGGCGTCCGCTGGCCCGTGGCGCGCCAGGAACGCACGCGTCATGCGGCGCGCAGGCCGGCGCGGCGGCGGCGGCCGCGGCGGGCAGCCGCCTGCGCCCGCGCCGCCGCCGTCCGCCTCGCGCCCGGCGGCCTCGGCGCGCGCAGGGGCGGCGTCCTGCTCTGCGGCGGGGCCTGCGCAGTCGGCGCGCTGCGCTCGAGCTGCAGCGCGCCCCTGCGCGACGCGCGCGCCAGGGGCGGCCTCGGCAGCGGGCTCGCAGGCGGGGGGAGCCAGCTGCGCTGCCTGCGTGCAGGCGGTCGCGCGCGACTGCCGCCGCACGCTGCGCTCGGCGCGGCCGCCCCGCAGGAGCGCGTCGGCGGCGGGTGGGCTCGCCGCGGCGCCCTCAGGCGCTGGTGCAGGCGCCGGCGCCGCGGCGGCAGCCGTGCCGCCTGTGGCGGCGCCGGGCGGCGACGGCTGGGGTGCACTCTGCGCGAGGGCGATGGGCCTCGCTCAGCAAGGGCAGTCCTAATAAGCCGGACTCTGGATAGCAAAGGAGGTGAGGAGCTGCTTCCGGTACGCGTCCCGCCGCTGCTGCTGGGCATGTGCTAAAGCGGTTGTCCTGTGTGCGTGCACTGACTTTGCAACTGAGGCATAGCAAGCGCAGTCAGTTTAGTGCGTGCACACAGGGTACACAGTCAGGAGACACCACCCCCAATGTGCCACGCACCTGCGCGTCGTCCTCGGCCCCGGCCGCGGCCGCGCGGCGTGCGTAGGCGAGTGCAATGCTGTGCGGCGTGCCGCCCGCGCCGCGCCCCCCGCCCTGGCCGCTGGCGGACGCCTCCTGCAATGCCGCAAATGCCAGGCCGTAACGCTTAGCCCTGTCAGCATGCCGGCAAAGCGGGGGCGCGGAACCGGAGGCGCGTCTCAAGCCCAGCGGCCCTCTCGCATGCGCGCGGCGCGTATGCCGCGCCGCCTGCAGCAGCAGTGGCGGTGCAAAGTCCTGAACAAACCCTGCAAGATCTGCCAGCCCTGCCGGACCATGCCCTGCAGCGCCCTCCCGTCACCAATGGGATGAAAGGCACGCGGGTGCATGCTATGGTGCGCCCGGGCGGCGCGCGTGAGCGCAGGGGGCGGGGTGCAGGGCCCCGGGCGCGCCTGCGCGACGCGCAGCAGCGCAGGGTTGGCGCGCGCGCCGGCGCCGGCCGCCGCGGCCTCCAGCCGGCGGCGCAGCGCCAGGTTGTCCTTGCGCGCGCGCTCCAGCTGCGCCTCCAGCATCTCGGTCTCCATGCGCGCGTTGGCCTGCGCGCGCGGCGCCGGGGTTGTCCCGGCTTGCTGGGCGGCCCGTCAGCGCAACAGGCCACCAGCGCGTTTGCTAGGAAAATATATTTAAGACGGACTTGGGTGCACCCGCGAGCGACGCAGCGCTGTCCCAGTGCATTCAGAGACCGGATTAGACCGTGATGGCGCGGGCGCCATCGGGCGATGGCTCCATGAGGGAGGCATCTGCGTCGATGCAGCGCATGCTGCAGCACTCGCCAGGTCTCTGATCGCCATGCCACGCAATGACCCGCGCGGCGTGAGGGCCAGCAGCTTCTTGGAACCGCACAACACAGGCGCACTCTGTGCCACAAGGCAGGGCACGCAGCCCGGCAGTGCTTGAGGCAGTGCTTACCACCAGGCTTCCTCAGCAGCCCATGACAGCCGCCTTTGACCAGAGCGCAAGGAATGGGGATCCCCACAGAGTCAGCATCAGCGCGTCTGAGACACAGAAGTGCCTCCACGCGCCAGATCAGCAGTCCATGCGCAGGTGTGTCCGGGTCTGTCAGCCCGGACGCGCAGCCTGCGTGTAAGCTTCAGTGCCGCTGCGCCCGTGCCGGGTACGAATGCTTGGCAAGGGCCGCCGGGCGCGCCTGCAGCTGCGTGACCTCGCGCTGCAGCTGCCGGCGCATCTGCTCGACGCTGGCCGCCGCGGCGGCCTCGCGCGCGGCGACGGCCTCCACGGCCGCGCGCACACTCGCCAAGAGGTCGTCGGTGCGAAGCTGCAGGTCCGCGGCCTGCCGCAGCGCCCCAGAGCGGGCATCGCGCGGCGCGCGCAGACGGGCACGCTGCGGCGGAGCTCAGCTACCCTGTGCCCTTGATGGTAACACAGGCTGTGTCCGCTCACTGTGCGCATGTGCCTCGACTGGCGGCGGCAGCATCCAGGGTACGTAGCGTATGCACGGAGCGCCCGAGCGGCAAACTGCACGCATTGAGGTCCGCCGGGCGTTCGGACCTGCGCACGCATAAAGTCCTCGGCGCCGGCAGCCAGCGCATCGATGCCTGACCGAAAGCGCAAGGACTCAGCCTCCATGGCCGCGGCGCGCGCCTCTATGGCCTCGCGCTGCTCCGCGGCCGCCGCGGCGTCGGCGCGCGCCTGCGCAGCGGCAGCGTCGGCGGCCGCGGCGCGCGCCTCCGCGGCCTCGCGCTGCCCCGCGGCCGCCGCGGCGTCGGCGCGCGCCTGTGCGGCGGCGGCCTCGGCGGCCGCAGCGCGCGCCTCCGCGGCCTCGCGCTGCTCCGCGGCTGCGGCGCACGCCTGCCCGGCCTTCGCCGCGGCGGAAATGGCCTCCTCCCTGGCCGCCTCCTGCGATCAGCGGCCACGGCAGCGACTTCAGTGCATTCAAATGTCCGCAAGTGGCTGGCTGCGTTGTGCCGAGCTGATATCCACACGCAGCGCGGGAGCGCTGCATGCAGGCGCGCCTGAGGCGGGGTTGAGCTGCGCAGCAGAGGCACTTATCAATGTATTTGTGTCGCGCCCCCACGCTGCTGCCATGCCCCGGGCAGCCATGGAGCACCCTCTATCTGCTCGCGCGCTCGGTCCGCCAGTTCGAGCGGACGGTCCCGGTGGCCAGGGTCGTCCTGGGCGGGGCGCGCCTGCCACTCTGCGAGCTGCGCGAGGGCCGCGGCCTCACGTCGCTCCGCGGCGTCCGCGCGCGCCGTGGCGTCGGCGGCGGCCCGCTGGCACTCCGCAGCGGCCGCCTGCAGGCGCGCGGCCTGCTCGGCCGCGGCCGCGGTCTCCGCCGCCAGCTGCGCCTCCAGCTCCTCGGCACGCGCCTGCAACGCACGCGCCCCGGCCTCTCTCCTGGCGGGTGAGTGCGCAAGCTCCCCGGCAGGCGCGCGTGTGGGCCGCAGCCGCCCGCGTGCCCGGGCGCTGCAGGGCGCGTGCGGCCTCTGCGGCGCGGCGCCCGCTCGGCGGCGCCCTGCCGCCTGCATACGGCCTCAGCGCCGCCGCCGCCGGGACAGCGCACACAGGCCGCAGCCCATATCACAAATGCGCTGCCTTCTGACTCACACTGACGCACCGATCAGGCCCCTTGGATTGGAACCAGAGGCTGGCAAAGCACACGCCTGGAGCGGCTCATCCGCTGAGCGGCTTCATACGTCCGGATGGCCCACTCAGGCCGCCTGCAGGGCGCACCGCGGCCCCCGCCAGCGCATGGCGGGCCTCTGCCAGCTCGCGCTCGGCCGCGCGCAGCGCGCGCGCGTCGGCGCCCGGCGCGTCCGGCAGCGCCGGCACGCCCGCG
>JAABUY010002806.1_pt1 | contig 20127 bp, 11 predicted proteins | sample 5560271 | NCBI WGS metagenome assembly JAABUY01 (sample SAMN10711886, study PRJNA513374) | rock metagenome | isolation source: Antarctica rocks | place: Antarctica: Victoria Land, University Valley
CGTTGAAGTGACGTCCAGACTGTGTCCATCACCTGCTTGATCTTTGCGGTGACTGAGTGGCTTGCCGTCTTGACTGCCCCCTTCATTGCCTTGTGTTCCATGTGTAGATCCACCGGCAAGATGTTTTCTAAATAGTTATCTGTTAACTTAATAATTAGAATTCACTTTTACATTTATTCAATCTTTACAATTTAAGACTCATTCTATTGACATCTTATTATTTTTATTTATTTACATAATTTTCTTATCTTTGCTTTAGCTCTAACTTAACTTATCATCATGAAGAATAAGATACAGCAAGTTAACTACACTTAAGTCATCTACAAGAAAGTTGAACTTTGTCTAAATCTGAGATAGATAATGACACTAATGTTACTAAGAACTTTAAGATAAGTAAATCTTTTACAGCATTTATTATTCACTCTGATTTCTTCTTAGCATTGCTGTCAGTTATAATTGTTAAGTTATGCTGCACTGTAATTGCAGAGTCTCAATGCACTGTTATATTTAAGTTATAATGTATCATCATTATAGAGTCTCATTTAAATTTTAAGACTTAGCTATTTATTCAGTTAACAGTTAAGCATAATCATCTTAATTATTATATTTCTTAAGAACAACTTAATAATCTTATTCAGTAACTTTGAGCTTAATTATCATCAATCTTTATATATAAGTTAAAGACAGCACTCACTAACAAGTTCAATGATTACTTAGAGAAGATCAAGATCTTTTTTATAGATTTATATATTTAATTTATGTTATAATTATAAATTTACATTATTAACTTTATCAAAGTTCTTATTGCTCTCTTGCACCTAAACAGAAGTGCTCAAGTCTGATTATAGTTTATTTTAAAAGAATATTGAGACAGTTTTATTAAAGATTACATTTTATTTACATAAAAGCTTTAAGAGCAGTTTAAGAACTTTAATCTTTATAATATTTTAATTAAAAAGTTATATCATTTTTATTAAATCATCTCTGTACTTATCTTTATCAACAACTTTAAAAATCTAACTTATCAGATTTAGTGATTAAAGATAGTCTGAGAAGACATCTTTTATTATAAACTTAAAAATTAAGTTAAAAATATATTAATTTATTCTTTAATGTTTTAAATTAATTATAATGAGCTTAAATGTCTAGTCATCAGCATTAATCAGCACATTTAGAACTATGAATAAGAATTAAAAGTTATAGTTAAAAAGATCAGTATAACAATCATTATTATAATTTATGTAATCATCTCTGTCAACATAATTTCTGTTAACATTATCAGTACACATCAGATCACACTGATGACTCAAAACTCATAAGAATCTTTATTATAAATTTAAAAAGAATAAATATTAAGCTGCTGATCTCTGTCTTTACTGCAGAGAAGTAAGTTGCATTGTAACTTTATATATTAATAAGAAAGATCTTATCTTTACAGTTACAGAGCTTAAGAACTTGAGAAAAGAGCAGATTTAAATAAAATAAAGATTTTTATATTAAGCTTATTTTTAAAGTCTGACTTCATTGTCTTTGCAGAAGTCTCATTGTCACAGTTACATCTTATTAAAATTATTTTCTCTTATACTCATATCTTTAAAGCTCTTATCAACTTCAGTATAATTATTAATTTTATTATTATGCATCTCATTTCATCATTGTCTTTAACACTCAGCATTATTCTTATCTTTATAATTAATAATTTAAATAGAAGAAAACTTATTTCTATAAAGCAAATTAAGATTTATTTTCTTATTTTTAATTTTAATTTTAATCTATACATCAAACTCTTTGTTGATGTTTTTTACATTAACTATAATCTTATTTTTAATCTTTCATAATTGCAAATCTACAACTCTATCATCAATTAATAAAAAAAAATCATTACATTTCATTTAGTTACTTAATTCTTAATAATAGTTTCTGTTTTAAATGCTATAATTATGTTTTCTGTTGTAAAACTCATTAAAAATGCAACTGTCTTGTTCTTTAAACTTATATTTTATTAAAATGATGAGAACTCAGAGCTGTAATCACTGAACATAAACAGTTAAAATTATATTAATTTATTAAACAATTTTTATATCTTAAAGATGTATAAGCAATATTTAATCACTGAAAAAATCATTTTTATAAATATTATTAATGTTAATTAAGTCACTATCACTTTATTTAATTATCTTTAGAACTTTGCTGATGTCTTTTTTAAAAATAAAATCTTTAAGTTGTCTTTACATCAAATTAATATAAATTACATCATTAATTTTAAACTTAACATTACATCTCTTAATCAATCTGTTTTTCAACAGTCAGAAATCAAAATCAAAACTTTAAAAAAGTATTTAATAAAATTTTAAAAGTATAATTTCATTTAAAAGAACATATTATTATGTGTATCTTTTACTTTTTATATTTTTAAGTTAAACATCAAAGATCTTTGACTCTGTATTAACTTAATATCATTATTGTTGAAAATTAATATTTTCTATTATTGATTAATTTTCTTCTGAATAAGACTCAGAAGATTAAGTTCTATATTAAGTTTAATTTTTAAAATGTTTATCATCTCATTTACATTAAGAAAAATGACAAGTAAAAGACAGTCTTTAAAATTATCTTTAATTTATTTAAATATTTAATTATATTTTTCAGTCTCATCAACATCTTTATCAGCTTTCAGATCTATATTAACAGCATATTGAATAATATATTTTAAAATTAAGTTATAATTTTTCTTAATAATATTCTTATCATAAAAGACATTCACAAAAAGCTTTAACAGAACATTCAGAAGATATTGAAATGTTTATGAATGATAAATCTTTATATTAAGTTAAAAAAATGTTATTTTAAGATTACTGAAGTTTTTTTTCTTAATTTCATTCTTATATCTAAGAAAGTTTACATAAATTCATTTTGCATTATTACTGTTCTGAACTGATCAAAATCTCAGAGACTGCAGAAGCTGCAGATCTTTTTAAATTTTAAATTTTTTTATTAAAGATTTATTTATAAATATTTTTATATTACTTAATCTTTTACTCAGTAGTTATACATCATAAATAATCAGCAATTTCAATAAATTTCTGAAACACAGCTAATCTTTAAGACTCTAAAAACTGTCATTATTAAGAAATTATATTTTCAGCACTTTAACTTAGATCTACTAATCATTATAAAGATAAATATCTTCAGTTTTGTTATAACTGCAATTTTATATTAAAAATTTAAAAAACATCAGCATTTAGTGACATTCTGATTCTAAAAGATGATTTTTGTCAAAGAAAACTATAAGACATTAGATTAAGAACTGTTAACTATGATTAAATACATAAAATACTGAAGATATTATCTGAAAAAAGTACAGCATCTTATTACTGTACATTTAAATCAGAACAGTCTTCAGTACTTTAATATAATTAAATAGCTTAATTATTAATAAATTTAATGATTTCTGAATTTTCAGAAGTATAACTTCATTATAATTTATTATTTTAATAAGTTTAATTCAATCAATGCATTCTCACAGCAAGCTGACTACACTCAAGTCATTTATAAAAAAGTTAAAGACATCATATAATTAAACTTTCTTATCTTTATTGTTATGCAACTTAGCTCATATCTAGAAGAGCAGCTGCAGCTAATATTACTAAAGAATGAGTTTGCATAGAGTATTTTTGCAGAGTTAATAAGTTATTTTTAAAAAATTAAAACACAGCATTCTTTATCATTAAGATTGAGTTTACATTTCTAAAGTTATGTAATTAATCATTATAGCTATGCATCATAACACATTTATGACTGAGCACTACAGCATTACTTAAATCTTAAATCTCATCATTTATAAACATTACTGATTTAACATGTGTAAGTACATTTAAGACTACATTAATTAATGTTAAAAGTACAGTTAGAATAAACTTATTATATATATCATTTATGATGTTTTTGTTTCTCTACTCATATTAAAGAAATCATAATCTCATATTGAGATAAACTTAATTATTAATTTTTCTATAACATAATGCATTCATTCTGACTGCATTTTAATGATTATTGATGTATACATTAAGATAATATATTTTATATTTACAATCATAATTATCAAGACACTAAACATTGTGAATCTGCTTTATCAATATATAATAAAACATTATGATATTCTTAAAGTCATCATCTTAAACAGAGATAAACAGTGATTAAATAATATTTAAAAACATTTATATAAATAGTTAAGCATTTAATAAGTTTTAAGTTTAATCTATTGACTATTTATTAACAGATAAACAGAATGAGTTAATATGTCTTTAAAGTCATATTTACAGATTTACATCAATTATAAGCAGAATGATTAAAATAATTAATTGAATCTTGTAGAATTTATATATAACAATTTTTAATATATCATTACAGAAATTACTTTCTTCTATATTAATTATGAGCAACACTCAGATCTTGTCATTAAGTCTAAAAAGAAGAAAATATCTTTTATTACTTTAATGATTATATTTTATATTAAAAAAATAATGAATTTCTACAATCTTGTTAATAATTACATTATCTGCACTCAGTTAAGTTAAGCTCACTACTACAATTAAAATTATAAGTTTATAATCTTTCAGAAAAAAGACTAAGTTTAACTTTATATCATTTATATTTAAATTAGATATATCTGCAAAAAACTAGATCAAAAGAAAATAGATTTGTTTTAAATGTTTAAAATTATAAATATTTAAGTTTATTAACTGAATCTTCTCAACATTATGATGATTCACAATGTGTTTCATGTCTTACTTTTAAAATTCTTAAAGAAATTCTTATTTAAGCAAGCTGACAAAATTCTGAAGTCAGTGATTATAGATAAGAAGAAAGAATATGTAATATAGATTATTGTGAACTTTTAATGATGAAATAGAAATGTAATTTACTGAGTGTAATAAGAAGACTATAAGTTGAATTATAATATTTAAGAGTCTTTACAATATCTTTATTATGATGAGGTGAATGACACAAATAACTAGTGCATTGTTTTGATAACCTTAAAGATTAAGCAAAATTTTCAAAAGTAGTGATCTAAAAAATTTTTGCTTAATCTGAAAGGTTGTAAGTTTAATTTCTATTCTCATTGCAAATATCATCATCAAATCTGTCATGTTGAATAAGAAGAACAAGCAATGAAAAACTTTTACAGATCTTAGTTGTGTATAAAATACATTAAATTTATACTTATTTAGTTATTATTTGATATAAATATTTCATTTGTTACTACATAAAAGTTAATTAACAACTGAGAAAATGGCCTGACTATAAAGAAGTGATTAATAAGCACATTTACATGTATCTTTCTTATAAGTTATTATATGTATCTAAACATCTATCTAGAAATCACCATAGTCTTATAGGCTGCATGCAACATATAAAGCAAACAAATAAACAAATAAACATCTTCATTATGCATTAGAGATATTTAAGAATTTTTATTTTATGTATTTAAATAAATTTTAATCTGATATTGATGTTATTTAAGAGATTATTTTTAATAAAGATTTAATTTATACAGATTACATATAATCTTTCATTCTACAAATTTACTAACTTCTGTCAAGACAATTTGCTGCATGCAATATTTGCTGTGCAGAAAAAACTTTTATGAAATGTACATTTATATAAGAGTTTTTAATGTACTGCTCACTTTTACTTAATCATAAAAACTTAATCAAAATTAAGAGCAGCTCAAGATGTACTGTGTTAAAAACAAAAATATTGTCAGAATTACAGCAAAATAAAACTTAGTCAGCAAGAATTTAATTAGATTTCTGACTGAATTTTCTTATTGTTTTAGCATTTACTTAGCAAGTAGCAACACACTTACATTAATAATCTGCAGAGTTTTTATCTTAATGATGTGCTTATATTTAATAAATTATTTAATAAAATGATATATATCATTTCATCTTCACTTACTTAGTTCTGCTCAGATATAAAATCAAGATCTTCATTCTTAAAAGTAATTAACTTTCTTCAATCTTAGTCTTTCTGTTTCTAGATAGTTATCTGTTAACTTAATAATCAGAATTCACTTTTACATTTACTCAATCTTTAATATAAAGACTTTAAGCTTCACTGTCTTAAATTATTAGCTGTCTTCATCATATTAATAAATCATAGAAAGATAAGCATTAACTATTACTAAAAAGTATAAAAAAATAACTTCACTTAACTGCTCTGTGATCTGACAAGAATTAACAATTAAAGTTAAATAAGATAATTACATTTAATACTAACAAGAACTTAATTAATCTCAAACTTCTAAAAATAAGAAAGATCTGCAGTATATAAAGTAAACTATTTAATATTTTAAATGATATATTTAATTATCTGTTAGAAGAGAACAATCATGTGTTGATGATAAAGAAATTTAAATATAAGAAGATTATGAAGTGACTTGATGTCAATTAAAATTAATTATGAAATATATTTATTAGTGAGACTGATCTGAACAATGAGTTTGATGCATAACTATGATATAAGAAGAATATTATTGACAGTAAAAATAATTATATGAAGTTTGTGATTATCTATAAAGAACAGAATACAATAATGATAAAGTATGAGCAAAAAGAAATAGCTAAGAAGAATAGTTCTTAATAGCTTTAAATAATTGAACTTTATATTTTTTGAAATTGTAACTTACACTGCATTCATGATCTATGAAATGCTGCATGAAATAATGAAAATACTGTAAATTTAATAATTAATTAAAACTGCATTCATTGAATTAAGTAAGTTAAATATATTTATTGAACTAGATAAAATAAATGTACACATTAAGTTATAAAAAAGAAAGATATTCAATGAATAAAGTGTCTAAAATATATTTATTGAATTAAGAAGAACAAATGTGTGTATTGAGTTATGAGAGACAAAGATGTTTATAAAATAAAAAGATTTAATTGTATTTACAGTTTTAAAGATAAAGTTTGTATTCAATAAATCTTAAGTAAAGAAAATGAGAAACTGACTTAAGCTGTAATGATTAAATTGCATATACAAGTTCTTCATGAAGATAAGAGTAATTAAATTTATATAAAAAGAAAAAAAATGTAAAATACAGTCATGATATATATACAGAGCAATGCAATTAAGCTGATGTATGTTTTAAAGATAAATTAATTATAAATGATGCACTTTATATTCTGAATACATTTTTCTATAACTATGTTTTTCTAGTCACTTTAGACAGCTCTGAGCCAGAACATAAGATCATTAAATCTGAGTACTTTAAATTTAACTTTGCTAATATAAGCTGACTTTAAGTCAATCTTTTAACTTGCTGATGCTGTTTATTTTATATAGACTTTTAAGATCTTAAAAATTAATTATATTAATTAAAGTTACTTTCTATGTGCTGAACATCATAACTTATATTGTAAAAGTATTTAATATATTACATTCTGATTGAAGATTTATCTGATATAGAGTTTAAAGATTAAAGCTTGTGATATAAAAGAGATTTAAGATACATTAAGATTAACTGATAGAAAGTAAATATTAAGTAATAATTATTATTGAATATGCTTATCTTTTTAAGAGACATGATTTATCTATATATTAAATAGACATTGTAAACATTTAAGACATCAGTGTTCTCTTTATCTAAGTTGTTCTTATCTGATCACTGAGATCACTGAGAACATCAGTGTTTATGTTGTTTTTAATATATCTGTATACTCACATATTCATCATGTCTGCATACTTCTGGTTACTACATAACTACTCACTGATTATGGTCATAACATCAAGCAACCTTCTTCAATCAAAACTGTGTATAGATTTGATAGTGTGCAAACTGCAATCACTAATACACAGCTGAAAGATATTATAAGTTACAATTTTGCATAATCCTTTCTTATATTATTGAGTATCAGGAAGCAATTGAGGAAAAAACCGCTAAACACCTCGGTTGTTGAAAAAGCGGGTACAATTTTCTGCCTGCCAAGCAAGAGGAAAGAGACATATGCTTATCGATAAGTCCGCTGGCTTCGTTCTACCAGAAGCGGAAATCACAGAAACTGCCCCTTCCGCAATCTTCAACAAACGCTAGCGCTACGGCACTATAAACAATGATGATGTTGTTGTTGTTCTCCAGAGGTATGCACCCTCTGACCCTTCCCCTCACACCCTAAGTTGGAATAGTTGTCCATTCGAGTCCAACACCACCTACTACAAACCTCAAATCAAATATTCTTTTGACCTGTCTACACCCTTTTTTTAACTTTCCAAAATCCCTACATCATGGTGGTTGTCGACGACCATGAGTACTTATGCGAAGAGGAGAAACGCTTGCGGCAAGACGTAGAGCGCAAGAAGTATTGGAAGAAGTGGGGTCCGTATGTTGCAGAGAGGCAATGGGCCACTGGTGAGCTATCTTTGCCGTCTGGTCTCTGCGTTTCCTTCAAGCTGATGCCGACCACAGTACGGGAGGACTACTCGTGAGCACCCAATCCAAATCGAAATTTCATATACTCATAGACAGATAGTGCCGATGGAGATGCGTGGAGCCGTAAGACCCTGTGTCTGAGATAATTCTTTTTGGGGGTAATGCTAAAGCTTAGAAAGATTTCTCTCATGAGCATGCCAGATCTCGGACTTTCCGATGGGGCGAGGACGGCATTGCTGGCGTCTGCGACTCTCACGGCTTGCAGAATGTCGCTTTTGCGTTCTGGAATGAAAAAGAGTCTGTTTCCGGTTGAAGACTGACTTGGCGTCCACCACTGCTAACAGTGACCAGTGACTTCCTGAAAGAGCGACTGTTTGGTCTCTCGAACCCACAAGGCAATCATGGCGAAAGTATCAAGGAAGCTCACTTCCATCTTGACAACACGCCTACGGTACTAAACCCCCCTTATAAATATCAGTGAAATGATGCTAATAGTCCTTGTTAGCACTCATATATGAAGTATCTCTATAAGTATCCGCAAAAGAAGTTCCCATATGAGGAACTGGTCGCCGAGAACGGCAGGCGAGGCAAGTCAGATCGGGAGTATCAGCTGTTAGACACTGGCATTTTCAACAATGACCGGTACTGGGATATCTTTATTGAGACCGCCAAGGAGACGGATGACGAGGAAGAGCTGCTATTCCGGGTGACAGCTTACAACCGTGGTCCCGAGCCAGCTCCTCTGCATATAATTCCCCACTTTTGGTTCAGGAACACGTGGGCCTGGGGACATGAAACTGCTTCGAGAAAGCCATCGATCCGGCAGATTGCCCCGATGACCGCGCAATCGAAGCACTGGAAGCTCGGTGACAGATTTCTTCAGTTCTCTCCTTCTCCAGGAGTCGGAAGTAGCGGTCAAGATGTGCTACCAAAGCTGATCTTCACCGAAAATGACTCCAACTTCCACGCTCTCTATGGTAGCACCAACACTCAACCTTACGTCAAAGATGCATTCCACAGGCATATTGTAGACGAACAGAGGGGCGCTATCAACCCTCACTGTCGCGGGACCAAAAGTGCAGCCTGGTACGCATTCGAGGAAGGGGACGGCGTTCCACCCGGAGAGTGTGCAGTTGTGCGCTTCCGATTCTCCCGGAAACATCAGGGCTACCTAGATGAGGAGTTGTTTGACGACATCATGGAGCAGCGAAGGACTGAGGCGAATGAATTTTTCTGGCGTATCAGCCCGTCACCGATGGCGGACGATTTGAGGAACGTACAACGGCAAGCGCTCTCTGGAATGCTCTGGACTAAGCAGTATTACCACTTTATCTGGGAGCAGTGGGCCAACGGCGATCCTGCTATGCCGCCGCCACCATCCGAGAGAAAAGGCGTCCGCAACCAGAATTGGAAACACATGTATCTTGACGACGTGCTATCGATGCCCGATTCGTGGGAGTACCCCTTCTTTGCTGCCTGGGACACTGCTTTCCATTGTATCCCAATTGCCATGATAGATCCTGCCTTTGCGAAGAAGCAATTGGACCTCCTGACGAGGGAATGGTACATGCATCCAAACGGCCAGTTACCGGCGTACGAATGGAATTTTGGAGATGTCAATCCCCCTGTGCACGCATGGTCTGTCTTCCGAACTTTTAAGATCGAGAGAAAGATGTACGGGCGTCAAGATCTGGATTTCCTGGAAAGAGTCTTCCAAAAGCTTCTCCTCAACTTTACTTGGTGGGTGAATCGAAAAGACTTCGATGGTAAAAACGTCTTTGAGGGCGGCTTCCTGGGCCTAGATAACATTGGTCTTTTTAATCGATCAGAACCACTACCTACAGGAGGAGTCCTTGAACAAGCGGACAGCACAGGTTGGATGGCTTTCTATTGCCTGTCCATGCTGAATATAGCGCTAGAACTGGCAAAGCATCGACGCATCTACGAAGACAGTCAGTCATCCTTCCCCTTGATACTTGTTCTCACAGATCTAACATTCCCCAGTTGCCTCGAAGTTCTTCGAGCACTTTATACTCATCAGCGATGCGATGACGTTTAGAGCAGGTGGAGCAGAGACATCACTTTGGAACGACGAAGACGGGTAAGTCAGCGTAGCAAGAGCTGCGAATTGATGCAACTAAATATGGGAAGGTTCTACTATGATGCGATATCCTGGGGCGGACCTTGGACCCAACAGCTGCCTGTCCGGTCTTTGGTAGGGCTGATCCCTCTGTACGCTGTTTTGACTCTCGAGCCTGAGCTCGTGAAGATGTTTCCATCCTTCAAAAGACGAGTGAATTGGTTCATAGAGAATCGCAATGACGTCGCCGAACGGAACATTGCAAGCATGAAGCGTCGTGGCAAAGATGACAGGCTTCTTCTGTCGTTGGTCAGCAGGGAGCGGTTGGAAAAGATTCTCAAAAGAATGCTCGATGAGACTGAATTTCTGGCGGACCACGGGATTCGATCGCTGTCTAAATTCCACAAAGACCACCCCTACTCCATGAGCGTCAACAGCCAAGAGTTCAAAGTGGCTTATGTTCCCGGGGATTCGGACAGTGGACTCTTCGGTGGCAACAGCAATTGGCGTGGACCTATATGGCTTTGCGTGAACTTTTTGCTGGTCGAATCTCTTCTTCGGTTTTACATGTTCTATGGTGACTCGCTCCAAATCGAATGTCCAACAGGTTCTGGTGAGTTCATGCACCTGGGTCACGTGGCCGAGGAGATTCAGCACCGCCTCCAACATCTCTTCGTCCGTGGTGACGATGGCCGACGAGCTGTCAACGAAGGCAACGATTTGCTGGACTTTGACCCGCATTGGAAGGATTATCTTTGGTTCTACGAGTTCTTCGACGCAGATACTGGCCGAGGTCTCGGCGCAACACACCAGTGTGGATGGACAGGTTTGATCGCTAAGATGATTCACGACACCGGGTAAGTTTCGAACAAGGCTCCCAAAGTAGCATGGTGTGCGGCCTTGGGGCTGACTATAGGTCTAGTATCAACTGTCGCCTACCTCAGACACCCCGGACTCCGACGGCTGCTGCCAGCCATTACTTTGACGACATTTTCACCCGATCACTGAAACCTTCAAGCCAAGGGCCTCTTCAAACCCGCCGGTCTTCAACGAGCAGGTCAATTGGCCATCGCAGTAGCTTCAACGCTACATTTAACGGAGTCAATAGTGGTTCCCCCGGTGACTCGATTGTGAGAGACGAGGAGCAGGAGAGCTCTCGGACTGAGGCGAACGACCACATCGCAAATTACGTGGCGGATCAGCTCGAACGCATCCGTAGCAACGAGCCCGTAGCAGTGTTTGAAGACGAATTCGAAGCGCAGCTGGATGGGTAGTGAGTTGACGTTGCGAAACTCGGCGAAGATCCCAACTTGTTCTCGGCTGGGCGAAGCGCCTGTCTTGCCCCATACCTTTTCCTTTTCTCTAAACGGCCATCACAATGTTGACGGACCTTCACGGCATATCATAGACTCCTCAAGCATAGACTAGACATAGACTTAAACTAATCAGTATGAACATCACTACTTGACCATTAAGAAGAGTCCCCCAATGAGATTGTCAGACTTCGGCATGAGGATGATTCTAGACAATTGCTTGCGGCGGAATGCCATCCGCATCAGCGGTCACAAGGAGAGTTGGGCAGGGGCAGTCATACTCGTGCCAAAATCCTACACAGACATCTAGGACGTGTTTCTGTGCATGTCGTCACGGTAAATTGGTCAGAGGTACAGTCGTCGGATGACCTAGCAGTAGACACAAAGCAAGACTATAATAGTGAAACTACAAAGCATCCGTTAAGGCCTTGTTCATCCTGCTGATCTTTGAAGAAACGGCGCGATCGATGGTCCTGTCACCAATCTCAACGATGAGGCCTCCTATAATGTCGGGGTTGATCTGTGGATGGAAGGATCAGCTAAGCGTATCAGGCTAACCGTCCGGACGTGCGGACAACTAACCTTTGGGACGACTTTCAGCTTTTTACCCTGGCTGTACTCGGATTTCGAAATGGCTGTTTCGAGGCGTTGGATGACCTTGCTGTCGAGTTTCTGGAAGTCGGGCAGAAGTCAGCGCGGAGATCGGAAAGCGGGGGACTGCGGTCAGGAGAGTGGACGGACCGTAGCACTGGTGATGGTCAATTCCATCTCCCCCCGATGCGCACCCATCAACGTCGAGAACTTCTCGCAGACGCCCTCCAGTATCCCGAGCCTGTTATTCTCAGCGAGAGTCTGCAGGAAGTTCTTCACGGTGTCCCCTTTGTCGACGCCACCCATGTGCTTTTGCAGTTCCTGCACAATCTGCGACTTGTCTCCTGGCGTAAGACTCGGAGCGTGAAGGATGACGGGAAGTTTGGGGTCTTTCTTGAATACATCAGACAAGGCGGCCAGCGATTTGGCAGTGTTCTCGAGCGCTGAAGTCTTGGCGGCGGCCGTATACTGTACCGACATCGTTATTAATCCACGAAAGACGTGAGCAAAGGGATGTTGACCTGATCATCCCTTTGGCTTGGAATCGATCACATACCAAAGCGCTCGCGTACGTTCCATCAAGGCCAAACAATGCGATTGGGGGCTTCGAGTCTACCGCCACCGCGGCCTGAGCGTATGTCCTCACTCCGAGAGGGACGATTAGACGAGAGCCAGTGGCAGTTCTCCAGGCAGTAGCCCTTGAAACCGGAAGAATCGCCCGTCCCGAGAGCATTGTAGCGTTTTGGAGTTGTTTTGCGAAATAGCAGATTTATAGCACTATTTACCGCTAAAGAGGGACAGGTCTTTTTGAGGTTGGTCGGCAGCTCGGAGGATTCAGGATTATATAAGCAGCGCTTGGACCACCAGCTATCTTCGTTGATCCCTGAAAAGGTTGTTTCGTAGGATATATTGTTAGGGCTTGATGTATTATATGGATTTATGTATATCTATACTTATGACACTCTGCTGATGAGGTGGTCTTGGGCTGTCCGCACACGTTGGTGTGCAATGCGTCCTTTCCGTATTGAATGATCGCTATCCCGTAAACGCTCCGTCCATGAATCCCTCTTCCAGAACCTGAACCGTCCCCAAGACCCGCTAGGATTAAGTGTAATACCCGCGCCAACCTTTTGTATAAAGTCCCGGACAGAAAAGAAGAAATGTTGACACCTTAGTCACTTTTCAGCATACTGTCCACCAAATCCCCCAATGGCCCCCAAAAGTCTTTCCCGCTGGCTAAGCCGTGCTCATCGATGAATAAGACATAATGCTTGAAGCTAGTGTTCAGATGGGGCTCAAGGCCTAGCTGGACAACGACGGGATAGTGGTGGCAGTATATGTGGGCATAAACGCGATATAGGCGTTTCAATAGCTGGCGAAGTAAAGTTGGGAAGGACTTGGGAAAAGGAACACCTGCAACAACGTTTGAGCACCGCTGCGATGGACGAATTTTGTGGCACATAACTCACCAATTCTACTTGGGAACATATCCTCGTTGTCGATGTTGCTTTGCACCCAAGCCATGAGGTGCTCGATGTATTCAGGCGCCGGCATCTTCGTTGGTCGCTTGAAGTCCTCTGAATCTTGCCATAGATATTCAAATCTGCCCTTCCCTTAGTAGGTGGCGACGATTGCAGCTTGATACAGATATTCCTTACTCATCTGTTGCCTTCATTTCTGGACACGACTGCGGCGAGCAAAACTCAGTAATAGAGCCGTAAAGGAGGTTGATTTGGTTGTAAAAGTCGACGACTGCAGTTGGGAGCTATCATCAGCACCCTGAAGACAACTTTTCCGCTTGGTCTCTGATTGCTTACTGTTGACGGCCAGCCATTCGTTTAGATCTTCGCCTTCTGGTAGCTTTACCGCTTTCCGTAGACTACCGCTTCCGAGAGTTGCCTCGGCGAATTGTCGTAGCTGATAGCTGCTCGTTCCTTTACTCGCATTTCGCGGCTTGAAAGACCCCCTCGTCCTCGCGTTGCTGCGAAAACATGTGATCAGCAACAGACACCTTCTTAGAGCTGAACAATGAACATTGAAAGAGGTACTAGAAGCACTGGAACATGACGGAATGCACATGGTTGGCCATTGAGGGACCACTCAAGCAGTACAGGAGGGTTTCGAGGTGAAATCATGGCTGGAGAGACTGCACGTACATTGTGGTCACAAAAGAAGACATCCCTCCGTCACCTTTCAGAAATAGTACCCTGAGAGATGGATAGCCTGTTGGAAGTGTTGTAGGTAGCGAGGAGATCAGGTGGGTGCGAACAGGAAAGCACAGGACTGATTGTTCAAGCGGAAGTTTGACAGTATTTTGAAAATCTACTTGACCACCCCGCTCTAACGTTCAGTAGCAAGACATGGCTTTTATGGTTGGTCGGGGTTGAGGAAACAGTTGTGTAGGTCTTCGTTGTTTACTCGGGTCTTTAGTAGTCGGCTCGGCAACCGCCGCCGGTGGAAGGCGACAGTGATACCATTCCTTCTGGAACGTGATCTGTCAGTGCAAATGCTTTGTTTCTTCAACCGTCTGGATTGCGTTGAGGCGGGCAAAAGGTATTCGAAAGGACAGCTGAGCTTGAATCAACCGTATCAGATATCGTATTAGCGATGTTCCTGTGTTACTGAGTCAGGTTCTGTGTGCATCATGTATCGTTAATCTTTTGCGGCTCATATTATAGCCAGTAACTGATTGTACATCACGACTCATCTGCTTGATGTGAATGAGCAGACTTGAACGATCCTTGGCCTACAAGGTGATGCGAGAGATGCTGTACATTACGTGTGGGGATATGGTATCAGTGTCACTAGGAAACACCTTGTACGCATCTCCGACTTGAGAACGCCGCATTCTTATCCGCGGTGTGTAGGTAGGTCTGGCTTTATGCCAGCTATCGGCCACCCGTGTTGCTGTCCAGGCCTTTCCTATGCAGGGAAGACTTCCACACTCAACCAGGGTTAGCGTAGACGTCGAATGCTATATCAAACCCACAGGGTTTGCTCAATCTAGGAAAACGCAGACGTAGGGCTCATCGACTTCAGTGAGACTTGATGCTATATTGGCAAACCTTCAACCCCGTTACTTTCGCTCCAACCAGCCACGGCGCCGTATATCCTTAGCGGTACAGTAATCTCAAAACTCTCACACGCCAGGCTTTCAGGAGCGGCCGTTACGGATCCTCTATCGTCCCGACTCACTTCTTCCATAAGCGCGTCTCTGCTAGCAACCTCATCTTCCTCGGTAACTGGTTTGGGTGTTACGAAACGGATTCTGAGGCTCCATTCCAAGCTAACGCCGCTAGTGATGAATCCCGGGGTCGCCGTCGCAGGGATGGAGGGGCTGAAGATGACTTTACGCGCGAAAAGTGTGTTTTCCGTGTGTGAAGCGTGGATCCGCCGAGTAACACGATGGATGCTGGCGCCCGATCGAAGCGCGATGGCGGGATCAACATTCTCAGACGTCTCAAGGCTCCCGTAGATCGAATAGCAAGGTATGTCAGCAACAGAAAGATCAATTACAGCGGTGATCGTTTCGCCTAAGCGGTACGCAGAGCGAGTTAAAATAATCACTGCCACACGTTGGCTGTTTCGTGCGATCTCAAAGCGATTTGTACTGCGGTTTGAACTTGTAGCGACATTGCTCCGCAGAATGGCCAAGTCTATCGCTTCCCTGATAGACGCTGGTCCTTCAATTCGCGGAAAATTCTGAGTACCTCGAGATGCGATAGGTGATAGAAGTCCGAGACCAGAATTCTGACGAGGACTTTCAAGGATGCCGTCGACGTAGGAAAGAAATTCCTGTAGAGAGGACTCGGGTGCTTTCTTATCCCCGCTAGTGATTCCGTCTGTATTAGACGTGACGCAGTCCTCAAGGCAGCTAACTTGTGCCTGGTCTCGCAAAGGGACATGCGGAGACATCAAATCATGTCCAAGTATTTCACCCTCGCCTGTCCACTGTTAGTAAGGGTTCCACACACTGACGTTAAGTGGACTAGTACCATTGACGCTGCTAAGCACTCGGAAAGGAATGTTGACGTGCCGGACAGACTGCTGTCCATTCGGCGAATTTGCTCGCTGCGTACCTAGAACCAACTGGTAAAATATCTTGATCGATTTTCCCTTATGGCTGGGCGGTAAGCCTCGTGGCAAGGTAAATTTATATGTGTAGCTCCTCGACTCGCCGGGCGCCAGTTGCAGGTCGACGAAGAGAATCGACTTTGGAGTCGACAAGAGAGGCACGGATCTTGAATTTGCGATCTCCCTCATCTCCTTGATGCTGCTCAGCTCTTTATCACCCAACAAGCCCCCTATAGATTCCCCAATGGATCCCCAACTTAGAGCACCAAATAGGCCACTATTGCTTTTACTCTTTTCCACCCCTACAACACCACCACCACCCTGCGCCCCAAGGATCCCTTTTCTCTTCACCTCCTCAAACGGCGCTTGATTGACAAGAGAACCATCAAGTGTGAAAGAGCCCACAACCTGAGCATATCCCATCATCAAGGCCTCTAGAGTCCTCCGTGACGCTGCAACGGGAGCAGGCAGTGGACGCTGCCTCGAATGTGTGGCTCTTGTATTAGAGCGGTTGGAGGCTTGCGGAGCACACTCTGATGCTAAGGTCTCCGTAGAGTTATTGCTCATGGAATAAAATTCCACACTACTTCGGGGCGTGCCGTTCATGCTCGACCCTGAAAGCACCTTTGTAACAGGATGCAGATGCTCCGGTGCAGTGGGCCCCGAATCTAGATGGTTGAGACCTTGAGCTTTGGTCAGGCGAGACACTTTGGTCTGGTTCAGTGCCAGCTCTGCCGGATACTGTGCCTCAGGCAAGGATGATGCAGTCTCAGGAGAGGTACAAGGAACCCTGATGTTTGGTGTATTGGATCCAAACGGCTGTCTCGGATAGAGTGGCCTTCCTGGGCTGTATGGAACCGACAATGTACCTGAAAGACGTCGACTATGTCTGAATGGTAGGGAGTGACTCGGACTGGGCTCCGACGTGCTAGGAGATATTGAAGGATTGATCAGGGGGGAAGGGTGGAGTCCAGCACGTATGTTGAGCGGTGCTGAAAGCCATCATTAGAGGCGCGCCATTGTTTAGCTGAGCCATATTGCGTACCTGACAGAGGCCCAGCATCAGTACCTGCTGACCATCGTGGCAGAACCTGCAGACTAGCAGATCGGGTGTGATCTCGCACAGGACGTCGTGCAGCAGAGACCTGGCCAGAGCCCTGACTACGAACTCCTTCCCTTGCTACACTTAAATCCCCGCCCAGTGAGATGATTGAGACAGATCTTCTGTGCTTTTGTCCGTAAGCGGGCGTGCCGTTCGGGTGGTCTGTCCAAGACCCTGGCCCAGGCACTTTTGCGCGGCTGATAGGTACATCAAGGGACACTGTTGGCCTATGCCCCGGATTTCGTGGGCGCGAGATTCTTGAGTTGGGGAGAGTTGGCGTCTTGACACCGCTCAAGGCTGTATGCGAAGGGGCTATGAACTGCTGCCGCTTGTTGTACTCGGATGGAGAATCAGGTGGAATAGACACATTCTTGAAGACTATGCTGCACTCCAGATCTTCACCAGAGAAGACGGTCGGGTTGTTCCAATGGACAAAGACCTGGACATTGGAAGGCATATTGCTGGTGTCAGAAGCAGCAGACAAGCAACGGACTGTTGTGGTTCCGGAGAGATCATGGCGAAGGTTAAGCACAGAACACGGTATTCGACCACCTTATGGGTATGGATTTGATACAAAGGATTCAGTAGTAGTGCTTGAAAGTTTCCCTCGGCGTGGGTACTTGTACCTTGTCTGAGCCATACCTTACTGAAGACTGTTGATTGTTCCGGTGAGAATTTTAATACGCCTAGGTACGAACTACAACATGTACTGTATGTACATGAACACCCTACCTACATAGGCATATTGGAGAGCAAACATAAGTTCCCATATTGATCGCTCATACACGATGACGCCTACATCAAGGCATACTGCCACCCCAGACGTTGTCATCACTGCAGTCATGGAATCCCCTTTCTTCTGCTTGTTTCGATAGTGGCTAAGACTACAGGATTCTCTCTTCGAGAAGTTCTTCGGGCTCTAATGGAAAGACTGTTCCCGATTTGGGATTTTGCTCTGCGTCGTAGTCTCCCCTCCGTTCGGTCGACTTCCATCTCCCCGCCCTCCTCCTATGATGACCCGTCGTACTCAGGTCGAAGTCTTGTACGGCATTGGTCTTGATGACGCCCATTTCACGCCAACGCTTCGGGGGTTTAACTCCAAGTTCGACCATTTGACGCCAAATTGTCTCCCCACGTTTATCCCATCTCTGCCTTCTTGACGATTCCTCCGCTTCATCCGGTCGCCATTTGCTTCTCAGTATTCTTCGAATCGCTTCAGGTGAAACTTTAAACTGATCTGCGAGCACAGGTGTTGTGAACTTCTCCGGGTACTGCGCATGGAGCGCTCGAATACCCTCGAGTGCATCCGGGGAGAGCCGCTTTCTGGGGGACCAGCCTTGCTCCCCGAATTTCTGCTGAAGCGCGCGCTTTTGCGCCTGCCATGGCTCGGCCTTACGCGACGCTCCATTGCGAGCCTCGGCTGTCTTCGAACGCCAGGGTTGATTCGATGGTGGAGGTTTATTATTGGGGTCATTGGTCGAAAGCGATACGTTCGCGTTTGGCGTTTTATTCTCTTGTGACGGAGGGACTCGAACAGAAGAAACAGCTGCATCCATCGGCGGCAAACGTACGAGGACGTCCACCGCTGCATCTGCTCTCTTCGGCTCGACCACCATGACCGAATCTGCTGGGTTGCCTAGATCAATCGATGGGCCAGCGGTATGAATCCTTGTCCCAAGACTACCAGGAAAAATATCGTTCCGCGGGGAGAGAAATTGCGAGAAAGTGGGTCGATCTCCGTCGCCCGAGTAGAAACCATCTCGCAAATGTATGTCAGGCTCGAAGGAGTTGCGATACACTGCCATAGTTGTCACTGAACCGTGACACGTTGGATCTCTGGGTCGAGTGGATCGCTGAGGTACGCTGGCCACGGTCCACGGTAGCGTACTGTTAGTAGCTGCCAAAGCCCTAGCCTCCAGAGGGTTGGACTCATGCCCAAGGAGACTCTCTTCGAAAGGTATATATAGATCGTCTGGTCTTTCGGTACGACGAAGAGCGGAAGCAGAAGCAAATCTGCGGCTCGGTTGATCAAAAGACGATGTCGACGCAATACACAACTGTCTCTTATGCTGATAAGATCGACAACGGATGGAAGAAGGATTACTAGTCTTGAGTTCAATGCCGACGAAGGCCCTCAAGAAGCTACTGACAACAGTATATGAACACGTCAGGCACGACATCACAGGGGCAAGAGGCTTGACGGCTCGATTTGGACTCCGGTGTGGGTGTAGAATATAATGTAGTTAAAAAGTAAGGTAGGAGTACAGTGTGCAAACTTGGTGAGTACCTTACCTTACTTGTAATACAGCGGATCCTACAAAGTTGGCTCCAGCACTCACGCAACTTTTTTTTTGAAACTTCTTCAAAATCAAGCTCAAACAACAGCATTTTGATGTTAAAATTACAACTAAACACTTATTTCTATAAATCTGAATAGACAGAATTATTATGAATATATATTTTTATCATCTGTACAAAATTTATGAGTAACTATAGTGAAATAACAATGCTATTAACTTAATTAAATACT
>JAABUY010002807.1_pt1 | contig 20115 bp, 35 predicted proteins | sample 5560271 | NCBI WGS metagenome assembly JAABUY01 (sample SAMN10711886, study PRJNA513374) | rock metagenome | isolation source: Antarctica rocks | place: Antarctica: Victoria Land, University Valley
CGCCCCCGGCACCTTGTTCTTGCCGAGGTTGACGCCCACGCGGCCGCTCGGCGCGGCGGCGGCGCCGCGCGCGGCGGGCACCTGCGACGGACCCAGCCCCTCCGCGCCGCCCGCCGCCTCGCGCCGCCGGAACGCGGCGAGCTCCGCCGCCATCGCGTCCACGCCGTTGTTGTTGAAGCCGTACCGGTTTATGACGGCGCTGCAGTCCCCGCGCTGCATGTCAGCGCGCTGCATCACATACGGCCAGCACATGCACATGCTGCCTGTCAATGCCCTTGGTGGTTGAACCCATACCGGTTTATGACGGCGCTGCGGCCGCGATTTGCATGTCAGCACATGCCGCACAGACGGCCTATGCACGCACATGCTGCCCGCCCACTCGGCTGCCGACCAGACCCGCCTGAGGTTCGGCTGCGCTGCCGCGCATGTGCACACAGCGGCGTCACCCAGCTCGGCACGCGGCAGGCTGTTGCAGGTCAGGGAGTGCGCGTCACCCTAACGTAACCCTGACACACAGCTCGGGGCCCCTGTCAGGCAGCGCGTGTGTGCACAGTCAGGCGCGACCATGTCACTTGACACGCGTGAAGGCATGCTGGGCGAGGCACAGGGCTGCGCCGCACTCGAGCTCGGGCAGCCGAAAGACGCGCGGCTTGGGGTTGCCCGGCTGCGGCAGCGGCGTGACCGACCCTGGAACGGCGCCAAGGCCGCGTCAAGCTCGGCGGAGGCCAGCAGCGCTGTGCACAGGCTGCACAGGCCAGCCAAGCGCAGAGACCTTGATGAAAGCCAGGCGAACATGAGCCACGACTGCTTAGCACTGCCTTGAAGACGTGAGGAGCCAGTACTGCATATAGGGAGTGAGCATGTGCACACCAGAACCACAGAGGCCAACGCACCGACCTCCACGAAGCCAAACCCCATGCCGAGCAGCCCCTCGACGCCCTCCGCATCCTTGTCAAACCCCGCCGCCAGCCCTGCCACCCCGGACAGCTTTACACCATGAGGGTGGCTGCCAGCAGCTCATACTCCATGCAAAGATGCATCAAAGCAGGCAACATGAAGCATACTTCCAATTGTCTGGTGCGCGGACCTGAGACAGGCAGTGAGACAGGTGCCAAGTGTGCAGACCGGCACGGCGGCGCCCGGGGCTGTCTGCTCAGAGCCAGCTGGTAGCGCCTGTGCTTGAGGGCCAGGGCCACAGGAATGGCTGCGCCCCTCCTCTACAGGTGCGTGTGACCGCACCGATGGGGTTGCGGAACTCGCGCCCCCAGACCGCGGTGCGCAGGCTCAGCGGGTCGGGTCGCCGCTCGCGCGGCACCAGGCCGTGCTTAGCGGCCCAGATGCCCCAGCCGTGCGCGCTCTCCGCGTCCGCCAGCTTGAGCAGGTGGCCGGCCGCGGACGCGGCATCGAACTGCAGGTCTGTCAGGTCGTCGCTGTATGCGGTGACCGCGCTGACGCCGAGCGCGCCCGCGCCAATCAGCAGCCTCCGCTGCGCCGCGCAGGCGGTGCTCCCTCTGTCAGCCAGCGCCGCTGTTGGCGGTCCACTGCCTCAAGGCGGTGCTGGGATTCACACACTCCTATGCACTGTGCTCTGTTGCAGGTGCTGCCGCAACCAGCAACAAGAGCCGTTGTCCCTGAGGCAAGGCCCGACCATGACAAGCTGCATGACACAGCACGTGGCGCACTGCATACGTCCGCAGCGCCATGCAGGGGCGCTTGCGTGGCACACGGCTACGCCCGGGCGAGCCACTCGGAGGTGTCCGTTTGCAAGGCTTGCGCTGGGCGCCGTCAACCAAGTGGTCAAGCGCTCTGCTTGCAACCAATCCGGTGTCCGAACTCAATGCGCTTCAGCCAAGGCTGCAGTTAAAAAAAGTGCAGCAAGGGACTGGCCTACTAGTTGCCTAGCTAGATTGAAAGGCAGCTGAATAGGACTGTTTATTCCCTACTCTTGCTTTCGTTCTGTTGCTGCTGAGAGCTTGGCTGGTCCCAACTTGCAGCAATGGCAGATGCGCACGCTGCCGCGCGAGAGGGCAACTTGGAGGCGCTGCGGGCCTTCATCTCAAGCGGCGGCAACCTGAACCGGCGTGACAAGCACCAGCGCACGCCGCTGCACCTCGCAGCCTGGGCCGGCAAGGTGCGCAGCACAAGCTGTACACAGCAAGACATGCTGATTGTAATTTCTGAAGCATGCCAAATGAACAGGCCATCTCTAGCCTCCCACTATTCTTCTCAACACTGCTCCGGATGCGCTGTGAAGTGCATGCTAACTAAAAAAACAATGACAGTGCTCAGTGTGTGGTTGCATCACGGGTAGTTGTTTTTGCTCCTCTTCGTGGGGTGTAAGCCGCCTGACGGTGCGCAGGCCGAGTGTGTGCAGGAGCTCATCGGCGCAGGCTGTGATGTCAAGGCCACAGCGCAGGACGAGACCAGCGCGCTGCACTTTGCGGCGCAGACCGGGCGCACAGAAGTCTGCCGTCTGATGTTGAAGGCTGGTGCGGGCCCTGGAGCCGCGCACGCCCTGTTACACAGCATGCCAACAGCTTGGTGTGTGCAAGGAGGCGCTGAGGCTGCGCCCTGTGGCCTGCGGGGCGCAGGCCTGAAGGTGAACGCGCGCACGCGGCGCGGCTTCACGCCCCTGCACTTTGCAGCCAAGGGCGGTGCGCGCGCCGGCCCTGCACCTGTATGCGCATCACACCGCACTGGTGCTGTCGCCGCTCTGGTGCTGTCACCACTCGACCCCGCTGCAAAGGGCTCTCACGAACACAGTTACACATACGCCAAGCAGTCACATGCGCACACACTTACACGTACGCTCGCCAGCGCAGGGCACCAGGAGACGGTGGAGCTGCTGCTGGCGCGCAAGGCCAATGCGGGCGCGACCAACCGCAACGAGCAGACGCCACTGTCCCTGACCACCAGCGCGGCCGTGGCCGCGCTGCTGCAGCAGGCGCTCGACGCGCGCGCCGCGCACCCCGACCCCGACGCCGACCCGGACGCCGACCCCACCCCGGGGGCCGAGGCGGATGCGCCTGACGCGGAGCCCGCCGCGGTGGGGCCACGCGCCGAGCCTGAGGCAGCAGCCAGCGCCGCAGCGCGCGCCGCAGACGGGGAGCCGCCCGATGCAGGCAGTGGCGCAGCGACGCCGGCCGACGGCGGCGATGCGCCGCGCGGCGCGGGCGGCGCCAAGCCGCGGCGCGACCGGCCGCGCCACCGCAAGCGCCGCGGCGGCGATGGGCCGGACGAGTACGGCTTTGAGCCCTGGCGCCCGCCCCAGTTCGAGCAGCTGCTGGCCGCAGAGCGCGCGGCGGCCGCGCCGGCGCCCGACCCTGCGCCTGCACGCCCTGACGCGCCGCGCAAGGCTGGCGCTAGCGGCCCCGTACTCACGGCCGCCGCGGCCGACCCTGCTTCAACCCCTGGCGCGGACGCCCAGGCCGCAGAGCGCGCGGAGCCTGGCGCGCCGGGGGGCGCCAGCGCGCTCATTGGGCCGCAGGAGGCGCCCGCGCGCGCGCCGGGCGGCGCCGCGGCGCCCGGCAGTGGAGCGGCTGCGGCAGTCGCCGGCGCGGGCGCAGCGGCCGGCGCCGCGGCCGCAGAGGCGTCGCCGCTGCCGCGCAAGCGCCCCAGGGTTGCGCTGGCGCACTTGGGCGACGAGGAGGAGGGCGGCGAGGAGGAGGACTGAGGCTGCTGCCCTGCTCGGCCATGGCGGTAGCTGCAGCTCTGCCCTGCCCCCTCTCGGCCCTCATGCTGCCTGCAGGAGGGCCGAGCCTCCCGCCCACTCGCAGCCCGCAGACGGGCTAGGTGACCAGCGGCTGCTGCGGCGCCTCGAACACCTGCAGGCGCCCGCAGCGCCTGTGAGCTGGCGGGACCGCCCTGTGCTGCATGCGCTCACGCTGTGCCATGCTGGCTGGCGCGCAAGCCTCGTCCCTGCGCACTTCCTTTTGCACAGCGAGCGCTCTGTCCCTGACTCCTGAGAGTTGACAGCCTACGAGCCGTCCAGGCAGTATATGATATGGCTGCCGCTTTCCTGACGGCGTGCCTCCAGGGCAGATGCATGCCAGGCCCTGTCAGGTGGGGAGCGGGATCATGCTCAGCAGGCAGAGACGCGCCTGCTTGATGAACTCTGCCAGCTGCTCGTCGGACAGCTCGCTGGCGGCGTTGTCGCCGCGCACAAACGTGCGCTCGGCCTCCACGCCCTGGCCACGCCGCGCCTCCGCCAGGTACCTGCGTGTGCGCACGTCAGTGGCGAACATGCACACATGCTGGAGCAGGAAGAAGCGCATTATGCTGCGTTGCTTTGCTGCCAGGATGCAGTGCAACGCATGACCAAGTGTGCCGCAAGACCAAAGGGACCAACATGCAAAAGGCCTGACTCTTTGCCTGTATGAGACCTGGAAATAAGCGCTTAAACTGTTGTGCACGCATGCATTGCAGCCGCGACGCGCTCCGCGCCGGCCGCCGCCAGGTGCCCACGAATGCCGCCTCGGCGCAACGCACGCGCGCCGCCTGCTTAGAGCAGCAGGGGGGGCGCGCGCGGCGGCCACTGGAGGCATAGACTTTTGCTAAACCCTTACCAGCTTCACCTGGTGATGGCCCAAGCCTAATTCTAAAAGTACAGCCCGCACCGCTGTTTGATGAGCAGCTCCAGCTGGTCCTGCGGCTTGGCGGCGAAGGCCTCGTGCTGCTCGCCGCGCCGCAGGCCCAGGCCCGCCAGGTGCTGCCACAGCGCCTCTGCCGGCCGCGGCGCGCCCTTCAGCGGCTTAGCAGGAGCCATACACGAACGAGCTGCGGAGCGAAGCGCGCTTACCGCGGCCGGAGCCAGGGCGCAGCGCGACCCCGTGTGGGCAGAGAGCTGGAGGCCTTCCCCCCGGCCGTGCAGCCTCCCTGGCCGAGCTGCCAAGCGCTGTCCTTCCTGGGCTTCCCGGGCTCGGTGCGCGGCCTCCAGGACACACTCCCGCGCAAGCCGGACCGCCCCCGGCGCTGAGCGCGGCCTGCCATGAAAACCCCGCGCGCGCACCCTCGCCGACGGCGCCGCCGCCGAGGTGGGTGACCGCGAGCCTGGCCGCCCCCAACACCAAGCGCCCTAAACCCTAAGGGCCGCAAGAAAAACCCGCGCGCACCCTCGCCGACGGCGCCGCCGCTGAGGTGGATGACCGCGAGCGCCACCATGGCCAGCGCGCACAGCGGCGCCGGCTCCGGGCACGCGCGGCGGCGCAGCGCGCCCGGCAGCAGCGCGCGCAGGATGTAGCCCGCCTGCACGTTGAAGCTGCTTGCGGGCGTACCGCCGACTCAGCAACCTGCAGCGCGCGCGGACCTGCGCCGCAGGGCGTGCGCAGGCACGCGCCGCGCTAACGCGCAACACGCGCGTCGACCCAGCAGACCGCCGCTAACAGGGAGGGCTAAACAGAAGGCGCTGGTACGGGGGGTGGGGCGGGAAGGAGGCGGGCGGGCGGGCACCCTTAATGTTACCCTTCCGGGACCCGGCCGGGTGCAGGTCCAGCTCCTTCATCTCCAGGCCGAGGACCTCTGGGAACTTTGCCTGCCGCGGGCGGCGTGTTGCAGGGTAGGGTCAGGGCAGGGTAGGGTAGCAGCCGCTCCTCGCCGGGCGGCCGCGGCTGCGCCTCTCTTCGTAGATGTGCAGGGGTGACCAGGGCACGGCTTGGACCCTACCTAGTGGCTGGAATCGGCAGAGGCGTTGCCATGACGCAGACAGCATGGTGATGAACCATGTCGAGGGTTCTCATCTTCAGACAACTGCCAAGGCGGGGATGCGAGGGTACGACTCAGGCATGCTCTCGCCGTGCGCGCTCGGCATGCAGGCTGCAGGGGCGCGGCGCGCTCCAAGACGAAAGTGGAGAGAGGGCCCTGCAAGACCCTGGCTGCGCGGCATGCTCGCGTGGCGGGCGCGGGGCGCGCGCACCTGCGCGAGCTGGATGATGGGCAGCGCCTGGTAGCGCAGGTGCGCCGCCGCGTGCGTGCCCAGCGCGAACTTGGCGATCTCGTCGCGCCGCACCGGCTGGTCCGGCCGCTGGCCCTGGCGGAACAGCATGAAGCGCATGACGCGCGCGACCAGCTGGTCCGCCTCCTGCGCCGGCCAGCCGCCGTCAGGCCGGCGGGCGCTTGCTGCTCAGCTTGCTGCTCAGAGCAGCACACGCAGCACATCCTGCCGCCCGAGGAGCATCGAGTGTCTGGTGGCAAGCCGGTCCACGGCCCCGATTGAAATTGTGAGCCGGTCCGGGTCAGCTGCCCTGGCGCGTGCACGGCCCCAGCAGCCCGCTGCTCCGCTGCTCTGCTCCGCTGCTCTGCTGCGCGCCCGGCTTAACCTGCCCCAGGCGTGCTCTCATGTAGCAAGTGAGGGATGCTTCACAAGCTTCCCACCTGGTTCCCACCCGACACTGGCACGCCTTGCTGGGCCATCACTGCCCAGACTGCAGCGGTCCCTCCTGACCACCACTTGTCACACTATATTATCACACGGGTGCCCCAGATGGTCGCTGACAACCAGTGCTCAGAGCAGTGCTATACAAGGCAGCGCTTGGCAGGTTTGGCAGTGGCAGGATGAGGAGCACGGCCGCTTGAGGAGGGGCCCTGCCATAAAAGCCCAGGACTTTCTGGTGAGTCGACAGTCCCCTTCTGACCATGGTGTCAGCCCCGAGGTTGCCGGACGCGCCCCCGCCCGCGCATAAGCTGGGACTGCTTGCTGAGCACCGGGCTTGATGGAGGACAGGACGACGCACCTGCTCGCTGACTTGCAGCTTCTCCCGCGTCGCGTCTGCTTTCTGTCTGTAGTTCTCGGTCTGGCGCGCACACTTTGCTCAGCGTGCCGCGCAACATCTGCCCTGTGAACACAGGCCTTCAACAGGCGACGCGGGCAGGTAATCCGTGCAGGAGCACGAGCGTTGGCGCACCAGGTCCTCGATGTGCTCCGTTTCCTCTACGTCAACCTCACACAGCTCCGCGGCGTTCCCCGCACGCCCGTTGGCCGGCCCGGGCGTGCGCTGCCTGCCAGACGGGCCCGTTGCGCGGCACGCAGCGCCTTCAGTACACTCATGTGCACGTCAGGCCCAGCGAGGCGGTGTCATCAGGTCCGTGTTCAAACGCGCCTTCGTCCTCACCACCGCCCCGTGAGCGGCGGCCCCGCTTGGGCGCCGGCGCGTCGTCCTCACCGTTTTCATCGCTGTCGCTGAGGAGCGAACGTCTGCGATTCCGCAACCGCATTGGCGGCGTGCTTTTATACGCTGCTCAGCAGGCTGCTGGACCAGTCAGGCGCCTGCTGCACGGCTTCCTCGCAGCGGTTCCAGTGGCACGCAGCAGCGCTAGCTGTGTGGGCAGGCAACGGGCTGACATTCCCGGTTTAAGAAATCCCATGCGCAAGTCACGGTTACAGGCAGTGCCAAGATGATGGCCACATGCACCTTGAGTTATGCAAGGTTTGGTCAACATGACCATGATACAAAACGAGCGCAGACAGTACACGAGCACAAGCTCCAGAGGCAGGACCCTGGCACATGCGCCTGCTGGAGAGGGCAGAACCTGCGATGAAAATGATGAGCACACCGACCAGTGCAACTCATCAAGGCTGAGCAGCCCTCAACTGCCACACAAGGGGCTCCGAGCTGCTCCGCACCAGCCTCCGGCCAAGGCACTCGCTACGCATGGGAAGCCGGGCTGCGCCCCGGAGCCTGAGCGGGCCGCAGCTGCCTTGCGCACCGCCCTGACTGCCGGCCCAGTGCATGCGCGTGCCACAGCCGGCCCTCTGCATCACAGGCGGTGCAGCCACGCATGCACGCAACACAGCCTGGTGCCAGGCCCTGCCCTGTCCTGCTGGAGCAGCAGCATGCATGTGCATGGCGGGAGGCTGGTACAGCCAGCCCAGGCTGGACGCGCCGAGTCGCCAAGCTCATGGCAATGAGACCAGCGTCAGTGCCGGCCGCCAAAGGGCCATCAGAGACACACTCACTGGAAACACCCCATATACACCAATCATGGCGTGGCAGTGCGCACATCATGAGCACGCCCTGGCCCTGGCAAAGGGGCCTGATGTCCGAGCCACCTGAGCCTCGCTGCACTGGCAGCCGCTGCACAGGATTCTGGTGCGGAGGCCCGATCTCGTGCACCCAAAAGAATGTTGACCGCGCAAGCAAGGCTCACCGCGAGCCCAGCTCGGCCCCGTCATCCAAAGGCTTGTCCCCATGCCCGGTCGGCGGCGGCACGTTGCCGCCGCTCAGCTGGCCCGCGCCCTGCGCAAACCCCCGAGCCGGCGCCCCCCGCCGCTCCTCCACATCCTGCGCGCGGCCGCCCCGGCTCGCACACCGCTAACGACGCGCAGGAGGAGCAAACGAGCACACTGGCCGTCTGCAAGGAGCCAACGGGAGACGCGCAAAGTGGGGCGGCACGCACAACCATTGAGTGCAGCTTTCAGGATAGACTTAGGGTAGGGCGCACCAGCCCCGCCTCGCGGTCGCGCTGGCGCTGGCCCATGGCCTTGAGCCGCCGCGCGATGAGCTCAAAGGACGTGAACGTCAGCGCTGCGGCCGGCGTCGTGCGCACCAGGTTGGTCAGGCAGCCCTTGTAGAACCCCGCGACGCCCTCCTCCGCATACACCTGCGCATCGTCAGGATAGGTTTAAGGTATACGCCCTATCCTGTCAGGCGGCTGTCACTCACATGCGGCAACCACCTGTGACCAGCTGCTCGACAGCCCTACATAAGCCCCAAGCCGCGCTTGCACACATGCGCCAGCTTGCACGCCGCGCCGCGTGCCACGGCGCCGAGCGCCTGTCTGCATGATGATGTGACGTCTGACTAAGCTTCACTGCCTGCCTGCGTGGGCCGCCATGTGGGAGCGGGCGCGCGCGCGCCTGGCGGCAGGTGTTTAGGAAGCCGCGGAAGGGCCCGGTGCCCGCCACGTGCATGTGCGAGCGCACGACCTCGTGCGGGTACGTCAGCGTGGAGGCCACCATCTTCGACGCCGCGCTCGCCACCACCTGCGCCGCGCAGCGCGCGCTGCTCATCACTATGGTCTTCCTTAAGGTTTACATCCGATAATCCACAATATTGCGCGCAGAGTCTACCTGCATGCACATCGAGAGCAAGTGTGCGCGCCCGCCACGCCTTGTCCGCCCATGCACCGCTTTGCTTGCCGCGGACTCATATTGCATGGCGCTGCCCTCCACTCTTGGGTAAATCGACATGGCGGGTGAGGGGCGCACGAGCTGCCCGGGCGGCAGCTCGTCGGGCGAGCAGCCGCTGCGCTGCGCCAGCTGCTCCTTGGCGTACTCGTACAGCGGAAACTGGATGGCCACATGGCAGACGCCGATCAGCGACGGCAGCAGCCCACTGCGCGGCCGCGCGCACGGCCTCAGAGGCACCCACGCGCACCCCGCAAGCCTTGCGCACGGTGGCCCATGGTTCGACAGGCGCTCCACCGGCAGGCGCTGCCAGCGCAGTCTGCATTTGTGCCACTCAAAGTATGCAATAAAGATAAGTTCGTCAGCCTCTACTTTATGCACATTCATCATGGACTTGTCTAGGCGCCCGTGCGCGATGCGCAGGCCCCATCGCTTACTTCACATTTCGTGTCAAATAATAGAGGGTGTAGCCCCGGGGCCGCGCCTGTACATGCCGGCGAGGCCCTCCTCGCGCGCGATGCGGCGCAGCGCGTCAAACGTGCCGGTGTACAGCGGCGCCGCGCCGCCGACCGCGCGGCCCATGCGCAGGCCCATGTGCTGCGTCTGCAGGCGCGTCTTGACCACCCACAGCGGGTTGGTCACCAGCATGGTCGCCACGCCCGCGCCGGTCGCCGCCGCGACGTGCACCATGGGCATCTTGACCCACGCGTGCCCTGCGCTCGGGAGCCACGGGCGGCCTCAGCAAGCGCCCGTCGCCGCCGCGACGTGCATCATGGGCATCATTATGACAAGTGCCCTACGCTTGGGAAGCACAGGTAGCCTTACCCGGCGGACGACTTGCCTGTTGAGCGGACGATTTGTGCGTAACCAGTATTAGCACAGAGCCTGGCCTGATACATGTTATCCATGTTCTGTTGACTTGATTGTACACCTGATCAAAGCATTTGCCTGCTCGTCGCACAGCGATAGCGCATTCATTGCGCATCGCGACCCCAACACGCAATCACCGGTCACCGCCAACAGGCTGCGCGCGCCCTGGGCTTTGGCCGCGATCTTGTTCTTCAGGCCCTCGTACACGGTGAAGTAGACGGCCCAGTTGGGCAGCAGCGCGAAGAGCGTCGGCGTCAGGCCCCGGTACAGGCCCTTCATGCCCTCCTCGGCAAAGATCTTCCCCAGGCTGCCTGCGCCCACAGGGCCCCGCTGAGACATGCAGTAGTGCCCTCCTCGGCACAGATGTTCACGAGGCTGCCTGCGCCCACAAGGCCCTGGCGGAACATAAAACAGCATACCTCGCCAAGCAGTCCAGGCACACTTTCCGGGCCAGTGCATGCCCCTCCCAACAAGCTGTGCGGCGTGGCAGCTGCCAGCGCCCGGCACGGCGGCGGCGGGGCGCCCCCGACCCGCCAGCGCACTGCCCGGCACCCCGCGCGCCGTGCGCAGCAGCCGCCAGGGCCCGGCGCGCCGCGCAGGCCCGTCAGGCCAGCTGCCAGCGCTGCCGGGCGCCGCGGAGGGGGTTGCGGCGGGCGGGCGCCGCGCGCGCACCGCCAATGCCGGCATACTTGACGCCCGGCACGCGGCGCTGCACCTGCATGCGCGTCTTCAGCACGTCCAGCGGGCACACAAAGGTGGCCGTCAGCGCGCCCGCCAGCCCGCCTGCCAGCACGCTCACCACCTGCGCCATGCAGAGAGCTCTGGGTGCACCGCATCTCTATCTTTGGCCGTAATTTATGGCTACTGGGTGGGACCCGCCAGCCCGTCCGCCACCATGCTCACCACCCGCACCACGCCAGGGGGCCCTTGGGGCCTCCAAGTCTCCATTTTGGGTCCTTGTCTTGGGCTACTGATTGAAAATTCGCGAGCCCGCCCGCGACCGCGCTGACCACCTGCACCATGCCACGCTTTCTGGGGCACCGTGTCATTAATTTCTGGCTGCTACCTCTGTGCGCCCGTTCGCCGCCACGCCTCACCACCTGCCTGGCGCAACACACGTCAGCCGCTGTGCTCAGCCCCGCCCGCCGCCCGCCACCCCGCTGGCCGCCTTTGGTGCGCCACACACACACAGCGCTCTCGCCCGCTGTTTGGCCCCGGCAGGTGCCTGCCACCACGCTGACTCCCTGCCCCGTGCCCGTACACCGCCCTCGGCTACCAGCAGGCCGCGTATGGGTCCGCCACAGCACCGCCCTGCACCAGGCCGCGCGCATATAGCCTCGCCTAGCAGCACAATCCCGGTCCAGACAGAGGGCGCGTTTGCTGGTGACGTGCATGGTCTTCTGGCCTGCCTGTCCTAGCATAGGCCCTGTTGTCTGTCAGACAAAGCTATTGTGGTGCTTAGCGCCGCACGAGCACCGCAGCGTGTAGCAGGCTCTACTGTGGGAGCTAGCCCGCCGCTTCAGCTAGCACCACCAGTAGTAGTGGCCGCTCCACATGTGCTCGTGCGGAGGCTGGCAGCGGCCAGCCCTCTTGGAACCAGAGGGAAAGGCATTGCCCAGAGATGATGCCCCTCACCTCCGGGTCATCCCAGTAGTGTCGCCTCCCCCGGCGCTCAAAGACGAACGCGGCGCCCATGCTGGCAGCGACCCTCGCGCACACGCGCAGAAAATGGCGCACGCGGGCCTGCTACAGCGCTCCTGCTCAAGGCTGCCTGGCGGCGCAGGAGGGACGCTGCCGACCTACATCCTCTGCTCTGCTTCTGGCCGGCGGGGTGTCGCTAGCAGCAGCGTGGACCACTCAAAGTAACCTCGCCCTTGACAGTACGATAAAGATGTAGCTCAGCTCCCTAGTATGACAACCAGCCGAGCTGGTGTACGGCACTCTCAAATAGCAGTTGGAACAGGCTCTACGTCTAGAGAGTGTGCAGCAGTGCGACCGGCGTGCGCAACTTTTCAAGCTGCCTTCCAATACGAAATGACACAGTGCAAAGTAGTGTTCGCTGGCACAATCGGACTGGGCGCGGCGGCCTGCCTCTCTTCTTACTGGTGGCATGTCACGACCTAACCCTGTTTGTTTGCTGTGCATGCCGCACGCCGCATGCCAGTCGAGGTTAGAATGCAAAGTACGCAAGCAGTTCCCGCATGGCATGGCGGTATTGTCGAAATGTACTTTACTGTGCGTGTCAGCACCCGCTTCACACAGAATGTCTGCTAGCTTGCAATAGCTTTGCTTGATGAGCACCACCAGTGAGGCTGATGCGATATCCAAGGCAAGCAGCATGGCCAATGGCACTGCTCAACAGACAGGTGCGTCTAGGAAGTGCCGCACAAAGACAACAGACATAGTGCATACTTGGGTGCAAGCCTCTGCGGCTGAGCACAAAGAGTAGGCAGATGAAATGCATGTTTGGCCATCAGCACCAAGGCCTGCACATCCGCAACATTACACTCCCGAAGTTGCAGTGACAGCTTAACTTTACGTGCCGCTAGGCTGCCTGGCAAGAGCAATGCTTGTTTAGAGTCTTTCTTGCATGCAGCACAATGCATCAGCTGCAGCCAGCTGTGATGTGTGCATTCCAGCCTGACAGAGTAGGCCAGAGGACACGCATCCAAGCTGCCGCATCGCCTGCCAGCATGCAGATGCCTGATTGCAGCGGCCGCCATCTGAAGCAGGCTGCAGTCTCTCGTCAGCGCAGCCAAAGTACACAGAATCCCTTCGTCAGCCACCCGCGGCACTGCCACTCTGCGCTCCTGCTGAGGCAGATCAAGAGGACTGCAACTCCGCCTGTTGTGCCACATGGCATCGGTGCACGTGCTGGTAGAGAGCGCCTGGCCAGCCTCCCTCTGCACACATCCCAGGCAGGCCCCATCTGTTGCATTACAAGCTTGGGTCTGCATTCTCGCCAGACTTCAATGCACAGCTCTCGGCCTGCTTAGCGGAGGCGCAGCCCATCGCCTCAGGTCCCCTCGCTGCCTGTGTTCTTTGATGCTTGTCCCGCTCAGGACTCATCTCCTGGTGCGCTGCACCAGCCTCCTTCACGCACACCGCAGGCGCCTGACAGCTTGGGACTCCGCGCTGCTGCCCCAAGCGTCCACTCCAGCCAGGCAATGCGACGCCACTGCCTCACCAGTTCAGGTCCCCGCCGCCGCCGCCGCCGCCGCCGCCGCCATAGTCACTGCCGCGGCCGCCGCCGCCGCCGCCATAGTCACCGCCGCGGCCGCCACCGCCGCCGCCGCGCCCTCCGCCGCCGTTGCCGTACCACTGCTCGTTGCCGCCGCCGGCCTCGTCGCCGATGACGGTGCCTTCAGACCTGTGGGACGCACGAAAAGCTGGTTAACGCCTGTGTAGTGCGCCGTATCTCTGCCAAAATTTTGACATGTTACAGCTAAATATGTAATCCAGGTGTTTGTTAGCAGGACACAGAGCCATTGGTTGTCACGCATGCAGGCCAGCTGCCACATTGGGTGTCTCGTTGCGTGTGCGCAGCACGCACTTGGGGGCGGCGCATTTGTAGCACTCGTAGCGGGAGCGGAAGTTGTGCTGGCCGCACGACCCGCACAGCCAGTCGCCTGCACAGCGCGCGCGCTCCTTTCAGGCGACCAGCCCTGCTCATAGATACGCATCGACCAACCAAACGCGATGCCCACACATCCGAACCTGGGCTGCCGCTGTGCGCAGCGGCCCACGCCCAGACAGCAGCATTGTAGTGTTGGTGCTCGACCACATTGCACAGATATTAGTGCCGGTCAGAAAAGCGCTGGCCGCGCACCTGGCTGCTGGCGCTGCGCGGCGCGGGGCGGCCGCGAGCTGCTGCCGCGCGACTGCGGCACCGGGCCCGCGCTCGCTGGCCTGCACACACGCTCACGAGCTTCACACAGCAGGCACTCGAGGACCTCCTGAGCGTGATGTGATGCAACACGCATGCGCAGTGCCACTGCATGGGCAAACAGCCCGCAATGCCTGGGTGCATCATATATGTTGTGCGCGCAGTGCGCGCAGTGCAGCGCAGACGCATTACAGCAGCTTGCAGACGCGCGAGCGTGCGGTCATGAGCGCGTGGAGATGCCGGGCAACCTGGGGGCGTCGCAGCGGAAGCACTCTGTCCGGAACGAGAAATTGTTGGCGCCGCAGCCGCACATCCAGTCGCCTGCGCGCACGCGGAGCATGGCTGAGCAATCCATTGGCAGCCAAGTTCATAGGCTGCTCTCTACATAAGTGAGCATAGTGTAGGCCTTCAGGCGCTATCCTCGTGCCTCACACACTTGTGGGGTGCCAGGCCATGGCCAGGCACACCCCACGCCGATCGCACGCATGCAGCGCGCGCTGCAGAACAAACTGGCTGTCGCGGCTGCTTCAGGCACAGCGGCGGGCCGCTCACCCTCGCGCGCCTCATACGACCGCGTCTCGCGGGCGCCCTGGCCGCCGCCCAGGCTCTCCGGCCTGGTGCACACATTCCTCGGTTCTCAGCACTCCGATGCAGCCCGCGGATCGACATCACCGTGTGCACAGCTGCCACATGTGCAATGCGACTGGCTGCCAGCCCCTTCATGCTATGTCCACAGCGACACACATGCGGCATGCACCCCAGTGCACGCATTTCATGCAAGTAAGAGCTGCGGGACCGCCGCACGGCCTCTGCACCCTAGTACAACATGGCACTGCCACTCTCTCTCATGTGCCAGGCTTGCCCGTAAACGACATGCGCCGTGTTGTGCTGCCATGCGACATCCAATAGACATAGGGCAGCATGTGAAGCATGATCACACCAGGCCACATGAAGGCCACACCAAGTGGCAGGGAACAACTGCGGCAGCGCGCGCCTGGGTGCGCCGCAGCGGAAGCACTCCTGCCGCCGCGCAAAGTTGTTGGAGGTGCAGTCTGGGCACGTCCAGTCGCCTGCATCGTCACACGCGCTGTGAGCTCCAGCGCGCCGATCAGAAAGCGCGAGAGAACCAGGCTATGCAAGGTCTCACGCTCCGATCATAAAGCGCCAGAGCACCGGGCTGAAACAGCGCAAACAGATAAGTCCACCACTCCAGCCGGCGCTGCTCCGACACGTGCACCCACCACGCTTGTACATACTGACGGGTATCGCAATGGTAGCCGCAAGCAAGCCTTAGCAAGGCCAAGCAACACGCCATGCGACTGCTTAAAACCAGCGTGCGACTGCTTAAAACCAGCGTTGCAGCCGCCCCTTCATGCTTATCGTTTGTATGGCCGTGCACCTGCAGAGCATGCGCAGCAGGGCCAAAGACACTAGTCAGCCAGCCACCCGACGCACCCGGCTTCACACTGTCCGCGCCGCGCGCATCCCTGTCGCCGCGCGGTGCGCGTCCCCGCGACGCGCCGCGGTCGCCGAAGTCGCGCCCGCCGCGCTCGCCAAAGTCGCGCGCGCTGTTAGGGCGCGCGCCGACGCCGCTCTCGCGCCAGTCATTGTGTGCGACGCGGTCGTCCCTCGGCTGCCCAAGGCCCTCAGCGTCGCGGCGCTCCTGAGCATTGGCTGCGCGCGCGCACAACCAACAGGTCAGCGAGCCCTGCCTGTTCGGCGCTGGCCATGGATTGTCCCTGCTTGCCTTGATGCGGCAGCCTATCACTTACGGGCTCGTAGAAGCGCTGTCCCGCACACCTCTCTGTCATGCAACACTGCTGTCCCCAGCACACCCGCCTGCAGCAACGCGCCGAGCTGCGCACGCGGCCGCACAACCAGCACCACTCGAAAGCCCTACGCGGTTGCGCTTAACTCGCATCGCTGGGTGAGCGTGCCTGCGCGCTCAGCTGCGGCGGGGTCCGGGTCCTGCTGCAGCAGCTCCAGCACGGCCGGGATGACCGCCGTCACCGCATCCACAAACTCTGCAGGCGCATGCAATCACTCATGAACCAGGCTGCCAACTGTGTGGCTGCCCTTTGGTCAGTATTGACCAGCGCTATGACAGTGCTGATGGCCTGCGCAGAGGCAACAGCTCTTGCTTGCCTACGTGTCAACCCGCGCCCCCGCAAGGCTGAGCACTGCGCTGCGATCATCCTGCACTTGAGCACTCCATCACCTCTAGGATCTTCTGCTCAACCTGCTGGCTCATAAAGTCTTGAGGCCCAAACGGCATGCCACTGCCTCCAACATGTATGAAAAGCTTTGCGTCCTCACGGTCTAACGCGGCTGCGCCAAGCCGGCAGCACGGCTGGACAGCCAGTCCTTGGTCCGATGATAGGGTTAAGGTTAGGTGGGCGGCGGCGCGCCTTTCCGCGCGGGGCCCTCAGAGGGCGCCCCGGGGCCGGCCTCCTCGCCATACAGGTCCGCCTCGTGCTTGGCGTCCTGCCAGGTGCTGATGCGCGCGGCCGCAATGATGCGCACCTGGCCCCCGGAATAGGGTATGGTTAGGGTAGGGTATCCTAATCTAAAGAACCACATACAGTCTGGCACCTGCCACGTCGGCGGCCATGTTGCGCTGCGCACCGCCCCCGGCAGTGCCGCACAGGCAGTGCCGCAGACCATGCGCTGCCGCAGTTGCGTGGCGCTGACGCGCGCTCCCCGACAGGCTGCCCGCGCGGCCGGGACTGTGCAGAGCGGCTCGCAACCTCGCCGTTCGCTCATCACTTGCGAACTCATCACTTGGCGGTGCTCACGGCGGCTCAGCTGAAGAAGTGGCAAGCAAATCACCCAGCAGACTCAGAGAGCAGCTACGTGCCAAATACTGAGGCCCAGCACATGCCTAGCCAAGTGCATCAAGCTGCAACACCTCGTCCTTGGCAAGTGCAGGGTCAGCGTGCACGTGCACACCAGGTCTGTCGAGTTGGCGGCGCCGCCCACGCCGTTGTCAGCGTCCACCTTGTCCACGAAGGTGCCCTTGAGGCGCCTCAGGGAGTTTGACGTCTGCCGCCAGCCGCAAGCGCCCTCAGTCTCCAAGCACTACACTGGGTACAACAGGGACGTGACGGGCATGGTTGCAACCACACAATGACACTACGACCTTGAGGGATGCATGTTCCTGCCTGCCGACCCGACACTGACAAGCATTCAGCAGTAGATGTTGCAAGCGCACGTGCGAATGAGAGGTGTCAACCTTGTCGTTCCTCAGAGCCACCCCGCTCGACACAATGCAGCTTGCAGGTGTGTGTGGCAAGCGCGAGCTGAGGCAGCCCGTCCCCCGCTTCTCTCAGCCGGCCCTCCGCAGGGAGCGAGCGTGCAGGCAGACGTAAAAGCAAGGCGAGTGCAGGGAGGCCCTCCGCACCGGGAGCGTGCGTGCAGGCAGACATGGAAAGCAGGGCGTGTGCAAGGAGGAGCAGAGGCGCGCCTTGCGCTCGGGGTAGGGCAGCGTGGCGCTCGCGAGCGCCGCCACCTGCGCCTCCGGCAGGCCGTAGACGAGGTCGGGGCGCGAGCGCGCCATGCGCAGCTGCGCGCGCTTCAGCGCGCCCAGCTCCGTCTTGTCCGCCATCGGCACCGGCGTCGCGTCGTCGCCCTCGTCGGAGAAGAAGCCGCGCTGCTCCAGCTCCTGCAGAATGCATGAACAGGTTGCACACTTTGCACAAACCAAGCAAAGGCGTCTACCAGGTGAGGCTCACAAAGTGCTCGGCCACAGGTTTGCAGCCCACGCACACGTCGGGCGCCCATGGCAACTCATGGGGCGGGGACGACTGAAGGAGTGTGATATGCAGGAGCGGGCCGGATAAGGCACAGCAAGACAGGCATGAGCGCAGGCAGTGCAACAAGGGTAAACAACACTGGTCTCCCTGCAGTTGCAGACACCTTGGGTCACCACACCCAAGCTGCTGTGAGAGACGGTCAGCATAGACAAGGTCAGGATGCCTGGGAGGTGGGCATGCTGAACAACCAGGCCCGCTCAGCGCTGGATGCATGGCGCACAGAAGTATGGGCAGCAAACCTTTACATACGTGGCCCACGTCTCCTCAAACTCGGGGTCGCGGCTGGACGGCTGGCCGCTCGTGTCATGCGCGCCGCTGTCGTCGTCATCCTCCTCGTCATGCGGCAGCGCGGAGTCTGCCACAGCTGCAATGTCCTCCGACGGGTCCGCCTCGAGCGCCGCGCCAGGCACGCCAGGCACGTCAGCCTCCGCGGTGGCGGCCTCGCTTGTGTTGGCCGCGCTCATACTCACCAGCGAGCGGCTGCAGGCCGCGTGCCTGCAACCCAGCCTGCTGGCAGACACGGGCGCGCGGGGCAGTGCAGCCTGCCCGGCGTGGCATGCTGCATGGCAAGCCGCTGGCGCGTGACGCGTCAAGCGGGAGGCTGGCGCCGCAGCGCGGGGAGCAAGGAACTGAGCTATCATGGACGCCATCGCCTTCGCTCGCTTCATGGGCTCATTGCGGCAACTTGGTTTCCTGTGACAGCAGGCTTTGTGTGGCGGCTTTGGCAGGTCTGCAAGCTTCGGACTGCGGGGCCCCCCCGCTCGGGGGATCCGAGGTTACCCAGACCGCTTTCTGCTGCCAGCCTGCTAGGGTGCCCCACAGTGTTATTCAACCTTGATCGGACTCAAAGCGTGTTCATGTGAGCCTTTGGCTTACACAGTAAACTACAGTCTACATGTTTGAGGAACGCTTCAAAATGGCACCAAGGCAACAAGCGTCAAGCCAGTGTACAGAAGCAGCGTGTTTATTCCGCGATGGAGTCTTGTGTGGAATAAGATTAATTGTCTGCAGTGAGCATCCAGGCTCCAGGGTGCTCACAGCAGGGATGTATTGTACAGCAAGGACATGAAGGCAGCACCTCCATCATGTGCAAACTGTTTGACAGAGTATGGCAACGGTGTTGTTATTGCTGCGGCATGGATGCCGTGCTGATAGGAATTTCCACGCACCCTCTGTGAAAGCGTTGCCTCTCACGTGATGTTGTACCTCGACAGCCATGCAGTTTTTGCGCGCGCTGCATCTGCGCCACACTATCGATACACCGCTCCTGCCCGCGCAGACGCTTTTATACATGCAATAGGGCGCGCTGCGGAAATCACTCCCACCAGCAACAGACCATGGACTGGCGGATACAGGCCAGAAGGGCTCGTGCATGCGTCCCGCTCGATGACAAAAGCAGCGAAGCAGCCTGAGCTGATGCAAAGAATGGGGGTGCACATTTGACCGGAATACACACACCGCAGCCTCAAAACATTGCCTCCCACACAGAGAAGCCATAGCCCGCCACCGCAAGCAGCCAGGCCTTCTGGCCGACATCCACGCGCGCTCGCGTGGGGTCCCATGCGGCCGGCCCGATCTTCATGGCTACCTTACCGTCAATGGTGGCCGCGTACAGCTTCTCGCTGGCCTCCAAAATCTTGACCTACGTTGAATACACGTGTGGGAAATAGATGAGGCAGCATGCCAGCTTGAACAGACCACAGGCCTCCTCCACTCTGTGCTTTACCTGCTGCAATTCTTGACGTTAACCATCATTTAAAATCAGATGAGACCTATGCTAAGTGCGACAGCCATGGCCTGCAGGATAATCTTGAACTGTGAATCACATCCAGGACTAGTGTTATGGCTTCAGGCTACAGAGAGGGAGCAGGTGTGGGCACCTGCGACAGCGCATGCAGGCCGGCCCGGCGGCGGAGCTGGAGCAGTTCCAAGATGGCAGCGCGTAGCGGCCGCAAGGCTGACACTGAGCCCGCGCCATGGCCGCTCTCGCGCTGGCGCACCTTTGCAGCCAGGGCACAACACATTATGTGATTTACCATAATCTCTTTGTGGACAACAGGGTTACAAACTACCATGGGAAACTGATGTAGAAGCCAAAGTGCAGCCCGTACAGCGTCGCATGTGGTTCGGCTTTAATGACGACATGCAGTGGCTGCAGACACCACTGCGTGGCATGCCGTTACTGTGCAGTTGCATTTTGATTCAAAGCTTTCGCTGCTTCCCTGTGTGGTGCAACGAAGTCTTGGCAAAAGGCGGCACACTGGCATTAAGTCCAGGCCAGTGCATGCACACAACTCTGCACTGTGCTGCTCAGGCATCACGCGAGGCGCATAGCGAAGTGGCAGGCGCAGGGCTGCTACCGTGAGCACCGAGCGCAGGCGCCGCCACAGGCTGGGCCGCAGGATGCCATCGGTCCACAGGTGGTC
>JAABUY010002810.1_pt1 | contig 20099 bp, 34 predicted proteins | sample 5560271 | NCBI WGS metagenome assembly JAABUY01 (sample SAMN10711886, study PRJNA513374) | rock metagenome | isolation source: Antarctica rocks | place: Antarctica: Victoria Land, University Valley
TCCTTGCCGGCAGCAAGCTTGGCCGCGCACGCTGCACGCCCGCTGCCTCCCGGGCTGACCGCGCGCGGCGACATCCCGCGGGCGCGCAGGCGCGCGCGCACGCGGCGGAGGCCGAGGCCGACCAGCAGCTGGCGGGCGCGCGCGGCGAGCGTGACGCGTGCCTGGAGGCCGTGCGGCGCGCGGATGCGCTGCTGGCGCGCCTGGCCGGCGACAGCCCGCTGTGATGCTCTGAGGGGCCCCGCAGGCCCAAGAGGCACCCTATCTGTCACGCCCCACAGCAGCATGACCATGACTGAGCGCCGCGTCCCTGTTCGGCCGGCACGCTCGGCCTGAAGGGCGGTGCTGGGGCTACGCAGGCAACAGCGCATGCCACGAGCTTTACGGAAGGCTAGAGGTGCTCCCTGGGCTGTTGCAGGCATGGGCGCATGCAGCGGAACGTCAGCATCTGCAGAGGCTGCAACAGCACCTTGGCAACTGTTGAGGGACACTGCAGGCCGCGCCCGCAGCTGGGGGGTATAGGACGCGAAGTACAACGGGCGCACTGTATCCACTGTCAGGCAGCTGCGAGCATGGTGTGAGACGCAACGCACAGACTGACGCCAGAGGCTGTGGCCGCCAGCGTATGCTGCCTCGTTGCATACCGAGAGCATGTGTATGAAGGACCAGTACACTTACTAGACCCATCAGCCATTGAGATGCCATGAGCAGCCAACCTCGAGGGTGATGTACGAGACAAAGTGCCACATCACAGCTCCCTGCCATGCCCAGTGCGCTATCCCCAGCTTGACCGGCGCAAAGGCTTGCATGTGAGGAGGACAGTATTACATGCACTCGCCTCAGCTCCAACACGTCTAGGGCGCAGATCAGGTCCCGTTCGTTTTAAAGTATCTTGTCAGGGCACACCAAGGAAGGAGGTGACCCTGGGCAGCGCCGACGCGCCGGCATCCCTCAGAGGCCCAGGCCGACAGTGCGGCCGTCCTTGCGGCGTATTCCGGCCAGAAATTGCGCCTCCACATCGCCCAGGACGCGCGCCTGCTGCTCCCCTGCCGCCGCAGACACACGCGCATGAATTTCAGCACCACTCCGTGCTCCCGCATCGCCATGCAGCAGAGCAGGCCCCACAGCCTTGCCTTCGCCACCGAGCCAGGCTGGTGACAAGCGGCACTGCCAGCGGCACGCTCAGGCACAGCTGCCCGTCATCGCGCTTGTGCGGCAGCGCACAGCACGAAGGCGATCAGGGGCCGCACGAGAGAGGACCTCGCGCTCCCGCAGTTCTGGATTGAACGCGTCGCCGCCGTCGGCCGCCGCCGCGGCCTCGGGCGCGGGCGCCGCCGTGGCAACCTGGCGCACGCCCTGCGCGCCCGCGACGCGCTCGATCGGTAGAGCGCGTTGATACCCGCCGGCCCCAGCCTGCATGGCAGACCAGGCAGGCCGCAGGCCGTGCGGCCCTACACGCCTCACACTGCTGCCCCAGAGTGAGGGCGCATGCCACCTGGTCTCAACTGCGGTCTGTGCGCATCCGCAGCACGCTGCAGTCTGGAGCGCAGGGCCCAGCCCGCAAGGCAAGCCAGCGGGCTGCCGCTAGGCAGCACATGCTCCCGAAAATCCGACAGTGCTGCAAGACGCCGCGGTGCCCTGTGAGCGAGCCTGCCTGGCACACACCACAGCGGTGCAGGGATGGAGTCGGCCGCTGCGGCCATGCAGCAGGAGGCGGCCAGGGCCGCCGCGGCCCGGGCTCGCACCATAAGCCGCGTGAACTTCTCCTTGTCGGTCTCGGTCGCAAACTCTGCGGCGTCCCAGCGGTTGGCGCCAAACACCGCCGCGGGCGCCTGCGAGTCGAGCGGAGTCAGGAATGCGACCTGCCCTGTGGCTGCAATCCAACGAGCGTGCCCCGCGTACAGTTAACTGCACAGGCAGACCCTTGGTTGCACTTTGGCACCACCAAGACAGTGATGTGGTGCCCTTTTTGCGGCGATGCACCGAGCGGGCCAGTGACCGCAGGCCCATGCAGACTGCCGCGGTCCCACGCTTCACAGAGGCAACCTCCTCCACCCGTGCGTGGTTTAAAGACGCGAGAGCATTGGGAGCTGGTGCGGCAGGGGGCAGTGATTGAACAGGCGTGACTTCTGGGCCGCCCACCGCAACTGCTGGCTCAGCCTTCTTGCCGCCCCACAGCAGCTTCTTCTTCTGCTCAGCGTTTAGGGGCAAGCGGCCGAGCGCGCCCGGCGCGCCCATCATCTGCCGCACTGCGCGCCGCGCGCACGCAGCCTGTCACGGCCGCCTGTGCCACAGAATGCATAAAACAAAACGCATGCGCGCGCCCGCCACTGCCCGGCCCATCGGTCACGTTTTGCCTACCTGGTTTATACCACTCTCGGACAGTTGCCACACCCATCAGCGCGTGCAACCGCATATACCCGGCAGTACGGACCGCGCGGCCTGCTCCTGCGGCAGGGGCGGCACCGATGTCAGCGGGCGTGCCGCCCGGCGCGTCCGCAAAGCCGCTCGCGCGCTTGGGCTTGGTCGCCTCGGGCGGCGAGCTGCGCCGCCGCAGGCGCTCCTCTGGCGAGCGGGAGCGCGCAGCCGGCGAGCGCCGCTTGCGGCGCGCCGGCGAGTGCGGCCGCGCACGCGGCGGCCGCTCGCGCCCGCGCCCCGCATCGGCGCTCTCGCCCCTGCGCGCGGTGACAGGCCACAGGAGCCTTGCGCATCTGCTGGGCACAACTCAACATGTACAGGCTGGCATGCAGCACAGCGGCGCGAGCAAGTGCGCAGGGCGGGCCCGGCCAACGCAAGCGCATGTGATGGACCTGTCTCTACTGCAGCTGCGTACTTTTGGCAACCTACATGCGCGGCGTCGCAATGGTGTCCACTGGCACTCCTGCAGGCGATAGCAGCATAGGTGGCGACAAGGAATGACAGTCTGAGCTCAGTCACAGACGCATGCTTCCTGAGCGCGTGCTTGGATCTGCAGGGTGGGGAGCTCGCCTGTCGGCTTGCCGCAGCGGTCGGCGCGCGTCCCGATGCTCGGCGCCCTCCAGCCGGCCCCGCGACTCGCCGCGCCCCCCGTCCGGGTCCCCGCGCCGCCCCGCATCTTCCCGACCGCCGCCCGGCCGCTCGCGCAGCTCCGGGCGCTCCCGCGCCCGCCCCGCACCGCTCCGCTCTGCGCGCAGTCCCTCTGCGCCGGCGCGCGCTCCCGGCCCGCCAGGGCGCTGGAGTGCCGGGCCGGGGCCCGCCCGGGGGCTCGCCGGCCGCGCATCGGGCTCGCGACGGTCGTGCAGCGCGCCGAGCGGGCGGTCAGGGCGGCCACGCTCCGGCAGCCGGTCGGCGCGCGGGCAGCCGTCCGGGCTGGCCTGGGAGCGCATGACGGGGCCGTGCGCCGCCCGCTGCCGCGCGCCAGCCCCGTCACCGCCCCACCCCCTGTCCCGCTCCGCCCGCCTGCCTGCGACACAGCCGCCGCGGCCGTCGTGTCGCTCCCAGGCACCGCTCCCAGCCGGCCCGTCGCCCTCCGCGGCAGCGGCGTCCGCGCCCCGGCTCCCGCCGCGCCGCTCGTCGGCCGGGTCTGCGGCGCGCCGGGGATCAGGCCCAGGCTCCTCTCCGGCGTCCGAGCCGCGGCCCGCACTGCGGTACCGCCGCGCGGCGCGCGGCGCATCAGCCCCGTCGAGGACGTGTAGGGCTTCTGGATCAGGCGCGCCAGTCCGCAGGCTGTCCGGAGCCCCCGAGCCGTCGGCGGCAGCCTCGCGGCGCGCAGGTGGGTCGGGAGCGTCGCTGCCGCGCGCGGCGGCGCCGTCGGACAGCTGGAATGCGGCGGGGCAGCGGCCGAGCGTGACCGTGCTCTGCCCCGGCGCCAGCCGCGCCCGCGCGCGCGGCTCCAGGCGCGCGCCGTCCAGGTACGTGCCTGCGGGGCTCGGCCGGCGCGTCAGGCTGCTGTGGCGGGAGACGAGCCCCTGGCGGGTCAGGTTGCGGTGGCGCGTACGGAGGACGCTGCCAGGACCGCTCCTCGCCTGCGCCAGCGGGTAATGTGCAGCCCGCTGCAGGAGCGCAGAGGCGCAGCGGCGCTCGCCCAACGCCGGCGCAGAGCGCAGCTGCGCTGCGTTTCCCCAGTTTCCGCAGGGCAGCGCGGCCGTGCGCGTCACCCAGAACCAGAGTGGCCAGGCTGGCTGGCAGCCGCGCCCTGGCCCGGCGCCGGGCACTGCGCGGCCGTCGGATCGCCAGGCACCCCAGCTAGGCAGCACAGCATGCTCAGTCCGCTCGCGTAAATCAGTTAGCAGTCCCGTTTACGCACAAAGTTGGTCGTGTTCGGAAAGTGCCGGCGCGCTGCGCTGTGCTCCGCTCGCACGCAGCCCCCGCCAGCTGCCCGCGCGGCTGCGGCGCTGCATGGTCGCCGCTCCCGCCGTGACGCGCGGCAGGCTGCCCGGCGCGGCGCGCCTGTCGGCGCACCCAGGCCACACGTCAGCGCGGACCACAGCCTGCCCTATCCAAACTGGAAACGCCCTGCCAGTCGCCGCCACCCTCGCCTCCTGCTCAACCCCCTCCTCTGCAGCCCCACTCCGCGCGTGTGTTAGAGCACCAAAGAACGAAGATGCCACTGAGCCACTGTTCCAGTCACGCCAGCAGCTCGAAGGGGCGCAGGGCGCCTGGTGGCGACCGCGCGCACCGTGCACGGAGCCCAGGTCCACCAGCCAGGCTCTCTGCTGCGCGTCGTGCGCCACGCACGCATGGACGCGCGACGTGGAGCGGTGGTCCACGACCACCTCGCACACCTGCCGTGCGCAGACCAGATGCACGCCGTTGCGAGCAAGGCGTAGGGGCCCGGCAGGAGCCTGCCAGCGGCACGCTGAGGGCACAGCGTGTCGACAATGCAGATGCGCGCGTCTCTACCTGACTGTTGCGGCCGAGAAACAGCCCCCGCTTGTCACCAAAGGCGACCTCGGCGCCGCCGTCTGGACCGCGCGCCAGCAGAGCCACATCAGCACCACTGCCGGGTGGGAGCGCGCACGCCCAGGCCGGCAGCAGGTCCTGCTCCGCCATCCTGGCCGCTCCTCCTGCCCCTCTGAATGTTGCAACGCGATCGGCACAATAAATCAAGCGCGCAGCTTTTGCCCAGCTTGGGCTGCTAGGACTTCCCAGGCAAATAGGACAAGAAGGTCAAGAAGAAGGTCCAGGCATTGCGCTAGGAGGAGCCATAGACGTAAGACAGGTGCTCTGCTTGTAGCTGGCACTCCGCAAAGTTTGGCCCATGCGCGCCGCCCTGCTCAGGACGCTCGTGCGCGCTTTGGCAGCGGATGGCTGCCAGGCGCGCCTGCCTTGGCAGGCGGCGCAAGTCCGGGCATACGCGGCGGGTGCAGAGGAGAGCAAGTCGTCTTGGATACCGAGCTGGCTGCGGAGCAAGCTGCCAGGCATGCACCTCTGCCGAGTGCATAGTTCCTGCTTGCTGCTCACCAAGCCGGCCCCACATCTAAGTTGGCACAGCACGCAGGCTTTGTCGGGGGCACGAAGGAGAGCGACAGCGCTGCGCCTGCGTCTGCGAGTGCTTCGTCCGAAGAGTTGACGCTTGACGGTGCGCTGCATTGCTGCAAGAACAGCAACTGAGCGTTGATAACTCAGCGGTTGCTAACACACTCTCGCCTGTGCAGGCTTCCGGTCCTACCTGCAGAACGCTCGGAAAATGGGTGCGGCCACGGGTTACATTAGCGCTGGCTCTTCGCTCTCCAACCACCGTGCCAGGGCGACGCTGCGAACCTATGAAGACATAATCGGGTGCGCCGCCGGCCACTCCCCGCGAGCTGCTCCGCTGCGGCTCTGCCGCTTTGCCGGGCTCAGAGCCCAGTGGCATCAGTGGTGCTTGCAGACTTGCCCGCACGGCACCAGCTTCTGCTGCAGGCCACCTGAGGCGGCGCCTGCTGTCCCAGGAACATGACCCCTGAGGAAAAGGCTGACCTGCAGCGCTTTGGCGCCGTGGCGCGGCAGCGCGCCGCGGCTGCTGCGAGATGCTCAGTCTCTGAGGTGAGCGCTGATACGCGTCCGCAACGTCCCTGCTGCGGTCAACGTGCGAGAGGTCTTTGCTGGCTCGACGGCGCTGTTGCGCCGGGCCTGCACGCCCTGGCCTGGGATAGAGGTCGCTTGTTCCTCTAAAGTCTTCAACAGCGTGTGTTGGGTGCGACTCGACTCGATGCTGTCATAAGCAGTGCTGTGTTGCTCACGTGATTATCTGTGCGCCCAGGTAAATGCCTGCATCGACAAGTACCTGTACACCCAGCGCGCCAGCCGGCTGGCTGCGCGGCTCCAGCGCGAGGGGAAGGAGGTCCCGAGGACCTTCGAGGGCATGTCAAAGCTCATGGGTGCGCCTCTGCGGCTGCTCTGCATCGGCGCCATGGCAGACACTTTGCAGGCGCACAGAGCAGGCGCACAGAGGGCGTAACAAAGCTCACGTGTAAGCCCTGATAACGCCCGATCAGCTTCAGAGATTGGTGGCAAGGGGTGTGGTGACGCTGGACTTTGGGTCTGTACGCTGATGCGCATGCCAACTCATTACGTACCACTTGTTTTGAGCCAGAAGCTCTCACCCTTTGCCACATTTCATTGTGTGCCAAACGCATGCAACCCTGCAGGCGAATCCTATCCAGAATACCGCAAGAAGCAGCGTGCCGACGGCAAGGGTCAGGAGGAGGCCGCTTCGAGCGGGCCTGTGGGTGCGACCCTGGCCGCTGGGCGCATGCCAAGCAAGTCTTGCAATTGGCGCAACGTTGAGACACAAGTGAGACCTATCAAAGTCGTGATGCGTCCCTCATTAATCACGCAGTGCAGAATTGGCTTGATGCACGGCAGCCGACAAGGTGCTGCGCGATGCAGAGCTGCCGCCGGGCCTGAGGCACCCGCACAAGGGCGTGCCGTGCCCGCTGGCGGGCAGGACCGTGGACGTGGGGTTCTACTGCCGCCTCACCAGTAAGCCCGTCCAGGAGTGCTGCGGCCGCGGGCATGCGCTCCCCTACAGGGCGCCGTGGATGTACCACCCGCCCCAGCGCGCCGCGCAGGAGACCAGCTAGGCGCCATTGGCAGCTACGGCGCAGCAGCTGGTGACAGGGCGGTGCATTCAGGGTCTTGCTGCAAGGCATGAGCGCGCGTGCGCCATGAGACGTCATGCGTGTACCGCTGGGCGCTCTTGCTTGGGTCGGAGTCAGGTCATGTTGGGTGTTAGGTTCAGTGCGGGCGTACGAAGGTCTGCCCGTGGGCTGCGCCCGCCACTATGGCCTAGCGAGCAGGGCGGCCCTGCAGCTCACACTGCAGCGGTGTGCTGCAGGCATGCGCATGCGGGCCAGCCCGCCAGGCTGGCCTGTGCAGGCTGGTCCAGCCTGTTTGCTGAGCCCGTAGCTGTGCTACCAGTGTGCCTGCGCTGGTCGTTCAGTTCGCAGGCGCTGTGCGCGACGCAGTGGAGTCAGTTCAGTGTGCTCTGTACACGGGAACACTCTGTCTGTGGGAGGGCGTGATGGTGCCTGGTTTGCACCAAATCATGCATGTAAAGCCCAATCTTAAATGCACAGTGCTCAGCCGCACTGCCTCTTACCCTGTCTCGGCCCCCTCATTCACACAGTCGCAGACAAAGGGCTGGTACGCGGCCACGAACGCTGCCACGGGCATGCCCAGCTTCAGGTCCGGCTCGCCCCCGCCAAACCACAGGAACCCTGCCTCGCCCCCGCCGCCACATCCGTCGGTGCGCTCCGCCAGCGCCAGGATGCGCCGCGACAGCACGAGCGGCAGCGCGCGCTCGGCCAGGCCCACCGGCGACACGCCATTGTGCTTGAAGCCCGTCAGGCGGTCGGACACCTGGCCGTGTGTGAGGGCACTTGTCAGGAGTGGCAAGCAGGCCCGAGGCAAGCGGCAGCGTGCCGCCCCGCAGGCGCTTCACGTGACAGTGAACAGTGTCTGTCTGGCTTGGAGTGCCAGTCAGGCATGCACATGTCGCAATCATAGCCGAAAGGCTACCGTGCTTGCTCACACTCTGCGCTGCTTCCTGTGATGGCATATCTGAGTGCCCACATTGTTGGGCAACCAGCTCAGAGATTCTGGTCTGTGGAATTCTGGTCTGTGCATGCGGCGCCGCGTGTGGCACGACAAACAGGCCACAAAAGTGCTTATTCCCGCTGTGAAGCATCCGATCTGCAGGCGTGGCGGCGGATGTGGGCAAAATGACCGCTGGCAGGATCACTCTGGCAAAATAACAGCAGTGATGTGAAGCAGCGCCGATCTGCGAGTGCCCACGCCAGGCCGCGGGCCGCGCCTCCTCGGGGCACAGGCGCAGGTTGAAGGCCTTGGCCGGCAGCCGGCCGCCAGCCGCCTTGTGCGCGCGCTGCAGGTGCCGCGCCAGCCGGTCCGTGTTCAGGCGCGTGCTGTACTGGACGACCTAGAGGCGGGCACGCTGGGCCTTGCCTCCCACAGCCTGCCAGCCCACCAGCTCTTGGCACAGCATGAACCCCGCCACGTGCCCCACCAAAGCATGCCCCACTGCTCTGTCTGCGTGCGCTCATCTTGCAACCCGGCCTTGCTCCTGCACGCAGCACCCGGCGCGGCCAAGCGCCTACTGTTGGTCAGCCGTACGGCCTGGGCGCTGACCACGCAGAGGTAACGGCTGGCGAAGGGGTCGTCGCCAAAGTCTGGCAGCTCGGGCGGCAGCGCCGTGTTCGCCAGCACGATGCTTTTGCACAGCTGCGGCGGGGTCGCTGCGTTGTGTCAGTCAGGTCCCGCTTGTTGGCACCAAGGTCGAAGCTGGCACTGGGCAGCCTAGCTTGTGGGTTAGCCGAAAATGCACACAGCGTTCACGGGGGGTGAACGGCACCTGGTCTAAGCTGCTTGCGCCCAGGCAGGCCGCTCGGAAGGGGAGCCCCTCACTGCAGCCGCGCAGCTGCGTCGCTCAGGCCTTGTTGAGCCAACGCCGTTCGAGCCATGAGTGATATCTGGCCACGCATATGGCCAATGCGCCAGGTGGGGCGCACTCGTAGTAGTGGCCTGGCACGCAGACGAAGCGGAAGTGCCGGACGCCCCTGCTCACCAGCTCCTGTGCCATCCGGACCTGCGTCTCTGACGGCGCGCCCTCCCCGTCTGTGCAGCGGCTGGCACTCGCCACCCCCTGTAAGCAAGCAAGCTGTGCGCTCAGCAAGCGGAAACACAGCTGCCACCCGACAAGCTGAAGAGGGTGCTCAGGTGCAGGTGCTGGGGCAGGTAATGCATACGCACGTTTGGGGGCACAGCTGCGTCTGCACAGCTGGAGCGCTCAGCCAGGCTGTTGTGCTCTGCCGTTTCCAGACACATCAGGCGTTGGTCGATGGCCACATAGCGGCGCTGCAGGGCAGCCCACCGGCTATCTGTGCTTTTATCGTCTGCCATGGCTCGCTTGTGCTGAGCAGTGCAGGCTGTAGGTCGGACCAAGTGCCTGTGGGGTGCCTGCGGCACAAACAAGTGCATGGGCTGTACTATTGAGGGTGTTGCTCTGCGCAGCGCGGCTAGTCCCAGCAAGGCTGATAAGCGTACTAAGGTGTCTCCCTCCAAGCTGTGCTTATGGCAGAACCATTAAAAGAAGCTAAGTAGCCCTGGAGCCCTAGAGCCAGACTCTTGGACGGTCCAAGCGCTGTAGTGGGACATGTTCAATGAGTGTAGATTAAGACACCATCTGTAAGCAGCCAGCGGTAGAATATCTGTGATTGCAACGTTCTTAGAGGAGGTCAGCCAGCATTCATTCTGATCACTGGGGAATCGCTGACCCAGACGACTAGCGTTTTTACTTCTACGAGGCGTTGAGGCAAACTGCTGGGCTCGGCACGCTGCCGAGCCAGGAACTGGGACCCTGAGACGCGGCCCAATAGTGAGGACACCCATGATTGGCATGGCAGTAGCCTTCTGTGCAGGAGTGCCGGAGGCACGCTGTAATCACGCGCAACAGAGCTGACCGCCCGCCACGTGGACCCTCCAGGCCTCAACCAGGACCGGGCTCCTGCAGGCCCGGTCGCCAGGCAGTGCCGCCGCCGGAGTCCATGAGCAGGACGCCGCGCCCCGCCAGCCGCAACCGCACAGCGTCCGCCGCGGCAAAGTCCTTGGCGGCGCGCGCAGCCGTGCGCTCCTCGATGGCCGCCACCACGTCCGCCTCACTCAGCTCCGCCCTGCCGCGTCCGCAAAACCCTTGCGAGTGACCTGGCACCCTTGCGGCACGGGGCCGCGGAGCAATGTCATGCAAGTGCGTCCAGACCCAGACCCAGACCCTTCAGTGAAGGGCCTTCACAAGCGCTGCGCTCTTCACAGGACTTAGTGACCTGTGCGCTTTGAGGCATGCATCACAAGTAGTCCACGCACGGCACGCGCCTGACGAGAGCGAGCGCGCGCAGCTCCGCCAGCAGCACGCCGGGCGCGTCGCGCTGCAGGCCCAGCAGGTCCAGCGCGCCGGCCATGGCGCCGCGCAGCCCGGCGATTGCCTGCAGCCTGTCCGGCGCCTTCCTACCCTGCAGGGATGCAGACACACCATTACACGGCAGGCCAGGGCATAAGCCAGGGTGTGGCATGCTGAGCGCCTCCTGCATTGCCACGCAAACTCTTCATTCTTCATGTGCAACAGGGACGTTTTGCCATGCCAAGGCTCGCCGAGGCCTTGCAGCAGCCAGCAGTCATGCCTGCAGCTCTAATGTCAAAAGCAACGCCTGCGTACCCAAAACAGCGTGATGGCCCTGGTTGTTTGTACCAGAAGGCTAGCCCAAGCAGCCTGATTGGCTACCATATCCTGCATGGCTCCGCCTCCACACCAGCTCTGGGCCTGCTGGAGCGGGTCAGGCATGGATACAGGCTGACAGTTCATCTGCAACTTCTCGCTCACCTTCTTGGTATGCAACAGGTCGTTGAGCGCCTTGAGGGGCCCCGACAGCGCCGACACCACCTGCGGCGTGTTGAGGTCGTCGCACAACGCGCTGCGGACCTGCAAGCGCGCGACAGCAAGTCTGTCGCACCGATTGAAGTACAAGTGTGCGGCATGAATTATGGAAACCCATATACGTATGCATGCCTTGCCCGAGCCGAAGCCCGGTAGGCTGCCGGAGACATCCAAGACCTGTTTGTTTCTTGTATGATAGCTGCGGGATTGAGATGCGCAGCACCTCCGCTGCGAGCGCGCCACCAGCGCTGCGCCCGCTGGCGATGTCCGCGGCACCTGCGGCCTGCGCGGCGGCGGCCGCATCGGGCTCCGCGGTGGCGAGCGCCTCCTCTGCATCTGCCAGCGTCTGGAGCACATAATACAGCCGGTCCGAAGCCTGCCGCAGAGGATATGAACCAATTAGCGCTTGCAGTGTGGGGTGGTAGCCTGTCTCAACACAAGAGCCCTTGCTGCCGCATGGTGTTTTTTTGTCAAAGTTGCCAGGGTCACGTTCGCACACATACACGTACCACAGGGCATACAGCCGGACCCGTCGCTTTGTCAGCGCAGCGCAGAGGTCTGTCATGCATGCTAAGGGCATACCCTGCAAGGCGTCTCTGTTCTGCAGTCAGCATGGTGGGGCGTGCTCTGCTCGGCGCTGCATGCCATGTTCACTCGCAGGAAGGCTAACCTGCAGCGGTGCACGAGGAAACCCCTGCCTCACGCAGGTGGGAGCGGCTGCCAGCATGAGCGCGCCGCGCCCGCCATGGACTGGACTGGGCAGCGTCTGGGTGGAGCCGCGCGCGCGCCTCGTCCAGGCCGCGCAGGCTATAGCTGACGGGCGCGCGGTAGTGCGTGGCGACCAGGAACCAGCGCAGCGCGAGCGCGTGGTAGCGCGCCAGCACGTCGCGGATGGTGAAGAAGTTGCCCAGCGACTTGGACATCTTCTCGCTGTCCACTGCGCGCATCAGACACAGCGCTGGCTCCCCGGAGGGGGCGATGCTGCAGGGGCTGCATGTATGTGACGGACACGCGCTAGCTCGCGGGGGGGAGGCGTCGCAGGGGGTGCGTGGTGCATGGCGGCGAACACCCCTGGGGGAGCTTGACATGGAGCGTCAAACAGGGAAGCGCCACGAGCAGGGTGCTGCAGTGAGCAGGCGTCGGGCAGGGTTTACATCGGGCAGGGTTGTGGCCCGTCCAAAACAGGGTGCAGAAACGTTGTAAATCAGGCGTCTGTGCCCATGATTTGATGGCCCTGAATTTAGCCATGAGGTGAACAAGTGGACTGGTTCACTGGCTCGCAAGGCTGGCGAGCCCTTACGCACGACAGTCAGCGGACGATGCTGCTGCGCAGCAGCAGGCGGCACTGCCGCTTGCCAGCAGCCCGCCCGCCCGCAAGCCGCCCCCGCAGAGAAGAGCGCGGAGCTGGAAGATAGGATGCACGCTGGCTCGCAGCCGCACCGTTAACAAAGCCGTTGTGCATCCACCAGCGCACAAAGTCGCGCCCGTCCTGCAGGCGCTCGGCCTCGCAGGGCGCGCACGCCGCCTGGCCCTGCACCAGCTCGTTGTCGTGGTGCGGATGAATCAGGTCCCTTCGCGCTCACGCAGCCTTTCGCACAGCCTCTGGAGTTACGGACATGACATAGTGCTCTGCTGACTGCTGACTGCGGAAGCGAGCAAGCAACCGTGTGACATGAACGCAGCCAGGTGGCAACGGTGCGCTGCGCAAAAGGCGCGCGAGAGCGGCGCGCGCCTGCCGCCGCCGTGGATGTCGATGAGCGGGCCCATGAGCGCGCGGATCATCGCGCTGCACTCGATGTGCCACCCCGGGCGCCCGGGGCCCCAGGGGCTGTCCCAGGTGGGCTCGCCCGGCTTGGCGCCCTTCCACAGCACAAAGTCGGCCGGGTTGCGCTTGGCCGCGCTCACCGCCACGCGCTCGCCCGCGCGGTTGTCTTCCTGGTGCGCCCGCCGCTGTCAGGCTCATGCCGACTCTATATGACAGTGGTGGCGCTTTGCACTGTTGTCACGCACCTCGTTGTTATAGCTTGGCATGTGTATACATGATAAAGACCCCAAGAGAAAGAATAATGCCACACAAGAGACGAACGCCATTGCTGTTAACAGCACGGCGCAAGCTCTTGCACAACAGCACCGGCAAGTTGCCATGGCTCTGCAGACACGCATCTGTGCAACTAGTCCCCAGCCGCTGTCGCGCGGAGCACGGAGCATGCGCACCAGCGAGCGCCCAGACAGGCGGCCGTAGCCCTCCACGCTGTCCACGGCGAACAGGACGTCGCCGCCGGCCGCGTACGCGTGGCCGCTGGCCACCATGCGCTCGATGTCGGCCACCATGACGCCCACGTGGTCGGTCGCGCGCGGCTCCAGGTCGGGCGGCTGGCAGTTCAGCGCAGCCATGTCCGCGTGGAACTCCACAATGAACCTGCGTGAGGCTGCAGCAATGAGAGGCCGCGATGACAAAGGCTTGATTGTGTCCCTTCTGGACTAGCTCTCGATGCTAGCTCTTGAACATGTGGTCAGCCTGCAACCCTGGCCCGGCGCCTGCCTGCCATGGCTTGCATGTCATGTATATGCACACTTCAACAATGTACTGGTACAGAATGTGTATACGCTCAGGTGATGATGCTGCAGCTACTGTATGAACTCTGGCATGCTGCCAAGTCTGAGTGACCTGAAAGCTCATATGAGGCCCTGCAATACCGTGACGAGGACCCGCTCAGGCACACCCACTAGCGCACAGGTGCGAGGCGCACACAGCAGGAATGAGCGACAGTGTGCATAGGGATGCACCGCTGCGCGAGGGCGAGCGGGTCTTCGCCACCCTCGCGCGCGCGCGCAATAATTTTGTCGTCGATGTCAGTGAAGTTGCGCACGTAGGTCACACTGTAGCCCAGGTGGCGGAGCACGCGTACAAGCACGTCGAAGCAGCAGTACACCCGCGCGTGCCCTGTCGCATCGAACCGCCACATACGCCTTTGTCGGACACTTGCAGCTGACTACGCTCTTGTCTGTCAAGGGGCATGTCTCTGCGCTTCTGCGTTTCTGCGTGTAAGGTGCGCACAAATGTTGAACGGCAGGCCATGAGAGTGGCCCGGCGTCAAGGGTAAACTCCTGGCACATACATTCTCCTGACACATTCATGCTCTTCTGGCTGGCGCAAAAAGTGAGTCCGAGGGGTGCTCCCGCAGGCCGAGCACCTATGTGGCTGTAGTCATACACGGTCACCCCGCAGCAGTAGAGGCTGACTCGGTCGCCCTGGTCCGGGCGCGGCGCAAAGGGCTGCTTCCGCCGGGCCATGGTGTTGAAGAGCGCGAGCGGGTGTGCAGCCCCCGGCTCGGCCTGCACAGCTCCAGCGCCGCTTGACGGTTGCAAACGTTGCAGATTAAGCCCCATGAACAGGCTATGTTGTTGTGCAGTTGCCAACGACGCTGCAGGCACTCCGCCTAAACATAAGAGCCAGGTGTTCAGGCAGCACCAGGCAGTGCGACTGCTCAATACAAGCCGTTAGACTGGCTTTTGTGCAAAGTATACAGGAAGATGCTGGGACGTACGCTCTCAGGTGCTGCCGTGGCGCCAACAGGCGGTTGCACCGCAGTGGCGCTGGCAGCAGCGGCGGCGGAGTGCAGGCGGCGCTCAGCGGCCTGCTGGCAGCCCTGCCTTGGTGGCAGCCGCGCTCGCTGGAAGCCCCGCTGCCTCTGCAAGCGCCAGGGAGCGAGGGTGTGTGCAAGAGCGACCTTCTTGCAGCAGAGAAGAGCGACAAGGAGGGAGTCACACACACGTGTGTACAGCCCTAGCGAAAACTGTGTATAAGCCAAAATTAACAAGGAACGCAACGGCAAAGAAGGGCGTGAGAGCGGCAGTGCGCCGCACCGTGTCGGCCCCGTGCAACGCCTCTAGCAAGCCGCCGGTGGCAGAGCAGGAGTGCATCCGTACTGAAGCCACGCGCGTGTGCCAGCAAGAGTGGCGCAGCATTCGACCCATCAGCTGGCAATGCTGCATGCCAAAGGTCACAGCATCCCTCGGCTTTCTTTTGGCTCACGCCAGCTTGCAAGGACGCGATGGCCTTGTCGCTGGCTCTTCTGTTAGTGTCAGCATCACTCTTCCGGCGCACGTGCGAGCGATGAGGGCTTTGGCCGAGCGGAGCAAAGTGTGAAGCCGGGGTCGCGCACTCAGTTGCACCACAGGGAACCTGTCTTACCTTCAGGTGTGTGTCATTTGAGGTGTGTGTAGGCCCTGGCAACTTTGCCACCAGCTCTCATCAGCCGTCAATCTGAGAACGGTCGTGCGAGGTGAAGAGATGTAAGCTGACCATCAGTCACTTTCAACTCCACACAGCGCACGATGGGTACTGAAGCAAGCGCAGAGGATGTTCAGGTTACATGCAAGTTCACCACGCGGCTCCCTGCCGAGTACAAGGTGCCAGCAACAGCTGTGGTGCGTTCCCAGGCAGTCCCGTGACTTGAACAGCTGTTGGTGAGCAAGGAGGCTACCTCCGCTCCACTGCATTTGCGTATTCCAGATGTAAACAAGGCGCGGACCATGCAGGCAGTACCGGCAAAGCTGACCCGCTATGGCCTATCGCAAGTAGTCAACCACCTCCTGGGCCTAGGTGCGGGCTTCAGTTGGCGCCCCCTTTGGAGTCCGTGACTGCCGGCTAGCGCACACTGAGCGCTTTGCCTCTGAACTCTAAGGGAACCTGCAAGTATTGTCCCGCTGCAAGCATCTGTGTACACTGCTCAGTACTTGTGGCGGTCCTGCAGACCCGCCCAAGGCGTTTGACTTCCTGGTGAGCGGCGAGCTTGTGCGCTTGTCGCTGGAGCAGCTGCTGCTCGCGCAGGGCGCGTCTGCGGTGCGTGCCTTCATGTACGGCAGTCCAGGCCCTTGCTGGGCATTTTGCAGTTGCTGGCAGGCTGTCCAGGGCCTTTCTCGGCAAGCTCACAGTCAGCCTGCTTGTGGAGTATACAGGCACCTGGCACTCAACCCTGCAGTCACACACTGTGGCAGGCTAGAAAGGTTCTCAGCAACACAAAACGTGCTCACTGGCGTTCTATCAACGGCCAGGAAGCTGTGTTGGAGGTGGAGTACTTTCTGGCGGTTGTGCCGCCGTCCGCGGAGCAGGCGCTCCCGCACGATGACTGGTGCGTCGGGCAGCAGTGCACTGTGTGCCAATCCCGGGCATGCGCATTCTGGAGGTGCTGGCTCCAATGCAGTGTGTAGGACATGCTCAGTGGTGTGTGAGCAAGGTACAGAAGTCTTGTGTCGCCAGACAACATTGCGGCGAGGCTTGACGCAGTGCTTCCAGACCACAGGAGTTACATGGTGGATATGGCAAGCTGTGCGATTTAGGTAAAGGTGTCACGCATGCACAGGGGTTACCTGCAGGTGCATGGGGGTACTCCAGCTTGTGAACATTGCACTGCTCCAGCCACCTCGGCAGGCAATCAACCATCTGCATGCGCTGGCTGCAGCATGCCAATCTGCATGCGCTGGCTGCAGCATGCAAACATGCGTCGACGGGCCAAATTGTTGCAGGGTGAGCGCTGTGGATGGCAGTCGTGTGGACGCGCTGGTCAGCGGCTCATACGATGGCATGCTTCGGGTCTGGACTGGCAAGCCCCCCCCAATCCTGACCATTTCAAGCTATACATGCGACTTGGCCCGCCAATTTCAGCCTCCGTTGCTTTGCAGCTCACCAATGGCTGCACAAGTGCACACCCGAAAGGAACACTTGTAAGGCTTGCCATGCTGCGTGTGACTGCGTTACGGTGTTCTGCTCGCCTGTAGGTGGCGCGTGTCTGGTGCAAATAGCAGACCAGCGCAGGATAGCTTTCAGACTTGTCACTTCATCTCATGGCTCTGATGGCGCTCAGGGGCTTGAGCAGCTGCTCACACATCGCAGACACTGAGCGTGGCTGTGCTCGCGGGGCAGGCGCGGGCGCGTGCCTCAGCAGCGTGTGCGCGCACCGCGGGCCCATCCATGCGGTGGCCGCGCTGCCGCGCGCGCAGGGCTCCGCGCTGCTCTCCGCCGGCAAGGACGCGCTCCTGCGGCTCATCCGCGCGCCCGCGCTGGACGCCGCCGACGCGCCCGCCGGCGAGCACAACGGGGTGCGCGCTGCGGGAGCGAGTGCCCCTGTCATGCGAGCATTTACTGCTGCAAAGCTCTCCTCGCTTGACCAACGTGAGCAACCACCTGCTCTGGCACCCCTGCGCTGTGGTCGTCCTTCACAACCATTGTATTGGGGCATTGCTTAGGTTTGTTTTCCGTGTCCGTGGTGAGTTGTGCTGCCGGGCATCTTGCAAGTCGCTGCCTGCAGTGAGCATCTCGCGCTTCAACTTGAGAGAGCGTGACGCCCGCTGTGGACCTTGCAGGCCGCTGGGGCAGCCGGGGGCGACAACGGGGCGCTGGCGCCGCTGGAGGTGGCGGCCGTGTGCCGGGGGCACACGGACGCGGTGGAGAGCCTGGCGGCCAGCCCGGCGGGCGACCTGTGCGCCAGCGGCAGCTGGGACGCCACGCTGCGCGTCTGGCGCACGGGTGGGGCGCCTGAGACACCAGTAGCGCCGAAGGCTGGAGCAGCCCCGTGTAAAAATGTTGGCGCGGGGCGATTTGGCATCTGCGCTTCCGTGCGCGTGACCACCACTGTGCTTGAATAAGCCATTGTGGGCTGCAGAGTGCGGCAACACCGCTTGAATTGATGAGCTGAGGGGCGCCCAATGGATGCGTTGTGCAGGCGCGGCTGTGCTGGAGGCGAGCGAGGCCGCGGCGGGCGCGGCCGCCGAGCTGGCGCCCCTGTCGCGCAGCATGGCCGCGAAGAAGCGCAAGGCGGGCAGCGGCGGCGCCGCCATGCCGGCGGCGCCGCTGGAGGAGGAGGCGCGCGCGACGCTGGCGGGGCACACGCAGTGCGTGGCCGCCGTCGCGTGGCCCACGCCCGGCACGCTCTTCAGCGGCAGCTGGGACCACTCGGTGCGCGCCCCGGGCCGGTAGCCTGGTATAGCCTTGTTGTTGATTGTGCTGTAAATGCAGGGCACACCAGAATTATTTGCACTAGCCATGTGGGTGCGCTCTCAGGCCTGCAAGCCGTGGGTGCGCTCTCAGGCCTGCAAGCCGTGTTCGCGCGCACTGCACTGAGACGCGCTGCATGTGGAGCTGGAGGTAAGCTGCAGCTGCCTAGCCATGCAAGATGGATGTTTTCAACCGCCAAGATAAGCCTGTGATGTCCTTCAAGCGCAAAGGCCCCAAAAATTATATATGCTGTGCCAGGTGCGCCCTATGGGAGTGTTGGACAGCGTGCACAAAGAGTGGTCTTTGTGCACGCTGTCCCATACTCCCATGGGGCGCACATGACACATAGCAGTATGGAGTCGCATGCATGCCACATTGACCAGCCCGCAGAGGGCTGGCACGCTGCGGCATGTCTGCGTTCTTATCCCGCTGCGCCCGCGCGCGGCCAGGTGCGCCGCTGGGACGTGGAGAGCGGCGCGGCGACGGACACGCTGAACGCGAGCAAGGCGGTGTACTGCGTGGCGGCGCCGCCGCGCGACGCCAGCGGCGCCGGCCTGGTCGCGTTCGGCGGCGCGGAGCGCGTGCTGCGCCTGTGGGACCCGCGCACGGCGCCGGGCGAGGCCCTGGTGCGCGGGCCTGGAGCTGCCGGGCACCTGTGAGGGAGTGATCGCTAGCGCTGCACGCGTGATGGCGCCAGCGCAACTGCTTTGGGCCTGTGGACCGCGTGCCGCGCCTGGCCTATGTGCACATGACCCGCATAATGCCCCATATCACATGGCCCCATATTCCACCTAGGCCCCAGGCCAGGTGTGCACTCGAGCACACGCTGCGCGCAGGCTGTTGCTGGGGCGGATGTTGTTCAGCGCCCCACAGGAAGCTCATGGGACTCCGCCTGCATTGCAAGCCCCAGGGAAGCCCCAAGGATAGGCCGGCAAGGCGGTGGTGCGCTCTGCACACTCGCCCAGGTCGCATGAGCCTGCTGTCCTTGCATGCCGGGCGAGCTGGTAATTTACTACGACAGAGGCGACGGGCGCGCAGGCCAAGCGCGCATTGACATCGCACACCGACTGGGTCACCGCGGCGGCGTGGCACCCGGCCTCGCCGCACCACCTGGCCACCGCGTCGTTCGACCGCACAGTCAAGCTGTGGGACCTGCGCGCGCTCGTGCCGCTGCACACGCTCGCCGCGCACACCGACAAGGCGCTCGCCGTGTCCTGGGCCGGGCCGGCGCGCCTGGCAAGCGGCGGCGCCGACGGCGCGCTGCGAATGTTTGCCGTGTCGCTGTCAGGGCCGTGAGGCTCTGGCCCGCATGCCGGACTGCAGGTTGCGCCGTGCGACGCGCGCGCGCGGGCCGCTGCACACTTGGGCCGGGACAAATGAAAGCACTTGCTGAGCAGGGCTGGGCTTGCTCGCTTGACCAGCGGCGGCGTCGACTGCGAAGTGCGCATGCTCGCCATGGCGCTGTGACGCTGTCAGCAGCGCCAGGATGATCTCAAGCTCAAGCAAGCTCAGCCTTGAGTAAGACCAACTCGGTCCCAACCCTAGGCAGCAATCAAAGCATCTGCACGAAGGTCACTGCATGTGAGGTAGGGACACCCCAAGCAAAACTAAAGGCGTCGCTGCTAAGCACACATTTCAGCGACGGGTGTTTGCTATGCAGCAGGCAATACGCAGCACAGCAAATCGTGATGCGTATATGAGCGTCAAGATGTCTAGTCATGTCAGAGACGCTGAGCATGCATGGAGTGCATAAGCTGCAAGTAGCGGCGGCATGTGAAGCCCATGACCCGGGCCCTACCCTGATGACTACTGCTTCCCTCAGTGCACCTGCCTGCTGCCTTGCGTGCTTCCGCTGCGATCAAACTCACGCCAGCGCTAGGACCCTCTGCTTGCGTGCCTTCACTTTATTCAAGCAAGGTGTATTCACGCAGCGCCTGAAGTTTGCACGGAGCGCAACCCTGTGCGGCAGGTGCGCTGCGTGGCGTGCCTGTGGCAACACCAGTGTTGTCTGAGATTGAATCAAAGCCAGGACTGCGAGACGAGTGTAGCGGGTTGATTTCAAACACACGCGCGCGTGAGTCCGTTCAACCGAGGTCTGTCTATAGCGGCTCCCGCCGCATGCACCTGGTGCACTAGGGCTGGCGGTGATGGGCGGAAGTAGACCTTGAAGTTTGGAAGTCGCTGCCGGCAACCCCT
>JAABUY010002811.1_pt1 | contig 20097 bp, 27 predicted proteins | sample 5560271 | NCBI WGS metagenome assembly JAABUY01 (sample SAMN10711886, study PRJNA513374) | rock metagenome | isolation source: Antarctica rocks | place: Antarctica: Victoria Land, University Valley
GAGTCGTTTTCATTGGGAGCCTGGAGGGGTTTTTGACTTTGAGGTTTTCTCGCATCTCTAGCTTGAGTGGCTGAAGCAGGTCCCGTTGGAGAAGGTAATGGGGTAGGATTTGCCATGAATGCAAAACGCTGAAGAAACCAATTTTCTCGTTGACCCAACAGGTTCTTATGGTTCTGTTGAAAGCTGCGTGGCCGGAGAGATCGAGGGAGGGCTTCTGCAAGACGTCCCGTGTATGTGATGGGACCAACATGATCGTGATCCAAGTGCATCTACAAGGGCTAACTTCCAAAGAGTAAAGGTTATCCAAGGTTGATTGTTTCTCAGTCGAGGATTACGGTGAATTGATGAACACACACATGTGACAGGAAAGAATTGCAGGCGTAAGACTCCCCCCATGAATATTAGATCAACCATGAACCTGCTTTCAAAGACAGCCTATGAAAGTCCTAGAATCGGGAATGAAGCCGCCCCAGAAATAGGAATGGAGATGAAAAAGTCCCAATCGGCCGTAGAGCCCTCAAAATTTGGGGGTGGAGATGCTACCTAGCCGCAAATAGGATGAATCTTTACTTATCATAGCCTTTCATCTTTCCTGTGCGCGCAAGGCTCGACGTCGAACGTTACCCTTCTTTCGGGCCATTTCGCATGATGAGGTAATATTATCTCTACCGAAAGACTATGTCTAATGTGTGCTTCATGAGGAAAATACGTAATCGTGGAGAAAGTAAGCTCTGATACCGGACTTCGGGGTTGTGTCGGCGACATAAGTGGAAGGGAATGCTGTCAAAGAGAGTACTGAAGGTGACGATACTGAAAATGGCAGTACTGGAAGTAGCAGTACCGTAGATGGGAGGCGTGCTCTACATAAGCCTCATCTATGACGTACAACCCTTGAACCCCCCTCCAGTTCTGGATGCCACCAGCTCCAATTCTCGATGATCTCGTCCGCTTCTTGCTGTTTGTATTTCTTACAGTGATCATAACCTAGCTTCGCTGTATTTTCCATCTCTTTGGCTTCTACTATCAACTCCTCTGATTGGCCCTGCCATGCACAAAACTCCACCCATTTGACCTCTACACAGCCAGCCATTTGAGGCCACTTCGCTTCCAGCATTACCACAATTGATTCGGGGTCCTCGTCCTTGGCAAGGAGATCTTTGGTGGAGTGTGTCATCCGACGGCACCAGCCCAGCGGTGGCGACATGTAGGAGCAGCACATGGATGGACGTGGATTGCCGGAATGTGAGGATTTTTCAGGGATATAAGCTGTAGCGTAAGGTCAGAACGGACTGAGAAGAGTAAAGGGCGACAAAAGGTAGGGTAATCAAGGGGGCATCTAGTCTCACCAGAAACACCATCGATCTCTTCTTTCATGCGGAGAATCACCTCTTCTCCTTCTCCGTCTCCTTCCTTTTTTCCCACTTGAATTTCTGATAAGCTGAACGCGTAAAGCTCTCTGGGGTCGTTCGAATCGCCGGTCAATGGTTTCCTTGATGTCGATGTGGTGGAGGGTCTTTCGTTGCTAGTGCCAGTATTGCGATTGAGAAGCTGCCGTGGTTCACTTGGGACCTCGTCCGGCATATTTCCGTGAATTTTCTTGGGAGCCTGACTTCTCTCCATGATATTGCTACGTAGCGAGAACTGCCCGGTGATGAGTAGTAAAAAAACCTGCGGTTTTTATCAGTACTGTCTTTCGCCTTGAGCTTCTATTATCACCCGACTTACCTCAGAGAATAGGGGACTTCGAATCCATGGATACATCTGTCCCACTACCAAAGCTACTAGCGTCGAAAGGGTGACCAAGGAACTACAAATGGCGCTGACGGCAAGAGGAGACTTCCATTTGCGGTCACTCTGAAGTTGGTATAAAGTCCACCAGTAAATGGAACTGAAGCACAAAGTCTCCGAAAAGTTGGCGGCAAAAACAGTCCAAAAATGCAATGGCTCGTTGTACAACCTGCAGTCCAAATGAACATGCATAAGTTCTGCAATGGTACCACGATCGTACCTGATAAACGGTAAAAACCTCAAGACGGTGAACGCAAAGATGGCAACAAAACTAACAGAGCCGAAGAACCGTCCAAAGGGAGTTTGACGAAAGATCTGCTGCACCATTAAATGCTATGGCCGACAATCAGCATTTGGTCTGAGATGTTCGCCCAAGGCATACCTCTAAGATTATTACACATGTGATGGAGAAGCGAAGAAGGAGGCCAATAGAGACCCAAAGGTGTGTTCCTACACGACACAGTCAGGACTTACGACATATACAGCCGTCGAAAATGCCTTTGCTTACCATCGTGAACGATTGTTGAGACGTCCAGGGCACTTAAAACGACTAGGGCGATGTCAGAGATGCATTTCAATATCGTGATCCATGTCTGTAGTTGACGGCACAGATCTTGAAACGAATTCAAGCGAACGTGTCGCCAACGCAGAGGAAGAAGTGCTGCAAGAGTGGCAACGAGAACACAAGCCAGAACAGCAAGATGGACCGTCGGTGAGACTCTTTCCATAATTAAAACAGGAGGCATGCAGGTGAGAATGCAGGGGACAGTCCAGTGGATTGGTCCAAAAGGCAAAACGAGGCAAACAAAATAAAACTTCCCATGCACAGATGCACGGACATGATATAGCAGTTCCTCCTCTCCTTATTCGTAATTTCATATTAGGAGAGTTCAGAGCTCAATACGATTAGAGGGACGAACCGCACCGATCTTCTCGTTGGCGCATCCTTTTCACAGTACGGACTCGGTTTGCGATCCTCATCCATGACGGGTTCTGTCTCGATAAAGCAATATAATTTGCGAAGTAGGGAGATGTAGCGCTAGATGGATAGATCGGGCGGGGAAGTGATGCTTCAGCACCCTATGTTGACGGAACAGGCAAACGTCAACGACCCTGTTTCATTTGTCGGCGAAACCGGAGCGATAGTTTATGATCCCTGCACAATATTCGTCGTCCGAAAACTTTGCATGGGACAGCGTAGCTTGGGCGCTAAGAGGATCATCGCCATCCTAAGGTGTCTATCGACTACAAACTGCTTCGTCGACGCATCTTTCATGTAGTTCCTCGTTACGAAGCCGCTATTAAAAACATGGGTGTGGCAGCAAGTCGAGAGCTGAGCGACGCAATTGCTGCGGGTGTCAATCGAGGCCGTGGCTTGGAAAACCTCTTGGAAGATCCAAAAGTCAATTCCGACTCTCTCTTATACGTGATCTTGCTGACCGGTATTCAGTTCATACGTCAATATAGGGACTCTTGTCAAGCGCTGCCAATCAAATCACGGAGAAAGCTTCTTACCAAGCACAAACCTCGAGACAAAAGAGGGAAGACTTATTTGTTCAGAATACAACGGGTTCAAAAGGAAGACTTTTGCATCTCCGAGAGCCTCGAACCATTTTTCCAGTCATGGAAGCAACCGACGAAATTTTTCAATCAATTCTCAAGGCTACAAGGAATATCTACAGTCTCTCAAGTCTATAAGGAGTTGCGACATATAGACATGCGTGTTGATGACCCTATCCGTGCACGAATCTATGCCGTCGCTCTTTTTGACTTGCGTGTTTTAGTCGATGAGAAAGTTTCTTTGCGGCTCAGGCCCGAAGTTAAACAAAAAGTTGTGCAGATCATTTCCGAGTCACCCGCTGTCAACGACTCTCTTGAAGACGTGGTGAAATGGACCGAGTTGTACTTGAAATTTGGTGAACGAATGAAGGAAATTACGTCGCGAAATGGAGGGCTTGGTGCGTTGATTCTGATGCCACCATCGCTCTTGACAATGCGCCAGTAAGTAGTCCCCAAGGCCCGTGCACAACTGGTTGAGATAACAACAACTCAAGGTGGGCAAAAGAACTCAACGCCGAAGACTTTGAGCTCGGTATACAACATTTGCAAAGCATTGGACTCAGTGAAAAGGCTCAGGAAGCTGAAGCTCATGTGGTTGCGGAACAGATCCATCACCATATTTTAAAGAAATTCACCTCTGGCCTCGAACCCTCCAACAATGGCCATGAGCAACAAACTGCAAACGAAGCAGAAGAAGAGGCAATGGAAGATGAGGTTGTTCAGGATATTTGGTCATCCACGGATGGCAACAAAGGTGACACCGCTACATCGTCGCGTACAAGTCTTTCCACTCTTTCTCAAAGGTTTCGTCAAGGCCGAGAGCATCAAGCTGGCATTGGAAGTGGAAATATAACGACCACCGACGACCCACAGCATCCTCATTGCCTGCCACCAACAGTCAATGGTGGTGAGTCACATGGTACGTCTTCATGTCTGAGAAGCTTGACAATGGACTAACCAATAAGCAACGAATGGTGTTTCGCCAATGGATCTTCTGTCGCAGGCAGCGAACGTTGCTTCCCGTAGGTGGTGGTTCCTCACGTCTCAACGTGATGCTTACGATAGCAGAGAGCGGGCAACGAGACGAAGGACGCAATCTGATACCTACGGTCCAGGATGGCCAAAACATGCCCTCCGATCCTTCTCCTAATATGAGAACAGAGCAGCTACATGGCTTTGAAACGGGTTAGTCAGGCCTCGAGTGAAACCAATATTCCCTCGCTGATGCGCGTGGCCTAGATCAGCAAGTGTCAAATTTACGAGAGCCTCGGACATTTCAGGGGAGGTCCCAAGCAGCAACGGCGCCTTTGTTCAATGATTTCAACCATGGCCAACGCCACACCATTCTACAGGCATGTGAAGGCAGCGGCAGTGCTCAGGCTTCGGCAGCTCTGCAACATCAGGCTGCTCAGTGGGATGGCGCAATCACAGGTCCGCACCTCAACCCTTTTCCAAATTCTCGATGGAGTCTCATGTCCAAGAACAGGATACAACTCGACCGCGATGGAGAGTTCAAGCACGGCTACCGGTATGTGAATATGGCATCAATTATCTTGTCCTGCTCCTCATCGGCGTAGTATCAACTAATCCGCGGATATCGCCTTCTCACGCCGATCCACAGGCTGGCCTTGAGGGGCCTGTTGGAAGTTCAGACGCCAGCGAACGCGGTATGTTAACTATCTTCTCGAATGAACAAGTTGTTTTTAAATCCTGACAATGTAGGTTGCACAGCTCCTGCGCAATGGATAGACCGTTCAACGGAAGTATTTGACTCCCAGGACCAAGCCACAATAGGAGCCGTCTCCATGATGGTCAACTCATCAGGCCATATGCAACCAGAAAATCCCTCCTTCGAGATAATAGATCAGAATCACCTGGGGAACACCTCCACGTCTTTTGACCCTTCAAGACATCTACAAAGAGGTCCTTTCTCCAGTATGACACATCAAAGGCAGATGGCAAGTGCTTCCGCATCTTTCGGCCCTTCGGAACATCTCGGACAAAGCTACGATGCAACACAGGGACAGATGGCAAACGCTTCCGCTTCTTTTGACCCTTCGGGATATCTCGGACAAAGCTACAATACGACACATCAAGAGCAGACCGCAAACGCTTCCGCATCCTTTGACCCTTCCGGATATCTCCGACAGAGGTACGATGCAACACAGGGGCAGATGACGAACGCTTCCGCATCTTTCGATCCTTCGGGATATCTACGACAGAGGTACGATGCAACACAGGGGCAGATGGCAAACGCTTCCGCTTCTTTTGACCCTTCGGTATATCTCGGACAAAGCTACAATACAACAGATCAAGAGCAGACCGCAAACGCTTCCTCTTCTTTTGATCCTTCGAGACATCTCCAACAAAGAGGTCCTTCCGTCCTCAGACAGCCCCTTGACCTTCCTTCATTCCATGCTCCGGCTTATTCTCTGTCCACATTTCCAATGTATTGAGCCACGCCTGCGTCTTAATTTCCCTTTCTGTGCTGAGCAAGAAAGATACAGTCCAGTTCTGGCGAAAGCTCTGTATCGACAGAATAATATGTATACGATCCCGGCTTCTGTGGGCCTCCAGGGGTAAGGCATGGGCTTCCTGATATGTGGACAGGAATGAGGTACCCTGGGCCTGTTTCGTTATGGATCGTTATACGGTTTGAAATTCGCCACACAGTATATCCTAAATTCTGCCATATGTTCAGTAACTGTTTACTCATAATGATGGCATCCTCACGTACACTTAGTTCCAGATTCTCCAGTAGCGGCATAACCTTGGCGTCCAATTTCGCATTCGGTTCATACTCTCGATTCCCATGGTCGTCCGATTTCAGTAGTTTTATCTGAGGAAGCTCATCTTCAATTTGCTTCAATAGTTCTTGGCCCTGAGGGGTGATCTCATAATGCTTGATGGTGGACATAGCGGTATAGCACCGTTTTTGATAGCTGCAAGTCTTGCACTATAGATGTAATGCTCATGGAACTGCCGCTCCTAACAATCAGCGCGCAGCCAAGGGATAGAATGAAGCTGTATGTTATTCACCTTTGTGGCTCGTGTAAATGGAAGGCTCAGTGCGGGGTACAAGAGAGGATTTTTCGGGTGACTTGGTCGAGCCGGGATAAATATTAAGCGCGACTGCCGAGAACCGAACGGCACAACAGGTTCTTAATCCTAGCTAGTTTCGCTGCCTCATGGAAATCGTAGTTAAATACCATTCAATTTATTGTTCGTTGACGATGATGAGACATAGTTGTGGCTCCCCTCAGTTCTAAATAACTTAGCAGTGGAGGGGAACTTCTGATACATGCTAATCCTCGAACTCGGTTGTGACAACATGCTCTCCTCTTGGAGTATAAGTGGGCAGGGGTTGCAGTTAACTGCCCCCGATCTAAGATTAGCATCCAGTTTTTGGAGCACAATGTTGCCTGGAGGTGGACACCCTCCGTCTGGAGTCTACGAGCATGTTTGCGTATAAGACCTTTGTCCAATCCGCGGACTGACCAAGCTCCAGGAATATCCAAATACTATGCAACCTTTGTCTTCACAAAAGTCTTAATAGTTTAGAGCACTTACCGTCTCTTACTCATGCCTCGACGAGGTAAGAGTCTCAATGCTGTCCATAAGAATATTCCCGAGCTGACTCGATTCAGGTTCCACCGCTTGTCCTAGATGTCGCCAACGGAAAGTCAAGTGTGACCGTGCCTCGATTCAAAGTCGGTCCTGCAAAGCCTGCAGTATGAGGAAAGAACTATGCCAACTTCCTACATTTTCGCCCAAGCAGAAAATTGCCAATGGTCAACATGTTTTTAAAGGAGAACGCATTCTTAAGTTCAACACCTCAAACGACAATGAAGATGCAGACCCTCAGCGCCACGAAATCACGCAACCACCAACCACATTAATCGAGGACAATGTCAAGCAGAGTCTTAAAGCCACAACAACTCACTACCACAACAAATCATCAGTCACACTTCCTGTCTTCGCAGGTGATGCTCTAGCACCATTGCCCGAGCCTTATGTTAGACCAAATCCGTACCTATTCCCTTCAAGCGCAGTAGCATCTAACGCCACACTGCAACAACAAGATAATCTCTTTTGTTGGGACGGATTATCGATTCCTCAGATGCATGTGTCATCAAATTCCTACGATTCTGCAGAGTGCTTTATCAATGATTCTCTCGAAGCCGTTTTAATTGCCGATTTAACATCTTCAGCTTTTTTCTCTCCAGAATCATACCTGTCACGCTAGTCAGACTACGTTATGTCTAACGTGAACTTACGATCACCGTACTTCACGTCTATCTCTCGACGAGATTCTGCGCATTTGCACACGCCTACCGAATCCATTGGGATCTTGGAGATTTCATTCAAACCCCAATGTTGAAATCACGGCTGTAACGGACGTCAATTCTTAACGCTCCCCAGTCTACAGAGACATCAACGGGAAAAGTCAGGCGCGGCGACGAAATTTTCTTGCCCACACTGCGGAGCAGACTTCACACGGACTACAGCGCGCAATTCCCACATAATGCTATACTGTCGGGAAATAATTCGGTGATCGGGGATCCTCATTAGATAGGGCGGCAAGACGATAGAATGTTCTCATTCAAAGTTTCGGGCGTAATATTGTAGGCGAAGATATTTGCCAGCAGTTTCCTGAGGCGAATACTTTAGGGCATTTCGGTATGTGTGTTGAATGGCGTTAGATGTAGCTGGAGGGAGATAATTCGCCAGCGGTTTCTCAAGGGTTGGATTTCTTGCTGTTTGGTACTGAAACATTAATACCTGGCTCGTTTTATGACAGCGACCGAACTGCAAAGATGTTTCCTCGTCTTTCAAGTTTGACTTGTTAACTGTACTCGACGACATCTCTGCTGGAGACATCTAAGCTACTGAGGGCCCAAGCATTGGAGCTTTCTGCGGCTGGATGCCAGATGAGAGGTCACCAGATGATGAGCCTACCATCAGCGATGTGTGGCCTCGCTTAGCCGGTTACCGGTGGGTAACTTTAGTGATGAGTAACGTCTGCAGATGCTTCAGGCGGGCTCGGCCCGCGCCGATGTTAGTGCCGGAAAAGCTTTCAGCGTCGAGTTTTACTCTCGGCTATGTAACGCTTGGCCTCTTTCTATTCCTAGAAAGAGAAATTGAGATCTAGAGCTTCGAGCTCCTTATTGAAAAGGTAGGAACCCCGCTCCTAGAAGGTCCGAGAATACTTGTGGATGGCCACGATTTCTAATTCGAGAGATGGAAGATACTGTCATGAATGCCCTCGACCAGAAGTGTATGCTGAGAATTAGCGGTGGATGCATTTGCAAGGATGGGATCAGGCTCCAGAAGTGGATGCTGGTAGCCAGAAGTGCATTGCTGCAGAACCCTCGCGTTCGCCTGTTTTTATCCTCGAAATCCTTACTGCGAACCCTTATCGGCGTATCAACTTCCAGCGTCCCGCATGGCGGAATCCACCCAACACACCTTGTCCTCATCCATCACGCTCAGACACCTGTTGCCATGCGGATGATACACTCAACGGGCTGCTGGTCGCACAGAATAACGAGACAAAGTAGAGACGCCGGTGTAGGGATTGAAGGCGTTTGAAAGCGTACACATGTGGGCATAAACATCACATTGATAGGTCAGACAACTGGACTTTAAGAACGAAGAAATCAGTAAAACAGAGGTGGTGTGGTTGAATAATTCTACCCGATTGTGTGTAAACGGCCAAGATCTCCGCCAAAATACGTTACACAAATCAATGATCTCCTAGTCCACCTCCAGCCTTGCAGCAAAGTCTAACCCCGCTTCTAGGCAGCAGTGGGCAGCTAGTTCGGATTTATATATGGTGGTGAATGCTTCGACGTTTCCTTGAAGCTCTACCCCTCTCACTGACTGTGCAGAGTTCTCCTGTGAAACCTTACCGAATACAACTCGATTCAGCGGTAATACTCCTCTACATGGCCGAGCACTTCTTGCAGAGTAACTCAACTCACAATCTCCAGCTTCACCTCTACTCTCCAAGCCATGACCACCGATACTCTAGACCGAAGCTTTCTCGAAGCCTCCGTGTTCAACAATATCAAGACTTTTGAAGAGCAGGAAACGGCACTCAACCCTCGCATTCTCCAGGCTATCGGGGATATTTTTGTGCAAAATCAGATGCACGATCAATACGGAGCTGGGATCCTTCACCGCCACCAGGTGCTAAAGAAAGGTTGTGTAATGGTTCAAACGGAGCGGAGTGTCGAGATCCAAGTTTGTCAGAGCAAGAGTCTCAGCGACCTTGATGTCACGCAACTCGTTCCAACCTCGCTGTTTCTCAATGAAGAGCGCAACTTCCAGGGGTTTGAGTATGGTATCAATGGCCAAAAGATAGAGCTCGGCAACAAGTTTGCATCTCAACTTCGAGCCTTTTTGATTGCAAATCAGCTTGAAAGGATAATCGCTGTTATCCCGAAGCTTGCAATCGATGGCGGCGATTGTCACGACTCTATCGAGTTCATGCACCCCAGCGGAAATGGCACTGTCCGAATTCCTCGTCAACAAGCTGGCTCTGCTGACGGCGATATCACTGAGCCCGTCATCACTGAGTGGAGCTTTTCCAAGAATAAGCAAGGGATCATTGAATGCAAAGGAAACACCGTGTGCAGTCCCCAGAATAATGGGAAGCACAGAGTTTTCATAGACTCCAAACTACACTGCCTCGGGTCGTGAACGGGAGGAATGGAAGCTGGCCTTAGTTTAGGGAGGAATGAAATGGTTCGCAGTTGGGGACGACACAACACAGGAACAGTGACGGGTGTTGCCATGCAATGCGTATTATCTGTCTTTATATTTGCTTCAAAACACTGAAACTTACGATCAGAGTACACTGCATTCATTTATCGGTGGCTAGGCTTCCTGCAACCGCGTATGAAATAGAAATATGTTAACGCCATGCCCTATTGAGCATCCCTGCAGCCTTATAGACGTAGGGAGAGTTCCTTGACCAACGAAAAATCTCTACGTTACTGACCTCCATCGAACCAAGTACTTCGTGACCAGCCCCGTTCTTGACGCCTACTTCAGGAATGGACAGCTATCAGCGATCACTCGTTGCGGAATTCTTCTCACAAAGTCCATCAACTACTCAAGCAGACTGCCATAAATTCGTCCACCAAAATCTTGTTCCGCAGCTTGTCCCAGGCAGCCGCACCTTCGTTGACGTGACGCCAAACCTTCACCAAGGTAGTCTCAGTTATACATGCGTTGCAGACCTCCACCATCCTACTTTCACTGGCAAGTATATTGTCATACAATTTCGTCACGAGAAACTTGATCTCTGGGGCACTACAGAGGCTCATCAGCTTCATGGACCTATCGTACCGTTGGTGCTATTTCAAGGAACTTATGACAGATTCTTCGTATACATGTCTCTGCTCGCCCCAGGGATACCATATGTTCGTCTCCTCACGGCTAGCGAGGGATCTTTATCTCTTGATCACCGGTTCAAGACGGCTAGTGACCTTGCGGATGCTTTAACTCACAAAGCGCAAGTTCCCACCGACCGGGTTTCCCTCAATGCTTCGCTTTCTAGCATACAGTCTACAGTTCATGACTTTGGTTTTCATAACAAATACCTGAAACGTCAGATCACAGCTTGCATCTCGAAAATTCGACAGCAGGACGTTCGTCTTGCAAAACTCCCACTCGTCTTGACACACATGGACATGACGCCGTTCAATTACCTTGTTGATGTTGCTTCTGGACGAGTTACTGCGATCCTCGATTGGGAGGGCGCCAAATATCTTCCTATAGGACACAATTTTCACTTTATCGAACATCTGTTTGAATACATGACAAGAGATGGCTGGGAGGACGTTGAAGATCGCGAGGCGCTCGAGTCGTTCTTCTATGGCAGAGTCCGGCGACGTCTGGCCTTACAAGGATTTGATGAGAAGATCCTTCAAGCACTGGATCACGAGAAGACATTAGGGGCCCTTATGTACTATGTGCCAAAGCTTCTCGAGTGGAAGGATGGCAGTGCTGAAAGATGTCTGGAAAGATATCTAGAGAGATACTTACAGCATCAAGAGAACCGGCTTGATTCCTATACGTCAGGAGACCTTTTCTGAGGCTGGATGGTATATTATTTCCTCAAATGCTGATAATCCAGTTCCAACAAGCTCACTTTCTCATCTAGATAGCCTCGCACCATTCATGAAAGTATAGCTGGTATGTTCTCGTCGAAGGCGTTATCAGTTCAAGTCTAACCTATGCCAGATTAACTGGACGAGCGCGAACCTTGCAAGCATTATAACCATGCCCGATAAGTTGGTAATCCGTGTGGTAAATGGGTGTGTTCTTCACACTAGCTTGAAATAACTTTGGTGTTTAAAATAGCACACATCAATAGTTTCCTACGCGTTAGGTGTACGCTTCGTTGGTCTACATCGTACTCTATTGGCTGTATGGTGAGGTTTAATCATACATAGAAGAAACTGGATCTGAGGAAGCCTAGGGTTGAGAACACGGAAGAAAAATTATCTCAGAATGGACAGATAGTCTTACTTGCGGGCGAAAAACAATCAAAGGATTGCACAAACAAAGCTTCAATTCAGAGATCAATTGAGATCTTCGCCAAATTCTCTCGGTTTCCTCAAAGTCGCCACTGCATCACAGGATTAATGATCTGAAACAAATACGCCAATTGCTTCGTACAGGCTTCTTCACAGATCAGTCTTTGCTGAAATAGAAGCGAAATGCATCTCATTCAGCGTTTGCGGGTCTCTCTCAACTTTGCTATGCAATGCAATGCAATATCAGATCCCTCAACACCTATGTGCCCTCGGAAGACTCTAGCTCTGCCGAACCAGATCGCCTATTCGACGGGTCCTCCGCCTCTGATCTTTGCGGGGTTTCACGAACGGCGTGATCAAAGTTTCTTGATAGCAAATTGATAGGCAAAGGGTATGATTCTTGCTAAGCTCGAGTCAGCTCAAAGATCAATAAATCGGGATCATACTTACGATTTCTATTATAGTGGGAGGCCATCGTTCGTGATCGATCGATAAGTATAATATCTTCCATTCTTGCGGATGATCAGTGCAAGGAAGGAAGCAAACATGCCGTAAGACACTTTTCGCAAGACACTATATGTCTTGGGACACTATGTCTTGGACCGCTGTGTGTCTTGAGCCACTATATGCCTGGAGACACTTGTCATAAGACACCATACGTCTTGAGACATATGTCACGAGACACTATATGTATTAAGGCACATGTAGGAAGACATTATACGTCTTGAGACATATGTCATGAGACACTATATGTATTAAGGAACATGTAGGAAGATATTATACGTCTTGAGACATCATATGTATCAAGACACTTGTAGAAACACACTACATGGCTTAAGACCAATGTATTAGACACTTCTACTTTTCTCCCTCTTGTACATTTAATGAAGGTCGTACAGGAATGATTTTTGAATCAATACGTATTTCATCTTCGGATACATGTGATCGATTTCCTTTGATTCTATTGTAAATATTACATCATGAGCAGTAACAAAAACCCAAGCCCTTGCTACTCAATTCTGCCATCCTGATAAATAGTACGCAATCATCCTACCGCTCCGAGGGCTGATATTCCAATTCCAGCAATTTTACCCGGTCGTCCAACGCATGACACAATCGCGCCAGTTGATCTGCCTTTTTCACCAAATTTGATTTCCTTCTGATGAACTGTTGAGTCTTTGCTTTTGCTGCGTAAGGCATACTGTGTGTTTGAACGCGACAAAATGGAAATGATCGTATGAAACTGTCCTTATCTAGGATCGAGGGAGAGGGTGTTTATCTGAACATCCTGCTCCACTTCTGAATACCCCTCAACTCCATTTTGCTGGATCTCCTGGGCTTCAATTCTGGGCCCCCCCATCCTCCATTTCTGGGCCCCCCCCCCTCCTCCATTTCTGGGACCCCCCCCCCCTCCTCCATTTCTGGGCCCCCCCCTCCTCCATTTCTGGGACCCCCCCTCCTCCATTTCTGGGACCCCCCCCCTTCCCCCATTTCTGGACCTCCCGCTTCACTGGATTACCCAGGGTACGGTAACTCAGGAGGTACTCTGACACGGCCTGTGATTGGAGCCGTAAGATGGTGACCGTGCCTTCGCCACCTGGGTCATTCTGACCCTCCTAGTAATTTTCTCCCAGGAGGCTCCTCCTAGGACTGAGGGTAGGTCTTATTGTAATTCGAAAGCCCGTAGGATGGCTTTTAGGACTAAGTCAATGCTAGTAGATGAACAGTCCTGGGAGAACTCTCCTAGGAGCAAACCAATCCCAGGATATATGGTCTAGGAGCGTGTTGCTACTGTGATAATTTTTTCTCTTTCTTCTGCATTTTCCGACTCTGCGCTGTAAAGTCGATAGCCATCCGGCCATTTCTGTTCTTCATCTCCTTATCTGCCCCTATTTCCAGCAGAATCCTGCTCCAAAGGGCGGCCTCCATGAGCGGTGTTCTTCCTTTGTCCTTGCTACTATTGATCTGGGCTCCGTGGTCCAGGAACGAGGTTACCATCCGTGGGTGCCTTTCCGCTGCCACCATTCACAGTAACGATCTGTCCAGTTTCAGTTATTACACTGGTTGGCAAGCCCTCCTTCTTGATCGGGACAGCGATACAGGTTGCCTCCATATACTTGATAGTAGCACCGGGAAGAAGTACAAAGACAGTACGCCCAGTAGCCGTTCGTAAAACCTACCATCTGGTAAGCCTCTGTTGCATTAACGTTCGTTGCTGCCTTAAATATTAACCCACCTGTTTCTTCAAGGAGTCGATGATCTTGGCGCATTTCTCTCCTGGCCGGAAGACCTTGAATGAGTCTGTGGTGTTAAGGTCCAGACCATCACATTCACCTCTCGCTGCGTCTATCAAATCGGAATCAATGTCGATGCCGGCGTAAACACGGATGACTTCTGGATGAGAAGACATGGTGGGCTTTTGGGATCTCAGTGAGGTGCGATAGGACAAGCCAACTAGATTCCAGTCTTATCAGTCATGCTCACAAATAGAGTGTTTAGAGATCACACCTTCTGCAGTCTCGATGAAGTGCCGCTTGCTTCGCTGATTAGAGTATCGCAATGAGGGATATGATGATGTGGGGTCAATCGCGAGCATGTGACTAACGCACTAGTCGGCACCAACCGGACACCTTAAATTTTGTGATGGAATAAGTTGACTACACAATAGGCGACGAATGGTAAACATTATACTTTAGGCGGCTCTTCTGAAGACTCAGGGTGAGGTGGATATGTCCTTGCCGCCCGCGACCGATCCTCGTTATTCCCTTTTAAATCCCGATATTCAGCATCGGTGATCAGCCGATTGTTCCACAGGTACGTATAGAGCTCAAAGTCCGGTCGACCATGAGCCAATTTATCACCGCGTTTGTGATGATAAGCGAGGTGCTCCATTCGTCTGGCCCAGCTGGAAATTTCTGGGGACGAGTTGAACCGCGCGTCGCAGAAGCAACATTGGTTGAAATCTGGCGGCCCAACGTTATTGAAGTGTGTCAAGCTGTGTTCGACCCAGTCTTCCATGTTGGAGAAGGTCTGGAAACAAAAAAGAAGGTTGAACGGGCATTCGAGGTTGCCTTGGGCTGGTACACGGTTGTCGACAAGAACACCGTCCTCTTCCTCGGCGAGCAGCAACCTTTAAAATCCCCAGCTGCCTTGCACCCAACGATGAAGACTCAGATTTCGTGGTTGCAATGCTCGATGCTCTTGTAAGAGTTGGAAGATCATGGCAGGAGGTTTGCTCACCGTTTGACCCTGGTGACCAAGGGTTAGACACACACCTGCACAATGACGACGGAGATCTACTTGACTATTTACTGTCCCGGAGATGTCACGGCGTGCTTGACAACGGGTACCAATAGCTTCATCGGCTCGGTTGATGAGACGACTGTTCTCAAATATCCACATATTCCGGGTGATGAGAATGCACTTGCACTTCTAGGCCTTGAAGCTCGAATCTTTCAAGCGATAGGACCTCATAAGCACATCATCGGCTTCAAGGGACTGACCAAAGACGGTCTGCTCCTTGAGCGTGCACCCTTCGGATCTATAAGCGAGTACCTCAAGAACAACAACCCAGGATTACAGCGGAGGCTTGAATGGATATGTCAAGTCACCGAAGCTCTCGCAACAGTACATAAGAAACGTGTCCTTCACCGCGACATCTCCGCAAACAACCTTCTTCTAGACGCAGAATTGAACGTCAAACTAAGCGATTTCCAAGGACGCCTTCTTACGCCGGATGGAGAGGTTGAGGAGGATGGTCTTTCGATTGAAAATACCAAGTCCTTTATGCCTCGAGTCAATTCTAATTACGCGGACTGGAAGACTGAGATCTTTGCTCTCGGATCGGCATTTTATTACATCATGGAATGTCAGGAACCTTATCCGGACTTGGATCCTGACCTCGATGAAGAGCAAATTGTGGAGAGATTTACATCCGGCCAATTTCCTACGACAGAGTGTTCCTCGATGGATCGCGTTATGCACAAGTGCTGGGCGGGTGAATATGACTCTGTGCATGCGGTCTTTCAAGACCTTAAATTTGTACATGAGTGTCCGATGGCCATAGGTGTCGAGGAGGAAACAATGTACTTGAGGAGCAGGTAACGCACTATGTATTTGGGAGGGAGAAGCGGCCATTACTGATCACAGAGCAGACATCATTAACGCCTCCGGAGGGTCATGGAAAGGCTGGTGGGGAAGAGTCATGACAAGGCAGCCCAAATCAAGACTGCAGACTCGTCAATGACTTTGTTTTGATTTGAAACGGTGTTAGAACGTAATGGGGTGTGAAGAAAGAGATAGAATAGAAACTTGGGAACTTGTTATCACCTCAGATAGAATCAAGAACATGTGTGCTTCTTCTGCGAAGAACGAAACTAACCAACGGTCACCGACCCTTATCTGCACGTGCCGGTCTTCCCCGTTTGCCTCCCCGCTGCGCCTGATGTTTCGCCTTAAACTGCTGCAGCAGTCCCTGTGCATTTCCTAACTCGCTTTCGAGCAGCCATGTATTCTTCCAGCACACCTTGTATTCTTGCCCCTCCCTCGTCCGTCTCTTGCCAAGAATCCTTATGATTTCCCATTCCTGCTCCTCTTCACCCTCGTTCAAATCTGCAGTGTCTGCTGTGCGCTTGAAGGAATGCAAGTTGTCGATTGGGCCCATGGCCGTCACAGGCTCGGTGGCCGCAAGGAGCCTTGGGCTCCACATCCGCGGCGAGGTAGCCTGGTCTGCCATTGGTCTTGCGACGTCATCTCTGAGTGGAGACTGCCCCGAAACCAGTGGCGGTTCAGGAGCTCGCGAGGCTTTCGGGGTCCGGAGAGTGTATGGGAGGATATTGTCGGTTCTGCATCTAGCACGAGAAGCGTCGTCGTTCAGGGTATCGCCGCCCTGGTCCTGGACTACAGTTGGGGTACCTGTAGAATATTAGACGGCCGTTCACTTCTTGAACCAGAAATGCGCATTTCACACCCACCTTGGTTACCGACAGCTTCATCTCGATACGGTGGCGGACAGCGGCGACGTTTGATCCGCCACTGCGACGAAGGCCTCTCGCGAGCGGCAAACCTGCACCTTTTCTTCGTGGAAGGTAGCAAAGGCGTCTTGCTCTTGTCGCGATCGCCATCAAATTCCTCTTTATCCTCCCACTCAGCTCCTTTGTCCCTAACTTTGTTCCCATCTCCTTTTTCCTCACCGGCCGGGTGATCAGGCTCCATATCGCTGCGGGGCCCGTCGTTTGATTCACAGGTTTGTTTATCGTGTGTCGATGAGAGGAGGGTATCGCGGGGTGGAGGAGGGCGATCTGAGATGGTATCTATTGTCTTCTCATGGGGGGTGGGGCATCTAGATCGGCGCAATCTGTCAGTCTTGGGATCACCGAGCGGGGGTTTCAAGGGTCCTACCCAGCTTCCGAGCTCGCTATAGACGTCGGTTGGGTTTCAGACACGTCTCGCTCCTCATCCGGCTGCTCAGCGCTCGAATCGTCGCTCGTATAACCCACCGCTAAGTCCATTTGCCGCCAGTCATGTCCTTCTTCTTCAGCATCAACAGGCCCTGAATCAGCGTCAGTCTCGCTATCATCGCCGTCGTCCTCATTCAGTAAAATGGGGTCATCTAAAAGTCATAAGCAAGGGATGTATAGATCGGGGAAATCATGTTACTTACCTTGAGAGCCGCCTGATCTCAAGTTAATAGAATCCAACACCTCCTCCTGTCCGCCATGTCCACAGAAAAAAGCAAGCCCCGGAGGATATTTGAACTCGGCAGGCTGACGGCGCACTTGCAAGAAATCCAGTTGCTCTATATCGATCCCTCGCTCTACTGATTGCGTACCGAGATCTACATCGTCTGATACCGTCATATCCACGGATTGCACGACGTCGAGGGCTTGCAAAGTTTCGTCCCAGTCATCGAGTCTTGCGGAAATAGCATTACTGCTAACGGAAGAAGCTGGGGCATTCGTTCCTTCGATCTGTAGACCTTCGAAAGTAGGTGTTTGCGTTCGAAAAGATGGCGGTTGCCAGAATTTGATGTTATTCATCACTCAATATCCACGAAGATCAAAATGACTGATAGTTTTCGAGTTTGGGGGGGGGGGGAAGAGGGTTTAAGTAAACGATGGACTGCAGGCTCCATTCAGGAGCCTCTTCTAATCCTGCCCGGGATCCCCCCCCTCCAACCAGCCGAGCAAACGTCAATGGCTGAGGCGATGGCCAATCGCGAGGCCGTCAGCATCAACGTTACACTGCTTTAAAGTCCCGCCTCGGTGCTACCCATGACTGGCAAGGCAGTTTCGCCCATTTTTCAGCTCCGCCTGCAGGAGGCATAGACTGACACGGCTCAATCATTGACTACCACGATTCCCTGTTCTCTCCTCTGGAGCCTGCAAGCCCAGGTCACTCATCCGAGACTCGGTGATCCCCGTCGCTGATTGCGTATCAAGATGCTCGAACGGTTCAGCTTCTTCTCTCTATGTCTTGGACAAGGTTCCGCCCCAATGGCTGCGGGCAATTCCAGAAGTTGGCCCGTGCCACGTCACTCGGCAATGGTAAGGCGCATTGGCAAGGCGAAAAGATCGCCTGAATGGCCAGCCCAAAAGATCGGCAGTCCCGTGGAACGAAAGGAACCGGAAATCAATCAATCCGCAGTCGCCGCGTAATGAAGATGTTTGAGTCTTGGGGGCCAGACGAATCCATGGAATGCAGATAAGCAGGCCCCCTAATCCTCGCATGACGCATGAACACAGGCCATTCCGGCGTAGCCTAGGCAGCAACGCCATCAATCGAGGAAAGATCGCTGCGGCCATGTTGAGGCATTTTCTCCATTGGTCCGTTTCCCTTTGTGAAACTCGATGGCGCCTCCACCTCCACGCTCAGCCCCCCTGAGGCCGCGTCACCATATCACTGCCAATGTGGGATCCGTGTCGGCGCAGCCAGGCAGATTTGGGGAGACTGCTGCCAACCGCAGTGAGGCATTTCCCTCATTGGACCGTGTTGCAGCAATCTCCGATCAGGTGGATTCGCCTCTGCCGGTCCCCACTAAAGGCGAACACTTCGAACCAATGCCACGGCAAGCCTAGGGGTCAGCTGAGTCGAGATGAAATGAGGGCGGCGAAGAGGGGCAGGGATGGGACGTTCCCAAACAGGTAGAGTCGACCGAGGGGGATTCAGCTCCCTGCCAAACGGGATCATGCGCCTACACCGGTCTCAGGAGAGGCGCGGGCAGCGAATGAGAAGGCACGACGGTGCCGTTGGCTCGGGGTGTGGAACAGGAGTTGGTGGGCAAGGCGTGCAATGGTGAGGCAGACTATGCAAAAAGGGGGGGTAAATAAAAATGCCTCATGCAGGAGCGGATCAGTCGGTTAAGACGGCTGGCGAATGAGGAGGGTAGAGAGAGCGGCATTGCAAGGGCGAGACCGAGTGTTGAAAAGGAAGGATGAAGGAAAGATGGAAAAACAGCGAGGGGGGCCGGTACTTATAGCTTGGTCGTCGGAGAGAAAGCGGCGAGTCGGCCGATAAGGGGCGCCTTGCCCCAAACAGGACGGCCAAACCCAAAGGGACCGACGCCAAACCCGAAGCCGGAAAGGGCGGGCATTTCACCGAGACGAAAATTATTTCATTAACATCTTGTTCATCTACATCACATTCTTCTCATGTCACAAACACATTTCTTTTAAGTCTAACACAATCTCTGAACATTACATAAATAAAAGCTTTTGTATCAATCTTCTTCTGTATTCTTAATATTCAGTTATAGCTATTTCTAAGAATCAAGCACTATCAACTTTGATCTTCATTAATTGTATCATTTAGACATGATTCTGACATTATATTAAGAATTCGTTAATCACATGATATTGATCTCATTACTCATTCAACATACTCGTCTAAACAGAACAAGTTTAAAGAAATTCATTTATCTGATGATCAATGATAATCAAAAGATAGAACAACACTAGAGAATTAATAGACTGATTGTTGAATCGAGTTTTTATATCTACATTCTGACTCGACTCAAGTACTCAAGTTGAATCTTCTGACTCGACTTGAATACTCAAGTCGAATCTCATGACTTGACTCTGTTACGATCCTAGCTACGCACCTATGTTGGTAGCTATGTTGGTGGCTATGTTGATGACTATCGCCGGCCGCTCGCCGCTAGGCTATAGGGTTGTTCCGAGGCCAACCCTATTCAGGGTTAGCT
>JAABUY010002814.1_pt1 | contig 20085 bp, 29 predicted proteins | sample 5560271 | NCBI WGS metagenome assembly JAABUY01 (sample SAMN10711886, study PRJNA513374) | rock metagenome | isolation source: Antarctica rocks | place: Antarctica: Victoria Land, University Valley
CGCGCTTGCACAGCCTCCAAGGTTCTATTCTGGGTCGCCGCTGGCAGGCTCGGGTGTTCGCAACGAACACATTTGTTACACCAGATGTACACTTGCCTGCTGGCGCCTAGCTACTTGGTTTATACGCGGGTGCGAGCTGGCACGCTTGGCGCAAGCATGCTGTGCTTGCGACTGTGCTGTGGTTTGGTGCGCCTTGCAGGAATAGTGTAGCGTAGGCGCGGACGCTGCGTGCTGACAGGAGGCGGGTTGCTTTGCAGGAGGCTAGCTAATCACATCTTTGCGCCTGGGCACTGGCGCATCGGCCCTGCTGCAGATGCGCTCTTGGGCAGCACTGTTGTCTCACTCTGCATTCTGGTGCTGAGGCGATGCGAGGATTGCTTTGGACCTTGTGAGGCTCACAATGTGAGCGACAGCACATGATGCTTTGGCATGCCTAGCATGCATGTCCAGCAGGGTTGTGCTTACAGGCGGTCATAGGCTGCCTACACATGCATACTGAAGAACCCAGGCATCTTATGGATGCCTCAGCTACACCTTGTCTCAAACAGCACCATCTCACGCGCCGCACGGCGCACATGTCAATAACATAATCACAGTACACTTTACAAAACACAAGTGCTGCACAGTGGACATGAAAATTGATGGCGACAACTGCAGGCATGCCTGAAAACACACGCAGCCAGCGGGCATGCATGCAGCGCCCGCTGCGCAGCAGCGACCAGCCACGCCGCTCGGCTCCGCAGCACAGGCCCAGGTTGTCAGTGTTTATTCTTCTCAGCAACTTCTCAGCAATCAGCAAAACACGACCGATGCGGACCCCCGCACCGCTCTCTGAGGCCTGGGGCAGGCAGCGGCCGGGCGCCGCCCGCTCGACCCCCGGGCGGGGCACGACACGATATACACGTCCCTTGCTGCCGCACTGGACCAAAGGGCGCAGGCAGCTGCGCCTGGTCAGACATAGCCTTGATTCAAAAACACTGCCTCAGTCCGAAAACATCCTGTCTACACCTGTGAAGCCGCAGGTCCCCCCGTAGTGCGTCCGCTCACAGCCACACCCTGCAACATGCACATCTGAGCCGCCGCCAGGCTGCATGCACAGCCATGCAGGGGCCGCCGCGCCTGCCTTGCGCTGTCATGCATTTACAGCGCGCGTGGCGCAACGCCCCAACCCTGACCAACTTTCTCACATTCCCGATGACGCTGTCCTCTCCAGCGCTCAGGTTGTTGGCCTCTGATCTCTGCCACAAACATTGCGTCATTCGGGGCCCGGGCCTTGCATGCACCGGGTCAGAAGGGCGCCGGGCGCCCATGTGTTCGCCAAAGCTGCTCGCCCAACCCTGTGTGTCACCACTGACGAGCTCACTGCGCCCTCGCGAGTGTGCGCAGCCGGATGATACATAGCGAGCCCGCCGCGCGGCGAAAGGGCTTCTGTAGAGTTCGATGCCCTAGCGCCCATGCGCGGCCGGCTGAAACACGGAGCCTGCCGCGCGGCGCTGGGACGACCAGAGCTGGCTGCAGCCGGACTTGGGCTCGCCCTTGGCGTGCACGAGCTGCGCCTCGCTCGCGCGGCCCCGGCGCTCGCGCGCGCTGCTGGCGGCAGCCCTGGCCAGCATCTCCCGCACGATCACCGCCAGCTCGTCGCCGTCGCGGGCCTCGCCCGCAGCCGGCTCGGCGAGCGGGAGGCCCGCGCTGACCACTGCGTCGAGCACAGGGACGCGCGCGGCTGTGGGCAAGCTGTCGCCGCCACACTGCAACGGAGGCTTGCTGGGGGAGCCGCAATCCAAGGCCCAGTGGCCCGAGCCCTGCCGGTCAACGTAGAGCGGCGAGCCGGGCGCCTCCACCCCGGCCGCCATGTATGGTCCCTCCCCTGCACCCAGGCACGACATGCTCACGCGATGAGGTGCGGCGCAGGGCTCGCACGTGGAGGCCTGCTGCGGGCTGCGCAGCCGGCAGCGCGAGGCCGGGGCTGGCAACCGGCAATACGCTGCAGAGCAGACTCTGGCAAGGCTGCGCCGGGTTGGAGGCACTCTGTCGAGGGCAGCGAGGCTTGGGTAGGTGCCGCAACAGGGGCAACAGGGGGCAAGCTGGTGCCCCCTGCAGCAGGGCAACTGAGCCAGGGCGAGCGAGTGGGTTGGGAGAGGCGCACAAGGCCCATGCGCGACTTTCCCAGTGGCCTTGTTGGTAGCGGTGGGCGAGGGCAGGAAGCGGTCGCTGTCGTCTGCGCGCGGCGCGCGTGTGCCCGGCTCCGCGCTTGCGTCTGCTGTCGGGTGTGCTAGCCAGGTGCCGTGGGCGACACCTCCCGCCTGCACGCGCAGTCAGCCGGACTCCGGTTTGGCGCAGCCCCTTTGTGCTACCCCAGTGTGCAGAACTGTAGTTTTTGACCAGCACAAGCGCCTGCCCTGACAGAATCTCCTCACACTGAGCGTGGGCGCGCAAGTGCACAATGAAGAATGTAAGATGCAGCAACAGTAACCTTGAACGCAGGCCAGTGTTGCACAGTGCACACAGTCTAGCAACAGCGTGCGAGCAAGGGCGAACTCCGTGCTGAAGCTCATCCCTGTCGTGCAATGCCATGGAGCTGAGCGTGCGCACCATGGTCGTGCTGCGTGGGCGATGGGTCGTCTCCGCAGCCTTACGGTGTCCTGCACTTTTTACAGATATCGGCATCGCCTGCGTCAGCACCAACCCTGTCAGCCCGCACAGCCAAGCCGCTGCTACCAATCCCAATAGCTACAACAAGGACAGCTAGCGCACCGGCGCGAGCGCGGTCTGAACACCCATCGTCTGCTTTACCTTGTTGTCCTCACAGAGTAAAAATATCTGATTTAGAGAGAGCGAGCTCAGCTTGCCTAGGTCCAGAAACCCGTCCACAGGCCTATTGAAAGAAAAAGAAAGAGAAAACTGTTGCTCCAGGCCCGTTCAACATGCTGCTCGCTGCTGCTATACACTTGCAGACGGCAGGCGGCGACTTGGGTCACACTGGCTGGTGACTGTCATTGGCATCTGACAGAGGACAATGTCTGCTTACACGTAGATTGAGGAGCTTTGCTTGTCCCTCACAACCATGGCTCGCGACACGGAGATGCTGGACGCGCCGGCAGCGGCGGCGCCGGCGCCAAAGTCGGCGCCGGCGCCCGCGGCCGGGCACATCACCTTTGGCGAGGCCGGCGCCCGGCCGTCGGCTGAGGCGCTGGCCAGCGCCGTGAAGAGCGGCAACATCACGCTGCAGGACGCCAATGCAGAGACGCTCGCGCTGCCTGCGGTGCGCCCTGCGAGCTCTCTGCGGCAGCTTGAGCGCTGACAGCGGAAAGAAGCAAGCGCCAGTCTGCTGTCCTACAGTGCACCGTGCACTGGCCAACACGGCCAGCAGGCGGCGCTGGTGTCGTCCAGACCTGCTTGCTCGATGTCTGCTGGCAGCGGCACAGCGCTGCCACGCACGCGCGCAGGCCAGCGAGCAGAGCGCTGCCACGCACACGCGCAGGCCAGCCAGTAGAGCGCTGTCACGCGCGCGCGCAGGCCAGCCAGCAGGCGAAGATCCTGCAGGAGGAGGCGCTGCGGGTGGCCGAGGTGCGGCGGCGCATCCGCGCGACCATGGTGCCGACCGCCGACGCGGACGTGCGCCGCCTGCTGCGCCAGGTCGAGCAGCCCGTCACGCTCTTTGGCGAGCGCGAGGTGCGCTCCCCGGCCGCTCCAGCCGCCCGGCAAGGCCGCTTGTCGTTTGGAGTGCTGTTTACTGCTGCCGTCGCCGGCCTGCCTGTCTCGCTGGTGCTGCTAGCAGAGTGCCCGCAGCTGCCGACCAGGTCCCGGTGTCCGGTGTTGCATTTCACACCTACCAAACATTGCCAACACCCTGCCGGCGGCTGGCATGGTGGCCTGCCCAACAGCAGCCGAGGCGTCAGTGCTTTGCGACGGTCCACTGCTAGCAGCGCTTCGGCAGTGTTCGCCAGGCTAGCTTGGCCTCACCAAGCTGCCGGCTCGGCCATGCATCTCGCAGTCCCTGCGCTGTGCAGCCACCTGCATTGCCCAGCGTATTGTCTGTCTTGCAGCGTCCCCCGCGCTGAAGCGCGTCCCGTGCAGATGGAGCGGCGCGACCGGTTGCGCAAGGTCCTGGCCATGATGGACGAGGACGACCGGGAGGCCGTCCTGGGTGCGGCCCCGCCCTTGGGCCCGCCCGCACCCGCGGCAAGCGCAGACGTGCCTGCTTGAGCACGTCTGTCGCACTGACTCGAGCTGCGCGGCTGTCGGAGTGCGAAACAGCATGCCTGCTTCAAGCAGGCGCGCAGCAGCGCCGGGCGGCACACGCGGTGTTTGTATGCCAGCTCCCCGCGCCCAGGGCGTTGCTGTGCGCCGGTGATGTTACGCGCATAGGTCACAGTACAGGGTATGAGCTAACCCTACCTGGCCCTAGCTAACCATACCCTACCCCCTGCAGCGCGCGCCGAAGAGGACATCGGCGTGGTGGACCAGGACACGGCGCCCAAGGAGCTGTTCTACACGGAGGGGCCGGACGCGCTGCGCGCGGCGCGCCTGCAGGTGGCCACCCCCCGCTGCCCCGCTCACCCAGTGAGCCCGGGAATGCGTGGTTGCGCTCGCTCGCCGCTTCCATTACGACGCAGACTCGTGTTGCCGGGTTGCAGGTCTGAAGGCTTGTTGTGCACCTCGCAGAGGCACTGAAGGCGTTGCCGGCGCGCAGATCGCGCGCTTCTCGCTGGAGCGCGCAGCGGCGCGGCTGGCGGCGGCGCGGCGGCGGCGGGAGAGCGCCGACGAGGACGAGGACGCCGAGGCCGACGCGGCCGTGGCGGCCGCGCGCCGCACAGCGAATCAGGCGCGCGCCGGCGCTCGGCAGCTCTTGCCCTATGTAGAGGGGCTGGTGCTTTACAGGGCACTTGAGCTTGCCTGCTGCATGACTCGCTCCACTCCTGACTGAGGCTTTCAGGCGAGCAGCTGTGCCTTGTGCGTGGCCGTGCTCTTCTTGTTTGGCTCGTCAGGGTTTTCCCCGGCAGGGCTGTAACCTCTTCCCAACAGAAGCTGCAGAGTGCCGCCCGCCGGCGGTGCTTCCGTGCATTACATGCCCTGCTGGAGGTGCATCGCCGGTCCGGGCGCCCGACCGGCGCGCGCGCGCGCAGTGCAGCGAGATGGCCGACGAGCGGCCGGTCGCCGCGGTGGCCTTCTCGCCCGATGCGGCCGTGCTGGCCACCGCGGCGTGGAGTGGCTTGCTAAAGCTCTGGGCGATGCCGAGCTGCAGCAAACTGCTCACCATACGCGCGCACACGGACCGCGTGACCGGTGCGCTGAATCATTCGCGCAGGCGCCCCAATACTCTGCGCCTCCTCGTCACGGGGCTCTGAGACGGAAGCTGTACGCAATCAGGCGGGCAGGTGCAGGCGTTGGGGCGTGCAGGCTGCGCACGTCGCGCTGCACCCGCCGCTGTGGCGCCTGTTAAGCAAAGGCCACTGGCAACAGGCAGCGAGGGTGATGGTGCCCTGCATGTTGTCCTGCCACGTCCTGTTAGTGCATGAACGCAAATACAGGCGTCAGGCATAAGCGTTCGAGCTCACATGGCGGCCGCCCGCCGGCCCCCGCTGCGGCAACGGCGCAGCATCCGCCGCAAGGAGCGGCGCTCGTGAAGGAGTAGTTGCACCGAGATATGAAGTATAACGCGTCCACCGCGCGCCAACGCAGGCATCGCATGGCATCCGCATGCGCGCGGGGCAGACGCTGCCGCCGTGCCGCCCGCAGACGCGACAGACGGCAACGGCGCGGCCGCAATGGACGGCGACGGCGCGGCGGCGCCCGGCGGCACCGTGCATCTGGCGACCGGCGGCGCGGACTGCTCGCTGCGGCTGTGGGGCGCCGGTGGCGCGGCGCTGCGCACGCTGGCCGGGCATACCAAGCGCCTGGCGCGGGTGGCGTTTCACCCGGTGCGCCCGCGGCAGCCCGTCAAGACCCTGGCGACCAGGGCGCACAGCGCGGCGCAGCGGCGCGCTGGCCAGGCGCGCCGGGCGCCCGGCGCGGCCGATCACCCGCCCAGCGCGCGCATCTCCAGGCGCTGTCCACGAGGAGGCAGGCCTGGGCCGCTCGCACGACTCGTGGCCGCCGGCGCAGCCTGGCGCGCAGCCGGGCGCCGCTGGCCGAGCACCGGGCGCCTTCCGTCGCAACGCGCGGCGGCCTGTCGGCCCCTGCGCTGTAGGGTAGGGTGGGGTAGGGTTCGGGTCAGGATGACGCTTTAGCTTTTGCGCGCAGGCCGGCGCGCACGTGGGCAGCGCCAGCTTCGACGGCACCTGGCGGCTGTGGGACGCGGAGGCGGGCGCATGCCTGCTGGAGCAGGGTTATGGTAGGATAGGTTAGAGGTTGACGCGCCCGCGCGCGCAGGCCGGCGCGCACGTGGGCAGCGCCAGCTTCGACGGCACCTGGCGGCTCTGGGATGCGGAGGCGGGCGCGTGCCTGCTGGAGCAGGAGGGCCACAGCCGCGAGGTGTATGCGCTCGCGTTCCACCCGGACGGCGGCCTCGCCGCGTCCGGCGGCCTGGACGCGGTCGGTGCGGCCCCGGCCGCGCCGCCGCCACTGCGGCGCCTGCGTGCAAGCAAACGATGACACGGCGCTGAAGTGACGGTGGTGGTCTGTGAGACGAGGTCATCAGCTGCCTAGATGCGTGCGCAATTTATTGGTTGCGCCGCGCGACCTGCGAATGGGGCACACGGGCAGGCAGCCGAAGGACCACCGTGGGCCGCAGATGCCCCGACATTGAGCCGCGTGGGCGGGCCCGCAGGGCGCGTGTGGGACTTGCGCAGCGGGCGCAGCATGATGGTGCTGGAGGGCCATGTGAGGATGCGAGCCGTCCCGGCGCCGCTGAGCCGCGCGGGCGCCGGGGCCGGCAGGGCGCGTGTGGGACCTGCGCAGCGGGCGCAGCATCATGGTGCTGGAGGGCCACGTGAAGATGCTGCTGGCGCTAGACTTCTCGCCCTGCGGCCGCCTGCTCGCGTCCGGCAGCGAGGACCACAGCGCGCGCGTGTGGGACCTGCGGCAGCGCCGCTGCCTGCACACGCTGCCCGGCCACCGCTCGCTCGTGTCGCAGGCGCGCCTCGGTTGCCCGGCCCGCGCGCCACCAGCGCGCCTCGCCGCCCGTCGCTGCGCCCTCAGCGCGCTCGCTTATCTGTTTTGCGCAGGCCTCCAGCATATGCAGCCATTCCCTTGCACATGGCCCTGCACGAGACGAGTAACATCGTGTGCTGCTCGTTGCGGGCTGCAACGTCATGGCCAGCTTTGTGCAGCGCGCCACAGGCGGCTTGCTTGCATGGGCCCAGACACCGCGTGTGGTGCTGCCAGCTTGGCGCCCTTCGGCCCTCACGAGCCCAGGCGCGCGCGCAGGTGCGCTTCGAGCCCAGTGACGGGCACGTGCTGCTCACCGCCGGCTACGACGCGACAGCCAAGCTGTGGGATGCGCGCGACTGGCGCCTTGTGCGCACGCTGGCCGGGCACGAGGGCCGTGTCATGGGCGCCGACCTGGCGCCCGACGGCAGCGGCGCGGCGGCCACAGTCGCCTACGATCGCACCCTCAAGCTCTGGGCGCCCGAGGACCCGCCGCCGGAGCAGCCTTGACGGGTGCAGGCTCAGCCACTTGCAACGGACTCACCGTCTGGTGCCCCGTGGGGGTGGCAGGTTGCCGCGCTCCACGATGTGTATTTGCGTGGGACAAGCAGTACGTTTCATGCACAACCGTGCAATGCGGCAAAGAAACACTCCACGAACGATGCATGCGCTCATTGGTTAAAAACGCAGGTGCAAACACGCCGTCTGCACGAATTGTTTGTTACACGGCGGACGTCGCCAGCTGCAGGCAAGAACTAGCGTCTGTCTGGACTGCAACAAACAGCCAGGAAGGCAGATGGGAGGCGTGAGCCCCATACTGATTCGCCCACCGACACAGACACACCAGACAGTCGCAGCCTTGCAACCTCACTCGCCTGGTACTCAACATTCAATTGCATGCACTGCACTCAACGAGCAACGCGCACATTGATTTGCATTGCAAATTTTGCGGTGACTTGCACAGACATCTCGTCTTGCAGACACATCAGCCCAGAGTTTCATCTACACCCAGCGCACCCGCACCCGCCAACAGTACTTCATGACCTCTCAGTAAAACATGGTCTGCCGCTCAGAAAGTCATAACAAATGCTGCGCAGCGCCTCCCGCTCCAGCCACACACGGTCGCGTGCTGCAAGACGCAGCTGCCTGCCATGCGCGAGCTTGCAGCGCCCTGGGCGCGGTCAGGCGTTGGCCGTCTTTGGCTGCTTGCCCTTGCTGGGCGGCGCTGTCGGCACCTCTGACACCACAATCTGCGCGGTCGATCGCTCCGTGTCTGGACCAGGCCAGTCTTGCATTCGCGAGGCGCGTTGCACAAAGCTGCAGTTGCATGCAGGGGGCGACGTCTGTGCGCGACCTCATGTTCAACGCAGCACCACATCGCCCAACCATTCCACATCGCCCATCCATTCATGCCCCGATAACTGCCCAGGCCAGCACCCATCCCTTGGCCAGGCCCCCTGGAGAGGGCAGGCACAGCAGCCTGCACATGCTCTACAGGCACAGCGCTGCGAGCAAGCTGCGCTGCGCAGGTGCTGCCCTCGGCTGTGCCGCTGCCGCGCCGCATGCACAGCCCGGCAGCGCAGCAGGGTGCTCAGGATGGCTGTACGCAAGACCATCTGCGGCCCAGGGCCGCACTGGGGGCTCCTCTACCAATTCTGACTGTACCGTGAACCTATCCGACGAATTTGTGCAAGACCAGCTGCAGCCCGGGCCCGCACCGAGCGCTCCTCCGCGCGGAAGGTCAGCCGCGCCTTGCACTCGCGGCAGTCTACGGTGTTCTCCGTGCGGTTGCCCTTGACGGTGAAGATGTCGCCAAAGTACGTGAAGTTCTCGGTGTTGCAGTTGGGGCAGGGGCCCTGCGCGCGCGCGCGAGCGCCACTCTAGGCCCTCCCGACCAAATCCTCCACGAGGTAATGTACTTGCATCCGCCCAGGCTCCCTTGGTCGCGTGTGCGCTCTGCGGTCGAGCCACCGAGCACTGCCAAATTGACACGCGGCTGCACGCATATGGGGGGTTGCGGTCAAGGGCGGGGGTGGAGATGAGCGGGGGGCCGCGCGCCTTGAGGATGAGGAAGTCGCGCAGCACCAGGTTGGTGAGCGCGGACGACACGAGGTACACCACCGGCAGCACAAAGCCCCACACGGCGATGATGCCCCACGGCTCCGGCAGCTCCATGATGTACGTCAGCTCGAAGCCGGTCAGGTCGTCCACGCTGAACAGCAGCAGCAGCGTCTGCGCGCGCGCCCCGGCCCCAAGTGTCAGTGAGCATGCGGTCAGCGCATGCTGTCCTGGTACCTCGCTAGCTGATGCAAGTGCATCACAGGCTTGAGCTGTGCGGGGCTCTCACGGCCTAAACAGGGTCAGCAGCATCGATGTATGTGCGCGGGCGACTCTGCCGTCCCGGCCGGCAGGGCTCGCCAGCACCCGCGCAGGCAGCTTGGGCAGGCCTCAGCGGCTGTGCTGTGCCATCCCATGTCGTCGAGCCGTGCATCGTCCTCCAGAGCATAGTGGGTCACCGAGCTAGCACGCCCAGGCATGATGCAAGCGGTCCGTACAGTGCAGCGCAGTAACAGAGCAGACAGAGCATCTCAACCACTGCCCCTCAGGACGCGCGCGCACCAGCACGGCGGCCGGCAGGTTAAGCAGCGTCATCTTCCCGTAGTCCGGGATCGCGTCGCTGTACAGCTTGCGGCTGCGGATGCTGCACCGCGGCCCCTGGCAGGCGCAGCCTGGGGGTGTCAGCATCAAGACGCGAGCTCCCGATCAATGCCCACCAGACTTCTGTGGTGTCTGTCCTCACATGCAGCCACTAGCAACCGAGCCGGCTCCTGCTCAGATGCTGATGCACCACGCACATGCCGTTTCAAGCAGTCCACCTCCCCGGGCACTTAGGATGCGCTCCAGCACCGGCAGGCGCACTGCAGGGTGGCCAGGGGACCGGCGCGCGCGCCTGCTGCACGACCTTGCTATTCTGCTTGCGCAGCTTGCGCTTGAGCTCGTCAAACTCCGCGTCGCTCAGGATGGGCTTCTTGGCAGAGTATGCCAGCGAGGCCTCCATGAAGCGCTGCTCCGTCGAGCTGCGCAGGCGCAGGGCAGGGGTATTGGTGGCGCCTCACTGTCAGCTACCTGGACGATGCCGGCGGAGCCTCCATGAGGCGCTGCACAGCTCGGCGGAGCTGTGCAGCGCAGGGCAGGCTCTGACGGCACCTCGCGGTAAGCATTCTGGCGGGCGATGCCGGCAAGGCCACCGTGACGTAGCTGCGCGACGGAGCCTGGGAGCCTGGAAGGGCCGCGGGGCCGCTGATGCCTGCAAGCCTGTTCGAGTTGCGGGGCAGAGCCGCGCTGTCGCAGGACAGGTCAGGCCTGCAGAGCAGGCACTGCAGCGCTGTCCCCAGGCAGCGCGCCACGGCAGAGGGCGACGGCGTGGGCTGCGCCGTCCGCAGCTGCAGCCCGCAGCGCGCGGCAGGCCGCGCCGCGCCGGCCGCGAGGGGCAGGGCCGCACCTCAGCACGGCCACCTTGCTGCCCTCCCACAGCAGCTCCTCCTTCAGGTTGTCAAACTCCTCGTTCGACAGCAGCGGCTTCTCGTCATAGTAGAACGACTGCCGCAACCGGATAGTCACGTCAGGCGCCGCGCGTGCGGGCCGAACTCCAAGATAAAACCAGGGAAGCGTGCACAAGTACGCAGCGCAGGTCGAGCCGCGACGTAAGCAGAGGCAGGAGAAAGCTTGCGCTGCGCTGCCGCACCCGCAGGGCGTCCAGGAAGTCCTGCTCTTTCTCGCCCAGCGTCCTCCTCCCCTTTGGCCGCTTCCCCTGCACGCCCCCGGGCCACGGTCAGACCGTGTCCGCGAGCCAGCCCAATCGCGCACAGCACTGCGCACAGCGCTGCCGCAGCAGACGCCCAGAAAGGCGCGGCCGGCGCGCCTCTGGGTCACAGTCAGCCCGTGCCCGCCAGCCAGGCCAATCGCGCACAGCGCACAGCACCGCCGCAGCAGGCGCCTCAGAAAGGCGCGGCCGGCGCACCCCCTGGTCCAGCGTGCAGTAGTCCAGGATGTTCTCGTCCACGGTCTCGAACAGCTGCGCCGCCTTCTCGCCCACCTCGTCGGCCGCCTTGCTCACGGCGCTGCCCACCTTCTCCGCGGTGCTGCTGACCTGCTCCGCCACGGCCTCGACGCCTGCCCGGCGTGGACTCGCAAGTCAGCGACGCGGCGCGCTCGCGGCGCGCTCGCAACGGCAGCGAAACGTCCTCGTGCACGCGCCTGTTTTTTCCGTGCTAGCCCGGACGACGCCGCGGCAGGCCTGCCGCCGCGCCAGCAGGCGGCAGCCGAGCGCGCGTGCCGCCGCCGGGCGCTGCTTCGCCGCGGCCCGACCAGTCAGAGCGCTCGAGGCGGGCCCGGCGAACACTTTAGCTGCCACCATGTTGACGCGTGCCACCAGTTGTGAAGGCACACAAACAGTAATCTGGCGTATAGCCCAAGGTCGTAAGCTTTCCTGTCATCAGGGAGCTCCTCCACACCCACAGAGCTGGAAGAACCTGACCCTAGCCCTGCAATGGGGAGGTGCCCGCAAAGAGGCTTGGCGGCTGTTGCGCAGGAAGGGGAGGAGGCTCCTGCTGGCCTGTCAAGGTGCAGCCGCAACCCCTGCACGCCGCCCTGCACTGTCCTGCTGGGGGCTGTGCACGCGCTGTTGCCGCGGACGCGCTCTGGCGCACGTTGCGCCTGGGTGCCAGTGTATTTGTTTGTGCCCGCAGACTGCGTTCCAGGGCGCTGGACTCATTGCAAAGTGCTGGGCAGCCGATTGCACAGGCGCCTGCTGCGGGCGTGCCGTGGTGCGGGCGGCGGTGACGCGCCCGGCCGTGAGCGCGCGCGTGCCGCGGCGCGCGCAGATGGTGGACAAGAAGAAGTCGCGGAGCAAGGAGGTCGTCACGCGCGAGTACACCATCAACCTGCACAAGCGCCTGCACAACACGAGCTTTAAGAAGAAGGCGCCGCGCGCGGTGAAGGAGGTGCGCAAGTTCGCGCAGAAGATGATGAAGACGCAGGACGTCCGCCTGGACGTCAAGCTGAACAAGGAGATCTGGCACAAGGCGCGCCCCCGCCCGCTGCGCGCCGGGCGGCCGCCAGCTCTCGGCGGCTCTTCGACGGTGTGCGACGGTGTGCAGAGCCGCGAGCCGGCATCTGACCGGCGCGCGCTGCGGCAGGGTATCCGCAACGTGCCCTTCCGGCTGCGCATCCGCATCGAGCGCAGGAGGAACGACGACGAGGACGCCAAGGTGAGCTCAAGTCATGCTCGATCCCCGCATGCGGCGCGCGCCCTGCCGCGGCAGCTCGCTTGACGCGCGCGGCGGCCCAAGCTCGACGCGCAGGCGCGGCCCGCGCCCTGCCGCGGCAGCACGGCTGACGCGCGCGGCGCGGCCGGCGCGCAGGAGGAGATGTACTCGTCCGTGACGATCGCGGACGACCAGTCCACCAAGGGCAAGGGCACCGTGGTGGTGGACTGAGCGCGGCCTGCCCGGCTTGCGCTGCCGCCTGACATGTGCCTTGGAGGGAACTGTGCCTGGGGCTGACAGCCGCGGGGGCGTGCGTGTGTTGCGGTGTTCTGTGCCGCAATTGAGCGTGCGAAGCATAAAATGAGGCAGTCCCATGTAACAGCCTATGTTTATCTTAACTTTGTACAATGTGCTGGTGCCTCTTCTCCGCATAAGCGTTTGCAGAAGCGCTGGCTGAAGCAGAGCTGGCTGGGAATGGCAGAGCGCCTGCTTCTCCTCACATCATGTTACAGACAGAGCCGCAAGGCACCCAGACGCGCCGCCGACCCAGCCCCTCAGAAGCGCAGCTTGGCGAAGAACCACCTGCACCCCGCAGCAGGTCGTCAGCACACTGGTACGCAGGCTGCAGAGCGCACTGCGCATGTGCAAGGTGCAGGGTGAGCAGGGCAGCGCGGTCGCCTGCCCTTGCCAGTCATCAGCACACTCATTGGTAAGCAGGCTGCAGAGCGTACTGCGCATGTGAGAGAGGTGCAGGGTGAGCAGGGCGAGAGATGTGCAGGGCGGGCAGGGCGGCGAGGTCACCTGTTCTTGCCGCTCTTGAACTTCTCCTCCAGCTGCTTCTTCGCCTCCTGCGCCGCGCACACAGAGCCGTGTCACCAACATGCCCGTCCAGGCCGCACACAGAGCCGCTCTCTGACGTGTCTGTCCTGATGTGTCTGTTCTCAGCGTATACGAGGCGGTGACCCTGGAACGTCCTGGCGGCCGGCGGCCGGCGCGCCACCGAGCGGCTCTGCAGCAGCGCCTGCGCGCACTGCGCCAACCCTGATGCACTAAACCCAGGCACACATGCCCAGCGCGCTGCCGTCGATGCTCGCTTGCTTGCCGCGCAGCGCACACTCTCCGGAGCGCCGGCGCGCGGGCACCGGCCCTGCCGCCGCGCATGGCGCGGGCGCGCGGGCGCGCGGGCGCGCGCCTTCCGCGCCTCCTGCTTCTTGCTCGCGTTGTCCAGCACGTCCTGCGTGACGACCGACTTGAGGTCCACGTCCAGCGTGTACCGCGTCGGCATCATGTGCTGGTAGTTGACGACCTTGATGAAGGTCTGCGCGCCGCGGCCGCGCGCGCCCGCGTCAGCCGCCGCGGCGCGAGCGGAGCCCCCTGGCGCGTGCGCGACCGCGCTACCGGGCAAAGGCGTCACGTAGGCGTGGGTCGGAGTGAGTCCCCGCGCAGCCGCAACAGGCTGCCCGGCCTGGCAAGGGCTCAGGTGCAAAGCGGGGCGGCAGCTCTTGCAACGATAGAACGCAGAAGGTGCCAAGGCAGCCTTCACAGCGCAGCCTGCAGGGCTTCCTCGGCCTTGGCGGCGAGGCTCAGAGCGCGCGCTGGGGCATGCGCAGCGCGGCCGCCGGCGCCCCGGGCGCACCTTCAGCCGCGAGTTCTTCGCCTGCTTCTTCAGCGAGGACCGCTTGATCACCTGCGCCGCCGCGCCGCAGCCCGCCTGAGCACCGCCGCCGGCCGGCGCGCGCCCGCGCGACTGGCGACTTCAGCACACTCGCCTCGCCAGCCTTGCTGTCACCTCGCACCGCTCGCAAGGCATTCGCTGCCCCGGCTCCCGCCTGCCTCTGGCAGGCTCGGCAGCGCAGGAGCGCCGCGCGCCGGCGACCGGGCGGCGCACCTTCCGCGGCTCCTTGGCCAGGCCGCACACGATGGCGTGGCCATACGGCCGGGCGGCGGTGCCGTCGTCCTGGTTCTTAACAATCACGGCCTTCTTGCCGGCGTAGCGGCCTGTCAGGAGCACGATCACCTTGCCGGGCTGCGCGCCGCGCGGCACACGCCCTGTCAGGCGCCTGGCGACGGCCGCGCACGCCGACGCGCCGCACTCCCCCTCAAGTGCGCTCCTCCCCTGCTCTGTGCCTCGCACGTCCGCTGCGCTCGCGCCATGCGCTCGGCCGACCCAGGAGTGCGAGCGAGTCTCACGTGCCGGCCGTGCAAGCCTCTTGGACAACAAGCCTACGTCTACTACACGCAGCCACCAGCCCCAGTCTCCACGCCCCGCTGCACACGGCAGCCGCCCCCGGAAGGCGCGCGCACCTTCAGGAACTTGACCATCGCGCTCCGCCCAGGCCTTGCCCCGCCCAAGATCGCAGACAGGCCCCTCCACCGACCAGCGCAGGGCGCAGCTCTCTGGCGGCCTGCTGGGGTCTCGACCAGGGTCACAGCCCTACCGGGCTTCAAAGCAAGTGCACGACAAAAGCGCGGGAGTTGCAGCGAGCCGAAAGTGACGAGGGAGCATGTCCCTGGGGTACGCAGAGAAGCTGTCGTATCACGAGGACCTGGGCGGCCAGCTGGGCGCGCCCGAGCTGTTTGATGCTGACGCGGACGCGCGCCGCAAGGTGGCGGAGCTCGCGGCGCTAGTGCGCGCTCAGCGCGTGCTCCGCTGGGCTACATGGGCTGAGCTGTGCTGCATCGCGCACAATGTTTGGGCCATGCTTTCAGGGGCCTGGCGCCGCAGGTGCTTGCCTGCGACAACATCGTCGTCTTCACGGGCGCCGGCATCAGCACGTCGTGCGGTATCCCAGACTTCAGGCAGGCCCGGACGCTCACGTATCCAACGCCTGCCAGAGCAAACGCGCATGCTAGTGCGGGCAGTCGGACATGCTACGCCTTGCATGCTTTGCTACGTCGGCGGTCCCGTCGCGGCGCTATCAGCGTTGCTCGCGGTGCTTCTCGCGCGAGCACAGCAGTGTTCAGACTGGTATGAGAGTGACGGCGAGCCGCGCTGGGCAGAGGGGCGCCGCAGGGCTGCGCTGCCTCGTGCGGCAACCATGCCCAACCAACCCAGGTACTGACGGGTGCCCCTGGGCGACAGGGGCCCGCAGGGCGTCTGGACGCTGCAGCGCGCCGGCGCCCCCTTGCCCCCGGCGCAGTGCAGCTTCGCGGCAGCCAAGCCCAGCCTCACCCACCAGGCGCGCCTCCTTGCGGACGGATCTGGCAACCTTGCCGCTGGCGCTGCCAGCCCGGCCTCACCTGCCAAGCGCGCCGCGCCGTGAAAGGCGCCCGGCGTGGCAGCCCTGCTGCCTGGTGCTTCCGGTTCCAGCCAGGCCCCTGCTGGCTCGGGCGCGGGGCCAGCAGGTGTTCTGCTGGCACGCCTGCGCGAAGCACTGCAGAGCCCGGTCACGACCCTGGACGCGCGCTCCCGGCACCGCGCCGGGCGCCGCGGGCGCTGCAGCGCGCGCCCGGACGCGAGGCGCGCTGCATGCTCGCGCACGCGCTCCCCAGCGCTCTGAAAACCCGCGCGCTGGCGCTGCGCAGGCGCTGCTCGCGCTGCTGCGCATGGGCAAGGTGCGGCGCATCGTCAGCCAGAACGTGGACGGGCTGCACCTGCGCTCCGGCGTGCCGCGCGAGCAGCTCGCCGAGCTGCACGGCAACTGCTTCGTCGAGCGCTGCGAGCGCTGCGGCGGCGAGGCCGTCCGCGACTGGGAGGTCGAGACGGCGCGGCCCCGCCCTGCGCGGGCGCCGCGGCTGGCCCTGGGCGCCCTGGGCGCTGAGGGCTGATGACCAGCTGGCGTGTTCCCTCCCTGTCGTGAGCAGGGCATAGTCCGCAGCAAGGACTTGTCTGCAGTTGGTACCCATTTGCAATGAGGAGCGGACTGGTCGCGATTACTCAGTTGAGCGGGCGCGCCAGGCAGGCACCGAGCCGCGCCCGCGTCCGCGCCGGCGCAGGTGGGCTTCAAGCGCACCGGCCGCGCGTGCGCGTCGGCCGGCTGCGGCGGGCGCATGCGCGACACGGTGCTGGACTGGGGCGACGCGCTGCCGGAGGCCGAGCTGGCGGCGTCGGAGGCGGCGGCGGACGCCGCGGGCCTCGCGCTGTGCCTGGGCACCAGCCTGCAGGTCGCGCCCGCGTGCGACGTGCCGCTGCGGACTGTGCGCCGGGGTGCGTGTTGCTATCCTAAACCTAACCCCAATCTGAGAGCCTGGAGAGCTGGGCGGCCTATGGCCTGCAGCACTGCAGGGACTTGCTGCTCGGAGCGGCCCGGCTGTCGCTGAGCGCGGTGCAGGGCTAGTGGCTCTGTCCGCCGGGTGCGCGCCGGCCCGCAGACCATGCCGGCCGGCCTTGCCGGGCAGCGCCCTCTGGCCGCTGCGCGCTGCATGAAAACAGCCTGGCAGTGTTGGCGGCTGGCAGGGTGTCGGAGGCGGCGGGCGCGCCGCCGCCGGCGTGGCCAGTGAGGCAGCGGCGGGCACGCGCAGGCGGCCGGCTGGTCATCGTGAACCTGCAGAGGACGCCCAAGGACCGACGCGCGGCGCTGGTCATCCGCGCGCGCGCTGACTGCGTCATGGCCGGCGTCATGGCCGCGCTGGGCCTGCGCGTGCGCCCCGCGCGGCCGCGCCAGTGCCGCCGGGCGGTATCTGCCAGCCGCAAGCAGAGCAGCCAGACCGCTGCGCCGTAGTGCATCCCAATGGCTCAGAGCCGAGGAAATGCTGCCAGCCTCTATTCTATGACTCCACAGCAGCGTGAACAGCGATAGCAGAGGCCGGCCTGCCCAGACTTTGGGATGGCCGCAACGCCAACGGCCGCAGGGCCAGCGCAGATCCCGCGCTACGTGCGCACGGACGCGGCGGCGGTGCGCGTGCGCCGCGCCGCCCCGCGCGGCACCAACTCTAATCCGCAGCCGGCCGCCGCCGTGACGCTGGAGGTGGGCAGCGTGCACGGCGGCCGCTGCCCGCTGCCGCTCGTCGCCGCCGTGGCCGTCACGCTGCCGGTGCGCTCGGGCTGCTTATTGGGGGCTGGCGCGCGCGCGCGGCCTGCCGCTGCCAGCGTCATGATGCTGGCCCTGCGGCTGAGCTCAATCGCTTTCACCTATATTTCTTTTTGTGGTAAATTTATGGTCACGATCATCTGTGTTATCATTTGGTATGACCATGGCTGACGCCCCGCCTTGCACGCGCGGCAGGGCGGCGAGGTGGTTGCCCTGCCCGCAGCGCCTTTCCGGGTGCGCCGCACGCTGGCGCTGGGCGCCCGCATGCGCTTCGGGCTGCGCCTGATGCTGACGGAGGCCGCGGATGAGGGCCGGCGCGCCGTCGACGCGCACGTCGAGGTCGACCTGCTGGGCGGCGCGGCCGCGGAGCGAACCGTAACGTTCGTGACGCAGGCGCGCCCCGCGGCCGACCCGGCGCGCCCCCGTCCAGGCCAGCCCTGTTGAAGGGCGACGCACGCAGCGTGATGCAGACGTGGCCTCCCTTGCGCCGCTGCCGGCAGCGCCCCCCTGAGGCCATGTGGTGGAAGGTGCTGCACCTGATCTCGCAACATTTCTGTGTCGCACCCGCGCTGCAGGAGGCAAAGTATGAGCCAGGGAGGCCGGGGCGTGAGCCGGAGGCGGCGCCGGCCGGCGCGTTTGCTGCGGCTGCACAGCCTGGCGCAGGCGCGCCGGCGGACGGCGGCGCTCGGGGCGCCTGTGAGCGCGGGCCGGCCGGCGGCGCGGCCGGCGAGCGGCCCGCGGACGGGCCGTCGGCGGGCCGGCCGGCTGGGCCCGCGGCAGCGGACCGGCGCGGCGTGGGGAGCGCGCGCGTGGCGGCGGGCAGCGCTGCCCAGGGCGCGCCCGAGCCTGCGCGTGCCCACAAGGGCCAGGCGGCGGATGAGCCGGGCCACTCTGACCGCGGTGAGAGCGAGGCCGGCGGTCGGCGCTCCGGGCAGGAGCGCGCGCCCGGCGGCGCGGCCGTGCGCATGGGCCAGCCCTGCGGCCGCAGGGCGGTGGCAGCGGCGGCATACGCGGAGGAGCCCGCTGCCAGCACTGCCCCAGGTCCCGTTGCGCGGGCAGAACCAGGCAACAGACCCAGCAGGGAGCAGGCGAGGAAGCGCGCGCGGGTGTGTGCATAGGGCACTCTCGACCTCCTGCTGCCACTCTTCTGTCCTCTCCTCCTGCACGCCATGGCTCCTACTCCTGTCACCCCGTGCAGGCAAGTGCAGCCTCCTGGCGTCCATGCGGCGGCGCTGGTTGGTCCCACCTCCAATCCTTGCAGAGCTTGTTAAGAGCTTACGCAGAAACCCGGCATGCTTTCCGGCCTGCACTGAGGCGCGCTGAAACGATTGTGAGTGATTTGATGCCACCCATTATGATACGTCATGCTGCATTTCCACACATGTCTGTGTACATGTGTGGGTGTCTTTGCAACGGAGTGCGTGCATCACTGCTACTCTTGCAACCACTGCAGAGCACAGAGTCCAGGCTTGCTGTGTATGCCAGTTATTGGAAACACTGTGCTGCTGCAGTGCAGCAACGACATGTAGTAGTTGCCAGCCTTGGCTGCTGCATCCAAGCTCAGTGCTGCAGAGCAGTCCAGGCGGAGCACATCTTGGGTGGAGTGCATCTCCTAGCTTTCAGCGACGCAGCCAAGCAGGACACATGCACGTCAAGCACACGAGCACTGTGCAGATCCATCAGGCATGCACATGGCTCTGCTTGGCACCCATACCGCATGCAGCATGAGTTGGGATGGCTTCATGCCACCCATGGACCCCAGGCAGGCAGACAAGCCAGCCACCATGAGATGCTGCCTACACCACAGTGGCAGCATCTGAGCAGACTGGCAAGCAGCCGGCTGGGGTCCACGGGTGGCATGAAGCCACACTTGCTCAGCGGCTCTACATGGAACTGCTATCGTACGGCACATTCCGGTGTCAGACCCTCCTGGGAGACAGGCTCCCGTCTCCCAGCTCATGCTGCATGCGGTATGGATGCAAAGCAAAGCAAGCGCGTGCGGTCTGCTGTGCGCTGCTGGCTGCAGTCAGCAGGTGCATGCGCATGCACAGTGCGCTGATAATGACAAGAGGTCGCAGACACCATCTCTTCAGGCAGAGCCTCTTGCATGCGCATGCATGCCTACAGCAGACATGTCCTTGGCTGGGCCAAAGCCCTGCCTTGGAGAAGCTGCTCTGCAGCATTCCTTGTTCAAATTGTCGTGACTGCTGTGAGCCTGTGCGACTAGTGCAACTGGCCCCAGGGCCCTCCTGACCTGTTCAGGCTGCGGTGCCTGCGCGGTGGGCAAGCACCAGGCGTTAGAGCTGACCTGCGCTGGCCTGCGCACACTACGACTCCAGGACGCAGGGAAAGCATACCAGGTCTGCTGAAGCCACTGAAGGTGCTCCTGGGGCAGGTGCTGCTTGCTTGTCTGCACAGCCCTTCGCTTCGAACAGCGAGGAGCCTCTCTTCGCCTCTTGTCCCCAGGCTTGCTGGCAGCTCAAGTGAGACGTACGCGCTTTGTGGCGCGCGTGCAGCCAGTGGAGGGTAGGCAGGAACGAGCAGGATACTGGGGTCGGCTCGGCTGTGTCTCCTGGTCCTCTCCTGACTGCCTCGTAAAGCAAGGCCGGCGCCTCACTAGACTGTCCGTGAGTGTGGGGCAAGCTGTGGTCGGGTGTGGGACGGCAGGGGTGCCAGGCGCTAGCACGGTGACGTTCTGCAACTTTGGCAGGGACCCTAGCGAAGGCCGAACTATGGCGAGCGCACATTGGAGGTTAGGT
>JAABUY010002817.1_pt1 | contig 20067 bp, 15 predicted proteins | sample 5560271 | NCBI WGS metagenome assembly JAABUY01 (sample SAMN10711886, study PRJNA513374) | rock metagenome | isolation source: Antarctica rocks | place: Antarctica: Victoria Land, University Valley
GGGTCGACCCTCAAAGGGTCGACTCGACGACCAGAGTGTCGACTCGACATCTGCCTCGTCGTCTTATGCTTGGGGCTACGCGCCCTGCGCGTAGGTCTCATACCTTCCAGAGTATGGTCGTAACACTCAGAAGCTAATTCTTCAGCATATTAAAATATATTATAAAAGCTTAAATTGATTAAATAGATTTCTGCATGATTTTTAAGTATTTCTGTACTGTGTTAAGCTCACAGTTCACTGAGTTCTCAACAAGATTAAGCAGAAACTCTGAAAAGAATATTTATTATTTAGAAGTTTAGAAGTTTATTCTCATTAATGTGACAAAATTATGCATCTTAAGATTCTTCTGCTAAGAACTGCATAACAAAAAGAATTTTATTATAATTATTAAAAAAGTTTTTAAAAATTAAGTGAAATGCTGTCACAGCACTGTATATAAACTCAATATATTTATGAATGAACTTCTCATTATATATAAATAAGTTCTTTAACTGTTGAGTTCATTTTGCTGAAAGTACATACAAGACTTTGAATGCATATCATTTTGTTGAATTTAAAGAGCTGATAAAAACATAAAAAGATTCTGTATATAATTCTTTTTTAAATGAGATTTAAAAATCTTTATCTCTCAGAAGTTTGTCAATCTCATTATGCATATTAAATACTTACAGTTTGCAATTAATTTCTATGAATTGTTATCTTTTTTCATTATTGATCTGTTTAATTTCAGTTAGACAAATCTATTCATCTAAATATTAATTCTTCTTTTCTGCAGTCTAAATAGCAGTCTGAATCTCTACAGATTTCTGTTCTTTAAAGATTATTTAAGTCTCAATACAGTTAAAAAATAACTTTATCTTATTTTGCTAACTTTTAGTCTGCATATTGTAATGTAATGAATTGTCATTCTTTAAAAAGATAAAGTTGTTAAAATTGTAAATTTATGAGTCTCTTATCTATAAGAGATCAATGAATAAGATATGTAACAATGTGAGACACTACATTACAATAGCTATTCAATGAAGTTCTGATGTTAAAGTCTTATATTGATAAAGATTAATAACTAAGAAATTCAAAAGATTTCTATGTAAAGGCTGTCTATATAGTACTTTGCTTATCAATTGTTGTGTGAGGGGTTCAGCCATGGTTTGGTATGAGCGCATAGTGATATCATGACAATTAGAAATTTTCAAATCTGATGTGAGATTTTTCAGAAATCCTTGTTGACCTGTAAGGTATGGTATTGATCTGGAAATAGCAACGCCAAGTGCCAGCCAGGGTCTCCAGCATATCGAGATGAGAAGCTTGATAGACACCTCAAACGCTCTCTCCCTCAGCCTTTCCCCATCTTGCTCCACTCAGTGTCCCTGCGTACAGCGCCTCGGGGCATTCACCGGGTCTCAATAGGGCAGAATTTCAAACGTCTGCATCTCACTCGTTTCATATAGAGCGGCTTCAGTCACTTTAACATTGTTGCCATGAACCACCCCGTACGGACGCCTATCCCGCATCTGTCGCGGGCTTGCTATCAGACAGCAACCATGTATAAAAGCGAACATGCCTATGCTACCTTTGATTGCAGACGGCGAAGGATTTCCGTAGGTCGTTTTGCTACGTGATGATTTTAGCCCCATGACCCTTTGGATATGACTTTCCCAGACTTCAGACGTCATCACTTACCTCAACGGTTACTCTTTTACCTCTACATACAAGCGGCCTATGGGGCAAATGATACCGAGACCACCTGCAAACCGATCGGCCAAACGAACGCTACCTTGACTGTCGAGAGCAATGGCTATGTTCGTGGTTGGGTCAGCCAGCCCAATGCCCGAGGGACACTCGATATTCTCTCGCTCTGCCTTTTCACGACCTTCATCTGCACATACACGATGCTGTGTCTCAATGTCCCGTCCGAGGATGAGACAGTTTGGCAGATCACCCGACGGAGGATATCCTGGATGGTCATCGCCATCGCCGGTCCTGAGTTTGTCTTGACCTATGCCAGCGGGCAGTGGGATACCGCTCACGCGTCGGTCAAGGCTTTCAAGGAGTCTAAATATCCGCAATGGACGATGCGGCACGCTTTCTTCGCTGATATGGGCGGCTTTCTTCTGGTCCCGCCAGATACCCCTCCGTTTCCCGTCACCGGCAAGCAGATCCATTGGCTGGTGGTGCACAATTACCTGCCATTCCCCGGCACCACGTCAGCAGACCTGGCGGACAAGTCGAAGCAAGACACTATCGCAAAGATGGTAGCCTGCTTTCAAATCAGCTATCTGATTCTCCAGTGTCTCGGCCGTGCGGCTCAGCGACTCACCATCACCACCCTGGAATTATCAGCTCTTGCAATCGTCGTCTGCTCCATCATGACTAGCCTCTGCTGGTGGTACAAGCCTGCGGACGTCCGCACGCCCGTCAGATTGCAGCTTCAGGTCAGCATTACCGAAATTCTCCAAAAGGCCGGAGATGCCGCCTCGAGACCTTTTCGACAGACCCCTCTCGATTTCATCGATGATCTCGGCCCGAGCTGGTCCTTGAACGTTCAACCCTTCATGGGAATACATGCGCAACCTTTTCAGCGTCCTATTCCGCGGCTCGGTAACGACCGCCTCCCCAACCTCAAGGGCTATCAGGAGATTTTTCTCTGCATCGCCACCCTATCGTATGCATCACTCCATCTCGTCGGGTGGAATTTCGCCTTTCCGACCAACCCGGAGAGAGTCTTGTGGAGAACTTGCAGCATTGTTCCTTTTCGGCAACACGGTCGCATTTTGGGTTTTCGAAACTGGAGCAGCCTGGTCCCGAGTCGGCCGATTGCAGCGCCTGTTCCGTCGAGTATTTCGGAAATCCAAGCCTCCAGACTTTGAGGGATCTAGATTTGACAGGGAAGCGGCTGCAACCCTGCCAAAAACACTGCCACTCATGGCCGAGTTCTGGAGCATTTTCCCTCTCGCGGTCACCTACTCTATGGCAAGATTGTATCTGATTGTGGAGGTATTTGTCGGGTTAAGGACAGTAGACGCAAGTGTGTATGAAACCGTTAATTGGGCTGAATATATTCCTCATGTCTAATCCAAGTTTGCTGGTGTAAACTTAACAGATCTAGTCAGAATCTGTATTGGATTTCAAGCTTGACACAGTCATCTATAATATTAATGATCATAAATTAAGATCATGACAAGTTTGCGGCCGATGAGAGATGGCTGGGACAGTTGCAAAGCGTACCTGCTTGACATTCGGCCGGAGGCATAACGCTGCGAACTTTGGTCCAAAAGTGTAACATTACTCTTTTGAAACAGCTGTAATCTGTGCTTGCTCGAACAAATATCTCTACATAAGGTAGGATATGTGAACCACCTTCCGTTGCCGCCATCAAGACCAACTTACTGAATGAGCGTGGATCTACACGGAGATATATCTCTAGTCAGCAGCGCTAGCCATATCAAACTTTAAACAGAAAAGTACCTCAAGCTTCCAACGTCTAGTCGGTGCAAATGGCAGCGGAAGCTTCCAAATACAGCATCCGGCCATTCTCCAAGCCTGCTAGAACCGATGGAAAAGACACATTCCGAATCTACCTCTCACCCGCAACGCTGCTACTGCACAAGTTACGAGCTGGCGATCAGTGTTCAGTAACAGGTCCTAACGGTCCTGCGCGCACAGCAATTGCGTGGACGGCACCGGAGAAACTCCAGGACAATGTGGTGCAGACCTCCAGAGCGCTACAGACCTTGTATGGCTTCAGACTGGGAGACAAAGTGTTGATAGCAAGACGGGAAAGACCGGTCCAGGAGGTCGTAACTGTTTCTATCTCGGAGAAAGTGCAAAATGACGGACAAGCACCTCTAAAGGCAGGGGAAATGGGGCACTGGGAGTGGTTCTTGGAACTTCCTCTCAGCAAAGCCGAGTTCATCTGTACTGGTATGATTCTTGACAATATAGAGCTCAAGGGTTCGAGAAGAACATTTACAGTCAACGCTATAAACGGGCAAGACACGCAAGATCTATATCAATTTGCACAATCCTCAACCATCTATTTTGGGGACGCCGTGGCACCTGGTCAGTTAACACAGCCTTACGAACACCGCCTAGAGATCTCCGGGGCAGGCATCGGAGGCCTTGATCGACAGCTTCGTCAGATCAACGAACGTCTGTCAGCATACAGGGATAACCATCCGTGCTTGAAGATGCCGTCATGGTTTCGGCGCCGGCGCGGTGGAATCCTCTTGCACGGCCCTGCAGGCACCGGTAAGAGTCTTCTGCTAGAGAACATCGCCTCTGCGCCATTCCGCAAGGTTTACTATCTCGATGACTCGACAGTAGGTCGAAACGTAGGCGACGGTGAAGCGGCGGTCCGTAAAGTCTTTGCTGATGCCCATCAAAATCAACCCAGTGTCATTATTGTGGATCAGCTTGAAACTATTGCGGCCAAGGCCGGGACATCGGAGGGTTTTCGAGGTAACAATATGCTCTACGTCTTACGACGAGAACTGGAAGCTTCGAGATACTCCAAGGTTCTTTTCGTAGCTGCAACACGTCGGTTGATTGATATTGACGAGACCCTGCGGGTTCCTGGTAGATTGGAATTTGAGATTGAGATTCCGATCCCTAATGCCAATGCTCGTATTGAGATTTTGAAAATACTCCAAGGATTAAAAGCAACGGCGTCCAATCCCTTGTTGGAGCATCTAGGGGAACGCACTCATGGTTACGTTGGGGCCGATCTGGCATCTCTCCTTCTGTCTGCCGGAGAAAAAGCAGAGTCTCGATATATTGAACAAACGCAACGGGAAGAAGTCCAAGGGACAACGGTGAACGGCCATAGACCCGGGTTTGGAAAACCACTGGCGCAACGCGAAGAGAGTGAAGAGATTCTAGTGGAGGTGACTGAAGCGGACTTGGACCATGCGTTGACGATCACAGAACCTACTGCAATGCGAGAAGTGTTCTTGGAGACTCCTAAAGTGCGGTGGGATGATATTGGTGGCCAGCACATGGTGAAGCAAAGTCTAAGGGAGGCAGTGGAATGGCCGTTCAAGGTATGTTTCCTGACGGTTGGACAAGTGTGCTGGAACTAAAGTCCACAGTATGCAAGTGAGATGGAGCGGTTAGGTATGGAACCAAAGAAAGGACTCTTACTATACGGACCCCCTGGCTGCTCTAAAACATTGATCGCGAAGGCGGTGGCTACAGAAGCGGGTCTGAATTTCATCGCAATCAAGGGAAGCGAACTCCTGAGTATGTACGTTGGTGAATCCGAGCGTGCGGTGAGAGAAGTGTTCCGCAAGGCTAGGGCAGCGAGTCCGAGCATCATATTCTTCGATGAGATTGACGCGATCGGCTCGGCTAGAGGCGAAGGCAGCAGTCACAGCGGAGTCAACGTTCTTACTACCATGCTCAACGAAATGGATGGTATTGAGGCACTGAAGGGAGTGTTTGTCCTTGCAGCTACAAACAAGCCCGAAGTCCTAGATCCAGCACTCATGAGGCCAGGAAGAATAGACACTATTCTGTATGTCGGCCTCCCTGACTGTGAAACCCGAAAAGAGATCCTGGATATCAGGTTACGCAGAATGGACGTGAAAAAGGAGGTCTCTGCTGAGGACCTTGCGGTGAAGACGGATGGATACTCCGGGGCTGAGGTAGTCGATATATGCCAGCGAGCAAGCTTTGCTGCCCTTAAAGAACAGGAGGACACGGGCATCAGCCAGCAGATTGACCGTCAACATTTCGATTCGGCCATTGCAGAAGTGGCCCCTATGACGACACCTAAAATGCTCTCCAGTCTCGAAGCCTGGGCTGCGCGAAGAACTACAAAGCCGTGACCGTGACCGTGGGTGAACGGATCACCAATGTTCAAAGGCTGTGACAGGATACCGAACATTTCACGAAGATCTATCGCCAAACTCGCATATTGCAGACATCTGCTGTGTATGCAGTCTGATACGAGTCAGCAGGTCCTTTGTCTCGATGTCTGAGCCAGCAGCTTTGGAGATCCCTTGTACAGAATCCGAGTTGTTTGGTTGTTGGTGCAAGAGGGTGGTAACAACGGGCGGCACCCATCTAACCAGATGTTCTGCTCACTGCAGCTATGATCCTTCCATGATGACTCGACTATCATCACATGAACCGGCACATATGAACACCAAGTCAAAGCGCACAGAAGCAAAGGATGCCGAAGAAACCAACATTTCTTTGCAGACCGGAAACCCTGAAAATAATCGGAAAAGAATTCGTGCGCAAGCCCTAAGGAAGGACAGCTGGTTTACACAACGTGACGGTGGTCTCGTTCAGTTTCGCTATCCCAAGCAAGAAGCCAGACATCCGGTCGAGACATCAAACTGGGCTGCCGCCCTCCCGGAGGGTTCTAGCTGTTATTATGCACACCTTAGGTAAAGAGTGGGGTTCTTCGGTCATGTATGTCTACCTTATCTGAGCTACAAGTAGGTAGGTGAGGTCTGAGAGTCAAGAGTGGATCTAGAGTCGATACCAGCACAGGACGTTCCATCAGCATTGGCTGTCACACGTGGATGGCACCCTATCTCGGTCCATGTTATCAATGCTGAGAGCAAAAGAAGGGTGTTGTTGACATTGCAGGTAACGAGTCAAGAGCTAGAGCTGGAGCATCACTACAGACCAGCTCCTCAACTACCGAGAACAAGTCGATGATCTACCTACAGTAGTCATGCGGGTGATATTGATGCAGGATCAGGCGCAGGACCAACGCATGATCCTGTTCTTCTTATGGTTCGTACGACATGATGCACTGCAATGCACTGCAAACCTACCTCATGTGTGACATTCTTCAAAATGACATCATTGCGATTTCGATACGTGATGCCTGAGTTCAGGGTCACTACCGGTAGGGCCAAATCATGGTGACTGCCGTGTATCTTGACGCTGTAACCTCGGGATATGAAGTGGAATGAGACACGATCTGAGGACTACCAGGGAGTCAAGTAGCAATAAGAGAAGCAATCATATCAAGGTACTGAACAGCTGAATCGTCATGTTAAAACTATGTAAGTTTGCAATACTGTAGAGACAAATACTTTAAGCGGGTTTACCGCCGGCGGTACAAAGTACCAACGTACCTGATACTGTACTGTAGGTACTTGGTACTTGGTACTTTTCACCCTTTTCGGCTTTCCTTTCCCTCCTCCCGCCAACCACACGGTTCTTTGGCGGGGCAGATAACCAGCCCACGTTTGAAAAAAGTCATTATCGCGTCCGTATCGGATCAAAGCCTCCGTTGACCATTCACCGACTGACTCCGTACATAACTAAGACGAGAAACAGAAACAAGACAAAACGAAGCAATTTGCCCCTCCACCACCTTCATCATCATCACAACCTCTTCTACCAATTACCCCACCAGCGACCCGGCTCTGCTTCGTTCCTTACCGACCAGCACCCATTACCATAAGAAGCGCTCCATACGCACTTCCATAACCTCCTGCAACGGAGATTACACACATCTGCTGGAGAAACTTCCCACCTAAGAATCTTCGGAGATTATCTCACGAGTTACAGGCGCCATGTCGTGGCAAGGTAAGCGCTCAACCAATGCCCCCGGATTATCCTTTCATACAGTTCCTAAGGCTGACTGCTCCCATTTCCACAGCGTACGTTGACACGAGGTAAGACCCCGCACCCTCTGTCCTTTATGAGATTTTTACACAGATACTGCACATCATCTCTGACCCCGACTCCTACACAGCCTCATCGGCACGGGCAACATCGACAAGGCCGCCATCTTCAGCGTCAAAGGCGATAGCGTTTGGGCGAGCTCCCCTGGCTTCACGGTACGTTCCCGATCGAATTTGACAGCCGTCCCTTCGCACGCAACACAAACAACCCCGTTCATGGAAGGCAGAGACGAAAAGGCTCCAAGAGCGTTGGGACATATGAACGAAGTCGGGCAAGGGCAACTGACCATACTGACTGCTCCACCCTCTAGGTTGCCCCCGCCGAGATCAAGGAGGTCGTGGCCGCGTACGATGACACCAACCCGGTGAAGCAAGTCCAGAGCAACGGGCTGCGGATCGCCGACGAGCGGTACGTGGTGATCAAAGCCGAGGAGCGGAGTCTGTACGGGAAGAAGGGCAAGGAAGGAATCGTCATCGTCAAGACCATCCAGGCCATCCTCGTCACCCACTACCCCGAGACGGTGCAGCCCGGCGTGGCCGCCAACATCGTTGAGCAACTCGCCGACTATCTGACCAGCGTCGGGTACTGAGTGGGGAGGAGGATTGTGTGCATGGGTTCATATGAGGGGTGAGGGGTTGTCTCTTCGATTCTTCACATTTGCGTTTTGTGCTGAAAAGGGAAGGGAAGGGAAAGGAGGAGACGAAAATGGAGAGATTTCGTTCTTTACGATGGGCTAGATTGTACTTTATTTGCATAACCTCTATGAGGATGGGATCCCTGGCAGATAGAGGAGGAGTGATTCTGAAATGAAAAGGCAATTTGATTTTATCGACGTGCCTTCTGGGCCGTCAATTCCAATGTGGCTCTTCTCGCCTCACTTGCCATCTACATCCGGATCGATCGGAACGGGATCCGCACCACTATCATCCCGTGATGCTACACCTATGCATGCCAACCTCACCGCCAAGCCGGAACTCGACGGACCATGCGACGTTCCTTCTCACGAAGCCCTGCAACCATCGGCCCCGGCCAGCCCAACCTATCCCCTCCCCTCCCCTCCCCTCCCCTCCCCTCATCCCATCAAACCGGCAGCTCCCCACCCCCCCTCCCCACCCCCAACCTCTGCAGCAACCCCGTCAAAACCCCCCCAACAACCGGCACGTTCCCAACGAACCCGGCCAACGTGCCCAGAAAGTCCCCAAACAGCACGAAGATGCCGTACCCCTCGACCAGGAAGCCCAACAGCGGCCAGCGCAGCAGGATCAGCAGGATGCCGGCCAGGTAGGCGGCGGTGCCGCGCCATTTGGGCCGGCGCGTGAAGAAGGCGAGGGTTTTGCGCGGGCCGAGGATTAGGGGGAGGCCGAGGGTGAAGAGAATCTAGGGGGTGAGTGGGTTAGGCGGGGATGGTGGTTGGGGTGGGGGGGGAAGTGGAGGTGGGCGAAGAGGGAGAGGTGGAGGCGGGGGTGGGGAGGGAGGGGAGGGAAGGGAAGGTGCAGGTGCAGGAGGGGGTCGATGGGCGGGGGGTTGTTTACGTTTCCCATTGCGAGCCTGCGGGGGCAGCGAGCAGTCGTCAGCCTGGCGGTGCGGAATGGGTGACAGGGAGAGTGGAGGTGGGGAAGTCGGGAGTGGTGGGACTAGGACGTACATTGCGCGGTCAAAGAACAGGATCACGCCGCCGATGAGGAAGAAGCCCCCTGTTTGTGCGCGCCCGCGTCAGGTTGCCTTGCCATCTTGCCGCTCGGTGCCGATGACTTTAACTTGCTCCGCCGCTTCTCGGTGCGTGTGGGTCGATGGGCTTGGGAGGGGAGCGGGGTGGTGATCGTACCTACCGCCTGAACAGAAGGCTACGCCGACCTCTGGATGGCGGTTGGAGTCAGCTGGGTTCGTTTTGCGGTGCAAGGAGGGGGAGGGACTTGCTCTGCGTATCTGATAGCCACAGGGTAGGCATGGTAGTTGGTTGTTGGTTGCCCGCGTCCGCTGCTGCGGAGGGGTGGTTTCGTGTCAAGTAGTATCAATGCAGTACCAGCAATTGGTTTCGCAGGAGTTGGTCCTGATGAGTTACCGGCGTAGGCTAAGGTGGTTGTTTGTGTACTCGGATACGTACTGTACTTTTGTCGAGGAAAGCTGGCCGGTTCAGAGGCCGACACGACAACTCTGTGTGCAGTCGAAAAGATTCTCTCTTTCAGATGACGTTGACGCTGATTTAAGATGTCCTTTCCACATTTATATTTAGCCACAGCCCTACTGCGAAGAATGATACTCAGTTACCAGATCAAGTGATGTATTTATCATGTATGATCACATCTATACAACTTGTAATTTACATTACAAGACACAGTGTCTTCCAATTTACGGAGTAGAAGTATCTGTGATGACAGAGATATTAAAAGCCCCTTGACTTATGAGTCAATGGCCTTCATCACATCATAGGAAAGGGAGCTTGAGGTAATGTATCACTCATGATAGTGAAAGCCTCAAGGTATGGTACTCAGCAGGGCTTGACGTTCTGCAGAGAATTGACCACCTTGTGGATGTGGTAGATCTAGGACCTTGGATCCCCTATGGGTTTGGAAACCTTCAGGGTTACTGAACCTCAAGGTCACCATCATCATGGGGTGAAAGTCAATTGTGAAGAGAGCCAGCTTCCACTGTGTGGCAACTGCTGATATGTGAATCTCATAGATGTAGGGTCATGTATCCTGTGCGGGTTTCCAAGCCTTCGGGGGTTGCACACCTTGAGATGAAGTGAACCTCATACCCCACTATATGACTATATAACTCACCCTCAGGACCCCCTCTGAATGTCAGGTTTCCTCAGTCCTTCAAGACATCTCTATTCTATCTGTAACAGACTTCTTCTTCACTCAATCATCAGTGAATGTCAGAGATTTTCCTATGATGAAATCTCAAACTTGAGATTCTCAATCTGCACATTCAGTTGTTTCACAAGCAGAGAAGCTACTCAACATCATCTCTCTTTTATGCAATCACTACACTCTCTGTGTCAAAGCTGAACATTTTAAGACTAATGTTCAAATTCCTGAAAGCTTGCTCAGTGTGACATCTACAATTGCAACACCTCTGCATGGTTCTCTATGTGTAGGCTGGGTGTAGGGTCGGGTCGGGTTGGAAAAAAGACCACGGCACCCTAGGTGCGGGTCGGGTAACCCGCGGGTCGGGTTATTTCTAACTCTATGGAAACTAGGCCTAATTGGGCCATTAGGGCATCAATTTTTAGGGCTTAGTCATGCGACAATAAATTACGTGCAATTATCATGTTAGCCCAAACCCTTACAAATAATACATCACAAAAGTAAGGTGTGAAATTTATTTTTCATGTTCTTCGCTTAGGTACAAAGCAAATGTATAACCTGCGCACTCAGCCTATCTATGTAAAGTCAAGTTCCTCATTGAACTCAGAATCAACCAATGATGTTGTCTTATGATATAATAATCTTGACAAGAAGAGAAAGCAAAATCAAAGTAAACTTAGTGATGTAAATGCTGTTGATGACAATAAAGATGAAAAGCTCTCTATTTTAGTGTACTGATGAAGTTAACACTTCAGTAAAGATCATTTAATTGTGATTCTTAACTTTAATAAATAGACACTTAAAAAGAAGCAAAAGTCTGTCATAGTCATTAAGATCTAAGTTAATAACTCTTACAGCATGTTTAAATTCTTCTTTAATCACAACTTTAAAGTGTTGAAGCTCTTTAATTACATCTTTATAAAAAATATTACAAAGACATTTAATTATGAATCTTAATTCTTTAATATCATTAAATGTTAACTACTTAATATAATATTATAAAAACAGTTTACTTTTCAAGATGATGAATATCACTTCTTTAAGCAGTGAATATCTGTCATTAAGCATTATCTTTGACAGACTAAGTGTATCTATAATAAGCTGAATAAGATGAAAGTTATATTAATATATAATTAAATAACTTTAAATGTTTTTATTATTATGTTCAATGACAATTATGCATCTTTAGTTGCTTAGCTATAGATACAGATATGTAGATATATTATTTAATAGCATAAATAAATCTAAAAGTTGAGATTAAACATTACTGTAGATGTAAATTAACTTAAATAATTAAGATTTAATGACTATGCCTGATACTTGTTTTCATTTACATACTGATAAAGTGATTGATAAAGAGTTAATGTGATATTTATTAAGACTTATATAATAATTAAGTAGTTACATTATCAGTCACTGATTTGTTTATAATCTGTAATGCAGTTAATAGTGAGTTTAGTGTGAAGAATAAGTCTTATAACAGAAAAAATACATCTAATTCTGAACTCAATAAAGAGTACTATGTTTTTCAGTCATTTACATCTTGCTGTTGCTCTCACTATTACTCTTGCTATTACTCTTACTGTCAACAGCAGTGAGAGCAGCAAAGACAGTAAAAACAATGAGATCATGCAGTTTAAGAACAATGACATGATAGAATAAGAATATAATAGTAAGATAATGATTTAAAACAATAAGATAGTCAGTATTTCAGACATTGTAGATATCTTATCTTTAAACTTATAATTACTATATACTACATACAACATTGACAGTGAATCATTGCAACTAGAAAACACAAATATTAAGATAAGTGTACTGAGAATCTCATATAACTTATGTAAAGACAAGTGACATAGATAAGATCTGACAGCTAACTTACTTAATAAAATACATTAAGTATTTTAAGTAACATATTAGATATGTTTTCTGAGCTTATATATTCATTTTAACTTCATCAACACAGTATCTTATCTGATAGTAGTTACTGACAGACAGCTAATTTTGTGAACAATAAAAATAATAAAATTCTGATAATTAAGAACAGATTATTGTATTATTGTATAATGAATAAGTGCTGTCTCTTAAGTACACTATATTTATCTTGCTTTCTTAAAGCAAGTCTTTTTCTTGTTGTTAGAAATCTTATCAAATCACAATCTATTGCACAGCATTAACACAACAAATTATTCAAATTATTATGATCTAAGATTCTAAACATCACATTAAAGTTTTGCTGTCTTATAAATCAGTTCATTATCTATAAAAATTTATTAATTTTCAATGTTTCTGTTTGTCAATTTAAATATATAAATCATTATGTTGCTAAAATGACAAATATAGAACTTTTCTTTCTTGCAGTATTGATGATAGAGATAATAGACATTTATTTATTTAAAAAAAGAAGTGAGAGTTTCATTATTAGTGATAAACTTTAGATTTAATAAATAATAATTAATTAATAATTAAATCATTATATTATTCTTAAGTTAACAATAAATGTTATCTTGACAGTAATAAAGATTTAATTTAAACTTTAAATAAGTGATAAGCTCAAAAAAGAAAAATAATATAAAAAGAACAAAAATAGTATTGATACAGTCTTATACATTATAAGTTTAAAGATAAATATTCTTTCTTAATATGTTTATTTAATCTATATTGTTGATGACAGACTCTTTGTCTAAATAAAAAATATTAAATAAAAAATAATCTTTTTAAAATCTTTTATTTAGTTCATTTACAAAGTCTCTTTATATACTTTGATTATTTAGAAAAGACATAAATGATCTATATAATTAAGATATGAAGTCATTCTTAAAAAGATATTAAAAGTATAATATACTTAATGATTATATTTCTCTGTCAGTGCTGATTCTTAAAGATATCATTAAGTTAAACTTAATAATTAATGATTAAATTTAATGATATTTTTACAAGATAAGATTGACAAGATTATTATACTTAAGATCATTGTTCTGAAATGTTTCAATTACTAATATATAAGTTGATTGAATCAATCTAGAGATACTTTCATTAGTAATAAGATAAATTAAAGATATAAAAGAAATTATTGAAAGAAAGAAGATATTTATGCTATATTATACTGTTTAGTAAAACTCTATAACTGTGTATTTATGAGTCATGATCATCTTAAAAGAGTTAAGAATGTTGACTACAATCAATATTAACAGAGACTTTACTCAGCTTCTAATGTTAATTTTAACAGACTACAATAGAAACAGCTAAAATACTGTTTTTAAACATTTTTATTTGATAAGACTGCATTTATTGACTCTCATTAACAGCAAATAACAAATGACTCAATACATTATTATAAATTTAACAAATCATTTAAGACTTTAATTAATCATCAACAGTGAATTTTATAAATTCAATAAATTACTTAAAGATCTGTTTAAACAGAGACTTTATAAGCTCATTGACAATTATTTCTTAATTAAGTATAAAGTTTATGTGAATTTAATTTAATTTATATAGATCATAAATATTATAATAAAAGACATCAATGTATTTTAACTATTCATATACATATACATTCTTAATTAGAATCAAGACAGCTTAATTATTTTCTTTAAATTAGATAAGTAAAGCTATCTAATGAGCTTTGTTCTTTTAAATATTTATATAGTGTAAATTAACTTTAAAATATTTACTTATACTTATATCTCTCAACATTTACTCAAGTCAGATCTCAGTCTTTATACATATTGATATAATTATATATTTAATCTTAATAATTAAAATAATAATAAACTTCTGTTTTTAACTTATTCACAACACTAATTTGTCTTTAAACATATAAATATACTTTAGATTCTTAAGTGCAATGATGACTAAAAAGACTTACAGAATGTTAAATTTAATAATAAAAATAAAGATATTTTTATAATTAACATTATATATTTATAAAAAGTCTTTTATCACAAATCTTGTCTTAAACTTGTTTAAGAATCTATCAGTGTTTAGTTTAAGTTTAAAAATTTATTTACTAATTATAATGTTAATTTTTCTTAATGACACAGTCTCTTTTTATATTTCATTTACTGTCAAAGCTGTCAGCTCTGTGTAAATAATATTTTTCTACATTTTTTCTTAAATTGAGTCTCTCACTGCTTCAGCATAGATAATAAACATAGAAATATTGACTTTAATTATTGTTAAATCTTCTTTATCTGCAGAGAACACTATAAGTGTCAATATAATTTTAAATATTTTAATTAAAAGCTCATTTATATCTTAATTATCATTGTTATTTCTTTTCTATTTTAAAATCTCAACACACAGAAAAGTTCTGATTTCTTTAAGTATTACTATTTTAATTTAATCAATGTTTATCTTTTCATTTAACAATTTATTTAAATTAACTACAGTTAACTTAATCTCATATTGTTCATCTTAAAACTTATTAATCTTAATCATAATTAAGTCAGACTGCATCTTACTGTTTTAAGTCATGAATGTCTAATTTAAGACTATGACTTTTATAGAGATTGACTTCTTTTATAAATATTTAATAAATTTTTTATTTAAAAGAATATTTAATGTTTATTATTGTAATTTAAGATTAACAATGTCTCTCTTTTTGTTTTTAATAAATTTCACAATGTAACTTTTAATGATATACTTAAGATCTAAAGCTCAAAGTAAATACTGTTTTGTGATTTTCTCAACATAGCTTATAAAGACTTTTACTCATTCTTAATTCATAAATTTATTGTATTTATCATCAGATAATGACTTTAAATTAATGTAACTGTAGCATTTACATTCTTACATATAGATGTAATCAATAAATGACTTTACATTAATGAAAACTTTCTCAGAGATTGTTTATTTATCATTAATTATATTGAAAGAATAATGAGTACTTATGCTATCTGCCTATTTAGTGAATCTAATGTGTCAATGTTGACTGCAGTCAACTTAAGTATGATTAGATTGATGACAGAAGCTCTGTCATCTAAGATAGAAGAAGACTCTGTTAATCTTTTATATTAAGATTAAAGAAGTCAAGAAAGCAGATAGAGCACTGCACTTCTTAACATTCTCACTTAGTGCATTTATATCTATTAACTCTCACTGTTGTTAAGTCTTAACTGACACACAAAGCACTTAAACATCTGTCTTAACAAGATCCTGATCAGTTCATCAGCTATTATGTCTTAACTAAGTATAAAGTTCATCTGAATTTAATTTCTCTTGTGCAGATCTTAAATGTAATAATAAACAATGTTGATGTGCTTTGACTGCTTATGCACATAAGTGTTCTTAATCAGTGTCAAAACAGTCTGATTATTTCTCTTAAACTAAAAAGATACATTTTCTTTATAAATCTTATTCTTCTGAATGCTCACACAATGTAAATTGACTTCAAGATACTTATCTAACTTTATGTTTCTTAGTATTTAAGTGAGTCAGACTTTAGTCTTTGCACACATTGACATAATTATGTATTCAATCTCAATAATCAATGTTGTCACTGACTTCTGCTTTTGACTAACTCATAATATAGATTCTCTCTTAAATAAATAAACATAATTTAAAATAAATCTTCTGTCTAACTTGTCTGATGCATAGTCAGAGTCAGAGTATTTAAATAGATCTTGACTTTTACTGAGCTTATACATGATCTTAAGATTAATGATTAATTATATAAATATTATAATAGTTTCTTAAATACATACTTATAATGTTCTGCAGAGTCACTGAGATACTGACTCAGTCATTTTAAGATAAAGAAGATGTCTGAGTACATGTAAATTACAGTATACATAAGATTTTCAATAATCTGCTGATATTTTCTTTGATCTATGCACTGATCATTAAAATCAGCTAAATAAAGAGAGTCATATTCATTCAGTGAGATCTCAATGCATTAATGCTTGTTACTTTGCATATAAAGATCTCTAAGCATCTTGTTAACATAGTATGTCTAATTTATGTGCAGTGTTTTTTTCTTACAATCACAAATTATTCAGATATCAAGAATTTTCTGTGTCTTTCTTAAGTTCTTAATCTTAAATAAACTTCTGAGAAACTTTTTGAATTAAAGAACATTTAAGAGATTTAATGAGATCATAATGAGATCATTTATATAGAGAAGTAGCATGATGTTCTTGACAGTGTAAATCAGAAGATATGAGTTTACATTGCTTTGATGAAAATTTAACTGAAGAAACTTAATAATACATCATTTATGTCAATCTCTGACAGCTTGCTTCAGATCATATAGACTGCATAGAATGTATAGTGTATGATTAAAGATAGTTGTAACTTTAGAAGATGATGTTATATAGATTGTTTTCTTCAGAAATAACTTAATAAAGATGTTATTAATATTTATTTGATGATACTTTAGATCTTTGAGTGCAACTAAAGTCAGAAAGATACAGAGAGTATTAAACTTTATAGTTAATGTAAAGATATCTTTATAATTGATGCTATATATCTGTAAAAATTCTCTTATCATTACTTTTATCTTTAATTTGTCAAGAAAATCATCAATGTGCAGCTTAAGTTTAAATACTTACTTATTAATCACAATGTTGATTTCTCTTAATGAAACAGTCTCTTTTCAGATATCATTTACTGCAAATGCTGTTAACTCTGCATTAATAATGTTCTTTTACATCTCTTCTCAGATTGAGTCTCTCACTGCTTCAGTATATATTAAAGAAGTTAAGATGTCAATTTTTACTGAGTACTTATTATTTTCATCATTGACTGTGAATGCAGTCAATGTCAATATAACTCTTAAGATCTTTATTATAAATTCATTAAAATCAGTATCATTGTTCTTCTATCTTTTCTTTAATATCTTAATGCATAGAAATGTCTTAACTTTCTTAATTAAGACATTTATGTCTGAATGACTAATCTTATTAACAGAAATCTTAATATAAGAGAAGAGCTTTAATGCATTGTGATTAAAGTTAATTGCAATTAATTTAAACAATAAATTGTCTGTGGTCTCTTTTTCTGATGACATAATGATAAAATAAGAACTTGCAGATCTAAACTTATAAGTTTGCATATTAAATTTCAGAAACTGTTTTAATGAAACAGCTGCAGTTTCAGTCTTATGTAGTTATTTAATAGACTTTTATTCTGAAAGAATGTTTAATGTTTATCTATAAAGTCTTATATTAATATTGTTTTCTTTCTCATTTTCAGCAAACTTAATAACATAACTCTTAATGATCTGCTTAAGATCTGATGCTTAAAGCAGATACTACTTTGTAATTTTCTTACTATAATTTATGAATACTCTTATTCATTCTCAGTTCATAAACTTATTCTGTCTGCTCTCAGACAGAGACTTTAAGTCAATATAGAAATAGCATTTACATTCTTATATACATACATAATTAATAAATGATTTTACTCTGATGAACACTTTCTCTGAAGTGACTTATTTATCATTGATTAAGAAGTCAATTACTATGCAATTATAAAGATAAACATCAGTCTATGCAGTCTCTACTTAGAACTTTATTAAGAGTTTAATCTTTTTAATTATTGTATATATTGAGTTCTCAGTGATTCTGATTGCTCTCTCAGTTATATCATTTTAAATCAATATATAGAGCACTATATACTGTAATATAATGCTGAAAAATATACATCACTCATTAAGAGTAGATCTCAGCTCTGTTGCATTGTCACTTTATACAGCAAGAATCTTTACATTAAACTGAAATTTAATCTTTAATTATTATTTCTGTAATTTCTACAGAGCATTATCTTATCACTTCAGTGATATTGTTTATATTTTCTGCAAATAATTATCTACAATTTTCAGAAAGTATTGATAGCTGATAAATGACAAAGACAGAGATTCATATATGTTAATGAAGATTAAAATAAGAATGTTAACTTTTGTTTTATTTATGTTATGTTCTTATTGATTTACAAACTTAGTTAAAGCATAGATCTCATACACATTGATATTATTCTTAATAATGAGAATTGACTTATTCAAAGTAATGATCTTGTAAAGATCACAGAGCTTAGCTGTGTCAAGATAAGCAAATTAATGATGTTAAAGTTTATATGTCTTGATCTTGTCATTATGTAATATAATTATGTCATCATTCATTTGTACATTCTCACTAAGTGTATCTGTAATAAATTTAAGAATCTGAATCTACAAGTTCTTGCATGCTTCTGAAAGAGTGATCTTTGACTTACTTTGTATATGCATAATAAAGAGTAGAGTGAATTCATCAAAATTATTTAAGATATACTTAATTATATAGACTCTCTCTTTCTTAAATGCTTCTAATATGAGATTTTTACTTTTATTTTACATGTAGAGATTCTTATGATCAAAATATTTAACTAATTTCTTCTTATACATTTTCTTTCTTAACAGAAGATTGACTTCAAGCTTTAAAACATAAAGTGTTGAATTTAAAAGAACTAAATTCTTATTTTTATTCTGTATAATAACTGTGTCATAATAATTAACATATAATCTTCTTTCTTTAACTTTAATGATGTGTCATTACATGTGCATCAGAGAGTCACTGAAAAGCTAAAGTTTATTAATTATATAAGATGAGACATCAAAGTCTGTGACTTAGTCTAATTAAGAAATCTTATTGATAATGTTTTTAAAGATAGCAGCAATCTTCTCATTAAATTCATCTACAGCTTCAGATTTCTGTATGCTGAATTTCTTTTCAAAAACAATCTTTATATTATAGATCTAATTTCTTTTTTTGTTTCTATATAAATTAACTACAATCAACTTAACTCACTTCTTAACTGTCTTGACTAGCTTTGCTGACTATATAATCTTGTAAATTACAGAGATATATTTACAGTTCTGTTTGCAGTAAGTATCATTATAAAGATAGCAGATTAAAATTCTGCATAATAATAAATAATTATTATTTGAGCTTAAGCATCTTCTGTAATTATACTATAAGATTTAACATTCTTAATAATTCTTATTCTATCTTTACTGCTCAGCTCATAAAGCATTGTCAGACATCTTTAATTAAGTCTTTTTCTTTTAAAATTTTTATAGACTTATCTCAATGTTAAATGTGTTCTGAGCATCAATGACATCATGAGTGACAATATACTTTGCTGACAGTGCTTAAAGCAGTATTTAAAATTGCTACTTAAATATAATGAAGTTCTTAAGTCTTAACTGTATTGCAGTGATCTTTCTGTCAAGATTGTTAATTTAAGTTTATATCTTATTGACAGTTATGTTTAATGACATCTTATATTTAATAAATTTCATCAAATATTGTCTTTTAGTTGTCTGCAGTTTCTTTTTATACTTTGAGAAAAAAGCATTTCAAGCTTTTCTTATTATAATTTTATTGGCCTGCGAAGACTCTTCCTCCACGCGGTGCAGGCTGGGAACCTGAAGGGCTTGCCTTTCAGAGCTAATAGAGTCACCGGTTGAGCTGTGGTTGTCGCAGAGCAAGGTGCCATGGTGGCGTCGCGCAGGCGTTGCTGACGCACCTTGTGGTGTGGCCTCAACAGAACAGAGGACTGCAACCAAACTGGGTATGAAAACCACCCGATCATTGCGTACTGTGTGCGATACGGACCGAAGTCG
>JAABUY010002819.1_pt1 | contig 20061 bp, 38 predicted proteins | sample 5560271 | NCBI WGS metagenome assembly JAABUY01 (sample SAMN10711886, study PRJNA513374) | rock metagenome | isolation source: Antarctica rocks | place: Antarctica: Victoria Land, University Valley
ACTATTGTACGCCTTGCGGCCCGCCTGCATGAACACGCATGCTGCGCCCGCGAGAGGACTGGAACAAGGCGGGACATGGCCCGGATGTATGCTGAAGCACCTGCCAGGTGATTCTTGGCCAGCAGGGGCCGTGCTTCTTTGAAGGAGGCCTTGCGGGCGCCAGAGTGCGGGCTGGTGTCAGGTGCCAGAGTGCGTGCACGCTGACGGGCGCGCTGCGCAGGGCAGGGCGAGGCCGGGCCGGGCGAGGCGCGCGCGCAGCTCGCGGGCGCGCTCTGCGCGCTGGCCGAGCTGCACCTGGCGCAGGACGACGGCGCAGCGGCCGCGGCGGGCGAGTGCGAGCGCGCGCTCGAGCGCGCGCGCCGGGCCGCGCCCGGCAGCCCAGAGCCGCTGCAGGCGCGCCCCCCGCGCGCGCGCCTCCGCTGGCGCCCCGGACGCCGACAGCGTGCCGCTGCCTCCTCCGCTCCGCCCTACCTCCTGGTCGAACACACCCTTGCGCCGCACAAAGCTCGTCAGCCTGTGCGCGGAGCAGGGCCGCCCGGACAGCGCTGATTGGCACACTGTTGTTGCATATCCACTTATCCAACCCCTGAACGCGCGCCAAGTGCTCGCCAGCCTGCGCATCGAGCAGGGCCGGCCAGATTAGGCGCTAGCCGCCATTCTAGTGTTGCACACCCACTGATTTACCCCCGCACGTGCGCCAGGTGCTCGCCAGCCTGCGCGTGGAGCAGGGCCGCCCGGACGAGGCGCTGGCGGCGCTGCGCGCGTCGCTCGCGCTCTGGTGCCCGCGCCTGGGCGGCGGCGGCGGCGCGGCCGACGCGCGCATGTCCGATGCGCGGCCGGACGTCGGGGCTGGCGGCTGTCGTGTAGAGGGTGACCCAGCGGCGTCAGGGGAGCGCCGCCCCAATGGCGATGCACAGACACAAGCTGCGGGGTTGGCTGGCGGGGCCCGCCGCTGGGAGCACCCGGGGAGCCGGGAGCATGCAACCGACGGCGGCCGCGCCGGCATCGGCGACAGCACTGCAGGCGAAGCTGCAGAGGGGTGCGCCGGACATGGCCAGGCAGGCGGCGATGAGCTTGAAGATGAAGATGAGGCAGATGGCGGCAGCGAGGGGGGCTGGGAGGAGGCGAGCGAGGGCGGCGGCGGCGACGAGCTGCCATCCTACGAGTTCCGCTTCGAGGCGGCCAAGCTGCTGCTGGAGCTGGACGACCGCACGGATGCAGCCGCCGACGTGCGCCTCGCAGTCCCTCGTTTGTGCCTCCTGTGTTGCGTCTGTGCCGTGGAGGGTGAGCGGTGCATTCGATGCGGCACAAGGGCGGAAAACCCCCGAGCTCAGCATCCAAACTGTTGGATGCGTGCTGTTCACAACCTTTGGAGCCCAGTGCAGTGGTAGTCTGCATTTGCGGCTTGTGAAGAGCGACTGCGTGCAGGTGCTGCACCGAAAAGGTGGAATATGACCTCGTCATTGGGTGACACGGAGCTCAGCCCTGTGGGAAGCCACGCCACCCCTGACTGCGCCCCGCGGGGGGCCGCGCAGGTGCTGGAGGGCCTGCTGGCGGAGGACGACGGCGTGCTGGACGTGTGGTTCCTGGCCGGCCCACCCCTAAATGCGCCCCGCGGGGGGCCGCAGGTGCTGGAGGGCCTGCTGGCGGAGGACGACGGCGTGCCGGACGTGTGGTACCTGGCCGGCCTGTGCGCGCACGCGGGCGGCGACTTCGAGGCCGCGCTGGACGCGGCGGCGGCCGGCGAGCGGCTGCTGCGCGGCGGCGGCGGGGGCGCGGAGCGGGGGAAGCCCGGCGAGGAGGCCGCCCCGGACTCGCTCGCGGCCGACTTTGCGGAGCTGCGGGTGCGCTGCGCGACCAGCCTCCCTGCAGGCAGGCGCCATTGGTAGAAGCCACTGTTGCATGAAATACCTGAAAACCAGGTGCGCGTCTGGGGTGCCCTACGCTGTAATCCTAGGCCGGAAAGTCTTGTGGTTGCAGAACCAAGAGAGCGTGTTTGCGTTGCATGGCTGGCGAAAGAGGTGCACGTCTGGGGTGCCCTGAGCTATATGTCTGGGCCGGAAAGTCTTACAGTTGCAGATTATTAGAGCGTGTTTGCGTTTCTTGCATGGCTCGTACACTGATGACACCAGGTTTGTTGTGATAGCCAAAGGCAGTCATGCTGATGTGGTGTCTTGCTGTGCAGGCTGCTATTGAGGAGTCGATGGGGAACACTCGAGCAGGCGGTGGTCAAAATTGAGGGCATAGCGCCTAGGAGCAAGTGTGTGTGTGTGTGTTTTTTTGGCTTATGTGCCAGTACGTCGATGTGTGAGCCCAGGGCTCTACATGTCAGTGTTGCCAGCCTGCGGCGCGCATGTTGACCAACACTTGCTCATAAGGAAAGCATTGGGTCGCTGCAGATTTGGAGTCATGAGCGTCCGCAGCATCACAGCATGATTTAATGTTTACAGGTGGCTCAATTCAGAGTCGCTGGATTTTTCCTGCACACACAGAGGTAGGCAACTTTAGGCAACATCAAACCTTAACTATGGAATGCTCAATGCAACATGTCCCGTCAAACTGTCTGAACATGGCGCGTGACGCCGGTCTCTGCCGCACCGCTAACCCCTGCACAGACGCCTGAGCGGCCGCGTCCCCATGTGAGCAAACAATCATGGGCGAGGCAAGCAGCCTGCATGCTCAGGCGCTATGCACAATAGCAGAGCACGCGTGCGCTGCTACAACCCGGCCTGGCTCACTGGCCAGCCCCGCGCACACTGCCGCAAAGCACCAGCCACCCCCGGTCACGCCGACCCCAGTCCGCCACAGCAGCCCGCCAGCGCTGTGTCTGTCACATGGTCGCGGCGGCCTCTTTGAACAGGTTGTGCGCGGCTCGCCGGCCGTCATCCGTCAGCAGCGAGTAGATCGCCGTCTCCACCAGCCTGCGCGGCAAGCAGGAGGTTTGCGCGACGTGATTGCATCGTGTCCCTGTAGTGCCCTGGCTTCAGCCTCATGTCTTTTTGTTACTAGACGGAGCACATCGTTTTGGTGACGTCACCTCACTGTCACAATACTCCACCCACTCACTCCCGCCTGGCTCACAATGCAAAGCCAATGTATGCAATTTGCTCTGTGATCGTCACGCGCACACCAAAACCAACAGACAGTAACCATGGTGGCAGCATGAATTTATGCCGACACTAGAGTCGGCCCTTCCATGGTATCGGGGAGCCAAGCAGCGCGTTGCCCTGCGTCAGCACAGAGCACACGCTGCACATGGGAAGGACATACGAGAGGGGAGCAGGCCGCGCACTTGTAGATGGTGACCACAAACGTGACCAAGTAGACCAACAGCGACACCATGCGGACTTTCTTTTCGTGCGGTATCTGCCTAAAGATCTCCGTGACGTCCACCTGCGCACGCAGTGCACCCCAGTGAATTAGAGGTTGATACGCAGGCAGCAAACAGCAGCTGTAATGAGCTCAAGACAGTGGCGGTCTTATTCTGCGACGCCCGTCGTGCGGCGCCGGTATAAGCACTGAAAGGTCCCCACAGGGCTCGAAACATGCTTGCCGGCGCTTTGACAAGGGGCAGCCCCAGTGCGGCGACGGACAATGGGTCCCTACCAAGCCCAGCTTGGTAAAGAAGGCACCGGTGGGCACCTGCAGCCAGGCAACCAGTGCGCTGCAGCATTTCGGGTTCTGGTGGTGCGGGCCAAAGAGAGGTCCAGTGTAGGGCCGGCCTTGGTCGACACCGAGGGCCAGTGCGCAGCAACCGCAGTGGATATGGCAGCGCAATCCAATCTCGCGCTCAAGCCCACCAGCAAAGGCCGCCGAGCACAAGGAAGGCCAACACTTACGACTTGGGCGAGCAGCACTCAGGCCGCGCCCGGAGCGGCACCTTGTGCTCGCCGCGCAGGTAGGTGCGCAGGTCCCAGGCGCACACGCCGAGCAGCAGGCAGGCTGTGGCCCACTTGCCGGTCAGCAGCAGCAGGCCGAACAGGACTCCCTCCACCGCGTACTTCGGCATCTGCGCACAGCACGACAGTGGGCGCACTGACATAGAGTGCAAAAGGAGCGACACACTCGTTACACTGAGGTTTCTTAGCTGTCAGCGACACTGCCAGCACGCAGCCTGCAGCGCGGCTCGCAGCCTGACCCGACTTGGTAGCACCGGACAGCGCTGCTAGGTCGGCGGCCGCGGCGCACCACCCATCGGTTGATGCTGATTGAGGAGTCGTGCGGGTTGACAAAGTCGTTCTCCAGGTCGGACAGCGAGATGAGCGAGTACATGGTGATGCCCAGCAGCGCGGCGCATAGCAGCAGCGCCAGCAGCCACACCAGGAAAGTAAAGTTCATGCCGAGCGCATGCACCAGTAGAAGCCTGGACGGCAGTCACCGGAGAGAGACAAGCAGGTTGCAGTCACACGTCTACACTAAAGTGGCACGCTTGCTGTCAGAGCTGTGCTTGCCTCATAGCGCTTGAGCTGTAACCAGCCTTACCTTCAGCAAGGGCTGTGCTCCTGAAGCGTTGCCTCGCACTGATGCAGCGATGCTTGTCTGTTACATTGCCCAAAGCTCTCGAGGGCAAGAGGTGGCGTCCGCCAGTGGCGGACCGCCACCATCGTCACCGGAAGACGTACGTTACGGTAACGTCGGCGCAGGATCCTGCTGTGGGCGAGCCACGTCTGGCCTGGCCAAGAGCGGGTTGCTTTGACATCCGCAGCCTCAAGAGTCCACATACATACTTTCCAACACAAGCTTCTGACAAGATGCAGACGACGGGCACCATGCAGAGCGCTTTCACGCAGCGCCTCGCGCAGCGGTCTACAGTACGCGGCGCAGAGCTCCGCACGCGCGCGCCTGGCGCGGTGGCACAGCCGCGCAGGGTGCGCAGGGCGGCCGTTGCAGCGCAGAAGCAGGCACGCACCTCACACAAGCGCATGGACTGGCTGCGGCTGATTGATGATTGTGTAGGCGAGCTCGGGTGCGCCACGCAGGCAGACGAGCGCAGCGGCGAGGCCGCGGTGCAGCGGCTGCCAGCCGCGGCGCTGGCTGCGTTGGCAGCTTGGAGCATGGCAGGCGCGGACGTGGCTCGCGCGGCCGAGTTCTACACGCCGCCGCCGCCGCCGAGCGGCCAGCAGTCGACGCAGCAGAAGTCGCAGACGCTGGACTTCCCCACGACAGCCGCGCCGGCGGTGAAGTCGGGCGAGTTCCAGCTGCCAGAGGGCAACCAGTGGCGCTACAGCGAGTTCATCAACGCCGTGCAGGCCGGCAAGGTGGAGCGCGTGCGCTTCAGCAAGGACGGCGGGCAGCTGCAGGCGCGCCTGCCTGCTGGCCCACCTTGGGAGGCGACGAGCGTGTCGCCAGGAACCTGCTTCTTACGTCTGCTCAGAAAACAGCAAGTGGGCTGCCAGGCTGTGCTGACTGTGCGGCCGTGCGGCTGCAGCTGACGGCCGTGGACGGCCGGCGGGCGCTGGTCGTGCTGCCCAACGACCCGGAGCTGGTCGACATCCTGGCCCGCAACGGCGTGGACATCTCGGTGTCCGAGGGCGACCAGCAGGGCAACTATGTCGCCCTGCTGGGCAACCTGCTCTTCCCGCTGGTCGCGTTTGGCGGCCTCTTCTTCCTGTTCCGCCGCGCCGGCGGCAGCGGCGGCGCGGGGCCGATGGGCGGGCCGATGGGCGGGCCCATGGACTTTGCGCGCAACAAGTCCAAGTTCCAGGAGGTGCCCGAGACCGGCGTCACGTTCGCCGACGTTGCGGTGCGCGCCCCTGCCTGGGTTCGCCTCTGCCTGGGGATCAGCCTGGCTGCAGGTGCAGTGCTGGTCGAGCCAGAAAAGGCGCTCCTTACCTGAGCGCTCTGCCAGCAGCGCTTTGGGTGTTCAGTGGCGTAAGTGCTGCCATGTGAGCGCTTGTACACACAACTGTCCATGCGGCTCAGCATGAGCAGGATACACCGAGGTTTATTATACGGCAAGTCGTCCTAATATGGTAGCCTTTGCGCCAGTGACTATATGTGCTACGACTCGTTGTATAAAGCAGCTCCGTGTGTCCTGCTCGTGGTGAGCAGCGTTGACAGTTGTATGAACAGGCTCCCTCTCTGCTGTGCGTCAAGCCCGGCTGTTGCAGTTGCGGGTGCGGAGCGTGCGGCTGCAACTGTGCAGGGCGTGGACAACGCGAAGCTGGAGCTGCAGGAGGTTGTCGACTTTCTGAAGAACCCGGACAAGTACACCGCGCTGGGCGCCAAGATCCCAAAGGTGCGGCGGCCTGCTTTTTTTTTTTTTTTTGGTTTCACGCTGGCTTAGACACTGACCTGCTGACACTGACTCGTCTTAAGTGGGCAGCTGCTGGATTTGCCAGCAGCTGGTCATTTGTGCATGCTTGGAGGTCTGCCCAGTGTGCAGATGGGCACCTGTTCGTTGCCATGCATGCTTCCTGCTGCCCAGCTCCGGTCGCTGACCGGGGTGTCCCGCAAATGCAGGGCTGCCTGCTGGTTGGCCCCCCGGGTACCGGCAAGACGCTGCTGGGTGCGCCTGCACTGTGTGAGCGTGATCGAATGACGCTGTGCAAGCTACCCTGCTCTGCTTATACGTAGTAAGTATGCTTTAGTAGTGTTTTCAACTGCACACGATGATACCAACATGCCTTTGCTTACCAATGACCATCATGCTTTGCTCGTTGTGAGGACAGACTTGGGGTGCTTGTGCTGACATTGGGTTGTGCCCCTGGGGGTGCTGCAGCCAAGGCAATTGCGGGCGAGGCGGGCGTGCCGTTCTTCTCCTGCGCGGCGTCCGAGTTCGTGGAGCTCTTCGTGGGCGTGGGCGCGTCGCGCGTTCGCGACCTGTTCGAGAAGGCGAGCACCCGGGGTCGCTGGTTGCGAGTATATGTGGGGTTTTGCAGCAGCACGCAGTGTGTAGCTGTGGGCAGTTGAGGGCTGCTTGCAAGGAGTGGTGCAAGGCATGCACTGTGCTGCTGGCACGTGTGAAGGCGGCAGGTCATGAGTAGTGTGTGTAGCATTTCTTACACAAGCATAGCTTATGTTGCAGTGGTGTACTGCTGTGGTGTACTGCTGTACAGAGGGAGCACAGGCAGGCACGAGTCAACAGTGATCATAGTATGGTTTCATGGATCGCCTTGTGAAGCGTAGTGCAGTACCTAAAACAACTTTGTGCGAAGGGCAGGGAAGTGCTGGGATTGGCATTGGTCTAAAAACATATCTTGATCTTGGCTGTAGAGATAAGTCCATGGAACAGCCAATTATGAGCACGGTGCGCCGCAAACCTAACCCTCTCGTCCTGCGCAGGCCAAGACCAAGGCGCCGTGCATCGTGTTCATCGACGAGATCGACGCGGTCGGGCGCCAGCGCGGCGCGGGCATGGGCGGCGGCAACGACGAGCGCGAGCAGACCATCAACCAACTGCTGACCGAGATGGACGGCTTCGAGGGCAACACGGGTGTCATCGTGCTGGCGGCGACCAACAGGCCGGACGTGCGCTCTCAGCGATATTAGTGTGTACAGTTGTTCAGCTGCTGACGCGTGCAGTCATTCAGTCGTCGACTTGGGTTGAGGAAAAGCATGCGCTCTGTGGTTGTGCTTGCAGCCGCCAGCAGTGCAGGCGTTTGCTCCTGCCCACAGTGGTGGGCGTTGTGTTGCTGAAACAAGTTTTGGTGCACAGGTGCTGGACAGCGCGCTGCTGCGGCCGGGCCGCTTCGACCGGCAGGTGACCGTGGACCGCCCGGACGTGGCCGGCCGCATCCAGATCCTGAAGGTGCACTCGCGCGGCAAGGTGCTGAGCAAGGACGTCGATTTTGACAAGGTCTCGCGCCGCACGCCCGGTGCGCCGGACCGCGCCCGCCCGCTCCAGGCAGGGCTGCCGGCGAGGGATGACAGTAAACATTTTGAAGTATTTACAAGCAGCTCATTGTCAATGGCACATAGCTGTTGCTGCCCAGCCCTGCTGCTGCTCGGACTTGGTGCGGAGCAGATTGTTGACGCCTGGGCACGCGCGGTGGCTGCGCAGGGTTCACTGGTGCTGACCTGCAGAACCTCATGAACGAGGTACGTGCCCTGCTTGGTGGCTGTTTGCATACCAAGACCTGTAAGGGTGTGTGCATGCGTGTGCAGCACCAAACATGCATGTTTGGCTGTATGAATGGATTGTGTCGCCCTGTTGTGCTGCGTGTGCTGCATCATGTTGCATCTTTTGGTGCAGTGCCCAGATGCCGAATGCAAGGCTCCAAACTGCATCTGGTGAGTTGGGTACCAGCAGTCAGTGATGTCAGCGCTGGAGCAGCCATGCTCGCTGCAGCGTGCCAGGCTACCCGCTTGACGTGCGGGCGGTCTATTTGCAGGCGGCCATCCTGGCGGCGCGGCGCAACCTGAAGGAGATCAGCAAGGAGGAGATCTCGGACGCTCTGGAGCGCATTGTGGCTGGCCCTGAGAAGAAGGGCGCGATCGTGACCGAGGCCAAGAAGCGCCTGGTGGCCTACCACGAGGTGCGCGGCGCGGCCCCGCGAGAGTGGGCCGTGCCATGCTGCGCGCCAGCCGACTTCTGTCGCGCTCGTTGCCAAGCGCACCTGTTGGGTCACTCAGCAAACTGGCGGTCCTCGCCCATGCGCACAAGAAAGCTTGTGAAGTTTGTGGCGCGAAAACAAGCATTGGTATTGGCACAGGCTACCTTCTAATTAGTCTGACATGCGCATGGTTGGCATGTCAGAAGAAAGAGGAATGCATTGCCTGCAGTTACATATGTAGTGAAAGCGCAGCCTGATGGTACTGACGCACGCGGCCGCGGCGCGCGCAGTCGGGCCACGCGCTGGTCGGCGCGCTGATGCCGGAGTACGACCCGGTGACCAAGATCAGCATCGTGCCGCGCGGCCAGGCCGGCGGCCTGACCTTCTTCGCGCCCTCCGAGGAGCGCCTGGAGTCCGGCCTGTACAGGCGCGCCCCCCGCGCGTTGGCCCACAGCGCGCAGCAGGCCGCTGGTGCAGAGCTTGGCGTGGCCCGCTGTGCTGGATAGCTTCAGCCGCTCCAACACCTTATGATCTTTGTGATGATGTTGTCATCACGTGTTGTCGCTGGACCACTTCGTGCCACTGCAACATGTGTCGGTGCTGCGACTGTGCGGCCAACAGTAAGCAGGCTGCCTGATGTGGTGAGCGCGGAAGCTGGGCAATGCAGGGTTTGCTGCGGGTTCCAGCCCTACCCTATCTGTGTGCACTCGGATGGGCACTGGCAGCCTGTCGCATGGTACGCATCCCCAGTACAAAGCTTTTAGTGTAACCGTGGGACCCTCGCACCGCGCAGCCGCTCGTACCTGGAGAACCAGATGGCGGTGGCGCTGGGCGGCCGCGTGGCCGAGGAGCTCATCTTTGGCGAGAACGATGTCACCACTGGCGCGTCCGGCGACTTCATGCAGGCGCGCGCCCGCCTGCCCGCCGCGTCGGCGCGGGGCGCATGCTGCGCTGCAGGGTTCGCCTGGCAGCGAGACCGGCTGGCGCTGGTGTGCTGCTGCGCTGCGCATGCTGAGGTACCCAGGCATACAGCCTGCTGCATGGCAAGCTTGTAGTAAGAAGTCCGATTATGGTGTATGTTGGTTTCTGTAGTGAATCGGCTTGCACTAACCTGGGGCGCGCGCGAGCGTGCAGGTGTCGCGCACGGCCAAGGCGATGGTCACGCAGATGGGCATGAGCAAGAAGCTGGGCCAGGTGGCGTGGACGAGCAGCGGCGGGCCCTCCTTCGTGGGCCAGAGCATGGGCCAGCCGTCCGACTGCTCCGGCGAGACCGCCGACGAGATCGACGCCGAGGTCAAGGCGCTGGTAGAGCGCGCGTACCGGTGCGCGCTTAAGCCTGCTGTGATAGGGTTATGGCTAGGGTCAAAGCTAGGGGTAGCTTTGCGTATGTGCGTGCCTGATGTGTGCCTGATGTAGCAAGAGGACTCTGCCTGGCGCTGTTCAGGACAGTCGGCCTGGTGCTGGCCTGCGTTGGCTGGAGCGCGTAGCCAAGGCGCCGCGTGCTGCGGTGAGCATGCCGGGCCCGCTGCGGCGATGGAGGGCGCTGAGGCGCGGGCGCGCGCGGGGCGCAGGCGCGCCAAGGACCTGATCCAGAGCAACATCGCGGTGCTGCACAAGACGGCAGACGTGCTGATGGAGCGCGAGCAGATCGACGGCGAGGAGTTCCAGCGCATCGTCATGGATGCGCAGGCCGAGCAGTACCTCAAGGCCGACGAGCCGGGCGTGGGCGTGCCGTACAAGGACCCCGTGCCCGCCTGATCTGGCTGGCGCATGGAATGGGTCAGTGCCCGCCTGGTCTGGCTGGCGCAGGGCTGCGCCAGCGCAGTGCAGCGGGCGGCAGTGGTGTGACGGTGAGCCGTGTCTGCTGGCAGCTTGAAGCCCTTGGGCGGCACGGGACATTTGTGTGCCTCTTGCAGCCTGGTGCCGCGCGGCGCGTGCAGCCTGGGACGGGAGCGTGCTGCACGCCAGGGCGGCATAGCGGTGCAGGGAGATGTCCTGCGGGTGTTGTGAGTGGCTGCTGCGTGGCCCATGACGCCCGTGGCGGCGGAGCTGAGAATCATTGCGTTGAACGAGTGTCGAGTGTGTGGTGGCTGGCGGGTGGGGTTGGCCGGCGTTTGCCCTGTGATTTTGGCAGTGTGCTGCGTCCTTAGCGAGTGGGTTGGCTGCTGCTGTGGGCAGCTCGTGAACAAACATATGGAACGCCTGGGTGCTGTGCACGGGATCACAGCGGTGCATGTAGTGTAGTCCCAGCATGTACCCTAGCAGCACTGCAATGACTCGTGGCGTTTGTTTTTTGTGCCTGGTTACATCAGATCATGTTTCGTCGCTCGCAGTGCCCTTGGTTCCGACCCACAAAGCTGTAATGCAGCAGCGAACTGCCGTGCACTCGTCAATGTTGCCTTGGCTTTGATTGTGAGTGTGAATGCTGACAGAGCAGGAAGTTTTCAATCAAACTGTGATGTGATTGTACAGAAGGAGATCAGTGTGAGGCGCCCAGGCAGTCAAATCAGTCTGTGACACCACTTCAAGATGAGGCATGAGCCAGGTCTCCTGACACACAGAGGGCCTTGCACATGGGCAGTGTTGCAATGCAATGGGTGCTGCCATGCACAGCACGAGCTGTATTGCAGTGCAATGGGTGCTGCCATGCACTGCACGAGCTGCGACGCCTGCACAGCCACGCAACAGTCCGACCCCAGGCGCTCCATGTGTGGCAGGATACGCGCGCCATGCGCCCACCACGCTGGTCAAATGCCCCCCGGCACACGCTACGCGACATGGTAGTCGTCTGTCAGCAGCACGCACTTGCTGGCATAGCGCACCGGCTGGCCGTCCGCGGTCGCCGTGACGGCGGCCACGCGCACGTCGGCCAGCGTGTGCGCGGCCTGGAAGCTCACCTGCGCGAGCGCGCATGGGCCATGGATTATGCAAGCGTGCCAAGCACCTGTCAGGCCCTTTCTGCTTGACACGTAGCATGTGACAGACGCAGTATATGCTCCAGGCCTGCAACAGGAGGGCTCAACAGCTCAAGTGCTCGGCGCCACATGCGCAGGCCACGGAGCAGCGGCGCGCCTCGACGGGGAAGAAGGCGTCGGGCGGCGCGGCGGGCGAGGCGACAAACTCCATCGCGCCAGAGCTGTTGGTCTTGTCGATCAGGTCGACCGACCACAGCAGCAGCGCCTTGCGCGCGTCGTAGTGGTAGTCCCCCGTCACCTGGCGGCGCGGGCTGGCAGCATCAGGCTTGGGGGGCCTTGCACTGTCTTCCGCAGGTATTAAGCAGGTGACCGGATCCATCTCATCCTGGCTTTATGCGACGGCAGCAACCCAGCATGGCCAGGCGGCCGTGTCCTGCCAGGCACTTGAGAGCATGGCCTGACAGCGTCCAGGCGGTGCTCATCCTCTGCAGGTCGTCCTCAACGGGCTCATGACAGCAATGTGCCCCCTGGAATGCGGAGCGGGCCCCACAGCCCGGCCCTGCGCAGGGGCGGCGGTGGCGGCCTGGCGGGCGACCAGTGCCACCAGCCCCGCGGCGCTCCGCTGAACGCAAGCGCGCGCGCGCCCGGCCCAACCACGCGCTGCTGCGGGGCCGGCCGGCGAGCCGGGCGGCGGGGCAGCCGGCCCGCGCGACGGGCGGCGCGCCTCGTTGACGCGCGGCGCGGTGTGGCAGGGGATGGAGATGACCACGTTCTGCAGGTCGAAGCCCGCGTGCGCCTCGTACTCGATGTTGACGTACGAGTCGCCGCCGCTGACGCTCGGCCAGCAGTTGATCGTCAGCGGCACGCGCGCCTCATCCTTGGTCTGCGCGCGGCGATGTAGGGTAGGGTTGGAGTAGGCTTGGTAGGCTACATCCTGATCGTCAGCGGCACGCGCGCCTCGTCCTTGGTCGCCGGCGCGGTGCGGCGCGGCGCGCGTTCGGATGTGAGGTTGGGGTTGCGTAGGGTGACACACTGACGCCCGTCGCGCCGCGCGGCGGCGCGGGGTGCCCGCGCAGCCACTGCGGCGGCCGGGCCCGGGCCGGGTGCTGCCACACTTGCGCTCCAGGAGCCTGGCATGGCACCCTCGGGTTCTGCCCCGAGCGCCGAAAGATAACGCGCTGCCGACTGCGCCGCCCTGCAGCACCAGGAGCAGAGCGGCGCTGTCTGCGGGCCATGGGCGGGCTCCCAGCCCCGCGCAGGGACGCCCCGCGCGGCCGGGCGCGCGCCTCGAAGCGCCACTTGAGGATGCCGAGCGGGTTGCCGACCGGGAAGGGCCGCTCCGGGTCCTTGAGGCCCAGCAGGTTGTCGCCGTACAGCGCCTTGTCAATGTTGGGGTGCGTCTTGAACTGGAAGCCCGCCGTGTCGCCCGTCTCGATGCGCACGCGGATGCACGCGTCCTCCTCGGCCATCACCTGCGCGCGCGCGGGCCGGCTGATGCCAGGATATCGTGTCGGGGTGAGGTTTAGGGTATCGCTCCCCTCCGCCGTCGCGCGCCCGCACGACCGTGCCTGCTACCGCGGCATGCATGTGATCTCGTGAGTGCCCTCCTGGGCACACCCATCAGCCCACACAGGGCCGCTCCCTGCTGCACAGCGAGAGCGCGCAGTGCAGACGGCGCCACATGCAGGCATCCCGCTACTGCCACCGCATCAAACCAGACCCAGCAGGTCGCGCGCGCCGGCACTTGCACCGGAGGACTCAGCTCTGTCTGACACCACACGAGCCAGGGTATAGGCTTAGAATTAGGGTTATCTCCTGGCCGCCGGGCGCGCGCCTGCAGCAACATGATGCCCTGCACCTCCATGCTCTCCATGCGGCCGTCCTTGTTCAGCGACACCAGCAGCTTCTCCTCAACTAGGGTTAGGTTTATCTCCTGGGCCGGGGGGCGCGCCTGCAGCGACATGATGCCCTGCACCTCCATGCTCTCCACGCCGCCGTCCTTGTTCAGTGACACCAGCAGCTTCTCCTCGACCACGACCGACACCGGCTCGCCCGCCATCTGCTGCGCGATGCCAGCCGTCGCCGCGCCCGCGGCGCCCGGCGCCGCCGGCGCGGGGTCCGCCTGCGCGGCCGGCCGGCGCCGTGCCCTTGAGTGCGTAAGGAAACCACTCTTTGCAGGTCGTTCCCCGCCGTCCCCGTCGTCGTTCCGCGCCGGGTGCTGCACGGGCGTGCGCTGGCGACCCAGTGCACCCGAGCGCCGCTTGCGGGCGCATCAAATCACTAGTTTGCTGGATCGCCAACCTGTTTGATGTTTTCTGGTGAAATCCAGTCGGGGGGGCAGGGCCGCGCCTCCACGACCTCGCCCTCCGCGCGCAGCGAGTCCAGAAAGTCGTTGGCCTTCTTGGCCTTGCCCAGCTGCATGCCCTTCTTGGGCCGCGCGCCCTCCGCCTTGGCCGCGCCAAAGCTCGACGGCTCCGGCCTGCGCGCGCCGTCGGCCCCGGTTGCTCTGCATCATGCTCTGTTTCGGACACAGGGACTGGCGAGCGTGCCTGCAGGCGATGGGCAGTGGCTGCACCCCCACCCTTGCTTCCGACGCTGCCCGAGCGGCCCCTGCCCCTGCCGGGAGGCTCTGCCTCTGTTTTCAGCGCGCGCGGCGCGAGGCCAGGCCGAAGGCAGGTCGCGCCACCAGACCACAACAACGCAGTGGACATGCTCAAGCAAGACGCGGAGCACACAACTAGACACAGTGCCGCAAGCCGGGCGTAGTCCCGCAATCAGGGCCGCCGCCCTGCGCGCCGCCGCCGCCGCCTGACGAGATGCCCCCAGCCGGCACAAGGCCGCAAGCGCCGCCCGTACCCTGATGCAGGCCTGTTCACTCTTCTCAACAATGCATCGCGCTGCCAGGCCCGCCCAACGCACACGCGACACGCCAAATGAAACAGGTCTGCAGCCTATTGCTTTCGGCGTGTCGCGTGTGCGCGCGGGCGGGGGGGCTGCGGACGCGAGCGCGTCCGGGCGCCGCACCGCGAGTAGCTGGGCGCGCTGTCGAGGTCCAGGCCGCCGCCGCGGCCGCCGCCGCCCATGCCGCCGGACGAGATGCCGCCGGACGGCACGAAGTTGCCGGCGCTGCCCTTGCCGTCGCGCGCGCGCTCGATCTTGCTCTTGTCGATCTCCATCGCCTTGCGCTTCATGACGTCCTGGCGCGCCGCGGGCCAGGCGATTATGAACTCTGCGCGTGCCTGGCAGTAACAGACGGGCGGCTGCCTGACACCCTGCAGCTGCGCTTTTTGGGCAGTGCATGCGCTTCATCGAGGGCACAGCGCGCCGGCGCTGCCACCCGACAGCGCACGTTGGCAGCCGCCATGGCACGCGCGCTCACCTTGGTGTCATTGATCTTGGACTGTATGATCATCTTGTGCAGCTTCTCCTCATGGCTCTCCATCTCCGTGTTCTGCTTCACCTGTGCGCGCCGCCCAGCGACTCACTCACCCGTATCCTTGCCCTAAACCAACCTCAATTTTGTAACGTCATTTTTTGCGCCTCACAAGCATGCAGCAGCAAATATGAGGATCCTCCACAAGCATGCAGCAGCAAATATGAGGATCCTTCACTTGTGAGCGTGAGCCCCGTCCCGCACATCGCGCAGGGGAAGGCGCACTCGACGGGGCAGACAGTGAGTGCGGGGCTGCGCGCCTGCTGTACGGTGACGTGCTCCTTGTAGCCCAGAGAGATGACCTCGTCGAATGCGAATAGCAGCTCGAACGCGGCGCTCTGCACCGCGTCCTCGTCCAGCGGCGCCACGTACTCTGGCACAACCTGCTCAGGGTAGGGTAGGCTCAGGGATAGGCTTGGGTAGGCTCACGCTGGCAGGACAACCGTGGACCTCTGTGGGGCAGGCCGCCAGGCAGAGGAGCGGGAGCAGGCATTGCGCCCCCAGTGCCCAACGCCACTGACGCACTCCTTACATCACAAGCATGCGACGGCATGGCGCTGTGCTGCCAGGACAGTAGGCCGGCATCACCGGCTGCTCACTGCCTGCGGACACGCGAGGCGGCCGCCTGACAGCCTCGCGACACCCGGCAACAACTTGCAGCTCTGTCTTCAGCAGGTGCGCAGCGGCCGAGGGCGGGGCGGGGGCTCGGCGCGTGCAGCGCGCGCCTTGGCCAGCAGGCGCAGCGTCTCCAGGTCCTCCAGGATGTTGCTCGCCTTGTTGGTGACCAGCAGCAGGTACAGGCCCTGCCAGTCGCGCGCCGCCGCGGGTGGGTCGCTGTCAGGCCCAGCTGCAAGCGGCCGCTGCCTGGACCCGCCTTCGCTGCGGGCACGCCGCACCGCGCGGCGTCCCAGCAGCAGGCGCGCCAAGCAGGCCATCCCCTCCAGGGGGCGCACCACTCGCTGGCTCACTCGCTGAGACCTGGTTTGCGCATAAGCGCAGACGCGCGCAGCAGCGCAGCTGTGCAGCCCCAGCAGGCAACAGAGCCCAGGATACCTTGCGCGCAGTCCAGAAACGTGCTTGCAAATGTAATAAGCTCCAGCCTGGGTGCCTCGCGGCAGGGGTACTTCGCACTACAGGCACATGCCGGTGGCACAGCCAGCCCCGGCCGGCCGCGTTGCCAGCCAGGCCTACCCCAAGACAGGTGCAGAGCTGCAGGCGCCCCGTCACACCTGCAGCGCCCGCCCCTGCCCCTCCCTGCTGGTGCGGTGCTCCCCCGCCGGCTGCCAACACGCTGCGGGGGCGCCTGCGGAGGCTGGCTGGGCCTGCGCGCCTCCATCGGCTGGTACACGTAGCGAACATTCTCCGTCTCCACGTATGTGTGCTGCTTACCGCTGCCGACCAGCTTGGGGAACGCGGCGAGCAGGCCCTCTATCCTGATGCGGCTCATGTCCACAAACTGCCGCGCCACGAGCGCTGCGGGGAGCGCAATGCGTCAGGCGCGTTCGCAGCGCGGCCTTGCTTGTGCAGTGCATGCTCAGTGCACGCGAGCGCAGCACCTTTGCCGGTCTTTGTGACCATGGAGGCCGCGAGGACGACCATCGCGGCGCCGGATCGCGCGCACAGGCGCCAGGCTCGTGAGAGATTGCCCGCTGCTCAGCGCTGTGGCCGGCCCATGGGGCCCCCAGACCCTTGTGCGGCACCCCAACTCACACAACCAGCGCAAACCTGTTGGCAGCGGGCGATCAAGGCACGTGCAGGTTGAAAAACTTGCGAGTGCCTTTGCAGCAGCCGCGCAGACAATTAGTCTGACACACAGCTGGTGCAAGTCCGCAGCCACGAAGCTCTTGCCTCTTTGCCTGGGACATTGCGCTTCTGCTCCTGGAGGGTCCTGCACCTAATTAGACTTGAAGGGCCATGTTGAAGCACTTGTTAAGCGCAGAGATGCGCCATCTTTGACACCGATCGTGAACGTTGCACCAGGCTAAAGTCGTGGGCAATTGACATCACGCAGACTTTCATGCACACGTGTTGTTGTCGACCCCGCAGCGCTCTCCATATGACGTAGAGCTTTCACACATGTGTTTTAGACGGGCACACTGCAGGACAGCATCCCCGTGCGGTACCTTGAACTGGTGGCCAGCCAGTGTAAGCCTCATGCATACACACTGAATATCACGGCCGATAGAGAAACATGCATGAGGACTAACACATGCAGTTCCAATCTAATCATTTGTCCAGAGGACTAGTGGCATCAGCCTCTCAGCAGTGGACCTGCTGACTCGTTTGGGCGGCAGTTGCCTTCACCAGGGCAGCACGCCCTGCGAGCGTGTCAATACGTGTCGCAACTTGCCTGGGCCAGCGACCTGTGCATGACATGCTGCTGCAAAAGAGCTGGCGCCCGCAAAAGCCGCCACACAGCGGTGCTCCAGCGACCGCCGCCGCGGCCGCCAGCCGACCTCGCAGCCCGCGTGCGGCACCATACACTCGGCTCGGTCAGTCCAAGATGTACCCCCGCGCGGCGTCGTGGCCCGGGGGCGGGCGCGCGCGGTGCAGGCGCGCAACCTCGGCGCCCAGCGCGGCGCATTTCGCGTCGGCCAGCGCGGCCGCCGCGCTGACCTCGCCCAGCGCGTCCGCCAGCGCCGCATGCCGGCCGGCTGCGGCGGCCACCGTGCGCGCGCATGCGCCTGCCACCTGCGATCTCGACTAGGGTTGGCTTGCCCTACTGAGGTTAGGGTCCGTCTGGGCTGGGTAGCGTCGGCCCCGCTTTCGGGCTGCCATGCCGCGTGGGTGCCATGCGCATGCAGCGCTGCCTGGGGAACCCGCGAGCGCGGCATTCCGCACGGCCACAGTTGCCGTCCCGTGCGCGCACCCCGCCGTGCAGGCTGTGAGCTGGGGGGAACTGGCTGCAGGTCTTGAGGCGCCCTGCATGCCTGGCTGCACCTTTGGGGTGACACCAGACAAGAGCCGTGAGCTGATTGGCGGCATGCATGCTGTGGCAATGCGGCAGTTCCTGCAAACAGACCCGGTCCAGCCCATCACATGGATCACACCTTCGTGTGGGGAGGTGGCACAACCAGGCCATTACTTTCCATCTCCTCCATCGCAAGCGGCATTTCTGAAGCAGCCCATAGCAAAGCCCCCCCGCAACTCTCTAGCAAGGCCCCAGTCATGCCAGCGCGCCGTTTCAACGCGGAGCTCGGCGGCGGCGGCGCGCTGCACCGCGCGCGCGCCGGACGCGGCCGCGCGCGCCGCGTCGCCGGCCGCGGCCGCCAGCGCGGCCTCCAGCGCGGCCAGGCGCTGGCGCACCGCGGCCGCCTCGGCCTCCGCGGCCTTGCCCTGCAGTTGCACATGGGGTTTGGGTGGGGTGATGGCGCTGCCGCGTTCACCGGCATGTCATGGTCAACAGGTCACGCGGAGTCATGTAGGGACTAGTGCCTGCTGCTGGCTCGAGGCTGAGCGTTGGGTGTCTGAGCGCCTGGCGCTGGCGCCTGTCAGGTTCCCGTTGGATGCATGCCTTCACGGCTGCACGGTGGCACCGCGCGGCCTGTAGCCCATACCCGCAAAACGTCCGGACGTGCAGCACGGCCAGCCGCGCAGGCTCCCATGCGCTCACGCCTGAGCTGCAGAGCGAGGCACGTCAAACAGTGCTCGTGCAATGTGCCGCCCCACCTGGTGCGCGCTGTCTGCGCTGCGTCACTGGGGCCGTGCCTGCATCGGGCCGCCGGCCGCAGCGCTTTCCGGCGGCGCACTGCTCGAGCACGGCGCGCGCTGCGGGCGGGAGCGGCCCACTTCCACACGCGAGATGAGCGCGGCCCGCAGGCATGCCACTGCAGCGCTTGTGAGCTCGTCACACACCGGCCTTGCGGGGTGCGGAGCACATGCATGTCCATGCACACGATTGTGCACACGAGCAGTGCGTCCCTCAGGCGGTGCTACCAGGTGCGTGACTTGCGCTGATCGCACGTACGCACATGAGCACACACATGCTGAGAGCCTCCCGGCGTGGAGCTCTGCCGGGATGCCTACCCGCGGCTGTCTGACGGTGTGCTGGTGGCTGGCGGGGTGCTGGCGACAGGCGTGCCGAAAGGCACACGGCAGGACCCTACCGGGTAAGGTGCGTACCCTCTGCGCGCAGCGCGCGCTGGTCCTCCACCGCCGTGCGCCGCGCCGCGCGCAGCGCCCACTCGCACCCGCCGCCAGCCCGCATGGGTGCCCCGGCGGTGCGGCTGCCTGGCGCCCTTGCGCACGCGGGCGCGCTCGCCGCCGCCGCCGGCGCGCCCGCTGCCGGCGCCGGCTGCTGGGTGTGCGCCGTAGGGCTGCTGGCCGCAGCAGCCATGGAGCTGGCACTCGGCACTGGCGCGCAGACGATGGCACGCGCTGCCAGGCAACCGGAGCTGGCCAGGATGCTTACCTGCCTGCTTCCCTGCGCAAGAGCCAGGCATCTTTCTGCTGACGGGGCTGCGCCCGGCTTCAGCGCCTCTGCATCCCAGCCGCCTGCCGCCGGGACGCCGGCAGCCGCGCAGCCTGGCGGCGCGGCGGCGCCGGGGCCGCCGCTGCAGCCGCGCGCGCGCCCCGGGCTGAGCTGCGCGCGCGCGTGCTCGCGCGGTGTGGGGGCTGACTGCTCCCAGGTGCAATCGCGGGGCGCGCGGGGCGCCCTCGGCCCGGCCGGCTCGGCGCGCGCTGCCGGGCAACAATCTCTGGCCGAGGCCGAGCCGGTCGCCCCGAGCGCATGTGCGGCGTGTGCTGCCATGTGGGTCGAGTCTGCAGGTGGCCCTGATCCCGTGCGTTCGCAGGCCTCCTGTGAGCGTGCAGCAGCCTGCGCGACATGGGTGCAATCTGCCTGGCGCCTCAGGGGCATGGCTGGCCCAAGGCCGGCGTCGGGCTGCCCACCTCACTCGAAGCTTGCCTCTGCAACTAGCAAATTTGCAAGGGCCGCGTCGGCATGCGCTGGTCAGGCACCGCTGTGTGTCCCACGCGCCGCGCGCCGTGCACAGATCAGGCGGCGCTGGTCAGTGACGGCACGTCAGGGGTGCATTCAGGCGCAGCCCTGGGCACGCGCACGCTTAGGGCAGGGTAGCCCAGAACCTATGAGGTGCATCCAGGCGCAGCTCTGCGCAGGCTGCTTTGTGCGTTCGCTGCAATGATCCCGCCGTGCTGCTCGCTCGCACAGGGGCCCGCGGCAGCGGCCGGCGCACCGTCAGCGCGTCCAGGCAATGCC
>JAABUY010002820.1_pt1 | contig 20058 bp, 16 predicted proteins | sample 5560271 | NCBI WGS metagenome assembly JAABUY01 (sample SAMN10711886, study PRJNA513374) | rock metagenome | isolation source: Antarctica rocks | place: Antarctica: Victoria Land, University Valley
GATACCTGTGTGTGTGTGTGGGTGGAGTACGGAATACTCCACCTTAAGCTATGAGGGGTAGGTACGGAGTATCTGAGACCCGTTCCAGCTTGCTTGGCGAATCAACCGCTTTTTGCCCACATCCTTCGCTTCACTGACGAGAAAGTATCATCCCTTTTCAGCACGCAGCTATTCAAGCGGCCTTACCGGTGCTCTGGTACCCATCCGAGAAGTCGCCTCCAGCTCAGCTGGCAATAATGCGACACCATCCAGCCCAGAACCAATAGTCCTGCAGGGAGCGACCAAACCCACCACCCCTCCTCCACCAACCACTCCCTCAGTTCTTTCAACACGACCAGGAACACCCTTCGAAGCCAGCCCTGGTCTGTCCTGTTCTGCAAACAAACACTGATACTAAGGAAAGGGAAAGAATTCTATTCATATTCCCTTACTTTGGCTAGATTCAACTGGAAACTGTCGCAGAGAGAGTTCTCTTTACGAAGCCCGTCCATCCACTGGTCTGTACCCAGGCGAAACGTTCCACGGCGTCACCCTCAGCGCCTGCACTAACGCGTGGTCGAATCCTGCGAACTCCTCACGCCAAGTTCCACTTTACTTTTTACTTGGGACCGTTGCTTGCTTGGGACTGGACGAAACAACGGTGATCCTTGCCAATATTGGTCCCCTCGAGGGTCTCTTGGGAAGTTTTGGTGGCTATCAACGGGGAGCTGCAGTATAGGAACGTGGGTGGCTCGGCAACGGCAGTTTAACGGATACGGGCTTGTGTGCCCTCGAGGGACCGACTGAGACTTGACATATAACATGACCGTGGGCACTGGCGACGATGAAGCTCCGCAATCCCCGTCGCAATCGCCCGAGGACAGCGGTGATCAGCGTTCAGGCGACATGGCGGACCGTCCGGAGCCAAACGGGAAGCCCGTGGGGCAGACAAATGCAGGTACGAATACCGGCCAAACGAAATCGGCCTCGAACGCAAAGGACCCGTTGCGGCCTCGGAGGAAGAAAGCAAGACGGGCCTGCTATGCCTGCCAGCGTGCTCACCTTACTTGCGGTCAGTCTTTTGCTACACCCTGAGAATCGAGGCGCGCTTTGTCCTGATAGGTGGGGCTGATGACTCGTCCTACAGGTGACGAGCGACCTTGTCAGCGGTGTATCAAGCGGGGTCTGCAAGATGCCTGTCATGATGGTGTGCGGAAGAAGGCCAAGTACTTGCATGATGCACCGAGTGATGCTTTGATGCCAGGAGTGGGACTCAGAAGTGTCGGCGACAATCAGTTTCAGTTTGTGACCAACCTTGCCAGAGGACAGCATCTCCCACCGAACCAGGGGTTTTCAGGGTCATCGCCAAATGAGGTATACGTTCATCAGCAAGGAGCGCCGATACCGTTCGGCGTCTACCCCTCGAGCGGACCGCAAGGCCAGATGCCGCCTCCGTTATCAGAGAACATGATGAACACGCAGCCCTTCAGCAGCCAGCAGTCACCCATCTCTCAGCAATTCAGCGTTGGCCCCAGCCCTATACAGAACATGGCAAACCCGCTTCAGCAAACAAGCCAAGCTGTTCCAAGTTCGTTGCCGGACAGTTTCGGAGGCAACCCCTTTGATCCAAGCGATCCGTTGCAATATAGCTTTGATCCTGCCAGCTTCAACTTTGGTAATCACTATGGCGCTCTAGAGTTTGGTATGCTTGGACATATGTCTTCTGGCGCGGCCGAGACTCCTCCCAGTGACAGTACCGTACAGCTTAACCAAAGTAACACTGCTAGTTACACACCAGGTACAACCATCTCTACCGCCTACAGTGGGAGCCCCGTGAATGGGACCTCATCCGTCTTCCCCCAAGACCACGGTCTCGGCGAATGGCGAAGTGAGACTCCAACGAATATCCGACCTGGCAGCGGACCTAACGTTTACAATGCCACTGGCCGAGGTCCGGATCCGAATAACTTTGTAAAGCAGGAGGGGCCTCATGCCTACGCCATCGGAACGGCGACGAGTACCTTCACCAGTCCCAGCTCCACGCAAAGCTCTCAGGATATCCTAACCGGCTTTAATGACGGTCCGACTACATCGAATTCGTATACTGCTTCACGTCAGGGTATGCAAGAACGTCCTACCCAGCAGCGGCAGGGGCCATCGATGATCTCCTCGTCGAATCTGCAAAGTCAAGTTCTGACTGCTGCTCGTCGATCTAGGGATCCGTCTACAATCTACGAGAGCGTGAAACAACCTTATCCGTATACGAGCGCCTTCCACGGCTTAACGGCCTTCTTGCAAAAGCGTTTTTCGCCGCAGAAGACACTGCGCATCGCAAAGGCACTTGCATCTATCCGACCCTCCTTCATCTCATCCACTAAAGACTTGAATCGCGAAGATCTAATCTTCATGGAAAAGTGCTTTCAACGTACTTTATGGGAATATGAGGACTTCATCAATGCATGTGGTACGCCTACTATCGTATGTCGACGGACCGGAGAAGTGGCCGCAGCTGGGAAAGAGTTCAGCATCCTCACCGGATGGAAGAAAGACACCCTTCTCGGTAAGGAACCCAACCTCAACGTTAACAAAGGCGGAACGTCTGGCAATCCAGGTACAGGAGCGGCGTCGAGAGGCGGCTTCAACACCCCACGCATCCCCGAAGGCGACAAGTCCGAATTCACCCACGGTTCCCAACCTCAGCCCGTTTACCTCGCCGAACTACTCGACGACGAAAGCGCGGTTGAGTTTTATGAAGACTTCGCCCGGCTTGCTTTTGGAGACTCGAGGGGCAGCGTCACGACACGATGCAAGCTGCTAAAGTACAGAACTGCGAACCAACCGTCATTCGCTGCCGCTGAAGTAGACGAGAATTTCGACACTGAAATCGGTTCGAGACTTAAGCACAAGCGCCAGGGACATAAGAACGGCAGGGCTAGTATTGGTGGCGAGAGTGGCATGTTCCAATTAGGTGAGAAAGATGGCATGGTCGAGTGTAGTTATTGCTGGACGGTGAAGAGGGATGTCTTTGATATCCCCATGTTGATTGTTATGAACGTGGGTCATTCTGTCGATGATTTTTGCTTGACGGTTCTTTACTGACTGTCACAGTTCTTACCTTGTATATGATATTCGTGAACATCTACATACTTGCGGGCTGCATAGCGTGGTATTCAAGGGTCTTGGAAAGGCGTTCATGCGGATCATGCATTTGGAACCTTGGGCGTGCTTCGGGAGAATGACTTTCGTGTCGATAAAAGCTATAGATACTGCACATTCTCTTTATCCCTTTCTATCATCGATTGTCTATGCTCTGTGTTACCCATGAAACACCCCAAAACAATCCCAACGCCAGCGCTTCGTATCGAACAACCCGCCCAACCCGCTCCTCCTCAAATACAAATCAACTCGCCACCTCGTTATCATGCCCCTCCCCGCCAAACTCCACCAAATACCCATCGTTCTTGAATTTCGCATACGCCTCTCTCTCCAGGCTCCTCCGCGCCACCTCGATATCCACCCGGATGTCCTCGATCAAGCTCTCCTTACTCACGTAGTCGTATTCCGGCCGAATAAAGCCGAGGATGAGCAGGTTCATGCGCGCGCCGTAGAAGTCCTGGGGGAAGGTGTGGAGGATGTGGACTTCCTGGTGGTGGGGGGTCCGGGGGGTTAGCGTGCTGTGCGTTGCTGGTTTTGATATCCGTGTTCTGGAGGTCTTACGTACAGGGAACTTTATGTCGAAAGAAGATGTTGACCAGTAGGGCGCAGGGGGGAAAGGACTCACCACACTCCGAACCGTATTCCCGTAAAACGGATTCCAGCCAATACTCATCACCATCGGCCAAACGCCGCCCATTTCCTCCTCATCCTCCTCCTCTCTCCCTTTCCCCTCTTCCCCCTCCCGATTCAAACCCCCCTCAACCCCCACCCCCGCCCACCCGAAATAAACCCCACTCTCCACACTTTCATGTCCGCCCACGCTCAGTCCTGCCAGAGGGATGTTTGCAGTTGGGATCCCGAGGTCTTTGCTGCCGCGGCCGAAGCCTTTTACGACGGGGCCGGAGAGGGGGATGGGGAAGGGGGGGGTGGGGCCGGTGGGGGGGCCGGCGGTGAGGGGGCGGGGGTGGGAGGGGCGCATTTGTGTTGGTGGGGTGGGGTGGTGGGTGGTGTATGGGGTTATGTCTGGTGGTTGGTGGGTGGGTCGGTGGGGGAGGGAGATGGAGGCGTGAAGAGAAGTGGGTGGAAGGGTTGGTGGAAGGGGGGGGGTCGATGGTTTTGCCGAGGGATAGCCGACGGAAACCCTATCGCCGTATGCAAAAACCTACAGTAGGTAGATTTGATAATCAATAATGTCACAATTCACAAGTTTACGTAGAGCACTTACAAAGCGTTTTATGGCTTGAAGATTATTTGGAAGACGCGACGAGATTGATATTACTTGATTTCTAGAAACTTTCCATGACACTGAATCAACTTTTGAAATGATTTTCCCTAATTTTCGTTAGAAAAAATCTACCTCTGCAGTTCCACTTAACACGACAATCACAGATACAGTAGACTTCGAATTCAAAAGACATGGTGGAGAAGGCACACCACCGGTCTGTTCATAATGCTACGTTGCAAAAGAAAATCCCAAGTTCTGTAGAGAAGACATTGTTATCAAAGAAATCAGATACCTCCACGCAGGGCAAGAAAAGAAAAAGAGAACATAGCAATGGGATCACGCAGAACGGTCATCCTCCAACATCCGGCGTATCCGCAGAACTGTCACAAAAGCCCCTGGTAAAAAGTTCGGAGAAGCGAGTGAACGGTGATGCTTGCTCCAAACCTGGTCAATTTGGAAAAACACATGCATCAGGGGAAAATCTAAGAGGATCATCAGGTCCTAAGAAGAAAACGGATGATTCCAAGTATTCCAAGGGAAACCACACTCAAATTCCTACGCCTACAACAACCCATGGAAACCTGAAGAAGAAAGCCGATTCCCTATGGTCCCTCCGCAAAACCCTCCCCATCTGGTCGCACGCTTCCGAAATCCGCCAAGGCCTCCGTGAAAAGGATGTCATGCTCCTGGTCGGTGAGACTGGCAGCGGAAAAAGTACTCAAGTCCCCCAACTTCTCGTCAACGAACCATGGAGTAAACCACAATCCGTCACCACCACAATCGATAATATTTCGAAAACGGTCAAAGTAGGCGGCTGCATCGCCATCACAGAACCTCGTCGTGTAGCAGCCATCTCTCTCGCCCGCCGAGTTGCAGAGGAAATGGGCACTCCCCTCGGCTCATCTTCGCCGGCAAGTAAGGTCGGCTATTCGGTGCGTTTTGATAATTCAACGTCACCGAGTACGAAGATTAAGTATTTGACAGAAGGAATGTTATTGCAGGAGATGCTGAGGGATCCGTGGCTGAAGCATTATAGCGCTGTCATTGTGGACGAGGTGCATGAGAGGGGGGTCAATGTAGATTTGGTGTTGGGTTTCCTCAGAGGTATGAACGCAGGACCGAAAGAGGGAAGGGGTGGGGTGGGAATGAAGGTGGTGGTTATGAGTGCTACAGCAGATACGGAGGAGTTGTTCAAATTCTTCGAGGAAGGTTACGAAAAGTCGCAATCGAACGGAAAACTGCATCCGAATGATAGTATTCACGAGCATGTCAATGCCGACGTTAATGGGTTCGAAGATGAGTCGGAGTGGTCAGGTATATCCTCTTGTGATGAAGACGATGGCAAGACGAAGCCTATGCAGAGCACTGGCTATCACCCAAGAAAAGATACAAGGCAAGAAGTCAAGAAACCTCCAGCCAAAGGTCAAGAAACCACACCCTCCAAAAATGGGTCGGTACCAAATGGATTGTTACATGCCGCTTCAGACAATAGCAGCGAGCCATCCGGAGTACATGATTCCCCTTACATCTCCACCTGCTACATTTCAGGCCGCCAACACCCCGTCGAAATTCTCTATTCACCTTCTCCAGTCCAGGATTTCATCGACGCGGCCTTGCGAACCCTCTTCCAAATTCATTACAAAGAGCCCATGCCCGGCGACATCCTAGTCTTCCTCACCGGTCAAGAAACCGTCGAATCACTCGAAAAACTCATCAACGAATACGCCCTTGGAATGTCCGCCGACGTCCCCAAGATCCTTGTACTACCCCTTTTCGCCGCCCTGCCGCAAGCTGCTCAACAAAGGGTCTTTCTCCCTGCTCCCCCCAAGACGAGGAAAGTGATTCTGGCTACGAATATTGCCGAAACTTCTGTTACTATTTCAGGGGTCCGATTTGTGATAGATTGCGGTAAAGCGAAAATAAAACAATTCCGCTCGCGCATAGGTCTCGATTCCCTCCTCGTAAAACCCATCTCCAGATCCGCCGCTATACAGCGTAAAGGTCGTGCTGGCCGCGAAGCTCCAGGGCAATGCTATCGTCTTTACACAGAGCAAGATTATCTGCGTTTACAACCAGCCAATACCCCCGAAATCCTCCGCTGCGATCTTAGCCAGGCAATACTGACGATGAAAGCCCGCGGCGTGCAAGACATTACTACGTTTCCTTTTCTGTCCCCCCCTCCTAGGGAATCACTAGCACAAGCCCTCACCACCCTCTTCATACTCGGCGCCCTCACGCCCACCAGCGCCATTAGTCCCTTGGGGCACAAAATGGCACATCTTCCTCTCTCTGCATCGCTAGCACGCACTCTCCTTGCCGCTGCAACACCAGAACTCGACTGTGTGAGCGAAGTTATCGATGTTATTGCTTGCCTGAGCGTCGAGAACGTATTCTTGAACCTAACGAGCGAGGAGAAAAAAGAAGCGGCTGAGACGGCGCGACGAGAATTATACAGGCGGGAGGGCGATCACCTCACCCTCCTCGCCACCGTACAAGCATACGCCGCCGAACACGCCGACAGGAAGGCCTGGGCCGAAAAGCATTTCGTCAGCCACCGAGCCATGCAATCCGTCATGGACATCCGGAAACAACTCCTTACCCACTCCGCCTCCCTCTCCCCCTCAAAACCCCAATCCCCTCACACCGCCTCTCCCGCCGCAATCCTCAAAGCCTTCCTCCAAGGTTTCCCAACGCAAATCGCGCGCCTGATTCCGGACGGGAGCTACAGGACCCTCGTCGGTAATCAAACCGTGGCTATTCATCCGAGTAGCGTGCTCTATGGGAGGAAGGTGGAGGCGATTCTGTACACGGAGTTTATTTTTACGCAGCGGAGTTATGCGAGGGGGGTTAGTGGGATGCAGATGGATTGGATTGAGGAAGTTGTTGGGGGTGGGGAGGGGGTGTGAGGGATGTGAGGTTGTGGTGATTGGAGCTGATAGGGGATCAGGTGCGGAAGAGTGGTATGAAGACGGTAGTCCTTGTTAATCCTTTGACTGCTGTTGTCCACCTAGAGTCTACAAGTCAGATAGAGCCATGTACACTCGGGTTTTCCGAAACAAACCAGAATCCGTTAGAACGTAGATATGAGTATATATATATATATTATATACACCCCGAACTTAGGATTGGAAGTTGCCGTTTTTAATCGGGTAAGGGAGCAGGGCCGCTTTAGAGGGAGCAGCGAGGGAGCAAGGAGGAGCATCGAGGGAGCAGGGGGGAGCACTGAGGGAGCAGCAAGGGAGCATGAGCGAGCTATCCATTTACCCGTCAGTTATACGGCCCACCTCCAGATCTACAGCTAAACCTATAATAGTAGAAGCTTAACCTTTATAGGTACGGGAATTAGTATTTAAAGTATTAAGCCCGACTCGCCGAGCCAATCAGAAGAAGGCTGTAACCCCTTTTCTATTTTCAACCTTCGTCCGATGTATTTACTACTATCTATCTTTTTAACCTCCTTTTGTAGTGTAACAGGTACGGTATCCAGCTCTTCTGCAGCGTCAAACTCGCAACCTCGTGGGGGCATTTTGGAAGTCAATAGAACTGTAGGGGAGCTTCGAGACTATTGAGATCAGACCGAGGTAGGTAAATAAAACAATGTTCAGTGCTTACTAACTATCCGAACACCCTTACTAGTGGTGGTGATTGTATGCTATATTTAGGGTGGGCCGTATAACTGACGGGTAAATGGATAGGGCAGTGCAAAAGCGTAATAAGTGGGAGCCTAAAATGGTTTCTTTTGTTTCGGTTTGGGCTGCCCTCGTTGCTTTTTTATTACTTAAACTTCGCTATTTCTTATAAGATCCTTTTAATAGCTGAAGCGATTAAAAAACTTGTTACGATCTGAACTGTTTGGACTGTGGAGCGCTCGCCTGGCCGGACAAGGGTTGTTCCGGGCCGACACACAGTCATCTTGTTACGTACTACTACGTAGTTAAAGCTCTTGCTCCTGACTTATAAAATCTTATGCAATGCATCTACATTGATCCAATCTGTATGATCGTCACAATCTGTGGCGCCTGAGTGATCTGTTACATTCTGCAACAGATTACACAGATCATATGAAATTTCTATGTCTATATAATCACCCTCGTCCCTCATTCAACATGAAGGACTGTAGTCAACTTAAGTCATTGAGTCAATCTAGCAAAGCTAGCTTGAACAATACAATTGAATCAATTACATATACTTCTCCAACCCCCGTCGTGACCCTAATAAATATCTCTGCCAAAATCTAAACCAGATCGAATTACACCCTCGCGGAGCGGTTCGTGACACTAGCGTGCTCTGTTGCTCTGTTGATGACCTCAGCAGTCAGCAGAGCAGCAGAGCACCCAGCTACCATTCTTACTGGTCGGCTCTACTTAGTAATCCTCCTCTGGGATCCATACCAATCTGGGCCTTAGCTCCCTGCTTCATTGGTTCTCAATCCTTCCCGCTGCTGGCGCAGATTGGTTCTTAACACTCGGTTAAACTTTCTTTACATCGGTTGAAATATTTTCTAAGTCGGTTGAGCTGAGGGCCCACCGAGGTCTTGGCAAAACGAGAAAAGACGCTCGAGGGCTCCCGGCCTATCCGGCTCAGCCGGTATACAGGTCGGCATGCCTTACGCTAAAACTCGGCATATCGTAGATCATTTCGGCCAAAGGTCGGCATGCCTTGGCCCCTAGCACTATTGTAGTTTAGCTTCGGCGCCTTCTAAGCGAGCGTAGTTTTCCCACCTTCGCACTTTCAAACGTTTTCTATTCGATCATCATCTTGATACTATTCATTCAAACACTAAACAAGCTGTAAATCATGTTTCAATGTGATTTCTTCAAGAGAAACATCATCGCATACACATACTTCAATTTCAAGTACTGCGCATCGCTTTTCAGCACTAACAGAATATTAACAAATCACTAACACATTATACGATGCTGATAATTAATTGTCATTGTATTAATATCTTGTTGCATGTTTTGATGATAGTCTTGCGATTTAATATTATTGTTCTTCTTAATGTATTGTTAATTTGTTACTCAATTTTTGTTCGAAATTAGCATCATATAAACTTTTCATAACGAACAAGTTACTATTACGTTAGCATCTGAATATATCGAGACACGATGTACTTCTAATAGCATAGCATTGCTAACACAATGCTATCTTATTAGTAACTCGATATGAATTGATATATTGAACTCGTCAATCTCAAGCAGACTAATCACTCAAATCTGTCATCGTTTGTATTGAATGTAGAGAAAAATCAAAATTTCATATTACTAATTGATTGCTAATATATTAGAAGGAAAAAAATGAGATGATTGTGCACATCTATGAGCGTTTTTGTAGATGAAATATGAATATCACGAACGAAAATGAAGAAATCGTAGAGCTATGTTTCAGAAAGATAAGTTGTCTATCTATCTTGTTATCAATTGATTACTAATGTGTTAGAAATCGCTCTTCTCTCGAGAAGCTTTCATCAATCATTTAAAGACTCATAAGATCTATGAACATGTATGATCTATTAGTGTTTTTTTGATATTCAAATACTAACTTGTAAAGTTTCTCAAAGTTGAATCATCTTGCGCTGAATCACTGTCTACAGATGCAAAATTTCAATTCAAAAGTTTATATTAATAATGTGTTTTTATTCTGTTATTAATAAAATAATCAGAACTTGTCAAATCTTGAAAAACTTACGCTGAGAATGAAGACGTTACGTTGCTCTCTAAAGTATTATCTATCTAATCTATTGATATTTGATCAATAATTAATTGCAATCTAGTCAAGACTCAAAATTCAATCAACATCTGTTGCTGTCTCGCATGCTTCAAAGTTATTAAAACGTTTGCATATAAGAAACGAAAATGTAAGTTATTGCTATTTGATTGCTAATATGTTTCTATTATATTTGCTTGAAATTGCTATTCAAGATTGACAATTTCATGTTATTTTGTTGCTAATATGTTTCTAATATATTTTCATGTGATTAATGATGTTAGTTCGCAATCTTATCTTATTTTGTTGCTAATATGTTTCTAATATATTTTCATGTATATGTTTTTAATATGTTTGCATGAGATTGTCGATGATGATTTGCAATCACACAGTATTCTGTTGCTAATATGTTACTAAATCATTAATTTTTCGTCGACAAGACTCGACAGACGCTAAAAATTAACAACAAACAGAAGTGTGACAACTGTCACAAAAATGAATTCTCAAAATGTAAATGATTGCAAATTTATTATTATCTTATTATTAATATATTATTAGATTTCATCTCAGCTGAGTGCGAATTTCTCGCGAAATTTGAGTCAGAGATTTATCAATCGCTCAAGAAGATCAGAAAAACAGTTTCTCAGTCTAAGAAGAATGAAGATGAGAATCAAAATGACATGAAGATTGAGCAGAAGAATGAAGAGAAGAGAGAGAATGAAGAAGAAAAAGAGAATGAGAAAAGAAATAAGAAGAAGAAAGAGAATGAAGAAGAAGAAAAGAATGAGAAGAGAGATGAAGAGCAAAATGTTGATAAGATATCATTCAATAAACTTTTATTATTGAACATTGAAGAGACTAATCATTTACTAACAGAATAGAAATCTATTGCTTTTGAAGCACTTGCATCAATAGTTTAGTTAGTTAGCTACAGTCAATTCAAGAAGATACTTTTTGCAAAATCGTGTTCATATTATATTAATAATGTGTTATTAAAATATTTCGAGAAAACTTCAATACTTAACATACTATTATATATTTCTATTAAAATCTTGTTCATATTATATTAATAACATATTTGTAATTTATTTTTGCTTACTTATACTTGACTAATACGTTTACAAATTAAATTTTCTTCAAGTTTATGACTTCTTCTTCTTCTTTACTCTTTACGATGTCGATAGAAAAAACTGTAAGACTTTGCTATTATTTTAATAATGTAATATTAATATCTAATAGAAACTTGAACGCTATCTCGAGTATACTACTCGATCAGATGAATTATTCTTTGCGCAATACAATGTATGAAATTTAACTGTTTAATATTATTTTTCTAATTTTCTATTAATCTAATACTGAATTATTAGTTCGTTGATGTTATTGTTGAATCAAATGAAATCTTTTGTCGCTGCAATCTGTATGAATTTCATAATGAGACGAATTCAGATAATAAACAATATCAAATGTGCTTTCATAAAGTAAATATTAATTCATGCTTATTATATTATCAACTAATAATTAATTATATAGAAATCTTTTTCTACGACATTTGCACTTCGTACGCATGTACGTCAGCAGCATTTCAGATGTCATGAAGAAAATTAAGAAAATATGAAGAATAAAGATCGTAGATCTTTGAATGATATTATTATATTGCTATTATATTTTTATATCATTGCTATTATATTGTTACTATACTAATATGAATAAAAATGTATCATAGATGAGTTGATCATTGCGAGAAAATTGCGACGAAGACAGCTGAAATGAAGACAACTGAGACGAAGACAACTGAAATAAAGACAACTCAAAGATAGATGATAGCTAGATACTAATTTGTATCTAATATAATACTAACTTCTTCTTATTCAATTTCTTCTTAGATCTGCTTTCATCTGTTCATTCTGTAGTTTCAATCAATCAGTCTTTGTCTTCTTAAGTTGTATTTTCTGTGCTTGACTTTCTAATTTCATTTGTAACAGCTGATTCTGTATTGATTGTTGCAATGAATCTGTGAAAATCTTCTTACATAACGACAGCGTTGCTGAAAGCGAAGAACTAGAACGTGAACTCGATCTAAAAGTCAAAGAACTAGTTGCTAATGAATTAGTAACTCGTTGAGAATGAGTTAATAATCGATTACAACTTGCTCTTGAATCGCGTTGAGAATATCGCTCTCATTCATCGTCACGATGTGATTCTGACAATGATATACTTGAGACTTCTGACATTTCATCGTCAAATTTCTCTTTCTCGTCAATAGTCACTGCAAGATGAGTCATTTGTTCTCTTTCTTTATCACGAGAGACTTGAACGTGATGTTGAATCTCATGTTCAATAGTAACTTCGTCTTCTAGTTTATGTTTTGTCGCTCTTGCATTTATTAATAAGTTAGTATCTATTTATAAATAGATTATTACAGTTTTATTAACAGCTTATTACTCGCTCTTGCTAATGATTCTGTTCATCACTGAGATATATCAGTCTGATGATAGAAGTGTTGAATACTAAAGTTTTTAAAAGTCTTTGCTTGCTCAACATTGCATTTATCAAGTTTCATTTCACTGATATTATGTTAGTATTATATTTTGACAATGTTGATATTAGCTTACTAAAAAACTGCTTGAAGAAGTCTCAACTGAGTATTTCAGCTGTTACTCTTAAAATGAGTGATTTCATCTGCATTAATATGCTTTCGAATAGTATCAAAATCATCGACATTCATTAGCATACAATTTCGATTTAAATCTGCAACAACATAGCAATATTGTTTATGTTGAATTCAGTCATGAATGATTTTATTCTTTGTTTCGTTGTAGATGATTGATAAATCATCAATATATTATTAAAGAATTAACAATGAATTCATAAATTACTATCAATTTGATGAAGCATATTGTGATACTCTTCTCGACTACGAGCATGATAAATTGACTTCATTCAACTATGAATGAAGTCATGATGTTGATTGAGTGTATCAACGACTCATAGAACTTCTCGATCGAAGTGAATTTGACAGTAAACAATAGCATATTTTATATGCATTTGTCAGAATCGACAATGTTGCGTGTCAATATGAGTTAAATATCTTTCAAATTCTGTATCAATATATTAGTATCTTATTAACAACAGATTTATAAGAAGTTATCAGCGCATTGCTTTGAATTCATATTCATCATGATTGTCAATCAATCTTCATCATGAATATGCTTTCAACGAATTTGACGATGAGTTTTCTTCTCGATAAGCTCAAAAAGTCGCGTAAATAGATCACAATACATCAATAATGTTTCTCTATTTATGAAGATTCTTGCGAAAGTCATCACTATAGAAAGATTATTAACAAATCACTAACAGAATAGCAGCTAAATATCTTTTCTCATCTTTTCAACGTATGTTGCAAGAATGACTTCATTCATGTTTTTCGTTTTTACTCTTTTGAAGATTATATTCATCTTGAAAGTTCTTTGAAAGAACAAGAAATATGTCTGCTCAATAAAGAAACAGATTATCATTTGATTAGAATCTTCATTGTAAATTTGTTGAATATATTGATAATCTTTTTCTAAGTGATTAAAATGATATTCTTGAATGAGATCTTTGAAGTCACGTTCTTCAAATCAGTAATCAAGACAAGTCTTGTATATCATAGCTGATATTCAATTCATGTTAACAAAATCGACGAGTATTTCTGATATATGCTTTTTATTGTGTGTTCGACAGAATTCAATGAGTTGAGAACTTTTCAAGAAAGCTGTTACGATTCTAGCTACGCATCTTCGTTGATAGCTATGTTGATGACTATGTTGATGACTATGTTGATGACTATGTTGATGACTATGTTGATGACTATGTTGATGACTATGTTGATGACTATGTTGATGACTATTCTGAGAGCTATCGTCGATCGCTCGCCGCTAGAGCATAAACTTGTTTCGAAGTCAATTCTATTCAGAATTAGCTTATGTTCTTCTGAGTCATATAGATAGTCGACTCTTCTCTTCTAGATACTTTTCTTTCTTAGCATTTATATACTCGTTACATTACACTCATATGACTCGCTCTATGCTGACTTCTAACAAAAGCAGCTAAACAGTTATTAATCATATATTAATAAGTTATTAAATAAATAGTAAAATACTAACAACGAGTTAATGATGATGAATTCATCTCTTTAATCAAATTCAACACTCGATTTAAAAGCTTCTTTGAAGAAGTGCTTGAAGAAGAAGATGAATGAGTATGAATTTCATGAAATGTTAGAATAACGTAAGAAGTAGTTTCAATATTCTTGAGAATAATATAATTGAATTTCACATCACATGTGTTACGAGTCTAGCCTTCATCTATTCTTTCTAGTCTTCGTCTTGATTTCATTCTAATCGAGCCTAGTGAGCATTCGAGCTAGAAGTGATGTCATTGAGACTCTGCATCATATGTGTAAGACATCAATTCAATCGAGTCTAGCACAGAGCTGAGAAACACACATATAAGAATCGAGTTCTTTTCTGTAGATACTTTTCTTTCTTAGCATTTATCTATTAGTTAAATGACACTCATATGACTCGCTCTATGCCGATCTCTAACATTAGATAAATACTCATCAACTATTCTGTTATCGACGTGTAGACGATACGAAATAATCTACTTCGTTCATTCAGAAAATTCGCAAGGGATTCTTCGAATTACTTTCATCAAAACACACATTCAAATTTACTCAAATTTATCAAATCAATCACTCAATCTTATCACAATCAAATCTATCTATCTATCTTTATCTCTTTCACAATGACACGCGACTCTGAACCAGTCGAGTCACGAACAGCTCGTCTGCTTAAAAGCACTGCTAGTAGACGAGTTTCTCTTATTTCTTTCGATGCTTCAGCGAAATCTCAGAATGTCGCTATCTCATGAGACATCAACACGAATCAACAACTTCGTCAATGAGCTATCGATCAGTCAGACGAGATCATCAAGATGCTGATCGAGCTAAGAGATCAACGAGACATGACTTTGAAACTCAACGAGCAATGAATCAATCTACAAGTCAATCACATCAAGAGACTTGATGAGCTAGAGATCAATCAAACGACAATAGACACTCAAGAAGAGACTATTGTCGATCTATGAGAGAAAGTACTGAGTCTCAAAAAGAGACAGCGTTCAGCGAATCACTTTCGATCTCGACAGTCTACGAAGTCTCGAGCTTCTATCAAGAATCATACTCGACGAGAGTTGTTCACTCTATTTGACAACGATCATCACAAGTTCTTCAAGTTTTCGAATTCATCTATATTCACTGATGAAGATGAATCGACATGAGACAGCTGAAGAGTCAAGATAGACGACAAGCTTCAGACAAATGTCGATCACTTCGATAATGAGAATATCTGTATTTGTTAGAGATCTGTCTAGAGCGAATCAGATAGAGATGTCATTTAACTAGAAGATAAATGCTAAGAAAGAAAGATAGCTACGAGAAAGAAGCTGACTACATATGTGTGTTTCTCAGTCGACGCTAGACTCAATAGAGACTAGTCAAGATGACGAAGCGAGAATAGATCTGATAAGACTAGAAGACTGAGTCTGACAAGACTAGAATCGTGACAGTATTGTCTATGTGATATCTAGACTAGAAGATGATGCTGCTGAGCACATCTTTGTTCAACGTCAACATGATGCTTTGCATTCATACATCTCGATCGACGAGCTATTTGAGCATCTGAAAGAAATATACGATGAACTGAATAAGAATCGAAAGTGTCGTCGCGAGTACAACGCTCTGAGGCAAGCAGACAAGTCTTTCAATGTCTTCTACTTTGACTTTATGAAGCTATTCAACTATCTCAAATACGACGATCACATTCTGATGAACGATCTTCAGAATAAAATCAATAATCGCTTGCAGAACGCTCTATCAGTCTGTTCAGAGAACTTTACTTCGCTCATTCGCTTAAGAATCTTTCTTCAAGATGTGAATAGTAAACAACGAGTCAATTATCAGCTTCGCAGCGAACGTCGCACTGTCATCATCAAAGTCACTGTCGTACCTGATAAACGCGTTACTTCTCTGTCAGTAACAACTTCGATAATCAATTATGTTAAGTCGACTATCTTTTCTACTTCTGAATCAGCGAGATCGTCAATTATCTGCTACATCTGCAAGACTTTCGATCATTTGTTCAAGAATTGTTCTCAACTGAACAAGATCAACACTTCTGCATCTCATGCATTCATCTCTCGTCTACATGAGATCGTCATTTCGAAGAATAAAGAGAATGAGAAAATGTTTTTCGAGAATAGCGAGGCAAAAAACTAGAGACTTTCATCAAAGACGCGATGAAAAATGTGTTAATTTCTTCAACGACGAGCAGATTAGATGATTCTTTTGCTTCTGAATCTTTGATTACTGAATGTGTACTTTCTAGCAATGAAATTAGTTACTCATTGAAGTCATTGATTGACATCGAAGCTGCTGACTATTCGTTCATTGATGAAGTGATCGCGCAAATTGTTTGTGATCAGTTGCAAATTGAGCTTCTGACTTTGATCAAAGCGAAGTCAATTCGAGAATTCGACGATTATTATGTTAAGAAACTCATTATTCATGTCATCTATTCGAATCTGACTGTTCAAGATCATACGATTGACACAGCTTCTATGTTGATCATTCGATTAGATCAACATCAAATGATTCTCGAAAAAACATGAATGAACAAAATTGATCTAGTAATTGATATGCGAATCGATTCTCTTCGATTTTCGAATTTCAACTCTACTAGTCAGAAATTGATTGCTCTATTCTCAAGCAATAAATCAATCACGAAACGAAAGAGCTTGACTTCTACTCATATACTGAAGAGATCTTTCACTTTCGTTACATCTCAAACCAGTCAAAACAAGAAGTTCATCAAACAGTTAAAACAGCGCGACGCGACTTTGACTAGCGTCAATTCTAAATCAACGTTCATTCTGAAATCATTCTCTTTCAGTTCAATGAACATAGCAATGATAAAGACAGCGACATATAGAATGTTAGTCAAACGTTCAGATGTCAAGATCTTTGCTGTTATTATCTTGAAAATCGATCGACTCATAACTACAGCTGAAAACAAGTCTGAAGAAGTGAATCTGCATGAGCTTTCTCACGCTGAAGTTCTCAAGCAAGTCAAGATCAAGCTTCTCTCTGAATATCACGACTATTTAGACATCTTCGATCGAGCAATGATCAATCAACTATTATCGCATCGTTTCTATGATCACAAAATTGAGTTGATTGATGAAGAAATGCTCTCTTGAAGCAGACTATATCAGATGTTCGATCACAAGCTTCAGAAGATAAAGAAGTATCTGATCGATCATCTAAACAAAGAATTCATTTTCTTCAGCTTCGCATCATACGTCTCGCTCATCTTGTTCATCGAAAAAAAAGACGATAGTCTGCGTTTCTGCGTCGATTACAGAAAGCTCAATGCTTTGATCAAACGAAATCGCTACTCTTTGTCATTGATAGACGAGACTTTCACTCGTATACAAGAAAGCAAGTATCTGACTCGATTGAACATCATTGTCGCGTTCAATAAACTTCATATGCACTCAGATAGCAAAGATTTGACTATCTTTATTATCTTTTTCGATTCATACAAATATCATGTAATGCTCTTCAAATTAACAAATGAATCGACGTTCTATCAGCATTATATGAACGACGTGTTGTTTGAATATCTACATCAGTTTTGTCAGATCTATCTAGATGACATTATCATCTACAGCAAGACTCTGAAGAAACACAAGTGACATATACGATTGATCTTGAATAGACTACGAGAAGCTGATCTACAGATAGACATCAACAAGTGCGAGTTTCATGTTCAGAAAACTATCTTTCTAGAACTCTTGATATCAATCGAAGAATTGAAGATGAACTCGCGAAAGATGCAAGCAGTCGTTGATTGATCTACATTCAATAATCTCACTCAGATACAGTTCTTCATTGACTTCTGCAATTTCTATCGACGCTTCATCAAGAACTTTTCGAAGATTGTTCGTTCAATGATTCAATTCACTCAAAAGAAAATCATATTTGAATGAAATGAAGTCTGTCAGATCGTCTTCGATCATATGAAAAGACGTATGATCGAGACTTCTATACTACGTCACTTTGATCAAACTCGTGAGACTATTCTCGAAATCGACTCATTCAACTACGTCAACGATGAAGTTCTCTCTCAATATGATGACGAAGAAGTACTACATTCGATTGTCTTCTATAGCAAGAACATGTCTTCTGCTGAATGCAATTACGAGATATATGATAAAGAACTTCTGATCATTATTTGAGCATTTGAACACTGATGATTCGAACTGAAGTTAACTGACATTTCTATCAAGATGTTCATCGATCATCAAGCGCTCATCTCGTTGATGAAAGATAAAGAGCTGAGCAGACATCAGATGCGCTGAGTTCAGAAGCTCGCTGACTTCAACTTCAGAATAATGTATTGATTTGACAAACAGAACATCAAGATCGATGCATTAACTCGTTAAGCTGACGTCGTGCTCAGAGATTCAGAAGATGAGCGCGTTCGCTATCAATGAATCACTATTCTGACTTCGAATCGAATGAAAATTGCTGATCTAAAGAAAAACATCAGTGAATCAATCTATAAACAGGTTCTTGAGATTAATAGAATCGACGAGAATTGTACGCTACTTCGCGAAGCAATAGCAAAAGACGAGACACAATATGAAGATATCAAATTGAAGAATTGTTGAACTCAGAATGAAATCTTGTATCATGATAGTCAGCTATGAGTCTCGTTCAACGAACTTCTACAAATGAATCTGATTCGTGAGATGCACGATCAATTATCAGTTGATCATTCTGATATTCTTAGAACTGTGAAAGTTATAAAGCGAAACTACTATTGATCATTCATGCGAAAAACGATAAATCGATATATTCGAAACTGCTATATCTGTCAACGTTTAAAGACATCTAGAAATAAATCAAACGACTTGCTTCAATCTCTATCGATATCTGAACAGTGATGACAAGACATAGCAATGAACTTCATTATTGATCTATTTGATTCAAGCGAATACAACGTTATTCTGACAATCATCTGCAGATTGTCAAAAGAAAGACATTATATTTCTTGCATCACTGATGATGAAGATATCACTGTCAAAAAGACAGCTGAAATGCTGATTCAATGAGTATATTGAACTCATGATCTATCAAGCTTCATAGTATCTGATCGAGGTTTGCAATTCATCTCTATACTATGAAAGTTTCTTTGCAAATGACTGAGCATTTTTCTTCGATTGTTCATCGTTTATCATCTTCAGATCGACGATCAAAGCGAACGAGTCAATCAGAACGTCGAGCGATATCTTCGATTCTTCTGTTCGTATATGCAGAACGACTGATCTAAGTGACTATTCATGATCGAGTTTGTCGACAATAACGTCTTGTTCTCAGTCATCTTCTTGATTCTCTTCTTCATGAACAAGAGCTTTCATTCTCGTATGAGCTTCGACTCTGACATCATCGAGTATGAAAGCACTCGCGAACGCTTGCAGATCGATCGAGTCAAGAATATATCTGAACAAATGAACAAGACATTGATCTTCGCTCGTGAAGCTCTGATCAAAACACGAAAACAAATGATGAATCAAGCTAACAAGCATAGAAAGAAGATCAATTACAAGATCGAATCAAAGATGTTTCTGAACGAAAGAAACATCATTATCGCGAGATTCTTCAAAAAGCTAGATGACAAGATGCTCGATTCATTCAAGATCACAGACTCTGTTGACTTCTTCTATAAATTGAAACTATCAGACACTATGCATATACACGATGTATTTCATTCAGAGCTTCTTCGTTCTGTCGTCGATGACTCTCTGTCTGATCAGAAGAATGAATCTTCGAAGTCAATAGTGATAAACGATGAAGATGAATGAAAAATCGACGATATATTGAACTC
>JAABUY010002821.1_pt1 | contig 20048 bp, 26 predicted proteins | sample 5560271 | NCBI WGS metagenome assembly JAABUY01 (sample SAMN10711886, study PRJNA513374) | rock metagenome | isolation source: Antarctica rocks | place: Antarctica: Victoria Land, University Valley
CGCTGAGGCCCTCCACCTTGCGGATCACGGCACCGCGCAGGAACCGAAGCCAGCGCAAGAACAGCTCCCGCTCGTCACTGGTGCCGCGAGGAAACCCAGGTTCCGGGTTGGAGGACACCGTCACATCTTACGAGGCCGTCCGCAGCGGGATCGTCTACCGGACAAGATCGTCAGTCCCGGCGTGGCCGGTGGCCGTGCCACACAGCGTTGCGAGAACGGCGCCACCTACCGCTGAAGGTCACATGTCGTCGTGCCGGCCCAGTCGTTTCGTTAACGATGGCGGGCTCAACCGGTCAACGCACCACGATGATCGCTTCGTGGTGGAGGCTGGCGTGCACGCTTACGGACTGACGGTGGAACAGCAGGACGAGCTGTGGCGGAGGTGGCGAGAGGGTGAGGCCCTGCGCAGCGTCGCCCGACAGCTGGGGGCGCCGGTGCAGCACGTGCGCCGTTACGTCGCCCAGACCGGCGGGGTCCGGCCTCAGCCCGCGGGCCGCTCGAGGCGGCACCTGTCGCTTCAGGAACGAGAGGAGGTCTCTCGCGGTCTCGCGGCGGGTTGGAGCATGCGGCGGATCGCTGCGGCGATCGAGCGGCCGCCGTCGACGGTGTCGCGGGAGGTTGCGCGCAACGGTGGGCGCGACACCTACCGCGCGCACGACGCGGACATCGCCGCCTACGACCGGGCGCAGCGCCCGAAGCCGGGCAAGCTGTGTGGTGATGCCCGACTACTCGCGGCGGTGCTGCAGGGGCTGGAGCTGGAGTGGTCACCGCAGCAGATCAGCCACCGGCTACGCGTGGAGAACCCCGACGACCCGGTCCTGCGGGTGTCGCACGAAACGATCTACCTGAGCCTGTTCGTACCGGCCCATTCGCCGCTGTCCCCGCGGCTAACCCACCGACTGCGTACCGGGCGGGCGATGCGCTATCCGAAGGTCGCCCGCCAGGCCTCTGGCCGTGGCCGGCTGCGCGGCATGGTTCCGCTGCACGAGCGCCCCGCCGAGGCCGAGGACCGCCGGACGCCGGGTCACTGGGAAGGCGACCTCGTGATGGGTAGGCGCCCCTCGGCGGTGGCCACGCTCGTCGAGCGCTCCAGCCGCTATCTGTTGCTCGTCGCGCTGACCGACGGGATCACGGCCCAAGCGGTGCAGCCAGCGCTGCGCGACGCGCTGCACCAAGTCCCGGCGCCGCTGCGACGCTCGCTGGCCTGGGACCGGGGCCGCGAGATGGCCACCCACGCCGAGCTGACCGCGCAGACAGGCTGCCCGGTCTACTTCTGCGACCCGAGGAGCCCCTGGCAGCGCGGCACCAACGAGAACACGAACCGGCTGCTGCGCCAGTACCTCGCCCGCAGCGAGGACCTACGCGGTCGAGACCAGCACGCCCTCAACGAGCTGGCAGACCGGCTCAACAACCGACCCCGTCGCGTGCTGGGCTGGCGCACGCCGGCCGAGGTCTACGCCGAAGCCACCGCACGCCACGGCGCCACCGTCCCGTAAGACGATTGTCGCCCGGAACGTCGTGCGTATCGGAGGTCGCGGCGGATTCAGGCTCCAGCCTGTCCTATCCGACCGAACTACATCCGGTCGAGCCAAGGGTGACTGGGGTGTGCCACCTCAAGCGCGCGCACCAGCCATCCGCGAGCAGTGTCATCGAGCAAGGGTAAACAGGCCTCAAAGTCCTCTTCGTCCTTCGGCCGCAGGCCGGGGGCTTTGTGCAGCAGCTGCACCTCGGGACGCAGGTAGTGGATGCCGTCGCGAGCCCAGAGAATCTCATCCAGCGGCCGACTGACTCGAGCGTCTCGCTTGTAGATCCACGTCGACGCTGTGACGTCCATGAGAAGAACGTCGTATTCCCAAGGATCTGCGCCGCTCGCGCGCAACCAGAGGTTGCTGCACGCGGCAGCGAGAGGCTTGTCCACCGGTTCGACAAGTGGGCGAAGCGTGCCATCGTCCGCGGCCCACACGTCCAACCGTCCGGCGACGTAGTTCTGCAGCAGCGCGACGTCAGCGCGGGGGATGCTGGGATCTAGGTCGCCGTGCTGACGGTGGATGCCGGTGAACGCCTCGACAGCCCACCCGCCAGCGACCCACCAGGGCCCGCGGTACTTCTCGAACAGGTCGGCAACGTCAGCCGGCGTCCGAACCCGCCAAGGTCCGTACAGCCGAACGCCCTCGTCGTGCGCTGGCATGGGCTCACTTTAGATGGGCTGGGCCGGGCAACCGCGCCATCGCCCCGGCGGCACAGAACCCGTCGCTGAACGTTCAGCGGCGTAGTCGGGTAGAACGGCGCCGAGGTTGGTGCGTTGACCGGTTGAGCCCGCCATCGTTAACGAGACGGTCGGGTCGGCACGACGACACACCGGCGGCGGGCGTGCCGGAAGCCGTGTCGAAACCTGGTGCCGGTCATCTGTCTGCGTGAACCGTTTTCTATACGCTTCCGCGATGGACCTGAGCCGGGGGTACGGGCTGACTGACCACGACCGTGCGCTGCTGGACCTGTTGGTCGGTGTCGCTTCGGTGGTTCGGGATCGGGTGGGGTTTCCCGGGATGGCGCTGGGTCGGGAGCACGACGCGTCTGTGGCACTCCTCGTAGCTGACGGCCTGGTTCGCGACTACGAGGAGTTCGACGGACATCAGGTGGCGCTGGCCCCGCGCGGCCTCGACGTGGTCCACGAGGTGTCCCACCGCCGGATGGACCTACACGAGCGCTGGACCGCCGTCCGTGGCGCCTTGCTCGACTGGCTCTGGGACCGGTATCTCCGAGGAGAGCCCGAACCTCTGAGCTGGGAAGAGTCGTTCCGGACCACGCGCTGGGGGATGTTCCTTGGGGAGTAGTTCACCGACGACGAGCTCACCCGCGGCATGAAGTCTCTCGTCGACGACGGAGACGTCGCCGGACTCGGGGTCTGGGGCCGGGACGCTGCCATCGCTTGCCCCGAGCTAACAGCGCAGGGCCGCGCCAGGGTCCTCGGGGATCGGGACATCGGTGACGCCGGTCGACACGGGGCGACCCGAGGTGGTGACACTCACTTGGAGCCTGACCCGGTTTTCCGGACACCTGGTCTGAGGTGGTGATCACCTCGGGGAGGAGTTTGTGTGCCTGCTGCCAAGCCGCCGGAGTTCCGCCGCAGGGCGGTGGAGCTGGCCCGGTCCGGGGAGCACCCGGTCGCGAAGATCGCGAGTGACCTGGGGATCGCGGAGTCGTGCCTGCGCCGCTGGATCAAGGCCGACGACGTCGAGACCGGCCGCGCCGAGGGGCTGACCCGGGACGAGCGGGCCGAGCTGGTCCAGTTGCGCCGCCAGACCCGTGTCCAAGCGATGGAGATCGAGATCCTCAAGCGGGCCTCGGCGTTCTTCGCCCGCGAGAACGTCCTCCCAAAATGACGGCCCGGCTGGTCCGTGAGCTGGCCGGCGACGGGTTCCCCGTCGCGGTGACCTCCCCGGGTGCTCGAGCTGCCACGCGCCACCTACTACGACACCGAGCGTCACCAGCCCTCGGCGCGGGAAGTCCGTGACGAGGAGCTGCTCGCGCAGGTCCGGGACGCCCACGCGCGATCCCGGCAGACCTACGGTGCCCCGCGGGTCCATGCCGACCTGCGGTTGGGTGCCGGGGTGGCCTGCGGGCGCAAGCGGATCGCCCGGTTGATGGCCACGGCCGGGCTGGTCGGGGTGTCCCACCGGCGGAAACGGGCCGGGACCCGGCCGCTGCCAGCCCCACACGAGGACCTGGTCCGCCGGCAGTTCGTCGCCGACGGCCCGGACCGGCTGTGGTGCACCGACATCACCGAACACCCCACCGCCGAGGGGAAGGTGTACTGCGCCGCGGTCATCGACGTCTGGTCCCGGCGGATCGTCGGGTGGTCGATCGCGGACCACATCCGCACCGAGCTCGTCGTCGACGCTCTGCAGATGGCCCAATGGCAACGCCGGCCCGCCGGAACCATCGTGCACTCCGACCGCGGATCGCAGTTCACGTCCTGGACATTCGGGCACCGCCTGCGCGAGGCCGGGCTGCTCGGCTCGATGGGCCGGGTCGCCAGCTCCGTCGACAACGGGCTCATGGAGTCGTTCTGGTCCACGATGCAACGCGAACTGCTGGACCGGCGCACCTGGGCCACCCGAGTCGAACTGGGCTCGGCGATCTTCGAATGGATCGAAGGCTTCTACAACCCCACCCGCCGCCACTCCGCCCTCGGCTTCCGGTCCCCAGCCGACTACAAGACCATGAACCCGACCGCGGCACTCACCACCGCGGCCTGACAACCCACCCGAACTGTCCGGGAAACCGGGTCAAGCTCCCTTCCACGGTCCGGTCACCGGGGGCGCAGGTCAACCACGGCACGACCGGCTCGGTTCAGAACGTCTACGTGACCGGCGACCAGCTGGACGAGATCCGGCGGTTGCTGACCACGGTCAAGACCCGAGCCGACCTCGCAGCGGACGCGGAGGTGAGCAGCGCGGTCGCCGTCGTCGAGGACGCCGTCGACGAACAGCCGGTCGACCCGTCGCGGCTTCGGCGGGTGGTCGCGAAACTCGGCGACAAGGTGCTCGACGCAGCCGTCGGCGCGGTGACCGTGCCGGTGCTGACGGAGCTCGGTCGCCAGCTCCACGATGCAGCGCAAGCGATCGGACACTGAGCGGGCATGCCAACCCCGCGGACGGGGCGTCAAGTTCAGCGTCGGACCACCGGCGTCGCGAGCTAGCTCTCGGCGAGCACCAGGCGGCGCAGCATCCCGACGTTGAACCAGTTTCCGGGATGGGCCTGTTGGTACAGCAGGGAGCTGGTGGCGCGGGCCTGGCAGCAGGCGGCCGCGAGGTCCGGGTCGACGCCGGCGGCCGCCGCGAACCGGCGGATCCGGTCCTGGAGTTGCCGGTGCAGGTCCTGGTCGGGGCGCAGCTGTTCGGATCGTCCGGCGATCACGGTGAACGCGTCGTAGGCGGCGGTTCCCCGCCAGCCCTTCGGGTCGATGGCCAGCCAGGGCTCGCGGTCCGCGGCCAGGACGTTGCCGTCGTGGAGGTCGCCGTGCAGCAGGGTGGTGGTGCGGTCGCCGCCGAGCGCGGCGATGGTGTCCCGCGCCCGGTCCAGCGCGCGGGCGGGCGGCGGGTCGTTACTGGCGGCGACCTGCTGGTCGAGCTGCTCGGCCCAGCCCGCGGTGGTGTCCGCGAGGCTCGGGGTGTCGGGCGCGGCTGGGACGGCGAGACGGCGGGCCAGCGCCCCGGCGGTCTCGATCGCGTGTTCGGCGCAGGGTTCGGTGGCCAGGCTCTGGTCCCCGGCGCGTTCGAGCAGCAGCGCGAACGCGTCCTCGTCGGCGTCGAGCAGGTGGACGGCGCCGCGCCCGGCGAACCGGCGCAGTGCTCCGGGTTCGCTTCGGTTCCCGGGGTGCGGGAAGGAGACCTTCAGCACGGCGGGCCCCGTCGGGCAGGTGACCGGGACGACGAGGGCGACCTCCCCGTGCCGCGGCGGGCCGTCGACCCGGCAGTCCCACCGTGCGAGCAGCCCGTCGACCAGCGCGGGCAGGGCGTCGAGCCACCGGCGGCCGGCCGCACCCTCGCGCCGGACGGTCGTGTCGGCGAACTCGTCCGGCACCTGCACCACAGCCGGGACGGTACTGACAGCACAGGACCTGTCGGTGTGATGCCCCGCGATGCGGCTCTCGCTTCGACCACAGTGTCCCGATGGGGTTGCGGTTCGCGCGTGTGGAGGTCCTGCTCGGCCTGACGGACTCGATCGAGGACGTCGACGAGCCGACGCTGGGGCACGGTCTCGATCTGCTGGTTGCGCGGAGAGCAGTCGAGGGTGACGACCTCGACTTCAAGCAGAAGTGGTGGTGGGACTCGGCCGCTCCGAAGGAGGTGAGGCAGGAAGGACGGCACGAGTTGGCCAAGGACTGTGTGGCTCTTAGCGAACGCCGGTGGCGGGGTCTTGGTCGTCGGTGTCGCCGAGGACGGTCACGGACGCGCGTCCGCGCCGACGCCACTCGCTCAGGCCCCGAAAGAGGAACAGGTCACTCAGATCCTGGCCGAGCGGGTCACTCCCACGCTCCTCGGTGTCCACGTCCGGACCTTCCAGCACTCTGGCGGTAACGGGAACCCGGCCGGGCACATAGCGCTGGTGCTCGTTCCGTCCAGCGCCTTGGCGCCCCACTGCGTGCGCCGCCTTAAACAACCCGAACTCCTCTACCCGGTGCGTCGTAGTCGGACGACCGAGTACCTCAGCGAGACCGAGGTCGCGACGCGTTACCGCGACCGCTTCCAGCTCGGCCGCACGCACGCGGAGCGGGTGCGGGAGGTGCTCGGGCAGGGAGAGGAGCATCTGGACCGCCGGCCGAGTCAACTCTGGGTCGTGGTCGCGGTCCTTCCCGCCGACGCCGTACCTGAGCGGGTCAGCGGGGAGTTCGTCGGGCGGGTCACCGCAGCGGACGCTGCGCTCCAGCCGACGACCCTGCATCTCGCTCTGACCCGGACCGGGTCCGGTCGACACGCGGCGGTGAAGCAGGGGCGGGTGGTCGTCACCGACCACCCGCTGCGGGAGGACAGCAGAGCCGAGCGGCTCGAGGTCCATGTCCGCGACGGCGCCGTCTTCGCGGCCATGTCGGTGCAGGGCCAGGTCGCCGACGGTCGTGTTCTCGCAGCCGATCAGGTGATGGTCGAGGTCACGCTCCTCGCGGTCCTCGAGCGGGCGATCGCGCACGTGCCCCGCTCAGGTGGTGCCGGGGACGCCTTGATCGCCGCGCGACTTCTCCTGCCGGAGATGCCCGAGGTGGGCCGGGCACCGCGGTCCTCGGAAGACGTGCCGCGCCGCGTCAACCCGGACGACTTCTGGCTGCCGGTCCGAGTGGGCTGGGTGTCCGGGTGGCCCGCCGGCGAGACAGCGGACGATCTGCTCCCCACCGCTCGGGTAGACGACGCATCACCGACCGAGGTGGAGACGCCACTCGACTCGGCGGCCGATCAAGCGGCGGGACTTGTATCAGCTGCGGCCGCGGTCGCTTCCGGGATGTTGAGCGCGGATGGTGTGTACGACTTGGCGTTCCTCTACCACGACGGCCGGGTCGCAGCCCGCCGCTTCTCCGTGGCGGGTAGGGACCCCCGATGGGTCGAGCAGGTGATCACTGAGTGGGCTGACGGTCGGGGAATCACGACCGCCGCCCAACCGCCTGACCGCTGACCTGGAGCCGACCACCGACCACTCCGCTCCCTCGCGATCCGCATGTCTCGATCGGTTCTCTGGCTGTTTTCGGTACGGTCGGCGGATGGCGGCGGTGAGCGGTGCCCAGCGCGCGCGCCGTGCCGCCCCGTCGCCGGCCGCCGACCCCGCGGAGCCGACCGCCCGCGCCGCGGCGCGCACCGCGGCCGGGCCGGCTCGGAAGCGGTCGCCGGCGCGCAAGCCCAGGCAGGTCGGGCATCTGGTCGGATACGCGCGGGTGAGCACGGCGAGCAGGACCCCGCCCTGCAGCTGGACGCGCTCGAGCAGGCCGGGTGTTGGCGGGTGTTCACCGACCACGCGTCCGGGTCCCGGGAGGACCGGCCGGAGCTGGCGGCGGCGCTGGAGTCGCTGCGGCCGGGGGACACCCTGGTGGTGTGGCGCCTGGACCGGCTGGGCCGGTCCCTGCAGCACCTGATCGACACCGTCACAGCCCTGCAGGAGCGGGGGGTGGGGTTCCGGTCGGTCACGGAGTCGATCTACACCACGACCGCCGGGGGCAGGTTGGTGTTCCACCTGTTCGGGGCGCTCGCGGAGTTCGAGCGGCAGCTGATCCGGGACCGGACCCTCGCCGGGCTCGCCGCCGCCCGGGCCAGGGGGCTGCCGAAGTCCACCGTCGCCCGCAACCTCGCCGCCGCTCCCTCAACCACCGCAGGCGATCCGGACACCGACCAGAGGAGCACCCGGTGACCGAGTGGACGCGGCGGCCGCGGGTGGTGCCCCCGCTCCCGGGGCAGCTGATGTTCGACCTGCCCGGCCTCCCACCATCCCTCCAGCCCGTCGCGCCCGCCCCGCGTCGGGCGCGCCCGTCGGCGGTCGACCCCGGCCCGGCCGCCGGCCCGGGCCGGTGCCGCGGCTGCTGCCCACCCGGCACACCGACCCCAACAGGCCCGCGCTGCCAGCGCGAGTGCCGGTGGCGGTGTGGGCGGTGTGGGACGAGGAGGACCTGGTCGGGGTGTACGCGGAGGAGGCCGCCGCACGCGCGGACGCGGCCGTCCTCCAGCGGGACGCAGCCCGCGCCGGGCACCGCGCGCGGGTGGTGGACTGCCTGCCCCTGCAAGTGTTCACCGAGGCCCGGCACACCCACCGCCTCCCGCGGTGGACGCCATCGCGGCCGGGCCGGTAGCCGGGACACTGCGCGGGTGACCCGGATGCTGCTCGTGGACCTCGTCCCGGTCTCCGGGATGGCCTACCTAACGGAGATGCGGTCCCGTGGTCGGCGGGGGCGGCGGCTGAGGTTGTCGCGTGGCGGGATGGGGCCGGGCGGCGGGTCGGAGGACACGGTGGTGTTCGGTGTGACGGTCGTCATGGTGGTCGCGCTCGTCGTCGCGCCCAGCGACCAGCTGGCGAGTGCGCGGGGCATCGTGAACAGCGTCGTCGTCCTGCTGGCGATGATCCTGGTCCAGGCCGTCGGCGTCGTGCTGCACAACCGGACCCGCGCCCGCCGGTGACCGGCACGCCACCACGCCGGCCAGGGAAGCTGACCGACGGCACCCGCGCCGAGTTGCTCGCGCTCGCGGTGGCTGCGCGCCGCACGCACGACTGGGCGGGGTTGGCGGACCGGGTGGTCCGGCTCCGTGCGCGCGGGGTGCCGGTGACGGCGCTGGCCGCGGTGGTCGGGGTGGGGGAGAACCGGCTGCGGATGGTGTGTCGGGACCACGGCCCGGACCCCGCCACGGTCGATGACCCGCCCGCCGAGCAGGGGTGGGTGGACACCCCCACCGCCGCGAGAGCGGTGCTCGGGGTGCCGGTGACCCGGCTGCTCGAGCTCACCGCCCGCGCGGAGGCGGACGTGGTCGCGGTGATGGCCGGCTGGACCCGGCTGTGGCACGGCCCGTCGCTGCCCGGCTGGTGGGCCGCCCAGCGGGCCGATCCGCGGCGGGTGGACCAGCGGCGGCGGGACGTCTGCGCGGACCGGGTCCGCGAGCTGGTCGCCGGCGGCTCGGCGGTCGCGGCCGCTGCGGCCGCGGCCGGCGTGACGGAGCGGACCGCCTACCGGTACCTCGCGGGCGGCCGGGCCCGGGAATGACCCGGCCGGGCGTTGCGGGGCCCGGCGGCACCGGGCGGCCAGGGGGGTGGTGGGCCGGTGCCGCCGGCGTCCCGCCGGCGGGGTTGAGGCGCATGCGGGGCGTACACCGCAGCGTCGCAACAGACCGCGTCCCGGGCATCCCGGACGCCCGCCAACGGCCGGTCCCCGGGGGCCCGGGGTGCCGGGTTCCTACGGTGGGCCTGTGGCAGCACAGGGTGGTGGTGGGTCGGCGCGGTTCAGCCCGGTGGTGGTGTCCCGGATGACGGGCGGGTCGGGGGAGTGGACGACCGAGCAGGCGGTGGATCTGCTGCGGCAGGGGTACGACGTGGACCGGGTCGTGCTGATGACCGGGTTCGACCGGCGGTGGGTCGCCGCGCAGCACCGCCGCCTGGGCTGACAGCCTGGCCCGGCTCGTGCACGGCGGTGGTCTGCTCGGTTTGCGGGTTAGTCCAGTCGGCGTAGTCCCGCGACGAGGAAGTCGACCAGCCGGCGCGCGTCGTACCGGACATTCGTGCCGGTGCCGGTGCAGAGGCCTCCGACGCCGCGCATGAGTTCGTAGGCGTCGAGGTCGGGATGGATCTCACCGGAGGCGGCTGCGGCGTGGAGCAGCCGGGTGCATACGGGCACGAGCTTCTCGAGGAAGTAGGAGTGCAGGGGGTCGAAGCAGGGGTCGTCGGACTGCAGCACGGCACCGAGTCCCTGTTTGGTGATCACGAAGTCAACGAACAGGTCGAACCATCCCTGGAGGGCGGCGTACGGGGTCACGCTGGTCGCCAGCAGGGCGGGGCCGGTCTCGGCGAGGTCTTCAACCTGGTGTCGATAGACGGCGATGATGAGGTCCGCCCGGGTCGGGAAGTGCCGGTAGATCGTGGCCGTCCCGACCGCGGCTCTGGCCGCGATGTCCCGGAGGGGCGCCTCCACCCCGGCCGTGCTGAAGATCGCGGCAGCCGCATCGAGCAGGGAGTCATTGTTGCGCCGGGCGTCGGACCGGGTGGGCCGGACGCCGTGACCGGCGGCACCATCGCTGACGGTCGTCACAGGCTGCTCCCGCGCTCGCTAATCGGGACACTGTCCCGTATCGTTGATCGGGACAGTGTCCCGTTTACCGATCATGGCAGACGGCGACCCCGCAGCCGAGCAGAAGGACGTCCATGACCGCAGCAGGACCGTCGCCCGTTCCGATCGTCTCGGTGAAACCAGTAGTCCTGTCCGCCCCGGGCCGCGGTGAGGACCTGGCAGTGAAGGTGTCCGCGCCGGTGGTCGGGCGCGACCTGCCGATCATCGTGTTCTCTCACGGTTTGGGCCAGTCGCTGGACGGGTACGGCCCGCTCGTCGACTTCTGGGCTGCCCGCGGCTTTGTGGTCATCCAGCCCACCCACCTCGACTCCAGGACGCTGGCCGTTCCCGCCGACGATCCCCGCACACGGCGGATTTGGCGTTTCCGGGTCGAGGACGCCACCCGGGTCCTCGACCAGCTGGACCTTCTGGAAGCCGCCGTCCCCGGCCTCAGCGGGCGCCTGGACCGGACCCGCATCGCCGCAGCGGGGCACTCATTCGGCGGTCACACGGCCGGCACCCTGCTGGGCCTGCGGACCCTCGACCCCGAGACCGGGAAGGAACAAGACCTGTCCGACGCGCGGATCAAAGCGGGCGTGCTGTTCGCCACGGCCGGGGAAGGCGAAGCCAACCTGACGCCGTTCGCGGCGGCGAACTTCCCGTTCATGAGCCCCAACTTCGCGCACATGGCGATCCCGGCGCTGGTGGTCGTGGGAGACCAGGACGACATGCCGCGGCGGCGTCAGCTGACCGTGCGGGGAGCGGACTGGCTGACCGAGCCATACGTCCTCAGCCCCGGCCCCAAGACCCTGCTCACGCTGTTCGGCGCCCAACACTCCCTCGGCGGGATCAACGGCTACGAGTCCAGGGAAACAACCGACGACCACCCGGACCGCGTCGCACTGATCCAGCAGCTCACCTGGGCCTACCTCCGCGACGCCCTCGACATCGAGCACACCAGCTGGCCGGCAGCGCAGCAGGAGCTCGCCGCGAGCAGCAACCCACTCGGTCGAATCGAGTCGAAGGGCGACTGAGAATTCTCGTCTGTTCTCGATGTTCACGCCGCCCCTGATGAGGGCTGCCCGGCGGGGGTTGCCGCTTCGTCTGCGTGATTGTGCCGGTCGGGTGGGACAGGTCTGCCGCTGTCGCGCGGGGCGCCGGTGCCGGCCGGGTGGTGCGGGTTCTCCTGGGTTGTCGGGGCGCGGACTGCTGGGGTCAGCCGGGCGCGGGGAGCGCGCGGAGTTCGAGCGGCAGCGATCCGGGACCGGACCCTCGCCGGGCTCGCCGCCGCGCGGGCGCGGGGCGGGTCGGGGGGCGGCCGCGGACGATGACCGCGGCGAAGCTGCGTCTGGCCCGGTCGATGCGCGGGCAGGACCCGCTGGTGAGCCTGGGCCGGATCGCCGTCGAGCTGGGGCTGCCCAAGTCCACCGTCGCCCGCAACCTCGCCGAGTCCTCATTCTCAGTAGTAACAGAGGATCCGGTAGAGACCCGGTGGAAGGAAGCGGCGGTGAGCGACCCGACGCGGCGGCTGCGGGTGGTGCCCCCGCTCCCGGGCCAGCTGATGTTGGACCTGCCCGGCCTCCCACCACCCCTCCAACCGGCCCCGCCCGCCCCGCGCAGGACACGCACGGCGGCGCGCACCGGGCTGACGGCGGTGGCCAACGGTGCGGGGCCGGTGCGGCGGCTGCTGCCGACCCGGCCCACCGACCCCGACGGGCCGCCTGTTGCCGCGCGGGTACCGGTGGCGGTGTGGGCGGTGTGGGACGAGCAGTCGTCTCCGCCCGACGCCCCCGACGCGTCGAGGGGGTCTGTTGGTGCTCCGTGGGCTCAGGCTGTCGGTGCGGTGTCAAGGGGGGTCGGGCCGTTGCGGGCCGCAACGGCGATTCGCGGTCGGGGGTTGGCGAGCTGTCGGCGCAGCCGGGCGACGAGCGTCTCGCCGATGATGAGGTTGGGGACCCAGGAGATCCACGGAGTGACGAGGTAGGCCTGGGACATCAGGAGGTTCCCGTCGCCGTGGAACCAGCTGCCCAGGAGGGGCTGTAGGGCGAGGATGAGCAGGATGTACCAGACCCGCAGGGTGACGCCGGCGAAGGTGAGGGCGTAGCTGCGGGTCAGCCACACGGCGTGGTCGGCGTAGCGGTGCGCCCGCGCGGCCCGCCAGCCGGCGATGGTGATGGTGGCCCAGAGGACGTCGAGCAGGACAAAGCCGACCCAGGCCGTCGGGCCGGCGGCGGACAGCGCTCCCACCACGGCCCCGCCGAGGCTGGCCAGGACCACGGAGCCGACGTAGACGCGGCCGATCGCGCGGTGGATGCGCCGGTGGCGCCGCAGCACGGCGGAGAACTGCAGCGGCCCCACGACCAGGGCGATGACCGCAGGGAAGATGTGCACGAGCAGCGCCGCGTAGTGCCAGGGCGCGAGGTTGCTCACCGCCACCCTGGAGGTGGTGGGGTTGAGCCCGGTGTAGGCGGGCAGGACGTACACGCCGATGACCAGTGCCAGGACCCCGACGAGCAGGAGGGTCTTGCGGCGGCGCCGCACCAGCGGTCCGGGGAGCGTTGCGCGCGGCGCCGTGGGCCCGGTAGGTGCGGCGGTCACGCGGACATCCCGGTCGCGGCCCGGGTGCAGTTGAGGGAGCAGATGGGGAATTGCCGCGGGAAGTGAGTCCCGGTCGCGGCGGGGGCCCGGTCGGCGGGGGCCGGCCCGTGCCCGTGCCAGCTGTGGTGGCTCGCTGCGCCGACGCGCTGAGCGGGGACCAGCGCTTCGCCGCCGTCGGCGCCGCCGGAGGCGGCGTGCCCCAGCGTCCACGGCGCTCCGGACGCGAACGAGGGGGCGTCGGTGGAGAGGACAGGACCCACGAGAACTCCTTAAAGCAGCGGAAGATGACTTAGCAACCCTGACGGGCTTGCGGGTCAAACGCAAGTCCTGTGGCGATACGGTGATGTGGTGGTCGAGGTTCCCGCACCCGCCCCGGCGCGCCGCCGCACCGGGGGACGCAGCGCCCGGGTACGCGCCGACGTGCACCAGGCCGTGGCCGAGCTGATCGCCGAGGGCGGGCCGGCGCGGGTGACCATCGCCGAGGTCGCCGCGCGATCCGGGGTCCACCCGACATCGATCTACCGGCGCTGGGGCAGCACCGAGGCCCTCGTCCTCGATGTCGCGGTCGCCCGCGTGGAAGCGCAGTCCCCGATCCCGGACACCGGGACCCTGCGCGGGGACCTGCTCACCTACGCCACCCAGGCCGCCGAGGACATCACCCGCCCCGACGGGCTGTCCTTCCTCCGCGCGGTCCTCACCGCCGCCGACACCCCACCCACTGTCCAGAGCGGCGACGGTCCCGCGGAGCGACCATCACCGCTCCAGGTCAGGGGCGCCCACATCCAGGTCATGCTCGAACGGGCCCACCACCGCGGCGAGCCCGCGTTGGCCTACACCGACGTCCTCGACCTCGTGCTCGCCCCCATCTACCTGCGCACCCTGTTCGGCGTCGGCGGGATCGACGGGCCCTACCTCGCCACCCTGATAGACCGCCTGCTCACCACCGGGGCCTGAGCCACTGCCCGCGGGGCCACGTGTTCCGGTCAGCTTGTGGAGCGGATGCGGGGCTCGCCGGCGTTCGGCAGGCCATGGCCGGTGAGGTAAGCCCACACAGCTGGTGGGTGGACTCGTGGGTCAGGACGGGCGCTCGGGGGTAGCGGGATCGCACCGACAGGCCGTTCCGGGTGGGTGTCGCTGCCCGCCAGCGGTCCTGGGCAGACGGCAGTCCAAGGCGGGCCTCGACCCCGCTCATCCACGGCTCACGGCCCTACCCACGCGCCGGTCCGGGCACCGCGGGCACCAGGTGGGCGCTGGATCTTCCCGACCGTTAGTGACCGCCGTGCGCGCCCAGGTGTGTGACGGCGAAGCCGTGGTCGTACTTGACGCCGTACTTCATCACTCGGTCGAGGCCGAGGTGGAGCAGGCCGATGGCGCCGGCGACGGTGAGTGCGCTGGTGTGCCATCCGGCTCCTGCCCCGAGCAGTGCCAGGGGTAGCGGCGCGGTGTGGGCGAGGTTGTAGGTCCAGGCGCCTACCCGCGGGCCTGCGAGGTAGCCGAACGCGGACAGGTCCGGGACGAGGAACAGCGCTGGGACCAGCCACCAGGGCTGGGCGGTGGCGGCGAAGACTGCGAGAGCGGCCCCGGCGACGGCCAGGCCTTCGACGCGCAGCCAGGTCAGTGGTCGGCCGGTGACTACGCCTGGCGTTGCGGTGGCGGCGCGCGACGTCAGGGCCGGGAGGCTCTGCTCGGCCAGTGGTGTCGTGTCCGTGAGCTGGTGGGTGGTGGTCATGTCGCTCCCTCCCAGGGGGCGTGGAGTGGGTGGCGGCCCGGTCGGGCCTGTGGGCTGGAGATCCGGGGGTCGGCGAGGGTTGCGGTTGCGGGTGGGGTTCCTGGGCAGGTGGAACCGGTGGTCTCGCGGCTGGCGGGGGCTCGCTCGCGCTCGGATCGGCCGTGCGGGCCGGGTGCCGTTCAGTTCGCTGTGCACGGGGTGCTGCGCAGTGCGCGGTCGAGGACGGTGATGAGCCACTCGAAGCTGTCGTCGACGTCGGCGGACCACTGGAAGCCGTCTGCGGACTGCAGGGTGGCGAAGCCGTGGAAGACGCTGCGCAGCGTCCGCAGCGCGTGGTCCATGTCGTCTGGTCCGATGGGGTAGCCCCGCAGCACCGCCGTGAACGAGCCCAGCAGTCGTTCGCCCGCGACCGCGACCGGGTCGTCCGGTCCGGTCGGCGCGACGCCGATGGTGGCGGCGTACCGGCCCGGATGGGCGAGCACGAAGTCGCGGAACGCGCGGGCCGCGGCGGCCAGCGCGTCGCGGCCCGCGTAGCCCCGCGTGGACAGGCCGATCGCGTCGGCCGCCTCGGTGAGGGCGAGCGCCGCGATCCGCCGGTTCAGGTCGTCCTGGCCCGCGATGTGCTTGTACAGCGACGGGGTCCGCACGCCGACCCGCTCGGCCAGCTGGGCCATGGTCAGGTCCGCAAACCCGACCTCGTCGGCGAGCGCCGCGCCGGCCGCGACGACCGCGGCCGGCCCGAGGCCGGCCCTAGGCACGTACGGACTCCAGCAGCGACAGCAGGACGGTGACCACCTGCACGGGGAACTGTGCGTGCGGGTAGTGCCCGGCACCGGGGATCATCTCCAGGCGCCCCAGGCCGGGCGGCAGCGCGGCCACGATCGCCTCGCCCTCGGCCTGCGGGGAGACCCAGTCGGGGTCGAGGGTGCCCTGCACGACCAGCACCGGGCAGGCGACCTCGCCGAGGCGGGCGCCGGCCTCCGCCGCACCTCCCGTGCTCATCTGCTTCAGGACCTTCTTGCGGCCCGGCTCGCGCAGCATCGCCTCGATCTGGCCCAGTCGAGCGTCCCAGTCCGCCGGCTTGGACCCGGGGTAGGCCAGGTCCAGGTACTTCTTCCAGGACGCGATGCTGCCGAACAGCCCGACGCTGAGCAGATAGCGCGCGCAGCGGCGGAAGGACCGCGCCCGCAGGTCGCCGAGCGCGAGCTGCTGCTTGCGGGTGAACGAGCCCAGCTCCACCACCGCGGTGACCAGCGACGGGGCCGTGGCCGCTGCGATCGTGGCGGCGCCGCCGGAGATCGAGTGGCCGACCAGCAGCGCCGGACCGCCCAGGTGCTCGATCAGGGCGATCAGGTCCCCGGCGATGTCGGTCTGGGTGTACGACGCCCAGTCCGCGCTGGACTGCCCGCAGCCGCGCAGGTCCACCGAGGCGACCCGGTACCCGGCCTGCGCCAGGGCCGGTGCGACGAAGCGGTACGCCTCGCGGCTGTCACCGATGCCGTGGGCGAGCACCACCAGCGGCCCGGACGTGCCGGTCACCTCGTAGGCGAGAGTGCCGCCGTCGACGGTCAAGTGTGCGGTCATGACAACCTCCATGAGGCCGAGTAGCTAAGTGAGATAACCACAACCTAAGACAATTAGCCATGGGTCGTCAAGGGTCACCGCACGGGAGGTGCACGCGCAGCTGTGCAGGCGGCACGCCGAGCGGCGCGCATCGCGCGCCGCAGGTACGGACCAGGTCGGGTCGGCCGGACCCTCCGACCCCCTTGAGGCACGCTGACGCCTCCCACCGACGCTGACCCCGCGGGGAGCGGGCGGTGCGAACGCTGCCGGTCCAGCGCAGGTCGTTCCTTGACCGGTGGGAGGCGGTCGCCGCACCTGCGGCTGCCCAGCGATGCCCGACGCTGGCCGGGAGGGCGATCAGGCTCGGTGCGCCGGCGGGTCCTCGGACGCGAGGTGGCCCGTCGGGATGGGGGACGTCGCGGCGGCGACGTGGGCGCGCTCGCCGTGGACGCCGACGAGGATCAGCAGCTCGGCGGGGCGGTCGTCGGCGCTCCACAGCCAGTGCGGTGTGCGGGCGTCGAACTCCGCGGCCTCACCCGGGCCGAGAGCGAGGTCCTGGTCGCCGAGGAGGAGGCGCACGTGGCCGTCGAGCACGTAGAACCACTCGTAGCCGTCGTGGGTCTGGAGTGTCTGACGGCTGGCCCGACCGGCCGCCGGGTAGATCACCTTGAACGCCTGGACTCCGCCGGGGCGCCGGGTGAGCGGCACGAACGTGATGCCGCGTCGACGGAGCGGCTTGAGGTGGACCCGGGGGTCGCCGGTGGCGGGGGCGCCGACGAGGTCGTCGAGTGGGACGCGGTGGACGCGGGCCAGGGGCAGCAGCTGTTCCAGGGTGGGACGCATGCGCCCGTTCTCCAGGCGGGACAGCGTGCTCGCGCTGAGGCCGGTCCTGGCCGCGAGGTCGGCCAACGTCATCCGCCGCGACCGGCGCACCTCCCGGAGCCGGCCGCCGACACCGGTCAGAACGTCGAGTGCACCGTCGTCTGCGTCGGCACCGTTCACGTCGGGTGTCCTGTCATGCCCGGCGATCCTGGCGACGCAGCGCGAGAACGTTGTCCGTGACCGTGGCGCGCTGCCCGCCGGGACCGACCGCCTCGCGACGGGCGGCCTCGAGCCGCAGGACGGTCCAGCCGTCGGCGTCCAGCCCGAGCTCGTCGAGGGTCCCGACCGGGGACGGGAAGAGCGTGTCGGGGCCGGCCCATGACCACGGCGGGACCGAGGCGTGGTCGACGACGAGCAGCAGCCCACCGGGGCGGAGCTTCCCGGCGGCCCGGCGCAGGACGTCCGCGCGGGGCAGGGCGACCGGGCTGTGCAGGTACTGGGCCGAGACCAGGTCGAAGGTGCCGTCGGGGCAGGACACCGCGAGGTCGTGCCGCTCGGGCCGGACCCGGCCGGAGACCCCGGCCCCCTGCGCCCGCCGGGCCAGCCGGTCGACCGCGGTCGCGGAGACGTCGACCGCGGTGACCTGCCAGCCGCGCTCAGCCAGCCAGATGGCGTCACCGCCGTCGCCGCACCCCAGGTCCAGGGCCGAGGCCGGCGGCAACGCCGCGACGACGTCGACCAGGACCGGGTTCGGTCCGCCACAACCCGGCGGCCGGCCCTGGTGGTGGGGCTCCCAGAAGCCCTCCGCCGTGGTCAGCCGCTTCTCGTGGAAGCGTGCGAGGGCGAGCCCGGTGTCCTCGCCGAGCAGATCGGCGTGGGCCGCCGCGCCGGCCGCGGCCCCCGCTGCGGCCGCGGTGATCACCTGGGCCATGGGGTCGGTGAGGTTGCCCGCCGCCCACACGCCCGGGACCTCGGTCACGCCGGCCGCGCCGGCCGCGACGTAGCTGCCGACGACCGCGTCCTGGACGACCAGGTCGGTCAGCACCAGCCCGAGGTCGTCGAGCAGGTCCGCGCGGGCATGCAGGAGGGGGGTGACAGTGACGGCCTGCCGGGCCACGGCCCGGCCGTCGGCGAGCCGCACACCGGTGAGCTCGCCGTCCACCCGCTCCAACCCGTCGACCCGCGCCTCGACGAGACCGATGCCCACAGCCGCCAACCGCTCGCGGTCACCGTCGCCCGGACCCGGTGCGTCGTGCCAGAACACCACCACATCCTCGGACAACGCCCGGAACAGGCCGGCCTGGTGCACCGCGGTCGGCCCGGTCGCGATCACCCCGATCGCCTGGTCGCGGACCTCCCAGCCGTGGCAGAACGGGCAGTGCAGGACGTCGCTGCCCCAGCCCTCCGCCAGGCCCGGGAGGTCCGGCAGGCCGTCGACCAGACCGGTGGCCAGCACCAGGCGCCGCGCCCGCACCGTGCGCTCGCCCGGCGAGGAGACGGACCCGGCCAGGGTGACCGCGAACCGGGCTGCACCGGGCCGCGGGCCGTCGAGGACCCGGACCGCGAGCGCCGGACCGTCGTGGATGGCGGCGCCGTAGCTCCTGGCCTCCGCCCGGCCGGTGGCCCGCAGGTCGGCCGGCGCTCCACCCTCGGCGTAGAGGTAGTTGTGAACCCCCGCGGCCGGGGCGTTGCGGGGCTGCCCCGCGTCGACAACCAGCACCGACCGGCGCGAGCGAGCGGCGATCTTCGCGGCGCTGAGCCCGGCCGCGCCACCACCCACCACGACCACGTCATAGTCCACGTCGCCGCCCAGATCGTCGCGGGTCGCAGCTGCTGCCGGCCTGCCCATGGCGTCCCTCCTGGTCCGACGCCCCGCGCTCGAGGCGCGTTCACCCTGCTGCGCGCCGGACCGGATGACCCAACCCTGTTGCAGGATCTGCACGAAGGCGTGCCGGCGCTGCGGGCATCCGGCAGCGTTCAGCCATGGCCAAGAACACCCGCGGTCCGACCCGCCGACGCCAGGACCCACCGCCCCCCAGGACCGGGCCGACGGAGAAGGACGTGTTACTCGGCTTCCTCGAATACCTGCGCACGTCGATCGCGAGCAAGGCCCAGGACGCGCCGGAGCCCGACGTCCGGACCCCCTGGGTAAACTCCGGAACCAACCTGCTCGGGCTGGTCAACCACCTCGCCCACGTCGAACGCGCGGTCTTCCTCGGCGAGCCCGTGGCGCGCTGGCCAGCCACCTTTCACGCCGCCGCCGACCGCAGCGTCGCCGACGTCGTCGCCGACTACCGCGAGGCGATCGAGCGGGCCAACGAGGTCATCGACGCCGAGGCCGACCTCGCCGGGACCGCCTGGCGTCCGAAAGCCCAGTCGACGTCACCGTCGCTGCGGTGGGCGTTGACGCACATGATCGAGGAGACCGGGCGCCACGCCGGCCACGCCGACATCCTGCGCGAGCTCATCGACGGCCGGACCGGCCGCTGACGCCCGGGAAGCAGACGAACCATGCGCACCGCTCGGTGAACACCCCAGCGGCAGCGCCGCCAGTCGAACGTCTGTCGGAGCGGCGTAGGTCCGAGGTGGTGCGCCGCCTGGCTGTCCCAATAGGACGGACCGGTGCGTCACACGACAGTCCAGGTCGCCCACCGTGAGCTGCCGCTGGGGGAAGTTGTGGTCGCGTTGCTCACCCGGCGGATCCAGTTCCAGGAGTTTCTCGGCTCCGGTCCGAGCGAGCTCGTGATGGTGCTGTGGTCGTCGCGGTGCTGGGCGTGCAAGCAGCCGATGACTGTGTGGAAGGTCAGCGAGATCGTGACTGGGCGTACGGACTAACCGCCGCAGGGTCCGATCACCAAGGGATGTGGGCGGAGCAGCCGCTGCGGAACGATCCACGGGTGCAGGACTTGGTGCGGGAGCTGCTAGCTGTTGCATGTCATGAGGTTGTGAACAGCGGGTTCGGTGGCGTGGGTTGATCGGGGACGGGTCTCCCCGGTTGGGTGTGGAGCTACCACAGCAACCACTGCCCGCCCGGAGGAGACCCGTCCC
>JAABUY010002822.1_pt1 | contig 20044 bp, 12 predicted proteins | sample 5560271 | NCBI WGS metagenome assembly JAABUY01 (sample SAMN10711886, study PRJNA513374) | rock metagenome | isolation source: Antarctica rocks | place: Antarctica: Victoria Land, University Valley
GGCCAGCCGATGACGGCGCAGGCCTGGGCCGACCCGGCGTCACGCACCGTGTCGATGTTGCTCGACGGCGCCGACCTCGGCGAGGACTCGATGCTCGTCCTCTGCCACGGCGGCGCCCACATGCTCGAGGTGACGCTGCCCACGCCGGCCGGGCTCACGGCATACGAGCTGCTCTGGGACAGCGTGTGGGAGAGACCGCAGGCCCCCCAGCCCGCTGCCCTTGCCGGCCGATCGTTTCCGGTGACCGCGGCGTCGATGCGGATCTACCGCGTGGTCGCCTCCACCTGACCCTCACCGCACGCCTTCGCCGGCTCCCGCACCACCCGTTAGAGCTTCCACCGGACTACCTTGTCCTCAGGGCTCAATGGTGAGACCCCGCACCCGAGGAGTGGACCATGGACTCGAAAACCCTGCTGTGGATCATCGTGGCCGTTGTCGTCATCGCGATCATCGTCGCGGTCGTTCTGTCGCAGAACCGCAAGAGGCAGGCAGAGAGCAACCGGGCCGAGGCAGCGCAGCTGCGCGACACATCGGCCGAGAGCAACCTGAAGCTCCAGGAGCAGGAGGCGTCGGCGGCCGGGGCGGAGGCAGAGGCTCGCAGGGTGCGCGCCGAGGCCGACCAGCGCTCCGCGGAGGCCAGGCGGCTCGAGGTCGAGGCAGAGCGCCGCGGCCAGGACCGCAACACTGCGAGCGAGGAGCACGAGTCGACGCTGCGCCGTGCCGATGCGCTCGACCCCGACGTCCGCACCGACAAGGAGGGATTCCACCTCGACGAGGACGGCAACCGGATCGACGACGGTCCCATGCCGCCCACCCCCGCGTCGCCGGTCCACGAGGGCTCCGACGTCGACCAGGACCACGGGCACGTGCACGCCCAAGGGGTCGACGCCGCCGAGACCACTCCGAGCGACCTCCGGAAACGTCGCGACCGCGACGGTGGCGGTCTCACGGGCTGAGACCCACAGCGCCCGCCCGCGGGTCAGGCGTTAGCGACGAGTCCGAGCTCGCTGGAGCCGGCGATCGAGGGGTGGCACGGCAGCACCCGCACGCTGTAGCCGAAGGAGCCGGTGCGGGAGAGGACAAGCGAGCCGGCGTACTGGTGGCGGGCGCCCTCGTAGTTCTGCACGTGCTCGAGCGACGCCACCTCGATGCCGCCGGTCAGCTCGTCGGCGTCGTTCGTGCGGCCGTGGACGACCTGGACGCTGACGTCCTCGGGGGCGAGCCCACCGAGGTCGACGTACGCCTTGACGTGGAGGACGTCACCGATCTGTGGGGAGTCCGACACGCCGGACGGCTCGACGTGGTCGACCCGCACCGACGGCCAGGCCGCCCGCACCCTGGCCTTGAAGGCGGCGAGGTCCTTCGCCCCGGCATACGTGGGGCCGTTCAGGGCCCGACCGGCCCGCGCCGCGGGCGCGTACAGCCGGGTCACGTAGTCGCGGACCATCCGGCTCGCGAGAACCTTCGGCCCCAGCGTCTCGAGCGTGTGCACGACCATCTCGATCCAGTGCAGCGGCAGCCCGGCGTCGTTGACGTCGTAGAAGTGCTCCCGCACGGAGTTCTCGATGAGGTCGTAGAGCGCCGACGCCTCGATGTCGTCGCGCCGGTCGGCGTCCTCGACGCCGTCGGCCGTCGGGATGGCCCAGCCGTTGACGCCGTCGTACCACTCGTCCCACCACCCGTCGAGGATCGAGAGGTTGAGCCCGCCGTTGAGGGCGGCCTTCATGCCGGAGGTGCCACAGGCCTCGAAGGGTCGCAGCGGGTTGTTCAGCCAGACGTCGCAGCCCGGGTAGAGGTACTGCGCCATGCCGATGTCGTAGTTCGGGAGGAAGACGATCCGGTGCCGGATCTTGGGGTCGTCCGCGAACTGCACCATCTGCTGGATGAGCTTCTTGCCGGTCTCGTCTGCAGGGTGGGACTTGCCGGCGATGACGAGCTGCACCGGACGGTCGGGGTCGAGGAGGATCTCCTTGAGCCGGTCGGGGTCACGCAGCATGAGGGTGAGCCGCTTGTAGGTCGGCACCCGCCGGGCGAAGCCGATCGTCAGCACGTCGGGGTCCAGCACGTCGTCGACCCAGCCGAGCTCGGCCCGGGTCGCGCCCCGTTTGAGCCACGACGAGCGCAGCCGGCGACGGACTTCGATGACCAGCTGCTCGCGCATCTCGCGCTTGGTCGACCAGATCTCGTCCCACGGCACGTTGCGGACCCGGCTCCACGCGTCGGCGCCCTCGACGTCAACGGTGCCGATGTGCTTGCGGGCCAGGCCGAACACTCGTCGGTCAACCCACGTCGGGGCGTGGACACCGTTGGTGACGCTGGTGATCGGGACCTCGGAGTCGTCGAAGCCGGGCCACAGGCCGTCGAACATGCCACGGCTGACCTCCCCGTGCAGCAGCGAGACCCCGTTGGAGCGCTGGGCAAGGCGCAGCCCCATGACGGCCATGTTGAACATGCCTGCCTCGCCGCCCTCGTAGTCCTCGGCGCCGAGTGCCAGGAGCCGGTCCACGGGGATCCCGGGGATCGCGTTGTCGCCGCCGAAGTACAGGTTGATCCGGTCGGCCGAGAAGCGGTCGATGCCGGCCGAAACCGGCGTGTGGGTCGTGAAGAGGGTCGCGGAGCGGACCGCCTCGAGCGCCTCGTCGAAGGTCATGCCCTGGTCGCGGACAAGCTCGGTGATCCGCTCGACACCGAGGAAGCCCGCGTGGCCCTCGTTCGAGTGGTACACGTCCGGCTCCGGTGCGTCGGTGAGCCGCGACCACAGCCGCAGCGCGCGCACGCCGCCCACGCCCAGCAGGAGCTCCTGCTCCAGCCGCCGGTCGCCTCCCCCGCCGTAGAGGGCGCCGGTGATCTCCCGTGCGGCCTCGTCGTTGCCGGGCACGTCCGAGTCGAGCAGCAGCAGCGGCACGCGGCCGACCTGTGCCTTGAGGACGTGGGCCCTGAGAACCCGGCCTCCCGCGAGCGCGATCTCGATGACGCACGGTCGCCCGTCGGCCTCGCGCAGGAGCGACAGCGGAAGACCGTCGGGGTCCAGGACGGGGTAGGTCTCCTGCTGCCAGCCGTCCCGGTTGAGGGACTGCTTGAAGTAGCCGGTCTTGTAGAACAGGCCGACGCCGATGATCGGGACGCCGAGGTCGGACGCGCTCTTGAGGTGGTCGCCGGCGAGGATGCCGAGCCCGCCGGAGTACTGGGGCAGGACGGAGCTGATGCCGAACTCGGGGCTGAAGTAGGCGATGGCCCTCGGCGCGCCCTGCCCGTCCTCGTCCTGCGCCTGCGCCCAGGCCTGGTACCAGCGCGGCGCGTCCAGGTACTCGTCGAGGGAGGCCCTGACCTGCGCCACCCGGGCGACGAAGACCGCGTCCTCGGCGAGAGCGGCGAGCCGGTCGGCGCTCAGACCGGCGAGCAGCTGCACGGGGTCGCCCTTGAACCTGCGCCAGCCGTCGGGGTCGATCTCCTCGAACAGTACGCGGGTGGAGATGTCCCAGGAGAACCGGAGGTTTTGCGCCAGCTCGCCCAGGGCGGTGATGGGAGCGGGCAGGACGGTGCGCACGTTGAAGTGGCGGATGGCCTTCACCGCGCAGACTATAGACGGTCGGTTGTCGGGCTTCGGCAGGCGTTTCACGTCCTCTCAGAAGCCGGGCGACACCCGGCCCCCGCGGTAGAGGCTTCCCTCCGCCACCGAGTAGCGTCGGGACCGTGACTGCGACTCCCGCCGCTGCGTCCTCGAGCACCGTCTCCCCACCCTCGACCACGGTCCCGTCGACCACCATCCCGTCGCCCCGCGAAGTGCTGCCCGAGCAAGTCACACCCTTCGGCCGGATCCCGGTCCAGTCCGTCCGTCCGCTGGTCGACGGGGGCACCCGTCCGGCGAAGTCCGTGGAGGGTGAGGAGTTCGTCGTCGCGGCCCAGGTCTTCCGCGAGGGGCACGACGCCGTCGGCGCGACGGCCGTGCTCACCGACACCGACGGCGCGGACCACCACTTCCCCATGCAGGTCGACAACCCGGGCCTCAGCTGGTGGAGCGCCACCGTAGTCGCCGACCACCCGGGCTGGTGGACGTACTGCGTCGAGGGCTGGTCCGACCCCTACGGGACCTGGGCCCACGATGCGACGATCAAGGTCGAGGCCGACATCGACGCCGAGATGATGCTCGAGGAGGGCGCCCGGGTCCTCGAGCGGGCGATCCGCTCGTATGCCGTGGGGCCGGCGGCCGCCGGGGCGGGCGCAGACCTCGGCACGCTCCGCGACGCGGTGACCGCCCTGCGGGACACCACCCGGCCCGCCCCGGCCCGCTTGCACGCGGCCACGTCTGCCGAGGTGCAGGAGATCTTCGCGGCACACCCCTACCGCGAGATGGTCAGCCGCAGCCCGGCATACCCCCTGCTCGTCGAGCGTGAGCTCGCGCTCTTCGGCGCCTGGTACGAGATCTTCCCGCGGTCCGAGGGCGCCTGGTACGACGAGGAACAGGGCCGCTGGCACTCCGGCACGTTGCGGACCTCGGCCGAGCGGCTCGGGGCGATCGCCGGGATGGGCTTCGACGTCGTCTACCTCACCCCGGTCCATCCCATCGGGACGACCGCGCGCAAGGGACGCAACAACGCCCTCACCGCCCAGCCGGGGGACCCGGGCAGCCCCTACGCCATCGGCTCTCCGGCCGGGGGTCACGACTCGATCCATCCCGACCTCGGCACCTTCGAGGACTTCGACCACTTCGTGCGGACCGCCCGGCGAAACGGTCTCGAGGTCGCCCTCGACATCGCGCTCCAGTGCTCCCCCGACCACCCCTACGTCGCCGAGCATCCCGAGTGGTTCACGACGCGTGCCGACGGCAGCATCGCCTACGCCGAGAACCCGCCGAAGAAGTACCAGGACATCTACCCGCTGAACTTCGACAAGGACCCCGGGGGCGCTTACGCCGAGATGCGCCGGATGATCCAGGTCTGGATCGACCATGGCGTCACCCTCTTCCGCGTGGACAACCCGCACACCAAGCCGGTCCAGTTCTGGCAGTGGATCATCGCCGACGTCGCCAGGGACCACCCGGAGGTCATCTGGCTGTCGGAGGCGTTCACGAAGCCGGCGATGATGCACAGCCTCGCGAAGGCCGGGTTCCAGCAGTCCTACACGTACTACGCGTGGCGCAACCTCCGGTGGGAGATCGAGGAGTACCTTCGCGAGCTGTCCGGCGAGACCGCTGCGTTCCTGCGGCCCTCCTTCTGGCCGACCACCCACGACATCCTCACGCCGTACCTGCAGTACGGCGGTCCGACGGCCTGGACGCTGCGCGCTGCCCTCGCTGCGACGCTCTCCCCCGCCTACGGCGTCTACGCCGGTTACGAGCTCATGGAGAACGTCGCCCGGCCGGGCGTCGAGGAGCAGATCGACAACGAGAAGTACGAGTACAAGGACCGCCACTGGGAGGACTACGAGCCCGGTGGGTCGAAGGAGGGGCAGTCCCTCGCCGGCTACCTCAAGAAGCTCAACACGATCCGCAGGGCCCACCCGGCGCTGCGGTGGCTGCGCAATCTCACCTTCCACAGCGCCGACGACGAGAACGTGATCGTCTTCTCCAAGTCGCGGGTGGTGGACGGCCTTCGTGACACGATCCTCGTCGTCGCGAACCTCGACCCGCACGCCACCCGCGAGACGACCGTCCACCTGGACATGCCGGCACTCGGGGTCGGCTGGGCCGACCACTTCCGCGCCCGCGAGCTGATCACCGAGCAGACGTGGATCTGGCAGGAGGACAACTACGTCCGGCTCGGCCCGGACACCCATCCCATCCACGTTCTCGAGGTCAGGAGCATCTGAGCGTGCAAGGACTCAACCTCTCGCAGCCGGGTCTGCGCCACGACCCCGAGTGGTACAAGACGGCCGTCTTCTACGAGGTCCTGGTGCGCGCCTTCGCCGACTCCAAGGGCTCCGGCTCGGGCGACTTCTCCGGCCTAATCGCGCGGCTGGACTACCTGCAGTGGCTCGGCATCGACTGCCTCTGGCTGCCGCCGTTCTACGCCTCGCCCCTGCGTGACGGCGGCTACGACATCGCCGACTTCCAGGCCGTCCTGCCGGAGTTCGGCACGTTGCCGGAGTTCATCGAGCTCGTCTCGCAGGCGCACGCCCGGGGCATCCGGATCGTCACCGACCTCGTCATGAACCACACCTCGGACCAGCACCCGTGGTTCCAGGCGAGCCGGGCCGAGCCGGAGGGTCCCTTCGGTGACTACTACGTGTGGTCGGACAGCGACGAGGGCTACAGCGACGCCCGGGTCATCTTCGTCGACACCGAGGTCACCAACTGGAGCTTCGACCCGGTCCGCCGGCAGTTCTTCTGGCACCGCTTCTTCTCCCACCAGCCGGACCTCAACTTCGAGAACCCCAGGGTCCAGGAGGAGATGTTCGACATCGTCCGCTTCTGGATGGACCTCGGCATCGACGGCTTCCGGCTGGACGCGGTCCCCTACCTCTTCGAGGAGGAGGGCACCAACTGCGAGAACCTCCCCCGGACCCACGCCTTCCTCGCCGACCTGCGGGCCATGGTCGACAAGGAGTACCCCGGGCGCATCCTCCTCGCCGAGGCCAACCAGCTGCCGGCGGAGGTGGTCGACTACTTCGGCACGTCCGCCGCCCCGGAGTGCCAGATGTGCTTCCACTTCCCCGTCATGCCGCGCCTCTACTACTCCCTCCGCGAGGAGAAGGCGGCCCCGATTATCGACGTCCTCGCGGACACCCCCGACATCCCGCCGGGCGGGCAGTGGGGGACCTTCCTGCGCAACCACGACGAGCTCACCCTCGAGATGGTCTCTCCGGAGGAACGCGTCGCCATGTACGGCTGGTACGCGCCCGACCCGCGGATGCGCGCCAACATCGGCATCCGCCGCCGGCTCGCGCCCCTGCTCGACAACTCCCGGCCGGAGATCGAGCTCATCCACGCCCTGCTGCTGTCCCTGCCCGGCTCCCCGTGCCTCTACTACGGCGACGAGATCGGCATGGGCGACAACATCTGGCTCAACGACCGCGACGCCGTCCGCACCCCGATGCAGTGGAGCCCCGACCGCAACTCCGGCTTCTCGAGCGTGGACCCGGGCAAGCTCTTCCTTCCGGTGATCTCCAGCCTCGTCTACCACTACAACAACCTCAACGTCGAGGCGCAGATGGCGACGTCGTCCTCGATGCTCCACTGGCTGAGGGGGATGCTCCAGGTCCGCAGCCGGCACACGGTCTTCGGCCTCGGCGACTTCCGGGTCTGCCGGGCCGACAACGAGGCGGTCCTGGCCTACGTCCGCAGTGCCGAGAGCTCCAGCGTCAGTGGCGGCGAGGACCAGCTGCCCGAGACGGTGCTGTGCGTCAACAACCTGTCCTCCCGTCCGCAGGCGACGACGATCCACCTGCCGCAGGAGTATGCCGGGGCGCAGCTCGTCGACCTCTTCGGGGGGCACGGCTTCCCGAAGATCGACGGCGACGGGTGTGTGCTGATCACGATGGGCTCACGCGACTTCTTCTGGCTCCGGGTGCGGGGGACGGACCATGGCGGCTGAGCAGCCAGCGGCCGCCGCCCTCGCCCCCGCGCTGAAGGACTTCCTGCCCACCTGGCTCGCCGAGCAACGCTGGTATGCCGGGAAGGGCCGGCGCCCGGTGCTGCGGCGTCTGGGGGGCTTCCGCTTCGAGGACCCCGACGGCGAGGTCGGCGTCGAGACGCACGTCACCGCCGACGTGTCGGTCCATCCCGCCGTGGTCTACCAGGTGCCGCTGTCCTATCGCGCTGCGCCGCTCGCCGGCGCCGAGCACGCCCTCGTCGCGACGACCGAGCACAGCCGGCTCGGCAGACGCTGGGTCTACGACGCGACCCACGACCCGGTCTACGTCACGGCCCTGCTGAAGCTCGTCCTCGGCTCGGGGTCCTCCGACCCGGCTCGGGGGACAGAGGGCGGGGGCGCCGTGGCGCGGGGGATGCACACGAGCGGGCCCACCGACGTCGTCCTCACCGCGTCGTCGGTCCTGCGCGGCGAGCAGTCCAACACCTCGATCATCTGCACGGTCCACGACCCGTCCGGCAGGCCGGCCGAGCCCATCATCGTCAAGGTCTTCCGCACGCTGCAGCCGGGCGACAACCCGGACGTCGTCGTGCAGTCCGCGCTCACCGGGGCCGGCTCGACCCAGGTCCCCGAGACGATCGGCTACGTCTCGGGACACTGGGTCGCGCCCGACCACGTCGAGGCCAGGGCACGGCACGAGGGCGACATCGACGCCAGCCTCAAGGCCGCCGTCGCTGCCCGCACCCGAGTCGTCAACCAGATCCACAAGGACCGCCAGGCCGCTGCCGCCGCCCAGGTCAGCGAGAGGGCACGGGTGTCCAAGCAGCGTGCCCTCGAGGTCAGGCGTCGCCGCGAGGCGGTGCGCCCGACGCTCCACGAGGCGTTGCTCGCCGACAAGGAGACGCTCGAGCGGAGGATCGACGCCGAGGGACTGCCCGACCCGGACGCTGTGCCGGTGCCGGCCCTGCCGAGGCGCGAGCTGCCGCGCATCCCGGGCCGCGGCGAGTTCCCGGAGTTCGTCCCCGAGGTCGTCGGCGGCCACCTCGCCTTCGCCCAGCGCTTCTTCCCCGGCGTCGAGGACGCCTGGCGGGTCGCCCTGCGAGCAGCGGGGAGCGGCACCGACTTCTCGGCGCAGGCCCGCGAGCTCGGGAAGGCCACGGCACGGATCCACGTCAGCCTCGCCGAGGCGCTCGGCACCGAGGCGGCCTCCGACGACGCCCGCCGGGTGGTGTTGGACTCCATCAGGACCCGGTATGTCGCCGCCCTCGGGGAGGTGCCCGCCCTGGCCGCCCACGAACGTGCCGTCCACGGCATACTCGACGCGTTCGCGGCGCTGAGCTGGCCCGACCTGCAACGGGTGCACGGCGACTACCACCTGGGACAGGTGCTGCAGGTCGCGGACCGCGGCTGGGTCGCCGTCGACTTCGAGGGAGAGCCGTTGCGGCCCCTGTCGGAACGGGTCCGCCCCGACCTGGCACTGCGCGACGTCGCCGGGATGCTGCGGTCCTTCGACTACGCCGGAGGCTCTGTCGAGCTGGCCCGTCCGGGCACCTCGGCAAGAGGCTGGGTGGAGGGCTGCCGGGGCGCCTTTCTCGACGGCTACGCCGGGGTGACCCGTCTCCACCATCCGTCGGCCGCCACGATGATCCGGGCCCTCGAGCTCGACAAGGCGCTCTACGAGGTCGTCTACGAGGCCCGCAACCGCCCCACCTGGCTGGCCATCCCGGCCACCGCCATCGACCGCCTCATCGCCGACAGCAAGGTTTCGCCATGACGAGCGTCCCGTCCACGCCGCAGATCGGCGACGAGAGTGCCGTCCGGGCCCTCCTCGAGGGCCGGCACTCCCAGCCGCACGACCTCCTCGGCCACCACCTCGGCCCCGGAGGCCTCACGGTCACGGCATACCGGCCGCTGGCCCGCTCGGTGCGCACCCGGCTCGCCGACGGAACGACCTTCGAGCTCGACCACATCCGGGGGGGCATCTGGTCCGGCACCGCCGCCGGGGTGTCGACGACCCAGGACTACCGGCTGCTCGTGGCCTACGACGACGGCTTCGAGCACGAGCACGACGACCCCTACCGCTTCGCCCCCACCCTTGGCGAGATCGACCGGCACCTCATCAACGAGGGTCGGCACGAACAGCTGTGGACCGTTCTGGGCTCGCACGTGCGCACCTACGGCGGCCCGATGGGTGCGGTTCACGGCGTCTCGTTCGCCGTGTGGGCACCCCGGGCGAGGTCCGTCCACGTCGTCGGCGACTTCAACGGCTGGGACACCGTCTCCCATCCGATGCGCCTGCTCGGGACCACCGGCATCTGGGAGCTCTTCGTGCCGGGGGCCGGCGAGGGGATGAACTACCAGTACGCGATCCGCGGAGCCGACGACGTCGTCCGACCGCACACCGACCCCATGGCCCGGCGCACCGAGGTCGCCCCGAAGACCGCCGCCATCGTCACCGAGTCGCACTACACCTGGGACGACCAGGAGTGGATGGCGAAGCGGGCCAACGAGAACCCGCACACCGGCCCGATGAGCACCTACGAGGTGCACCTCGGCTCGTGGCGCCAGGGCCTGAGCTACGTCGAGCTGGCCGAGCACCTCGTCAACTACGTCAAGGACCTCGGCTTCACCCACGTCGAGCTGCTGCCGGTGATGGAGCACCCCTACGTCCCGTCGTGGGGCTACCACGTCACGGGCTACTACGCCCCGACGTCCCGGTTCGGCTCTCCCGACGATTTCCGCTTCCTCGTGGATCGCCTGCACCAGAACGGGATCGGCGTCATCCTCGACTGGGTGCCGGGTCACTTCGCCACCGACTCCTGGGGGCTGGCCGAGTACGACGGCCAGGCGCTCTACGAGCACCCCGACCCGCGCAAGGGCTGGCACCCCGAGTGGGGCTCCTACATCTTCGACCTCGGCCGCAACGAGGTGCGCAACTTCCTCGTCGCCAACGCGATCTACTGGTTCGAGGAGTTCCACGTCGACGGCCTGCGGGTCGACGGCGTCGCGTCGATGCTCTACCTCGACTACGCCCGCCAGCCCGGGGAGTGGGTCCCGAACTCCTACGGCGGACGCGAGAACCTCGACGCGGTGCGGGTCCTCCAGGAGGTGAACGGCACGGCATACAAGCGGGTCCCGGGAATCGTGACCGTTGCCGAGGAGTCGACGTCGTGGGAAGGCGTCACGGCGCCGACCGACAAGGGGGGGCTCGGTTTCGGGTTCAAGTGGAACATGGGCTGGATGAACGACACCATGCGCTATCTCGGCCAGGACCCGATCTTCCGCAGCCACCACCACACCAACCTCACCTTCTCGCTGGTGTACGCCTTCACCGAGAACTTCATCCTGCCGATCAGCCACGACGAGGTCGTCCACGGCAAGGGGTCGCTGCTGCGCAAGTCGCCCGGCACCCGCGACGAGCAGCTCGCCACGCTGCGCGCCTTCCTCGCCTACCTCTGGTCGCACCCGGGCAAGCAGCTGATCTTCATGGGCTGCGAGTTCGCCCAGGAGTCGGAGTGGGCCGACGGGCGCAGCCTCGACTGGTGGCTCCTCGACCAGCCGGCGCACCACCGCGTCCACGCCCAGGTCAAGGAGATGAACGCGATCTACACGAGCCACCGCCAGCTGTGGGAGTACGACTCCGACCCGGCCGGCTTCGCGTGGCTCAACGCCGACGACGCGCCGCACAACACGTTGTCCTACCTGCGTTTCGGCTCGGGCGAGCGGGCCACGGACGCGCCGGTCATGGCCGTCGTCGTCAACTTCAGCGGCCGCACGCACGAGGCCTACCGGATCGGTCTGCCCCGTGGTGGCCGATGGCGGGTCGTCCTCGACACGGCCGGTTACCGGCCCGAGGCACCGAGCTCCGCCGGGGTCGTCCTCAGCGCCGAGTCGCAGTCCTGGGACAACCAGCCGTATGCCGTGAACCTCACCGTCCCGGCGCTGTCCACCGTCTGGGTCGTGCCGGACGCCGAGGCCCGGTCGCAGGCAGCCACCGAGGGAGTCACGTCATGAGCCATCCACGCGCCGGACAGCCCGCCCAGCCGCAGGACCTCGTCGACGTCGGCCGGCTCGTCGACGCCTACTACGACCACGTGCCCGACGCATCGAACCCGGACGAGCAGGTCGTCTTCGGCACCTCGGGGCACCGGGGGTCGAGCCTGCGGACCGCCTTCAACGAGGCACACATCCTCGCCACGACACAGGCGATCTGCGAGTACCGCTCGGCCGCCGGAGTGGACGGGCCGCTGTTCATCGGGCGCGACCCGCACGCCCTCTCCATGCCGGCCTGGAAGTCCGCCCTGGAGGTCCTCGTCGCCAACGGCGTCACCGTCCTGGTCGACGACCGGGACGGCTACACGCCGACGCCCGTGGTCTCGCACGCGATCCTGCGCCTCAACCGCGACAAGCTCGGGGCGAGCACCGGTGGCAACGGCCTGGCCGACGGCATCGTCGTCACCCCGTCGCACAACCCTCCGTCGGACGGCGGGTTCAAGTACAACCCGACCCACGGCGGTCCGGCCGACACCGACGTGACGAGCTGGATCGCGGCCCGGGCCAACGAGATCATCGTCGCCGGCTTGCGCGACGTCAGGCGGATGCCGCTGGGGCAGGCCCTCGGCGAGGTCGGGAAGTACGACTTCCTCGGCACCTACGTGGACGACCTGCCGCACGTCGTCGACCTGGCGAGGATCAAGGGAGCCGGCGTCCGGATCGGCGCCGACCCACTGGGCGGCGCCTCGGTCGCCTACTGGGGCGAGATTGCGGAGCGGCACGGCCTCGACCTCACCGTCGTCAACCCGGACGTCGACCCCACGTGGCGCTTCATGACCCTCGACTGGGACGGCAAGATCCGGATGGACTGCTCGTCGCCGTTCACGATGGCCTCGCTCATCGACCGGCGGTCGGAGTACGACATCGCGACCGGCAACGACGCCGACGCCGACCGGCACGGCATCGTGACCCCTGACACCGGCCTGATGAACCCCAACCACTACCTCGCGGTCGCGATCCGCTACCTCTACGGTGGAGGACGTCCGGACTGGCCCGGTACGACGGCGGTCGGTAAGACCCTCGTGTCCTCGTCGATGATCGACCGGGTGGCCACGGACCTCGGCCGGACCCTGCTCGAGGTGCCCGTCGGCTTCAAGTGGTTCGTCCCCGGCCTGCTCGACGGGTCGGTCGGCTTCGGCGGTGAGGAGTCGGCGGGGGCCTCGTTCCTCCGCTTCGACGGCAGCGTCTGGACGACGGACAAGGACGGCATCATCCTGGCGCTGCTCGCGTCGGAGATCCTCGCGGCCACGGGCAGGACACCCGGCCAGCACTACGGCGAGCTGACGGCGGCGCACGGCGACCCGGCATACGCGCGCATCGACGCGGCGGCGAGCCGGGAGCAGAAGGCCAAGCTGGGCGCACTGTCCCCGGATGACGTGACCGCCGAAACCCTTGCGGGAGAGGCGATCACGGGCAAGCTGACCTCCGCACCGGGCAACGGCGCGAAGATCGGGGGACTCAAGGTGACGACGGAGAGCGCGTGGTTCGCCGCCCGTCCGTCCGGCACCGAGGACGTCTACAAGATCTACGCCGAGTCCTTCCGGGGGCCCGAGCACCTGGAGCAGGTGCAGGCCGAGGCCAAGGACGTGGTCGACGCCGCCCTGGGCTCGTGACGGACCGGGTCGAGTGAGCGACGATGAGCCGCCCGGGCGGCTCATCGTCGTGAGCGGAGCGCAGGCCGCGGGCAGGACGACGGTCGCGTATGCCGTGGCAGCGCGCCTTCCGCGGGCGATCCACAACTCCTCCCATGTGTTGCGGCTGGATCACCATCTGGAGGCGCACATCGTGAGCATTCGGCGGCCCAGCCGCATCACGTGGCACGTGGTCGTGCTCGGCAGGCTGGACGCTCGGAAGCACTTCATGTGCTACAACGACCTCATGACACGGATCGGTGTGCGGGAGCTTCGCCAAAACGCGTCGCGGTATCTCGCCCTGGTGAAGGCTGGCGAGACCGTGGAGGTGACCGAACGCGGCGCACTGGTCGCCCTGCTGGTCTCGCCGCAACGCTGCCGTACCGCAAGAGATCGACTGGTCGCGGCCGGAAGGCTCATCCCTGCAGCCAACCCGTCCGGGCGCCTTCGGTCATCTCGGCCGGTGCCGGTCGCCATCGGCGAGCCGACCAACCAAGAGCTACTCGACGCCGAGCGCGAGGAACGGCTCTGATCTACCTGGACTCCTCGGCGCTGATGAAGCTGGTGAGGCAGGAAAGGGAAACTTCCCCTTGCGTGAGTGGCCGAGCGCGCGCCCTGAGCCACCCGTGGTCACCAGCGAACTGGGAAGGGTCGAGGTTCTGCGCGCCGCGCGGCGAGTCGGTGGTCAAGTCCTGACAGAGGCCCGTGCAATGGTCGGCGACCTCGACCTCATCCCTCTCGACCGCGCGGTCCAGGACCTCGCCTGCGACATCGCCAGTCCACTTCTGCGCACCCTGGACGCGCTGCACCTGGCTTCAGCCGTGCTGTTCGGCGAGGAGCTGACCACCTTCATCACGATGACCACCGACTCGCAGTCGCTGCCCTGGACGCGGGTCTCGCCGTCTCCGCACCCGGCCGGCACCTTCCACCCCAGGAGCACTGAAGTACCGCGGTCGCCGTCGTGGCGAGCGGCTGCCCTCTGCTCTTGTTGCGGCTCGACACCATCCCGAGGCGCACATGGGGAGCAGACGGTGGCCTCAGCCGCCACATGTGGCGGGCCTGCCCGCCTCAGCATGAGGCCGCCCGGCGGGCGTGACTCGGTGCAGGCCGCGTCCAGGGTCAGAACAACGCGGTCATCAGCGCCCTGCGGGCCTTCGTGACGCGCTCGTCGCCCGTGCCGACGACCTCGAAGAGCTCGAGGAGGTGCTGGCGCACGCGGTTGCGCTCCTCTCCCTCGGTGAGCCGGACGGTGTCGATGAGCCTGGTGAAGGCGTCCTCGACATGGCCCCCCATGAGGTCGAGATCCGCGACCCGCAGCTGGGCGTCGACGTTGGCCGGTTCAGCGGCTGCGGCGGCCCGAGCGGCCGGCAGGTCCAGGCCCTCGGTGCGCTGCATGAGACGGACCTGGGCGAGTCCCGCCTTCGCCTCCACGTCCGCCGGGCTTTCCTTGAGCGCCTGCTCGTATGCCGTGACGGCGGCCCCGAGGTCCCCCGCGTCGATGGCGTCGAAGGCCCGCTGGTGCAGCGGCGGCAGCTCCGGCTCCGCTTCGGGGCCGTCCGTCTCGATCTCGTTCGGTGCACCGCCGTCCGCGCTGACCCGGCCGGTGACGCCGTGCTGGGCGGCGAGCTTGAGCAGCTCGTCGACCCACGGCTGGATCTCCTGCGGGAGCAGCGGGCCGACGAAGAGCGGCACCGGCTGGCCCTGGATGAGGCCGAGCGTCATCGGCACCGACTGGGCAGAGAAGGCGCGCAGCAGGCCGGGGTTGGCGTCGACGTCGACCGAGACGAGCTGGAACCGTCCCTCGTTGGCCGTGGCCACGCCGGCCATGACCTTGACGAAGTCCTCGGACTGGGCCAGGCGCGACGACCACAGCACCACGACGACGGGGAAGCGCACGCTGTCGGTGGCGACCTCCTGGAACGTGGCATCGGTGCCGACGACGACGAGCCCAGGAGACACGGCACCGGCGCCGCCCGCGACACCGGTCCCAGCGCCCGCTGGGCCGCCAGTGCTCGCTGGGCCGCCAGTGTTCGGCGCGCCCGCCGGGCGCTTGAGTGAGGACAGGTCGATTGCTCCGCGGAGGGCGGCCGGGGGAAAGGGCTGTTGACTCATGCTCCTATTGTCTCCGATCGCGTCCGGTGACGGGAACGGCCCTTGTGAGCTCGACGCCGCTTCCGCGAGCCGGGCGCTCGTCAGGGCCCTCGGGTGCTTGCTCCGGCTCGACCTGCTCAGGTGCCGGACGCGGCATACAGGTGCTCGTCGGCGCCGACGACGACCACCTGGCCGGCATCGGGGACGAAGAAGGCGACGAACTCCAGCGTGCGGAGCTGGGCCTCCGCCTTGACCGTCGACAGCCCCGTCAGCGCGGTGAACGGGGCCGACGGCTTCAACGTGCCCGGCGTCTTGTTGAGCAGGGTGTCCGTGCGGTCGAGCACGGCGAAGACGAGGGCGCCGGCGTTGCCCCGGACGCGAAGTCCGCCGGTGATGTCCTTCGCCTCGTGCTGCTGCGCGAAGGTTCCGACGCCTCCGAGGTCCTGGTTCTGCGAGCTGGCGCCCGCGGCAACGCCGGCGGCAAAGGTGTCCGGGGCGAACGGCCGGTCCGCTGCGGGCGCCGGCGCTGGGAAGGCGAGGGAGGCGGCATACGCCTGGGCCAGCTCTTCTGGCCTGCGCACGAGTCCATTCCCGTCGCCGAGGGCCGTCGACCCCTGCGTGACCGGTTCGAACGCCCTGACGGACGCACTCGGCAGCATGGTCGTGCTGGCCGCGATCCGGTAGGGCGTGCGCACGTCGGGAGTGCTCAGCAGGTGCAGGACCGGCAGGCCCGACTGGGCGCGGGTGGTCTGGAGGAGCATCGATCGGGGATAGCTCGGGCCGCGGGAGACGGCCAGGACCACCGGAGGGGACGTCGTCGATGTCCGGGCGCCCTTGACCTGCGCGGACAGCGTCGCGGCGAGCTTCGCATCAGCCGTGGCCGCCACGAGCGCATCGCCGGTGTATGCCTCGGCCCGGAGGGCGTCCCCTTCGGGCCCCGGCGCCGCCGCCGCCTTCTCCGACTCCTCGATCACCTTCGCAGCAATGGTTTGGGCCTGTGTCGGACGGACCGCGCCACCGACCGTCTGCGTCGGAGCATCACTGACCCCGGCAAGGCCAGCGCACGCCGTGAGCAGTGCGCTGAGCGCTCCCGCGACGAGCGCGACGACGAGCCGGCTTGCTCCGCGCTGCCTCATGCCTGCGCCTCGAGGTCGCTCCGGCGCCCTGAGGTGCGGGGAGCTCGTCCTTGTTGTCGGGCGGCGCGCGCACGGGTGCTGCGCCACAGCCAACCAGCGGCGAGCGCCAGAACGACAAGCCCGGCGATGAGCACGAGGAGGGACTGGAGGAACCACGCGTTCCGCGTCCAGGTCAGCGTGACGTCGACCGGGCCGTCGGACCCCGGGTAGATGACGACGGACTCCGGCGCGTTGTCCTGGCTGACGACGAGGGTGTCCCGGCCGGTGGCGCGCCAGAGAGGCAGGTTCGTCGGATCAGCGAGCGTGGAGCTCCCTGACCTGGCGAGCCTCAGTGTGCGCGCGGGGAACTCGGCCACGACGACCTGCTGGTGCGTGGCCGAGCCCACGAGGTCGCTCGCGTCCTGGGGTGAGCTCACCCCGAGGAACACCGGACCTCTCTTCGACGTCGCGGACACCCTGACCGGCACGGCGACGCGGTTCAGCGTCGAGGGCCCGATGACCAGCGGCTCGCTCGCCGTGGCGGTGAACCTCGCCGTGCCGTTCGTGCCGAGAGTGAAGGCCAACCAGGCACCGAGCACCGTGACGACAAGCCCCAACAGGGCCACGAGGGCAACGGCGAGGCGACGGGCGTGCGGCACGAAGCGGTGTCCTTGTCGGTCTGGAGCGGCGCCGGAGCACACCGCGATGGAGGCGCCGGAAGGCCGGTCAACCATGTCACAGGGCTGCGCTCCGACCCAATCCGTGACGGTCACGCCACCGCTCGCTCCCGACATGAGCCCGTTGATCGAGGCCAGGCTTGGACGTCGTTCAGATCCGGAGTCGGGGTCAGAGAGTCACCCATCCGCGTCCGAAGGGGGCGATTCTTTTACAGCGATCTCGGGCCGGTTCGATGTCAGAGGCGGGCTGGCTTGGTCCGAACCGGGTCAGAACCGGGCCGGCTCCCGGTAGACGCCCCACTCGGCACGCAGGGCGTCGCAGATCTCTCCGAGCGATGCCTCGGCCCGAGCCGCGTCGAGCATGGCCGGGATCATGTTGCCTGACGTGCGCGAGATCTCGACCATCCGGCCCAGCGCCTCGGTGACCGCTGCCTCGTCGCGAGCCGCCCGGCGCTCGGTGAGAGCACGGACCTGCTCGCGCTCCACCTCGTGGCTGACCCGAAGGATCTCCAGCTCGTGGCTGACCGACTCGGTGTGGACGTTGACACCGACGACACGCTTGTCACCCTTCTCCAGGGCGATCTGGTACTGGAAGGCCGCGTCCGCGATCTCAGCCATGAACCAGCCCTCCTCGACGCCGCGCAGGATCCCGGAGGTCATAGGTCCGATCTCGTGCTCGATCTCACCGCTGGCTGCCGGCTCGCGACCGACGACGCCCATGTCCTTGATCCGCTCGAAGATGGCCTCGGCTTCGGCCTCCATCTTGTCGGTCAGCGCCTCGACGTACCACGAGCCGCCGAGCGGGTCGGCGACGTTGACGACGCCGGTCTCCTCCATGATCACCTGCTGGGTGCGCAGCGCAACCTCGGCGGACTGCTCGGTAGGCAGGGCCAGCGTCTCGTCGAGGGCATTGGTGTGCAACGAGTTCGTGCCGCCGAGGACCGCGGCCAGGGCCTGGACGGCGGTGCGGACGACGTTGTTGAGTGGTTGCTGGGCGGTCAGCGAGACACCCGCCGTCTGGGTGTGGAAGCGCAGCCACTGGGCCCTGTCGGTCTTGGCGCCGTAGGTGTCGCGCAGCCAGCGCGCCCAGATCCGGCGTGCCGCCCGGAACTTGGCGATCTCCTCGAAGAAGTCGAGGTGGGAGTCGAAGAAGAAGGAGAGTCCCGGGGCGAAGACGTCGACGTCGAGACCGCGCGAGAGGCCGAGCTCGACGTAGGCGAACCCGTCGGCCAGCGTATATGCCAGCTCCTGCGCGGCCGTCGACCCCGCCTCGCGGATGTGGTAGCCGGAGACCGACAGCGGCTTGTAGTCCGGGATCTTCTCGGCGCAGTACTCCATGAGGTCGCCGATGAGGCGAAGGTGTGGCTCGGGCTCGAAGAGCCACTCCTTCTGGGCGATGTACTCCTTGAAGATGTCGGTCTGCAGCGTCCCGTTCAGCACCTCGAGGTCGATGCCCTGACGCTCGGCGGCCACGAGGTACATGCAGAACACCGGCACGGCCGGACCCGAGATCGTCATCGACGTCGTGACGTCACCGAGCGGGATGCCGGCGAAGAGCGTCTCCATGTCGGCCGCCGTATCGATCGCCACGCCGCAGTGCCCGACCTCCCCGAGGCTCAGCGCGTCGTCCGAGTCGCGGCCCATGAGGGTCGGCATGTCGAAGGCCACCGAGAGGCCGCCACCCCCCCGGGCGAGGATCATCTTGTAGCGCTCGTTGGTCTGCACCGCGTTGCCGAACCCCGCGAACTGCCGGATCGTCCACGCGCGCCCGCGGTATCCCGTGGGGTAGAGCCCCCGGGTGAACGGGAACTCCCCCGGCCAGCCGATGCGTTCCATCCGCTCACGGCCCTCAGGGGTCGTCTCCTCGGGTATGCCGTGAAGTCCCGGACCGTAGACCGGCTCCACCTCGGCGCCGGAGAGGGTGGTGAAGTCGACGTCGCGGACGGCTCCCTTGGCCCGGGCGGCGTCGTAGCGGGCCTGCCAGCGGGCTGCGCCCGACGTCTCAGTGCTCATGCCGACATTTTACGCAACCCCGATGGATCGGATGGCCAAGTCCGCGGATGCCGGAGGGTTCCCGGACGGCGTCACCAGTCATGGACGGTGCCGTCCTTGAGCCGGTTGTACGGCAGGTAGGCCCGCTGGTACGGGAAGCGGGCGGCAGCCGACTCGTCGAGCTCGACACCGAGCCCGGGCTGCTCCCCCGGGTGCAGGTAGCCGTCCTCGAAGGTGAAGGACTGCCGGAACACCTCGTTCGTCAGGGCGCCGTGCTGCATGTACTCCTGGATGCCGAAATTGTGGATGGCGAGGTCGAGATGCAGCGCGGCGGCCATGCCGACCGGCGAGATGTCCGTGGGCCCGTGGATGCCCGACTTGACCTGGTACTGCGCGGCGTAGTCGAGCAGCTTGCGCATGGCGGTGATGCCGCCCGTGTGGGTGACGGCGGAGCGCACGTAGTCGATGAGCTGCTCACGGATCAGTGTCTGGTAGTCCCACACGGTGTTGAAGACCTCGCCGATCGCCAACGGAGTCGTGGTGTGCTGGCGCACGAGCCTCAGCGCCTCCTGGTTCTCTGCCGGCGTGCAGTCCTCCAGCCAGAACAGGTCGTAGGGCTCGAGGGCCTTGCCGAGCCCGGCCGCCTGGATCGGGGTCATCCGGTGGTGGCCGTCGTGCAGCAGCGGCAGCTCAGGGCCGAACTCCGAGCGGACCGCTTCGAACACCGTCGGCAGGTGGCGCAGGTAGGCCCGGGTGTCCCAGTCCTCCTCGGCGGGCAGCGGTGTGCGCTGGGCCGGCTCGTAGTCGTAGCGCGTCCCCGCGGAGCTCGGCTGCGCGGCCACTCCGTAGACCGCGGTGATGCCCGGCACGGACGTCTGGACCCGGATCGAGCGGAAGCCCAGCTCGAGGTGGTGACGGATCGAGTCGAACAGCTCCTCGGTGTCGCGGCCGGACGC